>Ga0255351_1000659_pt1 | contig 15250 bp, 9 predicted proteins | sample HBST25r2metaG_FD_186024 | JGI IMG/M metagenome (GOLD analysis project Ga0255351, IMG submission 186024) | Peat soil microbial communities from Stordalen Mire, Sweden - H.B.S.T-25.r2 | ecosystem: Environmental > Terrestrial > Soil > Wetlands > Peat | place: Sweden: Norrbotten County, Stordalen... | reverse complement strand
ATGCAGCCATGGTCACGCGCACCGCAGCGGCTCTTGTCGCAGGATGCCGGGCGCTCGATCCGGAGCTCCCGATTCGTGGCGTCATTCTGAACAACGTGAGTGGCCAGCGACATGAGGAAGTCTTGCGGGCGGCGATTGAGTCTGCTTGTGCAATCCCAGTAGTTGGCACAATTCACAAGGCCGCGGTCAATCCGCTGCCCGAGCGCTACCTCGGATTGGTTCCTCCTCAAGAGCACGACGCCACGGAGCAAATCCAACGGGATCTGCTGCAACTCGCGGATGGGCTCGACCTCAATGCCATCCTCTCGATTGCGCGGAATGCGCCGTCGCTGGAAATCGATCACCCGGAGGTTTCTCCATCAGCGGTGAAAGGCATCAAAGTCGGCTATCTGCGCGACGCCGCGTTTAGCTTTTACTACCCGGAAAATCTGGAGCAACTGGAGCAAGGCGGTGCTGAACTCATCCCAATCTCTTCGCTTCAAAGTGACGCCCTACCGGAAGGACTATGCGCGCTGTACATCGGAGGCGGATTCCCGGAAAAGTATGCGGAGGTCCTGTCGGCAAACCGCAGTTTTCTGGAGTCGATCCGGCAAGCAGCGCTCAACGGTTTGCCCATTTACGCCGAATGTGGAGGCCTCATCCTGCTCGCCCAAACGCTGCGCTGGGAAGACAGAGCGTATCCGATGGCCGGAGTCTTTCCCTTCGACGTGGAAGGCTTCGTTACACCCCAGGGCCACGGCTACAGCGAGTTGCATGTGGACCAGCCGAACCCGTTCTTCCCAACCGGGCTAGTTCTTCACGGCCATGAGTTCCACTACTCGCGAATTTCGCTTGGGGATAAACCGGCGGATACTGCGTGCGCTGTGCTTCGAGGCGTGGGATGTTTCCAGAAACGCGATCTTGTCGTCACTAAGAACGTAATGGCAGGCTATACCCACTTGCATGCGCTGGCCACTCCCGAATGGGCCAAAGGCTTCCTGAACGCGGCGCACCGCCTCGTGCCTCGTTCCGCGCACCGGAATGCTTCGCACACGATTGAAGCGATGGTCTAGCGCTACGCTGTCAGCCCTATAGGTGCTGGAGTTGCCATCAGCACGCGGTCGCGCTCCGGCTTCCTAACGCGCTCGCGTGCCCAGCTTGCCACTTCGGAGACGGCATGGATCGCGGCGGCCACTTCTTTCTCGGTATTGAATGCGCCCACCGAGAACCGCACGCCACCGTGGTGTTCCACCGTGCCCAATTGCGTGTGCACGAGCGGCGCGCAATGCAGGCCCGTGCGGACGGCGATATCATGGTCGACATCAAGCATCGTTCCGACATCGGCCGGATCGGCGCCTTGCACGTTCACCAAGACAGTCGAGAGATGGTTCTTGAGCTGGTCGCAACAGTACAGTCGCACTCCATCGATCTGGCGCAGGCCTTCCACCAACTGTTTCGCGAGCTTCATCTCATGCGCGTACACATTTTCAATTCCGTTTTCGTCAAGCCAGTCCTGGCCCGCCCAAAGAGCCGCCACTCCCACCATATTCGGAGTGCCGAACTCGAGCCGCCATGGGTATTCTTCCAGATGGTAGGGATCGACCGAGCGTACTCCGGTGCCGCCGCTGCGTACCTGTGCGATTTCAACATGTTTGCGAATACAAAGGCCGCCAATGCCCATGCTACCCATCAGTGCTTTGTGCCCGGTGAACGCGACCACATCAATATTCATTTCTTTCATGTTGATCGGGATCACGCCAGCGGTTTGCGCCGTATCGACGATGAAGACGATGTCGTGCTCCCGGCAAAGACGCCCCATTTCGCGAAGTGGCTGCACCGTGCCGATGACGTTGGAACCGTGGTTAACAATCAGTGCTTTCGTGTTCGGCCGGATGGCCCGCTTGACCTCGTCGGGTTCGATGAATCCCTCGGAGTTGAACGGCAGATAGGTTACCTCGGCTCCACAATCGCGAACCAGGTGATTCACCGGCCGGATCACGGAGTTGTGTTCCAGGTTCGTGGTGATCACGTGGTCGCCCTTGCCGATCAGCCCCGGGATAACCAGGTTTAGCGAGTCCGTGACGTTGTAGCTGAAGACGAGCCGCTCCGGCGCATCTTCGTCGCCGCCAAAGAACTTGGTCAAACGCTTGCGCAAGTTTGTGAGCAGGGAACCGGCCTCGATCGCCAAGTCATAACCGCTCCTCCCGGGGTTGACCCCGTGCGTGCGGTAGAACTGATCCATGAACTTGTAAACACTTTCTGGCTTGGGCCAGACGGTTGCCGCATTATCAAAATAGGTCAAGCGTTTTTCCATGGTATGCTCCGCTACTGGATTTTACGGTCGTTCCCTTCATAATGTCTAGCACATCTATGGACATTATGCCGCAATCTTGTTGCCGATCGGGCCGGAGCTCGGAAATATGCAAACTTCTTATGTTTCTGCAACTTAGGAATTCCCGGCGAGGATTGCCACACACCAGCAATGCAATCTCTTGCGGCTTAGCGGCTGCAGTCGGAACTCATCCTGTCGTTCATGCGGGCAACACGCCCCTGTTGCCGCTGGACGCGCTCGTCCGCGATCTTCCCAGCGTACAAGCTGCCAATGGACAAGAAACTATCCACCGCGTTCGAATTCGGTAATCACGCTGACCACCATTTCGACGCATTGGATCGGAAACTTGCCCACGGCGGTCTCGGCTGCCAGCACGAGGCCTTCGGCGCCGTCGTTCAGCGTGTTGTAGATATCGTTGACTTCCGCCAGCGTCGGCACTGGCGAGTGGACCATCGACTCCAGCAAGTTGGTGGCAACGTAGACCGGCCGGCCGATGGTCTTTACGCGTCGCATGATGTCCTTCTGGCAGGCGGGTATCTCTGGCAATGGCACTTGGCGGGACAGGTCGCCGCGATCGATCAAAATCGCGTCGGAGAGCCGGGCGATCTCCTCTGCATGGGCGACACCGTTGAGCGATTCAATCTTGGAAATCAGCCTGGCGTCTGCACCGATTAACGCCCGCATCTCCCGCACGTCCTCCGGCCGGTTGGCAAAGGAAAGTGCGTAATGATCCGCTCCCATTTGTCGCCCAATCTCGATGGCCTTGCGGTCCTTGAGCGTGATGGCGGGCAGCTCGATGTTGCGATGCACATTGCACGCCTTGTTATGGCCAACCCGGCCGCCCTTTTGGACGCGCACCACCGCCCTTTCGTCTCCGATCTCCAGTACTTCGACCACGACGGAGTGAAAGTCAATGGTGATCCGGTCGCCGGGCTCCAACAAATCGAGCGTGGCCAAGGGCGTAAGGCTGAAGCCCCGGGCGTCGCCGCAAATCGGTTGGCGGTGAATCTGGACGAGACTGCCTTTTGTTAGATTCGTGGTCGCGGCTTTGAACGTGCCGGTCCTGATCTGCGCCCCTTCGCTGTCCAGACAGACGGGCACATCGGAGTGTTGTTGCAGGAAGGCGATTGCCGGAGCGACCTTATCAATCGGCGTGTGCGAAAGGTTGATGCGAAACAGGCTCACGCCGAGCTCCTCAAGGCCTCGGATGATCTTGGGCTTAAGCGAACGTGGGCCAACCGTGCAAATGACCTTCGTCTTTGTCGGGGGCGCTACAACCTGTCCAATCGTCAAACCGCCCGCGAACTCGGGTCTTTCGCTTTCGTCACTCGTTCGCATAATCTTCCTAAGCCGGGACTCCGGCCGCCCACGCTCACGTCACAAAACTCATCCAACGCTTCTCAGACAGGATCTGTCAGTTCCAATCTTTTCCCCTTGACGATCAGCCGACCTACAACCGTCTTGGACTTCAGGAATAGCTTGGCGTCGAAATACCACGGGTAAGAAAGGCGCATCAGGTTGAGCGTTGGATCGAGGAGAAAGGATCTCCGGCGCTCGGCGGAGAGGCAGTAACCGAATTCCTCCAGACAGTCGCCGATCAAAGCCTCGAGCGCCACAATCTCCGATTGCGAAAGCTTTTGCTTCCAGCGGTCGATCGAATTGAGGGTCTCCAGGCTGGACTCGTCTTTCCAAACCGTGTTGGGAGAAGCCACCCGCCCGATGCTGTTCTTTTGAATGCGGCCATGGTCGAGATCGTGATCCAGGAATTCACCAACCGTACGCAAGGTATTTTCGGGTTCGCGAACCAGATCTTCGTAGCGCACTTCTAAATAATCGTCGGGAAACCGCTCTCCACAGCGTCTTCCCTTTTGCACCGTCCATTGCCAAAGGAGCGCCCACGCGTACAGTGCCCGTTCCTGAGCCCACCAACGATCGTCGCTGGCATGCTGTTTCTTCATCGACAGCGCAGTGTCCCGGCCGTCGCGAACCACGTGCACAAACAGCGCGTCGGGCACCTCGCGCTTGATGGTGGCCATATACATAATGTTGTCGGGATCGTAGTCGGCCCAGCGTTGAACGCCGGCACGGCGAGCAAGCTCACCCATGGTGATTCGCAAAAAATCGCCACCGCTCTTGCATTCCTGCAGAATCCTGGACCGAAGATCCTCGGGGTTGAGGCCGGTTCGGCGGAAGGCTTTGCTCCGCAGCCAGATTTGTAACATTTTCTCGCGATTCTTGGGCACGGACGGATCCCCGGACATGGCCAGTAAGGTCGAGTGCAGAAAGGGAGCAGCGTGGTAAAGCGGAAAGCCGCCGGCGGAGAGAAGGCTATCGTAGAAAAGAGCAGTGCCCGATCTGTGACAGCCAATCACAAACACCGGCGACTTGCTGCGCTCGATGCCGCGATTCGCCCCTAGATCGTTTGCGGGTTTACCCGCCAATGGAACCCTGTTTGTTCATGAGCTTTCCACAATTCGTTCATCGTTCTGTCCTAATGTCTATCACATTACTGTACATTTGCAAATGGCATGGAGGTGGCGGCACGACGAATGTCCTCCTAAGGAAGAGTCTGTAAAAGTCTATTGATCGAATCGACTTACTGATGTATAGTCGCAATCACGCGGCACCGGAGCGCTTGGTGTGTCACGGAGGAGACTCGGAGATGTCACTCAGAAGCTCAAGCGTTTTGAGCCAATTGCTGATTGTGATGGTTGGCGTCGCTGTCATGACGGGTTCGCAACTTGCCCGGGCGCAGACGTTTCGCGGCGGAATCCATGGCACAGTCGACGACTCTTCCGGCGCGTTCCTGGCGCGAGCCGAAGTGAAGGCCGCAAACGAAGGCACCGGCCAGGTCTATAGAACGGTTACGACATCGGCGGGAGAATTCACGTTCCAGGACCTTCCGCTGGGAAGTTACACCGTAAGCGTGCGCCAGAATGGCTTTCAACCACTTGAAGTGTCGCAGGTTACCGTGCGGGCAGGCAGCATTTACAGCCTGCCTCTGAAGTTGGCATTGGCTTCGGTTGCGACCAAGGTAGAGGTCGCCGCCGCCGCGCTTTCGGTCGACACCACGACATCCGTGCAGACAGAGGACCTCGCGACGAGTACAGTGCAGACGATTCCACTGAATGGAAGAGACTTCACCCAGTTGCTCACGGTCACTCCAGGCTATGCCGGCTATGGCGTCGGTTTCTTAAGCGCCATTAACGGCGCCCAGGCAACTCAGACCAACTGGCAAATTGAGGGGGCGGACAACAATGACGCGTGGATCAATACATCCGCCGTGAACCAGGGTGGCGTCTATGGCATCCCGGGCGTTCTGTTGCCGGTGGATTCCGTGGACGAATTTTCACTGGTCACGCAGGGCAACGCGGAAACCGGACGAAATCCCGGCGGAACGGTCAACCTGGTTTTGAAATCCGGCACCAACAGGGTGCACGGCAGCGCCTATTATTACAACCGCAACGAGGCGCTGGCGGCATCGCCGGTGTTCGCGGCAAACGGGTCGGATACCCCGCAGAAAAACAAATTGCGCGACCAGCAGTATGGCTTCACGGTCGGCGGTCCGATCTTCAAAGATAGAACTTTTTTCTTCCTCAGCTTTGAACGCCAGAGCTTCGATATTGGCATTCCAACTTTGGTCACGGAGCCGTCGCAGGCATATCAGCAAGCTGCGCTCGCGGTGCTGACACAATACAACGTTCCGGTGAATCCTGTTTCCGAGAACCTCCTTGCCGGATTGTGGCCGGCCTCGGCGCTCACCGGCCTCGCTCAACCCGACAACTACTTCAATCCCGGAACGGAGGACGGTTATAGCAACAATGGCATCTTAAAGCTGGACCATGCTTTCAACGAAAGCAACCGCGTTTCGCTGCGCGCCTTCGTGGCGCAGGGTCATCAGATTGCGCCGACCAGTTCTTTCCTGTCGCCCTACTTCGAATCCTCTCCGATGCACGTGGAGAACTGGGCTCTGGTTTACAACTCGACACTTTCCCCGCGCTTGGCCAACCAATTTGTCTTCGGCTTTAATTACTTTGGCCAGACTCTCGCCGACGCCAATACCGACTTCAATCCGATCGCTTTGGGACTGAATACGGGAGTCACCAGTCCTCAACTCGCCGGCGCGCCGAATATCACCATAGGGGCATTCGATCCCATCGGCCTAAATCCATACTCCGGACGGCAAGATACGACCTGGCATCTGACCGATGCTCTCAGCTACAACATCGGCAAACATCAGTTGCGCTTCGGAGGAGAATTCCGCCGATCGAAAGTGGATGAGTTCTACCACACCGGACAACGCGGCACTTTCAGCTTCGACGGCTATCAGGGACCCTGGGCCGGAGACCCCAACATTACGGACGGCAACATCACGGCATTGGCGGATTTTCTGGCAGGTTTTGTCTACCAGTCGACCATCGTGACCGGCAATCCATCTCGAACTGTGTTTACGAACGGGTTCTCATTTTTTGGACAAGACAATTTTCAAATAACGCACCGGCTGAACATCAACCTGGGCCTGCGTTACGACTATATTGGTCCGATTCACGACGGCGACAATGACCTGTCGACCTTTATCCCGAGTGCGCCCGGGGGATTGGTTGTGGTCGGAGAGGGCATAAAGTCACTTTATCCCAGCGATTGGACGAATTTCGGGCCGCGCGTCGGGTTTGCCTACCAACCGTTCAACGATGCGGGCACGGTGGTGCGCGGTGGCTTCGGAATCGCCTACGACACCGTCAACGTCTCGCCCTTCCTGGGCAACAGCTTCATCTACAACGGAGGTCCAGCCGGTGTCGAAGGGAACCCGATCGGGAACAACTCCTCGCAGACTCTCACCCTGAATGGCTTCACTTTGCCAACTGACGGCTCGCTGATCGCATGGCCGACGAACACCAATTTCAATCTGTTTTCGGTTAGCCAGAATTTTAAGACACCGTATCTCTATAACTACAGCCTCAATGTGCAGAAGAGTCTGGGTCGAGCGGCGATTGCCCAGGTCGGCTATGTTGGAAGCCTGGGTCGGCACCTGCTGCTTCTGCGAGACATTAATCAGGCGGCGCTGGGCAGCGATTCGATCTATCCTCCGGGCACGCCCAACCAGACGCGGCCGTATTATTCGCAGTTTCAATCGTTCAGTGTGATTGATCAGCTCGAAAGCAGGGGAAATTCAAACTACAACTCCCTGCAGGCAACCCTGAAAACCTCGTCTTGGCACGGTGTAACGTCGCAATTCGCCTATACCTTCGCTCATACCCTGGACTACGGCAGTTTCACGGCGCTGCCGCAAAATAGTTTTGATCCCGCCGCGGAGTATGGGAACAGCGACTTCGATGCCAGACATAACTTCACCGCCTATCTCCTGTATGCTCTGCCGCAGTCTTCGCATGGTCTGCGGCTCGTGACGAATGGGTGGAAAGTCAGCAGTCTGCTCAGCTTTCGTTCAGGACTGCCGTTCACCGTCGATGCCTATGGCGACCCCAGCGGTACCGGCGAAAATACCGACCGTCCGAGTCTGACCGGGAACCCATATCAAGGGATTTCGCACAGCGTGATCGATCACCAGCCGGTGCAGTGGATCAATCCCAACTCCTTTACGATCAACTCGAACCAGTTCGGAACGATGGGACGAAATCAACTCTTTGGTCCCGGCTTCAGCGACGTAGACTTCTCCGTCCTGAAGGACACGCCAATCACCGAACGCGTTTCCACGCAATTTCGCATTGAGATCTTCAACTTGTTCAATCGTATAAACCTTGGCAGCCCGACCTTCACCGGAGCCAACGGGATCTATTCGAATGTGCCCTATGGGGGGACGGGGAATGGCGGAATCCCCATCGGTTCCACCAATGGATCGCAGTTTGGGCTACCCGGAATAGGACCGGGTGAGCCGTTCAACGTGCAGTTAGCTCTCAAGCTTCTCTTTTAGATTGCGCCGGCTAAACACACGCGGCATGACACGAGACGGAAAGGAACTCATACGGATATGAAGCGGGCGATTCGATCCCACGCCGGTCTCACCTTGACAAATCTGTTTCACGCATTCTTGGCCGCATCGGCTCTGATAGCTCTGTGCGCAGCAACCGCTGGCGCCCAGGCAAACTCTTCCGCTACCGCCGGCGCGCCCTCCGAAGGGCAGGAGTTGCCCGTGCATCAAATCCCGAACCTTGGACGGGGTGCCGAGTTCTACTTTTCTCCGGATAGCACCCATATCATCGGCAACGCCCAGCGCGAGAGCGACTCAGGTTTCCGCGTCTATACGCTCAAAATCGATGGCACCGACATCCGTCGCATCGAGGACAAGGGCGACGATGCCTGCTCGTTCTACTTTCCCGATGGCAAGCGCATCATCTGGACCTCGACCAAAGATCACTTGGACCTGCCCAAGTCGAACTACTCGAATCCGACCGACTATCCGCAGGGATCTGAGCTTTATACTTCCAACCTCGATGGCACGGATGTGAAACGGCTGACCAACAACACGGTCTACGACGCTGAGGTTTCGGTTGGCCCCAACGGCCAGTGGATTCTCTTCGGCAGCGAGCGCTCCGGGAAAATGGAGCTTTGGAAAATGAAGCCCGATGGCAGCGATCCGGTGCAGATCACGCACCTCGAAGGCTGGGAACCGGGTGGCGCATTCATCTTCCGCGACAATAAAACCATCATCTTTCGAGCCTGGCGCACTGCCGATGCCGTCGCCAAAAAACACCCCCTGCCCATGACGCTCTTTACGATTCAGGAAGACGGCACGCGGCTGACGCCGTTGACCCACGACGAAGGCACCAACTGGTCTCCGTTCCCAGCCCCTGACGGACACCACTACGTCTTCGTGAAGGTCCTTCCCCCGAACAATTACGAGATCTTTCTTGGAGATTTGAACAGCGATAAGCAGGTGCGGCTCACTTACAACAACGCCTTCGACGGCTATCCCTCGATCTCGCCCGATGGCCACTGGCTGGTGTTTACCTCAACCCGCGACTCCGCTCCCGGGGCCCACACAACCGGAGTTTATCTGCAAGATATCTCGAGTCTTCATATCGGACCCTAGATATCGGCCCTAGCGTCACTCAACGCGACAAAACGACTTCGGCAGTCGTGGGGTCAATCACCGATTTAACCTCGGCGATTCGGTTCGCCGGAAATTGACCCCGACGGGCATGCTCGCGGAGATTATCGGTTTCTGATCGCATTTGGTTCGCCTGACAGGAGTGATGAAACCGGACTGCCCATTCATCGATCAGAGAAAATGAAGGCTTCCAAGGGAAGGTCGGACTGGAGAGTCCATTCTCTCCAGTGCGGTTCGAGAGGAGAAATTCGCGAATTGGCGGGCTTTTCGCGAGGATTTCAACGAACTACGGCCAGAGTTCGCATCAGCACAGACTGCGTGGCGGAGAGAAAGACATTCGAACTCTCGGTACCGTTTCCGGAACCCGTAAGAGCCCGCACCGTGCGGGAGTTGCATTTTATTCTGCAACAACAACATACAGTCAGAGAAAGGGATAAAGGGTCGACATACTTGGGTCCAGTGCGGTTTCATGACTTTGAAAAAGGCGAATGGCAAGCGATTGTGAGGCCGAACGAAATACGAATGTATGATGTACTTCCCACTTTCGAAACCGTTAGCGAAGACTACGCGCCTGCCGGGCAGTCAGAAATCGAACATTCCTTGTAAATGCCCCGGCTAGAAACGAATGTTCGGCGATTTTGTCCGCTCCACCGTCGACCTTACATGGTATGCGCCTTGCCCCGGTGACTCAGACCTGAGTATTGTTACGGAGTGAAATTCCCGCGATGTAGTGGAATCCTGCTGCACTTCACTTCTCTGCCCGGCCGCCTTGGTATCGGCGATCTTGGCCCTTGCGCTTATGAATTTGCGGACTTCCTGTTCGCCGCCGGACAGAAGTTGTGGCAAGTGTTGCCTTTGAATCCCACCGGATACGGCGATTCCCCGTACCAGTGCTTCTCCGCTTTTGCCGGCAACCCGCTGTTGGTCAGTCTGGAGCGCTTGCGCGATCAGGGCTTGCTCCAGGCTTCGGACCTGGCTCAGTCACCGCTGTTTCCCGAAGACTTCGTCGACTATGGGCCGGTAATTGAATTCAGAATGGCGAGCTTAGGCCGGGCGGCGCAGGTTTTCTTTGCCGACGGCTCCCGGGCGGATCATGCGGCCTTCGACCGCTTTTGCGAAAGCGCCAGTCCATGGCTCGACGACTACGCGCTCTTCATGGCCTGCAAAGATGAACACCACGGAACGATCTGGACCTCTTGGGACGCACAGATTCGGAATCGAGACGCGCATGCCCTGAGCGAGTGGTCGAGGAGACTGGTGCCGGAAGTGAACGCTTACAAGTTTTGGCAATTCGAATTCTTCCAGCAGTGGGAGCAGCTCAAGATTTATTGCGGGCAACGCGGCATCCGTTTCATGGGCGACGTCCCGATCTATGTTGCGCACGACAGCGCAGATGTCTGGGCTCATCCCGATCTGTATTATCTCGACGATCAGGGCCGCCCGACCGTGGTCTCCGGCGTGCCGCCCGATTATTTCAGCGCCACCGGACAGCTCTGGGGGAATCCGATTTATCGCTGGGACTTGCTGGCCGCCAGCGGATACAAGTGGTGGATCGAGCGCTTCCGTGCCTCGCTCGCGCTTTTCGATATGGTGCGACTCGATCATTTCCGTGGCTTTGAATCTTACTGGGAGGTTCCCGTCGGCGAAACGACCGCTATTCACGGGCGCTGGATCAAAGGGCCGGGAGAAGATTTTCTGTCGGCACTGCAGAACGCGTTTTGCGGACTACCGATCGTGGCGGAAAACCTCGGCGTGATTACTCCGCCGGTGGAAAAACTGCGGCAGCAGTTCGGTCTGCCGGGCATGAGTCTTTTACAATTTGCGTTCGGGACTGATCCGCAGGGTCCATCGTTTCTTCCGCATAATTACAGCCGCGACCTGGTCGCCTACACTGGCGGCCACGACAATGACACAACCGTGGGATGGTGGTCGAGTTCGGGTGCGGGCGACAGCACGCGCACTCCGGAAGATGTCCGCAAAGAACACGACTTCGCGCGCGCGTATCTCAACTTCCACGACGATTCCGAGATCAACTGGGTCATGATCCGCGCGGTGCTGGCATCGGTCGCTGATGTTGCGATTGTCCCGTTGCAAGATGTGCTGGGCCTTGGCAGCGCAGCTCGCATGAATCTTCCGGGCACGGTCAGCGGAAACTGGAAATGGCGTTATCGTCCGGGCGCATTGAGCGGCGAGTTGGGCGTTAGGCTTCGATCTCTGGTAACCATGTACGATCGATAGGAAGAATTCTCGAAGGGGTTCTGCTTGTGCATGACGGTGATGCCGTTCGCGGCATGATGAATAGGACACTTGAATGTCACTAAACCGGGATGTGCTTTGGTACAAGGACGCGATCGTTTATCAAGTCCACGTCCGCACCTTCCACGACAGCAATGGGGATGGCATCGGTGATTTTCAGGGTCTTGAAGAGAAGCTCGACTACCTTCAGCAACTGGGGATCAACGCGATATGGCTCATGCCATTCTTCCCCTCGCCGCTGCGCGACGATGGCTACGACATCGCGGATTACAACGCTGTCCATTCCAGCTATGGAACATTGGAGGATTTCCGCAAGTTCTTGGGGTCTGCCCACGACCGAGGGATCCGGGTCATTATCGAAATGGTGCTGAATCACACCTCCGATCAGCACCCGTGGTTTCAAGAGTCGCGGAGTTCGCCGGACAATCCACGGCGCGATTGGTATGTCTGGAGCGACACGGATCGCCGGTACAAGGGCGTCCGCATAATCTTTCTTGATACAGAAACGTCGAACTGGGCTTGGGATCCGATTTCAAAATCCTTCTATTGGCATCGATTCTTCAGTCACCAGCCCGATCTCAACTACGACAATCCTGCGGTTCGGGAACAGATGTGGAATGTGATGAAGTTCTGGCTGGAGATGGGTGTAGATGGATTCCGTCTCGACGCGGTGCCGTACCTGGTGGAACGCGAGGGCACAAATTGTGAGAACTTGCCGGAGACCCACGCGGTTCTGAAGGAATTGCGGCGAAAACTCGATGAACAATTCCCCGGCAGGATGCTTCTGGCGGAGGCCAATCAGTGGCCCGCGGATCTTCGCCCATATTTCGGCGACGGAGATGAGTTCCACATGGCGTTTCATTTTCCGCTGATGCCCAGGATGTTCATGGGGCTGAAGTTGGAAGACCGCAAGCCCATCACTGAAATCCTGCAGCAGACCCCGGAAATTCCGGCCTTATGCCAGTGGTCGCTCTTCCTGCGCAACCATGATGAACTGACCCTGGAAATGGTAACGGACTTGGAACGCGACTATATGTACGACTCGTATGCCGAAAGCAAAACGATGCGGCTGAACCTCGGAATTCGACGACGGCTCGCTCCGTTGCTGGACAACGACCGCCGGCGCATCGAGTTGATGAACGGAATGCTGATGTCGTTACCGGGCACTCCTATCATTTACTACGGCGATGAAATTGGCATGGGGGATAACATCAATTTAGGGGATCGCAACGGAGTAAGGACGCCGATGCAGTGGGACGGGGGGACGAATGGCGGCTTTTCTAGCGCGCCCCTGGAGCGTCTGTATTCTCCCCTTATCCAGGACCCGGTATATGGTTATCCTGCGGTGAACGTCTTGCGGCAAAAAGCGAGCGAACATTCGCTCCTCAATTGGATGCAACGCATCGTGACGGTTCGCAAATCGACGGGAGTGTTCGGCAGGGGATCGATTGAGTTTCTCTATCCAGCCAACCACAGAATCTTGGCCTATGTGCGGCGACTGGGAAACGAGGTGGTCCTAGTGGTCAACAATCTTTCGAGCACCGCGCAAGCTGTCGAACTGGATCTCCGGCGCTACAAGGGAAATATTCCGATCGAGATGTTTGGCGGGAATATGTTTCCGCGTGTGGGCGACCTGCCGTATCTGCTAACGCTGGGACCCTACCAGTTCTACTGGTTTCGGCTGCGGCGGGTGTGAACAAATGTAAATAGTTAAAAGCGGCGGCCCATGACGCGCCTCTATACAAGGGCACGCAGCGGTACTTCGAACGGAGATGAAATTGGCGGAGGAGAGCTATCTTACGGATGATTTTCTTCGCCAACTGGTCAACGTCGGCGAAGTGGACATTCTCGTGGGTTTGCCCACTCACAATAACGCCCAAACGATCGGGTCGATCGTTCAGACCATTCAGAGCGGCATCCTGCGCGGGTTTCCGCGAGAGCGAGCGGTGATCATAAATGCCGACGGGGGGTCGCGTGATGGCACTCGCGAACTGGTCACGGGCGTCTCAATCGATGACGTGCGCCCGGCTTCCAATCTGCACGCTCTGCGGACGCTGCACTCAATCAGCACGGAGTATCCGAACAGTCCGTCGAGCGGAGCTGCGTTGCGGACGATTCTGGCTGCCGCCGAACTGCTCCGCGCCAAGGCCTGTGCGGTGCTGTCACCCAACTCCGCGAACATCGAACGGGAATGGATCTCCAAGCTTCTAAGCCCCATTTATCGCGACGGGTTTGATCTCGTGACCCCCACCTATCGCAGGCATAAATTTGAAGGCCTGCTCATCACGAATTTGGTCTACCCGATGACTCGCGCACTCTACGGGTTAAGAATCCGCGAGGCATACTCGCCGGAGTTTGGATTCTCCGGCCGTCTCGGAAGTCAGTTCCTTGGACAACATGCCTGGAATGACGGAACGGAAGGGGCGGGAGTCGAACTCCGGTTTACCCTGGCTGCGATCACGGGACGAAACCTCATCTGCCAGTCCTTTCTCGGAGAAAAGATGCACGTCGAGCGCCATGCCGCCGACCTGGTGCCGGCGCTGCGGGAAACTGTCGGCGCCTTGTTCTCCGCATTGGAGCCGGACTTTCCCGTCTGGAGCGCGGTGACCCACTCCCAGTCGCTACCTACGACCGGGGCGGACCATGAAGTGATTTTGGAACCGCTGCGGGTCAATCGGAAACGATTGCGAGAGATGTTCTCGAGTGGAGTTGCCGAATTGGAGTCCGTCTTTCAGTCAATTCTTTCCCTCTCCACACTGGCTGAACTCAAGCGAATCGCTGCCTTGGGAGAGGAGGAGTTTCATTACCCTCCCGAGTTGTGGGTCAGGACGGTGTACGAGTTTGCCGCCTCGTATCGGAAGTCTGTGATCAGCCGGGATCACATTATTCAGGCCTTGGCGCCGCTGTTCCGCGGGAGGGCGTTCACGTTCCTGGTGGAGAACCGCAACGCTTCCGAGGACGAGGTCGAGAACAACATCGAAGGTTTGTGTCTTGAGTTTGAGCGATTGAAGCCGTATCTGCTGCAGCTGTGGGAATCGAGAGAGTGAGGCAACTATGCGGGAAATGATTATCAGCGAACTAAGTCAGGCGCTGCACGCGATGGCCAGAGGTTTCGCCCACTTCCTTCCTCGTCTCATCGTGATGCTGATCGTTGCCATTGTAGGCTGGGTGGTCGCGTTCGTGGCAAAAGTGGTTCTGCGCAGCATTCTGAGGCTGGTCAAGTTCGACAAGCTTTCAGAAAATGCTGGCGCCTCTCAATTGCTCGCCAAGGCCGCGCTGCCTTCAGCCACGGAAATGCTGAGCCGGTTCGTCTTCTGGGTGGCGTGGCTCGGCTTCATTCTGCTGGGTGTGAGCGTGCTCGGGATACTGGGCCTGCAAGAGCAAGTCGCAAGATTTTTTCTTTTCTTGCCGCGTCTATTCGTAGCCCTGTTCATCATGTTTTTCGGACTGCTGGCAGCTAGTTTCCTTTCTCGCGCTGCCCTCTTGGCCGCGGTGAACGCGAACATGCCTTCACCCCGGGTTTTGAGTCTCGCGGTCCGCAGCATCATCATTGTTTTCGTATTGTCGATCGTGTTTGAAGAACTGGGTCTGGCGGAACAGACCATGCTGGTTGCCTT
>Ga0255351_1000652_pt1 | contig 15298 bp, 24 predicted proteins | sample HBST25r2metaG_FD_186024 | JGI IMG/M metagenome (GOLD analysis project Ga0255351, IMG submission 186024) | Peat soil microbial communities from Stordalen Mire, Sweden - H.B.S.T-25.r2 | ecosystem: Environmental > Terrestrial > Soil > Wetlands > Peat | place: Sweden: Norrbotten County, Stordalen... | reverse complement strand
ATATAAAATATATTAATTTTATACATCCAAATTCTTAGGAATCTTTTTTTTACTTGCAATATTATTGTCAAATCTGTTATACTGGTTAATATTCGTTATTTTTTTACCATATATTTTCGGGTGTAGAAAATTATTACATCCGACACTAGAGTGCAGCACTTTTAAGTCCTAATAATTTTCTCCAGATGAGTGATAATGCAAATGAACACAGTATGTACCATCCAAGCCATTCAATTGCTAAAAACGGAACACCCGCTGATTGATGGTAGAACGTATGGAATATAGGCACCAATAGTACGTAGAATGGAACAGTCGGCATGTTAAGGTATATATGGTTTATTGCAGGGTTCTGGGCCATCCAGTAGAATACAATGATTATGGGTACGAATGTCACGATCATTGGCTTAAATGAGTTAAGCATCATCTCCTTCTGAAGTGTCATAAACTCGGACTGTTTCTTCTGCATTTCAGCCATAGCCTTAGGGTCTCCAGATTTCTGAGCCTTCATCATATCACCCTGAAATCCTTTCATTTCCTTCTGGATAAATGCTAGACGATCTTGGTCAACTAGTAATTTGTTTGCAAGTGTAATAACAAATGAAACACCAAGTGCTATTATGAAAACTCCTATAATTGATCCAAAGAATGGATTGCTGGGATCATGAACAAGATGTATGAGTGGGTTCAGTATAGGGTTTAAGATTGTATTGAGAATTGATAAGTCCATTTTTTAATTCCTCTCTATCATATTATTTTAATGTTTTTACCATTTCGTCAACTGCTTCATCTACTTTGTTATCATGATTTTCGATGATCTTAACAGTTGCACCAGTAAGAACTGCGTAAGCCATTGATGCGGCCCGGTTCATTTCCTGATGGAGTTCAATATCCTTCAGTCTTTCTGAGTCCCTATTTCTGGTTGTGTCGCTGATACGTCTTTTTAGAATTTCATCCCCATCAGCCTCTAGAAGTATAAACATGTCTGGTTTAAGCTGATCAAGAACCCATTTAGGTAGTCCTGGTAAAAATCCTGAGGGAGTATTTATTGTACAATGAGTATCAACGATTATGTTACTTTGTTCGGACTTATCTCTTATACTTTGTGCAGCATTCTTCTGAACTTCCTTCTGAATATCTGGTGAAAGTTTCCTTAAATCATCCCTGTTATCAACCAGACCATCAACCTTTGCTATTTCTAGCATAACATCTCCATAATTCACATACATATAATCCAGTTCTTCTAAAACTTTAGAAAGCACTGTTGTGCTTCCTGATCCTGGAATTCCTGCAATAACAACAACTTTCATTTAATCACCTAAAAACTTCCTAAGCATTGGATGCATGTCCATAAGCTGTTCCTGAGCAATTTCTTCGTATAATTTGTATACTATACCAACTGTCAGTAGAACACCGGTACCTCCTCCAAGAGCGCTTGTAAGATCTGCTCCAAAGGCAAGGAATCCAACAAATGCTCCTCCAAGAACGGTTATGGCTGGTATATATCGTTTGAGTATCTTCTCAAAATGTGCTCTACTGCTTCTGTGTCCTGGTATTTGCATACCCATTCCATGTAACTGTTTTGAAACCTGTTTAGGCCCTATACCGCTCAGTTCTACCCATAGTACAGCAAATAGTATACAAGATGCTATGAATACAATTGCATAGATCAGTACGTTTAATGGTTGGGTAAATAGTGTACTCGGACCGTTAGGTGGTGTCAGTATATATGCTAGTCCATTTATTGCCCGGCCATTTGTTATTGTTCCAAGAATTGGAAATCCAAGTTTTTGGAACATTGCTGCAAACAGCTGCACGTTTAAAAGCAGTGCACTGGTTAATATAACGGGCATGTTACTTGCATATATGAATTTGAGAGGATATTTTCCCCTCGCACCCTTAACTCCACCATAGGATAATGGTATTTCAACACGCATACTCTCTGCGTAAACAACCACGAGGAAAACCACTATAGTTGCCAGTACGGGTAAGAGCAGATAAAATCCGGGCTGACCAGTTGTTAAGGAATATATAAATCCTGGTATTGCACCTGCAGGTCCCTGACCTCCGGGTGCTGTTAATGGGTTTAATGATCCTACAACTATTTGTTCTGCTACACCGGCTGCAATGAAGAGTCCTACACCGCTACCAAATCCCCATTTTGAAACTACTTCATCAAGGAATATTATTAATATTCCTCCAATGGTTATCTGTAGAATCAGGATCCATTCAAATCCTGGTGTTGTTGCAGGCAGTGCTCCTGTAAGTACGAGTACTGATGCCTCAAACAGTGTAAATATAATTGCAAGGAGTTTCTGGGTTCCTTGGAAAAATGCTTTGTCTTCGGGTTTTGAAAGGTCAAGATTTATTATCTTACCTCCAACTAACAGCTGCAGTATAATGGATGCCGATACAATTGGCCCGATACCTAGGGTTATTATTGAACCAAAGTTACCTGCCAGAACTGCTCTCAATGACGCAAATTGGTCAACTGCTGTTGAACTAAGTCCAAAAAGTGCAATCTGAGTAAGTACAAAATACAAAATCAGTATTACACCCGTCCATTTCAATTTTTCCCTAAAGGGTACCCTATAGCTAGGTGAACCTACCTGGGGTAACAATGAGAAAATTGGTTGTATAATATCTCTCAATGAAATAACCTTCAACTCCTTGCCCACAATTATAATTTAAAAAAATTCAATTAAAGGGTTACTGCTTCTCCTCCAGCTTTCTCAATTTTCTTGAGTGCTGATTGGGAAAACTGTGGGGATTTTATTACTAATGCTTTGTTCATCCTACCCTTTCCTAGAACTTTATTGTAACCCATAGCGGTTACATCTATTACTATTTTATCATTATCCTTCGTTGCTAATCCTTTAATTACTAATTCATCGCAATTTTCATCGAGAAAATCAACGTTTACTGGATTATATTCAAAGGTAGTACCTTGTGGTCTTTTGAAACCGTATTTACCGAAGTGGTCTGGATCGTACTTAACCATCCATGTCCAGTGGTGTTTATGTCCACCAGCCATACCTTTTCCACCTCTATGACCTGCGCCTCTGTTGTTTTTGGAACAGCCGCCTGCCATAGTACGTGAACCTCGCAATTTGCATACTTTCCTTGTTTTTCTTATCATTAAATCACCTTGATGATATTTGTAAGTAGAAATTCTGGTAAAAATTTTGGAAATATTATATTAATAAAATTGTAGTAGGAGATCTAATTTATTGTAAACCTATGTAATAAAGGTTTATTTAGATCATTTTACTTACAAGTTCGTTAATATCTTCCCTGTTTCCCAGGCTTCCTCCCTCTTTAAAGCTTGTTTTGGTTGCTTCATAACCCTTCCGTGGAGGGTGTAATCTGAAAACTGGTTTAATCCCAGCGTCCTCAACACTAGCTTCTCCAGCTGTTACAGCTTTTGCAAGCTCTTCAATGGAAGAGTAGTCTGTGTTCTCTTTAATATATTCTTCTGTAACCTTAACATTACCTGAGAGTTTTCCACGTTTGGTTATAATCTGAGAGACTGTTTCCACGTCAATTTCTCCCCAGGTGATGTAGTCTTTTGCCTTTATGAGCATACCCTTATATGTGGCATCTTCATGTAAGAAGACTAGGTGGTTAATTCTTGTGAGTTTCAACATGGACATGGTGTCTTGAATACCTTTCTTAACACCGGTTCTGCCCCTAACTCTTACTGCTGCGATCATGTTATCACCTTGATTATACTGTACATCCTAGATTTTTAAGGTCTCTGGATGTTGCTTTAACCTTGCTCAATTCTTTTAATGCTTCGAAAACTGCTCCAGCAAAGTTTATGGTTGTTTGTGTTTGGCCCATTGTCTGTGACCATACATCATCAATACCTGCAAGTCCGAGTATGGTTTTTCCAACGTTTCCAATTGCAAGACCGACTCCACCAGGTGCTGGTATTAGTGTGACACGAACACTTCCTTTTTTACCTTCCACTTTGAAAGGTACTGTGTGTGTTCTACCGCATACACAACCCCAGTCTCCACAGCCTCTTCTAACCTTTATTATGTTAAATTTAGCGTTGTCAACTGCTTTCCTTATAGCTGGTCCTACCTCTTTAGCTTTACCTTGTCCAAGTCCCACATAACCGTTTTTATTTCCAACAGCTACTATAACTCGGAAGTTAACTTTTCGGCCTGACTTGTGCATTCTCTGCACCAGGTTAACATCCATGACTTCTTCTTCAAGATCGGGCAGTAGTGTGTCTACTATTCCGAGTTCCATAATTGGAAGACCTTTCTCGAAGATCTCATCAATATCAGTTATTTTACCGTCTTTAACCATATGCCCGAGTTGGGTTTTAGGTATAAATTCTTCCTTAGTGTAATTATTTGCCATTATACCCCGTCCTCAATCTTCTGTTTTATTGAATCAAAATGATCAGGGAGGTCTTTTGGAGATAGTCCATTTTTAATGTACTGTGAAAATTTCTTCTCCACCTCTTCATCACTTAGGGATTCAGCGTATGCTGCAACATGTTCTCCCCTTATCCTGTTCTCAGGAGGTAGAATTACAGCGCCGTGCGGTACTTTTAGTCCTGCATCTACGGCTCCCTTGAGAGCTGCAAATATTTTTGCACCCTTGGTGGATGATTTGAGTCCTATGTCCAGTACAGCAGCAGTAATTCCTGCTTTTAGAGCTTTTTTACCGAGTAAAAATCCGGTTAAATATGCTGCAGAAGTGTTCTTACCGCTTCCAAGCCATCCCATTTTCTTAAGTTCATTGGAATGTGCTGAAACAATTGTTTCATCCCCATCCGCTTTAACGTTAATTATTTGGGCTATAGTATGTTGATTGGTAATTCTTACAACGAGCCTTGATTTGTCTAACCCTATAAGGTTTAGCCTTGCCCTGTAATCAGTTTTACCTTCTCTTCTTCTTTTAAATGCGAGTTTATATCTTGATCCGTGTGCCAATTTTTATTCCCCCGTCTTATCTGAGCAAGTCATGGTCCCTTGCGTAGGTCTTCATATAGGATTTACTCCTGAAGGCTCCACCCTTGGCCATTCTGTAAAGTTTACGATAGGAAGTTTTATTAATTTCCCTGTTTTCTCTCATATCTTTCAAATCAGTTCTGAGAGCCCTTATCGTTGTCATCCATGCTTTCTTCTTAGGGTTACGGGCTCCTTTAGCCCCTTTAATGCTACCCCTACCTTTCCTTCTTCCTTTACTTTTTTGTTCCGCTATTTTCTTTGATCTAAAGCTGCTTATTCCTTTCTTCGGCTTTGCTTTTATGGCTCCGCTGTCTATTAGCTGTTTAACACTTTCGCGAGTAATAGCCCGTGATACTTCCTCAACAGTCTCTGGGTCTATCCAGACCTTGTTTACTCCGACTTTGAGTATGTCTGCAGCTAATCTCTTTTGAGTAGTAAGATTCATAAAGAAACCTCCACATCAAACCTTAAAGTTTGATCAACAATTACCTGAAAATTTTTTTCTATGAAAATTTTAATTTTTTCTATGGATATTCAGGATTTTTTGAATCTTGGCCGTTTAATACGACCTCTTGCTTTTTTACAAATTCATCAAAATTTATTATGAATTTGTCCAATCTTTTCCCTTGCATTGCTGCTGGTTATTTTTTAAGAACATTTTCAGTTTCACTGCTACGAACCATAAATTAATGGTTTTATGAACAGTTTCAGATATCTGAGAATGGTTAAATAACTCCTTAAACCCTTAACGGGTTTAAAGCCCCTTGTTCAAGATTTTTATTTTTAGTTCCCTTGCTTTTTCAAGCATGGTTATCTTTTTCCTGGTACCTACAGTGGAACTGATCCTACCTGCCTGGGTGCTCGGATCCAGATCTTCAAGTTCTGCAATATTTTTAACAAGAACATCTTGGTATCCTGAAGGGTGAAGTCCCCTTAAATTTCTTGGGGTTCTGTAACCGATAGATGGCATAGCAGGCTTACGTGCCTCATACCTTCTTCTTTTACTGGTTTTACCCTTGGGTTTCCTGTATGTTTCCCCGAGTTTTTTGTACCTGAACCATTCTTGTCTTTTAAAGTTTGGTTTTTTGGTTTTTCTTATCATCATGGGATCACCGTTTATTCCTTGCTAACAAGGTATATTCCATCCTGGAACACCCTTGGGTCTCTTCCCTTAATTTTTGTTGCTTGTTCCATGTTGGCCATTGTCTGCCCAACATGTTCCTTGTTAATTCCGCTGACAATAACTTCGTCACCCTTTATCTGAACTTTTACATCCCCAACTATTTTAGCTGATCTTGGATGTCTTTCACCCAGAAAGTTCTCGATAGTTATTTTGTTTCCAGCTTTTTTAACGGTCATTGGGAAATGAGCGTAAACAATTTTCATATTATAGGTAAAACCATCGGTTAATCCGATAATCATATTATTAATATGGGATCTGATGGTACCTAACATGGCTTTGTCTTTCTTTTTAGGGAAACGTGCTTCTACAACTACCTTATCATCCTCGACTTTGACCATAATGGTTTTGTTGTTGAAGTCCCTTGTTAGCATTCCCTTAGATCCTTTAACGGTCACTGCTTTATCGACCGTGACATCTATTCCTTCCGGAATTGGGATTTCCTCCCTAAGAATCGTTACTTGAGCCATTTTATCACCTTAGTAAACATATACAAGTAATCTACCGCCAATACCCTTTTCTTTGGCTTCCCTGTGGGTCATAATACCCTCGGGGGTTGTTAATATAATGGTACCAAAGTTTTTGGATGGTAGAAACCTCTTTTCAAATTTTTCAAATTCATCTTTTTTAACGGCGTGTCTTGGCTTTATTACACCGCATTTGTTTATATTTCCTTCTAATTCGACCATGAACTGTCCTGCTTTGTCATCGTCAACGAATTCAAATTCACCGATATATCCTTCAGTCTGCATTGTCCTTAAAACATGGCCAATCATTTTTGATGCAGGTGAGATTTTACATCTACTATTTCCCTGCAATTCATTGTTTCTCATGTTTGTAAGAGCATCTGCGAGAGGATCCATAAGAGTCAAACTATACACCTCTTAGTTATATTTTTTAAATCCAATTCTAGCTGCAAGTTCTCTGAAGCACTGTCTGCACAACATAAGATTGTATCTTCTAACTAAAGCCGAATGATCATTACATCTGCTGCATTTCCTTGAAGCTTTTCCGTATTTTCTTGGCAATTTATCACCTATTCTATCTCAACATGGAATTCTTGTTTCATGAATTCCATTGTTTCTTCCTTCGTGACCTGGTGTTTATTTGGAATTTTTTGATGCTGGATTTTCCTTCTTTTTATCCTGTAACCTGGTTTTTCAAAGGTTACTGCAACATTCATTCCAAATATACCTATATCCGGATCGTAACGCATTCCTGGAATATCAATGTGTTCTTCTATACCGAATGACACATTGCCCTGCATATCAAATTGGCTGGCTTTTAATCTATTTCCAATACCGTCTAGAACCATTTTAACAGCTTTTTCTGCTTTTTCATGCCTAAGTGTAACTTTACATGCTATTGGCTGTCCCCTTCTGATTCCAAATTCGGGGTTGGTAACTTTACTGATGGTTCTTACTGGTTTTTGACCGGTAATATTTACGATTAAATTCTCAGCTCTTGCAAGTCTTTCTCCACTTTCACCGACACCGATGTTCACGGTTGCCTTTGCTATTTTCACGCCTTCCATCTGGTTCATTTATTTGCCCCCAGGTAGTGAAATAACTGGCTCATCTTTTCCTAGAACAAAAACGTAGTCAGCAAGTGTTAGGAATGTTCCATCGTCTGTCTCAATTTCTACGGTGTTGGGTTTGGATGATCTGGTTATGTTAATTTCTTTAACTTTACCAAGTTCTCCTATGTGTTTACCACCTGTAATGAGTCCGACTGTACCACTTTCGAATTTTATGTGATCGGTAACTGTTTGATCTGGAATTTCTACAACAATAACATCTCCAGAGCTGTATTCTTTATCAACTATGGAATTTCTTCCATCGTGAAGATTGAGTTGTGTTTTACCGCCTTTTATGGTGGTTTTATCTGTGATCATGCAGAGTTTAAATTCTGCGTTTTTCTTTTCTATAGGATGTAAAACCAGCCTACCCTTGTGGTCTGGAAGTACTCTGTAAACCTTTTTAGATTTTGGTAATTCTATTACATCCATGAATCCCACTGGAAACTTGTAATCCTTTCTTTCACGGCCGTCTACAAGGATATCACCGTTGTTGATGATTATCTTTGCTTCCCTTGCATTATCTGCAACCTTGAGGATATCCCTTACAACTATAAGGAGCGGTAAGGAATCATCTATAGCGTGTGGGCCTGCACTTGGTTTGACAGTCCATTTATCCTCTTTAGGGTGAATGGGCCAGTGCACTGGTGATTTGAATCGTTTAAGATGTTTTCTTGATCCCATGTTTGCCATGTTATCCCTTCCTCTCTAGTATATCATTTCTTTCTTCGTCTTCTAATTCGAGTTCTAATATCATAACATTTGATGGATGAACAGGATGAAAAACCTTATTTCCATCAGGTTTCTGTACAGACATACCCTCGATCATGACACGATAATTTTTAAGGTCCACATTTTCAATTTTACCTTCGTGGTCTTTGAAATCTCCACGCATAACCTTAATTGTGTCACCTTTTTTCACAGGGAGAGATCTTCTATGGAACTCTTCCCTGAGTTCTTCACTCAGTAATACGCTCATTAATTTGTGGCGTATGTGTAATGGTGCCTTATGAATAAATTTCCTCTGTTTTCTTGGCTGTGTTGACATATATTTCACCTATTTAAATTAAACTATTATACTGGCAGCACTTCCAATAGCAGGCCATCTGTCAGCTGCTTCTTTGGCTATAGGTCCCCTTATTTCTGAACCTTTAAGCACACCTTCAGGACTTACTATCACTGCGGCGTTATCATCAAATTTGATCCTTAATCCGTCAGCCCTTTTAAATTCTTTTTTCTGCCTGACTACAACTGCGGTTGTGACCTCTTTTCGCATATCAACGCTACCTTTTTTAACAGAGATAACGATCATGTCGCCGACACCTGCAGGTGCTAACCTTCTTCTTACACCCTTGTAACCTTTGACAGCTATGATCTCAACTTCCCTTGCACCGGTATTATCGATACACTGGAGTCTTGCACCTATTGGGAGTGCTTTTGTAACGTTTGAGGTAAGTGCCTTCATATTACTCTTCTCCCTTAACTTCTACAAGTACGAAATGTTTAGTTTTACTTAAAGCTCTGCATTCTGCAATTTTTACAGAGTCTCCAATTTTAACATCTAAACAGTCGGGTTTGTGAGCGCTGATCTTTGATTTTCGCTTTTCATACCTTTCGTACTTACTAATGAATTTATAATAACTCCTTTCTACTGTAATGGTCCTTTCTGCCTTATCACTAGTAACGATTCCTTCAAGAATTTGACCCCTCACAGGGAGGGTTCCATGAAATGGGCAGTTGGGATCTTCACATTCTACTTTTGGTTCTTTAACATCGATACCAACCATTTTATCACCTAATATATCCTTTTAAGTTATAATATAATGTTTAAATTATATTGAATTTTTTTTATGGTATGTGCTGTGAGTTTGTTATACAAATTTGATTGTATACCTCATCAGTACTTTCTGAATTTCTTTTTAATCCTGTCTTCGGGTCGAGCAACGATAATCCTGCCGTCGACTTCAACAACTGCATTACTTGGCAGTGTGAAGCGGAAGGTTGCAACGCTTTTTGGAATGATTTTTTCACATCCCTCAACATCCTCCACCTTGATGGTGTTCTTTGTTTCGTCTACAACTTCTCCATTGATCCCTGTGAAACCGTTATGCGAACTTTTTACAACTTCGACTTCCAGTCCCACAAATTCATGCCGGAATATGTTTTGTGGAGTGATCATTGTTCCAATAAAGATCTTACGGATGGTTACGTACAAAAAGACATGGAAATAATTCCACGCTTATCTACGTCTTTTCCTTCCTCTATCTTCCCTGTCTTTAATTTCGATGGTGTCTGAAGAAAAGCCCATGTTAGCTAGAACTTCTTTGACCCTTCTTTTATGGTCACCTTGAAGTTCTATCTGACCTTTTTTGGCTGTTCCCCCACAGGCACATTTCGCCTTAAGTTCCTTTGTTAGTTCTTTAATATCAATATCGTGCTCATCTATTCCTTCAACGATGGTCATAAGTTTTCCGAATCTTCTTCTAACTGTATAGACCTTAACCTTTTGGATTTCTCTGGCTATCTCCTCGCAAACGCAAAGTTCTTCAGGAAGACCGCATATCTCACAGACTTTCATCGATTTTATTTCTCCTGCTGTTTTTCGTTCATTATGGTAAGGACACGTGCGATCGTCCGTTTTTCCTGGATTTTCATAAACACCGGCAGCTGCACTTTTTGAGATGTTCTTTGCATGCTCTGCCCTGAGTTCATCCAGTTTTTTCTGGATATCATCCATCTCCATTACCCGTATTTCCTTGCTTCTTAATATTACCATTTCTCTAACATCCTTTTATAACTTGTGATAGATTCACACAGATTATATTTTATTCTGATTTATCGGCTTTTTCAGCGGTTTCTTCTGGTTCTGGAGTTTCCTGAACTTCAGCTTCATCCGCTTTTTTGGGTTTACTATCTTCTTCTACTGGAGCTTCTTCAGTTTTTTCAGATTCTTTTTCTTCCTTTTCAGGTTTTTCAGATTCTTCTACTGGTGTTTCTTCAGTGGTTTCCGGTTCTGTTTCAATATCTGCAGGTTCTTTAGATGCTTCTTCTACAACCTCTTCAGGTTCTTCAGATGTTTCTTCAGCTTCCTCTACAATTTCTTCAAGGATGTCTGCATCGGCTGCTTCTTCTACTGCTTCTTCTACAATATCTTCTACAACGCTTTCAACAGTTTCTACTTTTTCTGGTGTTGATGCTACTTCTAAAATATCTTCCTCAACAACAGGTTTTTCAATTTCAATCTTTAAAATGTCAACCTTATCTGGTAAAACCACATCTGGTGGCATAATCCTGACGTTAATTCCAAGAACACCTGGTTTTAGTTGTACTGTAGCGAATCCCTGCCTAACAAATCTGGTTGCAGGTTCTCCACATTTTTTAATGTAACCGTCTGAAAATTTAGCAACTGCAGATCTTGAACCCCTTATTTTTCCAGAGATGGTTACTTCAACACCCTGGGCTCCTGCGCCCATAATTCTACGTAGTGCTGTGTAAGCAACTCTCCTGAAGTGCATTCCCCTCTGGAGCATGGCAGCTATTTTGTGTGCCATTATCTTTGGGTTAAGTTCTGGTATTTCGACCTCTTTAACCTCAACTTGAGGATTTTCGAGACCGTAACTAGTTTTAAGGCTTTGGGTTATACTTCGAACAGTTTTTCCACCTCTACCTATAACCATACCTGGTCTTTCAGCGTAAACAACAACCATAGTTCCGAGAGGTGTTATTTGAATCTCCATTCCACCATAGCCTGCTCTTTCAAGCTCGCTTTCAAGGTATTCGTCGATTCTTGTTCTTTTTAGTCCTTCTGTTACGAAATCCTTTTCAATCATTGGATCTAATCCTCCCCTAAAACTACTTGTATATGGGTTGTTGGTGTGTTAAAAGGACTTGCCCTTCCGAATGCCCTAGCTGTCCATCCACGTATGATATAACCACGGTGGCTGGATATGTGTACTATCTTAAGGTCTTCTGTTTCTAGACCCTGGTACTCTGCATTTGCCTCGGCGTTTACCAGCACCTGAAGTATTTGTCCAGCTGCTTTAATAGGATAACGTCCTGTCGGCCATCCTTCAATTCCTCTTTTATGTCCTACTTTTTTGTTGTGTCTTTTGAATGGTACAGGAGTTTCCTTTCTCATAACTTCTTCGAGAAACTCTTTAGCATCGTCGAGGTGCATTCCCCTTATGGTACGGCATATCTCAACAGAGTGCTTAGGGGAAATCTTAAGAGCTTTCCCATTAGCTTTAGCTGTTTTTCCTGTGTACTCATCCTGATAAGCGTATTTGATCTTCGCCATTGTAATAACTCCTTATTTAAGCGGTACGAACATGGATGATCTTGTTGCGCCCATACCCGGATCTCCGTGCTGAACTCTCTGCCTAGTGACTGAAAATTCACCGAAGTAACATCCAATCATTTCTGGCTGGATAACCACGTTGATAAATTCTTTTCCACTGTAAATTCCAAAGGTCATTCCAACCATTTCAGGAAGCACAATCATGTCCCTACAATGAGTTTTAATAACCTGTGGTCTTCCATCCTGTCTAGGTCCTTCTTTTTTGATCTTCCTTATTTTCTCGAGAACCTTCTTTTGCCTAGGCAAAAATCCTCGTTTAAGGGATCTTCTCTGCCTTGATGGTAATAGTTGTATAACATTGTCCAGAGGCATGTCCTGCAGTTCTTCCAATGTGTAACCGCGATAATTGAATACTTTTCTTGCCAATTAGTCTCCTCCTAATCCGTTTATATCCGTTTATTTATAATATTTAAAAAATATTTGATGTATTTATCTCCTTCTACCAGTTCTGCTAGCTGCTATTGAACCAACCTTTCTTCCGGGTGGTGCGTGTCTTGAGATAGTTGTAGGTTTACCAGGATGCTGCCTGTTTCCTCCACCGTGTGGGTGATCAACTGCGTTCATTGCAACACCTCTAACACTAACATTCTTCTTACCCTTGGCTTTAAGGGCATGGTACCTGTTTCCTGCCTTCAGGAATGGTTTCTCCTTTCTTCCTCCGCCTGCAACTACACCTACGGTAGCTCTACAGCGAGGGTTGAATGCCTTTAATTCACCTGATGGTAATTCAACAATTGCTTTACCAACATCGTGTGTTATTAAAGAAGCGTAAGTTCCTGATGATCTGACGAATCTTCCGCCATCACCCGGATGTTTTTCTAAGTTATAAAGTGGTGTACCTTCAGGGATTTCTGCAAGGGGTAATGAATTACCAGGGTTGATTGGTGCTGAAATACCACATGCAACCTCATCGCCTATTTGTATACCTTCTGGTGCTAAAATAAGACTTTTTTCATCATTTTCGAATTTTACTAATGCAACTGGGGCTGTCCTACCTGGGTCGTGTATAATATCTTTTACAGTACCCTTCAGGCATCCTTCCTTCTCCAGATCATCGTATGATCTGTAGGCAATTTTTCCCCTGAATCGGTGTGATGCACTCTTGTAAGTAGGAGTTCCTCTTCCTCTTCTCTGGATTATTAATCGTTTTCCCATTTTATTTCCTCCGTTGGGGTGTTAAGTGTCCGTTAATTGGATTTAACATGATATTGGTATGATAATAATAATACCCTTAGAATACTCCCATTTTAACTGCTATATCCTCTGCACTGTGTTCAGCAGCGAGTTTAATATAAGCGAGTTTTTGACCCTTTAATATCTGGGTGTTAACCCTTTCAACTTTAACTGCGTAAAGATCCTCAAATGCGGTCTTTATCAGTGGTTTGTCAGCAGTTCTACGAACTACAAAGGTTAATTCATTCTTTTGATCAATTGAATTCATACTCTTTTCTGTTAGATGTGGTTTTAATATTACTGCGTAAGGATCCATTTTCACTACCTCTTTTGATTACTTGAAAAGTTCTCCTAACTTTTCAACAGCTGATTTTGTGTAAATAGTGAGTCTACCAGGATGAGTACCGGGAGCTAGTAATTCTGCGTTGAGGTTGTTTACAACAACTACATCTACACCAGCATGGTTTCTTGCACCGAGGCTTATACCCTTATCCTCTCCAACAACCACTAGGGGACCTTTAGGAGTCTTATATTTCCTACCCCTCATTTTACCTCTTCCAGCTCTTATTGTACGACCTGTTTTAGCCCTCGTTACATCATCCATTAAACCTAATTTCTCGAATATTTCACGAGTGTCTTTGGTTCTTTTGATTGCTTCGAGTTCATCACCAACAACAAATGGTATCTGGTCAATGTTGGCTATTTTATGCCCTCTGTTTTCGACCATTTCCCTATTTGCAGTTGCTGCAACAGCGGATCTTATTGCGAGTCTTCTTTCTTTTCTGTTTATCTTCTCGTGTATGATCCTCTCTGTTTTAGGTGGGTGTGCTTTTCTACCGCCAGTTGCCTGTGGTATAAATGCTGCCTTTGAACCTGCAGGGTGTCTTGAACCTTTAACACGTGGAACCATTGCTGCACCACGGCCTGAACCGAATGACTTAGCTGTTGTTCTTTTACCTGCTTTTGGGTCTGTTCCCCATGCCTGTATTCTGGCTGTTTGTGATGATATAACCGCCCTTTTTATGAGGTCGGGTCTGAATACTTCCATGAAAATTTCAGGAAGTTCAATCTCTTCGACGACTTCGCCTTCCAATGAATAAACCTTGATCTTCTCCATTTAAATCACTCTTTATTAAGTTTAAACTCCCTGTTTTGAAGCTGTGCTTATGTATGTAATGTCAGGTGCATCGTTATGTTTTCCTATTGGCCTTGTAGCTTTTCTCATCATAACAAGTCGTTTTGATGGTCCTGGGATAGAGCCTTTTATTACAACGAATCCATTTTTAACAAGACCGTATTTAACAAATCCACCCTTAGGATTTACTTCATTCGCCTGGGATGCTTCACCAATTTTAAGGATCTTCTTGTTATATTCAGTTCTTTTATGGTATCCCATCTGTCCAGCCATTGCAACTGTCCACATGGTTCTTGCTGGTGTCCATGGTCCTATTGAACCTACGTGACGGCCTTTACTACTTCTTGCTGCTTTACCGTACTGGATTCTGACACCGAACCTTTTAACAGGCCCTTGGAATCCTTTACCCTTGGTGACGGCTATTGTGTCTATATGTTCACCGTCAGAAAATGAGTCAGCAGGGTTGATTTCCTTTCCCAGTACAGTTTGTGCAAATTCGAGTTTATCTTCAATGGATTTGCCGCCTATTCCACATTCTAGTATTTCAGGTTTTTTCTTTGGAACACTTGTGAGTCGTGGTATTGTGTGTATAAGCACTCTAATATCCTCAACTTCGTCAAGCTTTTCCTTTAATTCATCTAACTTTGTTGCGGCGTCGTCTTTTTTAGGTAATGTAATTTTCCTTGCTAGATCTTCTGTAAGACCAGATGCCATGATATCGGTCATTGCTTTTAGTCCACGTGTATCCTTCCTATAGGCACGTATTCCTAGCACAACAACAGGCGGAGTTTCCACAATAGTTACAGGTGAAGTTACTTCCATTCCTTGAGTTGGCGAGTTCTTTACATTATCGAGCATTGTTATATGGGTCATTCCCACTTTATATCCTGGAAATCCTAAGAGACAAGTT
>Ga0255351_1000651_pt1 | contig 15299 bp, 10 predicted proteins | sample HBST25r2metaG_FD_186024 | JGI IMG/M metagenome (GOLD analysis project Ga0255351, IMG submission 186024) | Peat soil microbial communities from Stordalen Mire, Sweden - H.B.S.T-25.r2 | ecosystem: Environmental > Terrestrial > Soil > Wetlands > Peat | place: Sweden: Norrbotten County, Stordalen... | reverse complement strand
CTTCTAGAGGATTGGCTTCGACGGTCACGGATGTACTGATGCTTCCAACCGTCATTTGAGTAGATACGTCCCGGCGTTGGCCTGGATTCACAAGAACATGCAGGGTCGTTGCTGACTTAAAGCCATCACGCTGAATAACGACCGTGTATTCGCTGCTTGGAAGCGCTTCAAAGTCGTAGAATCCGGAACCGTTGGTCTCGTGAGACCTCACGACGCTCGTTCTCTCGTCAGTAAGAGTTACTTTGGCTTCCGGCAGCACAGCACTCATATTGTCACTGACAGTTCCGAATATGGCTCCGGTATCTGCGCTTTGGGCAAACAATCTGGGGGTTAGGCTCAATATGAGCGGGATAAGTAATAACGGAATGATTACTGATTTCAGAATTGACTTCATGGCCTCGGAAATTCCTCCCTTTCGGCACTTTTGACAACGTCGTTTTTTCTCCCCTAAGGCAAATCGTCACATCCATGATGAACGTGCGCTTAGCGGGGTTGTCCTCAACAGCAAAGCAAGGATGTGCTCAGTTTCTCTATTGCACATGTTTCAATGGTATCGATTCCACATCCCAAGGAAGTCTAGGTAAAGCGTGAGTTTTCGGCAAGGGTGCGTGACGCCATTTAGCTGATCTTGTTAAGTTCAGTCAGCCTGCGAGGTCGGCTGATATTGAATAGGAAAAGCGCATCCCCCATCCCCGAGCCAATCGTGCAATTGCAACAGCGGTTAGATGAGTTTCGAAGCGCCCGGCCGCACCGGACACGGCTGCCTGATGAGCTATGGGAGGCTGCGGTAGAACTGGCGCGGCAGCACGGTTTGTATTCAGTTGCTCACCCGCTGCGGTTGGATTATGTGCAGTTGAAGAAACGGCTCGGGGGAGTTCCGAGCCTCCGGAAGAAGGCAAACGCGCCTGCCTTCGTCGAACTTATCGCCGCGCAACCGGCGGCGATGCCGGAGTGCTTGATAGAGATCGAGTCCTCAATTGGCGGCAAGATGCGCATTCAATGGAAGGGTTCTGCCGCGCCTGATTGGACAATGCTGCTTCGTGCCTGGCGGGAGGCGGAGCGATGATCCATATCACGGCGCAGATGCGCGTGCTGGTCGCGATCGAGCCGGTGGACGGACGCAAAGGGATCGATTCATTGGTTCGCGTCTGCCAGGGCCAGCTCTGTGAAGACCCAATGACCGGTTGTGTTTTTGTGTTCAGGAGCCGGAGAGGAACATCGATTCGTTTGCTCAGCTATGACGGTCAGGGATATTGGCTTGCGCAAAAGCGCCTTTCCAAAGGACGATTTACGTGGTGGCCTGCATCGAGCTCAGCGGCGAAGCGGCTGGAGGCTTACGAAGCGCAGTTGCTGATGGTGGCCGGGGATGTGTCGCGGGTCCGTGCAGCGCCGATGTGGCGGCGAGTGAGCGAGTTGAAGTAAGAATCAAGAAAATCATCAATACGCCCTTGCGTTCCAAGAAGAGTTGGTTCATACTTCTGGGCAATGGCAGATCTAAGATATCGCGGGCGTGAGATCGGAGAGGAAGACATCCTCTCCATACGCGCTCTGATCGAGCGGTATCCGGGTGAAAGCCGCCGCAAACTATCGACGCGCATATGTGAAGCCTGGCAGTGGCGGCAGTCGAATGGAGCGTTGCGCGACATGGTGTGCCGCGGCATGCTGCTGATGCTGGAGCGGGCCGGCCAGATCACGCTGCCGCCGGTCAGTTATGTGCGGCATAATCCGCTGGCTCACAGAGCCCGGCCGGAAGCGGTGCTGATCGACAAGACTCCCATCGACGATCCGTTGCGCACACTGCAGCCGCTCGAGTTCGAGCAAGTGCGGCGCACCGCGCAGGAGCCGTTGTTCAACAGCCTGATGGAGGAACATCACTATCTCGGCTATGAACAGCCGGTTGGAGAGCATCTGAAGTTTTTGGTGTGGGCCGAAGGCCGTCCCATCGCGTGCCTGGCCTGGTCATCTGCTCCGCGCCATCTTGGTAGTCGTGATCGCTACATCGGCTGGGACGCCGCGGCGCGGCGCAGCAATATCCGTTTTATCGCGTACAACACGCGCTTCCTGATCCTGCCCTGGGTGCGGGTCGAGCATCTGGCCTCGCATATCCTGGGCCGGATGGCGGCGCGGATCTCCGATGACTGGCAGCAGATGTACGGTCATCCGATTTACTTCCTGGAGACATTTATAGATCCGGAGCGATTCCGCGGGACCTGTTACCGTGCGGCCAACTGGGTGCTGATGGGCAGGACGACGGGACGGGGCAAGCAATCCAACAGCTATGTTCCGAACCGGTCGATCAAGGAGGTTCTGGGTTATCCGTTGACGAAGTGTTTTCGTGAGTTGCTGGGGGGCGTGGCATGAAGAAGGCGCGGCGCCGCATCGACGTGAACCTGGAGGAGCTGGACCGGGTGCTGGACGAAGCGCGAGAAGCGCCGTTGAGCGAGGCCGACCACGACAAGCTCAAAGACGCGTTGCACGCTCTGGCGGCGCTGCTGGTGCGGTCGCGCAATACAGAGAAAACCAGCGAGGTGTTGGAGAAGCCGGAAGACTCTCAAACCGGAACGCCGCCGGATAACAACACGCCGCCGCCTGGGCATGGCCGCAATGGAGCAGAGGCGTTTGGCGGTGCACAGAAGGTGGATATCAAGCACCAGAAGCTGACCCACGGGGACCGCTGCCCGGAGTGCGGAAAAGGCAACGTGTACGGGCAGAAGGAGCCGAAGGTGCTGGTGCGGATCATCGGTCAGGCGCCGCTGGCGGCTACAGTCTACTCACTCGAACGGTTGCGCTGCGGGGCCTGCGGGCAGGTGTTTACGGCGCAGGAGCCGGAAGGAGTGGGGCCGGATAAGTACGATGAAACGGCGGCGGCGATGATCGCCCAACTCAAGTACGGCGCCGGGACGCCGTTCTACCGGCTGGAACAACTGGAAAGCCAGTTGGGTATCCCGCTGCCGGCTGCTACGCAGTGGGAGATCGTCGAAGAAGTTGCGCAGATGATCAAGCCGGCGCGGGATGAGCTGATCCGGCAGGCGGCACAGGACGCGGTGGTCCATAACGATGACACCGGCATGCGCGTGCTCATGCTGAATCGCGATCCGTCGGACGAGCGCACGGGCGTGTTCACCAGCGGGATCGTGTCTGTCAGTGAGGGGCACAAGATCGCGCTCTACTTCACTGGAAGCCGGCACGCCGGCGAGAACCTCGCAGAGGTGTTGAAACGGCGGAGCGCGGAACTGCCGAGCCCGATCCAAATGTGTGATGCGCTCTCGCGCAATGTACCGAAGCTGCCCGCGGGTGCGGAGATCCTGCTGGCTAACTGTCTTGCGCATGGTCGCAGACAGTTCGTGGATGTGTCGGAAAACTTCCCCAACGAATGCCGCTACGTACTGGAACTGCTGGGTCAAGTGTATGGCCACGATGCCGAGGCGCGTGAGCTCGGTCTGACGCCGGACGAGCGCCTGCGGCTCCATCAGCAACGCAGCCGGCCGGTGATGGATAAACTGCACGCCTGGCTGGAGGCGCAGTTAGCCGAGCGAAGGACGGAGCCGAACTCCGGTCTGGGCCAGGCAATCTCGTATCTGCTGCGGCACTGGCAGCCCTTGACGTTGTTCCTCCGCAAGGCCGGGGCTCCGTTGGACAATAATGTCGCAGAAAGGGCGTTGAAGCGCGCAATTTTACATCGAAAGAACGCACTGTTCTATCGCACCCTGAACGGCGCGCAGGTGGGCGATCTGTTCATGAGCCTGATCCATACCTGCCAGTTATGCGGCGCAAACTCCTTCGACTACCTGGTCGAGTTGCAGCGCCATGCCCGCGAACTGGCCGCCCGCCCCGCGGAGTGGATGCCGTGGAACTATCGCCAGACTCTGACGAGAACTGCTCCCCATGCGGCAGAGTTATGATGAATCTCTGATGGCCGAAAAGGATACTCTTCGGCCATGCGCAGGGAGCATCGTGAAGTGCCCATAAAACAAGGGTCCGACATTAGAAAATCCGGGAAGGTTTTTGGCCAGGGGCAAAAAGCCGCCAAAACGGTCCGCGCCGGCCTGTATGCCCGAGTCTCCACTCTGGATCAACAGACGCTCCCCATGCAGAGTCGCGCCATGCGCGAGTACGCCGTCCGGCGTGGATGGACTGTTGCCATGCAGGTGAAGGAAGTAGGCTCCGGAGCAACACAACGGCAGATCCGCGAGAAACTGTTGGATGCTGCCCGGCGTCGCGAAATCGATGTGGTGCTGGTGTGGCGGTTGGATCGTTGGGGCAGATCGGTAGCCGATCTGCTCGCCACACTTCAGGAACTGGAGCATCTCGGCGTCGGCTTCGTCTCGCTGACCGAGGCACTGGACCTGACCACACCAGCGGGCCGCGCAATGGCAGGGCTTCTGGCAGTGTTCGCAGCCTTCGAGCGCGAGGTCCTCGGAGAACGCGTAAGGGCTGGACTCGCTCATGCCCGGCAGAACGGCAAGCGCCTTGGCCGGCCTGCTACTGCAACCATGCACGCCGATAGGGTCCGCAAATTACGCCGGTCCGGACTGAACAAATCCGAGATCGCGCGCCGCCTCAATATCGGTCGCACTTCGGTGCGCCGTATCCTGGATGAAAGGGCTTGATGATGAGTTGCTCGACTACGGAACTCAAATGACAAAACGACATCCACGATCGCAGCCCACATGGACAGATGTTAAGGCGAAACTCGCAGACCTTGACCGGACAAACTTAATGGGCCTGGTTCAGGATCTTTATGCTGCCCACAAGGATAATCAGACCTTCCTTCACACCCGCTTCGGCTTGGGCGAAGATGTTCTGAAGCCCTACAAGGAAACCTTGGAGCGCTGGCTCTGGCCGGATGTGTTGCGTAACCAGGATATTTCGGTTGCAAAGGCCAAACAGGCCATTTCCAGTTACCGAAAGGCGGTTGGCGAACCTGCCGGACTCGCAGAGCTGATGGTGTCCTATTGCGAAAGCGCGGCTGGCTTCTCCGACAATATCGGGTATCAGGATGAAGGCTACTTCGATGCTCTTGTCCATATGTTCGAACAGGCTCTCAAGGTCACTTGTCAGCTACCTGCAGGCGACCGCGATGCCTTGATCGCCCGGCTGGATCGCGTGCGCACCATCAGCCACAATTTTGGATATGGCGTAGGCGACGACATGGACGACCTGCTTGCAAAATATGACCGCACCTAACTGATCCTCGCGGCCGGTTCACGCCTGCACAGACATGCTACGCAGCCTTGCCGAAAACTCACAGAAGCCTTAATGCAACTAAACGCGTTCCAAACCATCGCCCGGCGCTTGCTCCTCATAGGACTGCTGTGTGCGAGTGGCCCGGCAGTTTTCTCCCAGGCTACGGCGCTACCTGACCCGATCCGCAGCGGAGATTCGTCCCCTGATGTCCGTTTCGTGGGCTATTGATTTTGATGGAGAGTAAGCGTTTTTGATTGGACCGTTCATTGTGCAAGCCCCGATCTGCTTTCCGTCCGTTTCATCGGAGATTCTTATGTATTGTCGGGAGAGCATCGATGGTGGTGCCAAGAAAAAGTCGCCTTCCAAAGTTCGAACCATGGCACTCGCTCACAGCCCTTTGGACGCAAGAATGTCCCTCAACGTCAGTTTCTGCAAGCTTAGCTCTGCCACAAGCCGCTTCAGTTTGACGTTCTCCTTCTGCAGTTCCTTCAGGCGCCGCATCTTTCTGGATTGCTGGACGGGCGCGGCATTGCTTCCTCGGTTCAGAGATCGTTCAGGACTCTTCGTTCCCTTGCGGCTCTTCGACGTAGGCCCCGCATTCTCCGGATTCGCTTCGGTGTTCTGCATTGAGAGCACTCCTTCCTCAGGTTTTTCTCCCCTTCTCCGAGCTATGCGCGGGTGGTTCAATCATTTACTGGTCCCCTGTTCTTCACTTGTCCGCAGATGGCAGTACCAGCGTGCTGAGGGTGACGATCTCTCCTGGTTGAATGACAATCTCCGCGGGTATTGGTTCCCGATTGTTTTCGGAATACTGGCTCACGCGCTCCATCTCATTCCATGTTGTCCCGGGCCAGTTGACGGTCAGCGATTGCGGCGCGATACCGCGATTTGTCGCGATCACTGTGCGTGTCTTCCCACTGCCTTCATAGGCGCTAACCAGAAGGTCAGGGTTGGAACTACTAGCATCCACGCGGACCATGCCTTCAGGAAGATGCCGGCTGTAGGCTCCGAGCACGCGGAGTTGATAACTGCTGGCAACCGGTATGTCGCCATGGTAGCGATCCGGTACAAGCAGCGAGCGCGTCGCGCCGAAGCTGGGCTGCTCCACATCGAGGATCAGCCAGCAGTAGGCCAGTCCGATGGCATCCATCAGTGTCATGTTCTTGTGATAGAGCTGTCCCATGTCGAAGGCGATCCGGTAGGAGGAACTCTGCAGCCGTATATTGTTGACTGCGAGTTCGGTCGCCAGGTAAGGCTTGTCGCCGTTGGCCTGGCGCAATGCCTTCAACTGATCGTCGAATCGGTCCGGGTCCGCAAAATAATTCTGGTAGTCGTACTCGTGCGAGGCCGCAATGTCGATCTTGCTCCAGACATCGGGGTCTGACCTCAAGGCGTTGGCCGCCTCCGTGCCGACCGCCGTATTTGAGGCGTCGGGCATGTGAATCTTCACTTCCTTGAAGCCGGCCGCGTCCAGCTCGCGGCGCAATGTCTTCACCATCTCGAAGCTGATCTCTTTCGGTTCCTGAACCTCGTTTTGAATTCCTATCACGTCCGGTGCACGGCCAGTTCTTTCTTTCTCAATGCGCGCATAGGTAACCATCGCCCGCGCCCACGCGCTGGGGTTGGCGGCATCCTTGTGCTCCTTGCCGTCCGGGTCGGTGTAGTCCTTGGTAGCCCAGGAGGGCAATGCCCACATTTCATAGATAACCTTGCCACCCAACTTCAGGCTCTGAGCGTTGTACGCAAAGTCGGAAACCTCCCCGTTTGGGAAGTCATCACCGTAGTAATGCGGCTTGGCATCGGCCAGGTTATCCAGGTTGGACATATCGGGGCGAAGCTTGGTGCCCATCGGATATTCGCGGTCGATGAGAAGGTTATATCGGGAGAGGATGTGCCAATATTCTTTTCGGCCTTCTTCGCTCAGGGAATCATATGCAGGGATGCTTGGACTTCCACCGAATCCGTAGATAGTCTGATGCCGAACGGTTGCATCTATTGATATTTTTGTTTCAGTAGCTTGCAAGGCAAGCAGGGAGCCGGTAAGCTCGATATGCCGGTTGAATGGCCCCTGAAACAAAAGCTGATGACGGCTCACATCGAGCATGCAGTTCTGCTGTACCACCGAAACGCCATTCACAAGGACGCTGAGCGATAAATGCGCGTCGAGCGTCACCGTCACGGAATGAATTGGGCCAGGCGCCAGGGCCATTGTCTCCTGAACAATTCTTTCCGGGTTGGCGGTGTGGCTATCCAGCAAGCCATAGGAGTCGTTGTACCTTTGATAGACCCGCACCGTAGTATTGCTGAGCTCAACGGTGAACCCGCCCTCTCTTCCAGTGAAGATCCAGCTCAACCTCGCTTCCCGCGGAAAGTCGCTATCGAGCACGATGGTTCTTGAAAAGAAAGCCGGCAAACGCTCAGGGAAGAATACACGGGGCACTTCGGGGGCCCGTCCCCATACCTGGGAAAGAGGACCATCGGAAGCAAATTGAAAGTGCTGGGCGGCCTGGACCATTATCTGATTTGCTGCCGGCGCCTGTGCCATGACTTGACTGAATTTTGGTTGCAAGAGGCTTAAGGAGAGCGCAAGAATCGATAAACTTTTGATTCGGGACACGATGTTCCTCCGGTTATTTGCTTTGCTAGATACAAGGGGTCCCGATAGAGGGACAGGTAGCGTCACAGTAAGATGGTGACCAAAGCGAACCCACCGAGCTTCGAGTTAGGAAGAGAAGGCAAATCAAGAGATCGATTATGAGAATCAACAATCAGGGACGACATTCCTGCCCTTAACGTTGCCTTCGATGATCTGACCGCTTGAAATAGGAGAGCTCTTAGTCTGAAGAAAGTGCCCCGCTCCGGTGAGTGAAGCGGGGCGCCTGCTTCAATGGCATTTTCGTCCATGCCTATTTACGGGTTTAGAAGCTCACCTTACCCCCTAGCTGGAAGACTCGAGCGCTGTTGCTGGTTCCTGTTATTTCACCAAACGATCCCGAACTCGGGTTGCTGGAACTCGGATTACTAAAACTCGGATGGTTTAACACGTTGAAGGCCTCGATGCGCATATCGACAGTAATCTTCTCCTTAATCGGAAAGAGGCGAGACAACTGGGCATCGGAGTTGAAAAGCATGGGACCGTAGAAAGAGTTTCTACCGATGTTTCCATAGGTACCCAGAGCAGGAGCGTTCGCCGCACAAGACGCTTGTCCGTACGTGCAGAAAGCAGCCTGATTCAGATACGACCGCGTCGCATAAGTCGCGGCTCCCGCGAGGATCTTTGTATAGTTGATGGGGTTGACGCCGGGTATCTGATTCGGGCGATCGTTGCCTACATCGGTCAAGGATCCATCCGTTCCGGCGCTCACTGTAAACGGCTGCCCGCTGGTGATATGGATCAGCGGAGCCAACTCCCAGTTATTGACGGCATACCCAAGCACGCCATGGAGCGGAAAGGCGCTCTTGGCGATGAGGGACGTGTTGAAGATCTGTTTGTTTTCCGATCCGCACAGGCCGTAGTCCATTCGGGGGTTGGAAGGATTTTCTACCTGCGTGGCGCTGATGTCGCCCTGCGGGTCGACCTCATTCATGCACTTGGACCATGTGTAATTTGTATCCAGGCTGAAGGTGGATGAAAGGCGATGCTGAACGGTGACGATCATGCCGTTGTAGTTGGCGGGAACCGAGTCCGATTCAGTCAGCGAGCCGCCGCCACCCCCCAAGTACTGGTTGCCTTGCGTCGGATTCGCAATTGTGAGAGCGAAACGGGAGTTCTGGTTTCCTGTTGTGGAACAATTTGATCCAGCAGCCCCCGGTTTTACCGCAGCCGGACCCGTGGTAACGATCCCAGCACAGCCAGTGCCACCGGCCCCCCACACTCCGGGGATGAACACTGCTGGACTGAGCGGAAGGCCCTGCACCTCGTGCTGGGTTCTGCTCCCCACGTACTGGACCTGGATCATCCAGCCGCGTGGAAGCTGCTGCTGAATGCTGGCGGTCCACTGGAGAGTGTTTGGCGGTTCCCACTGAGGTTGCGCCACAATATATTGGCTCTGCGCAGGGAAGATTGCCGCCGCGGGAGTTGGGACAGGAGGCATCGGGAACGGGCTGCTGTTTACTCCGCCCACCTGAGCGCAACCATACCCTGTGCCGCCGATGAGCCACGGCTCGGAAAAGCACAACTGGTTGGCTGTATTGGGGGTCGTATTCGTAGCAAATGGCGGGCTTTGCTGCACACGCTGGGTAACGAAAAAGTTTGGCGAGTCATAGATCAGTTCGGAGCCTGCGCGGACAACTGTCCTGCCATTCCCAAACACATCGTAGGTCATGCCGAAGTTGGGATTGAAGTGGAGCGGTGTGCCCTTGGTCAAGCCGGGAGGAACACCTTTATCCCCGTAGTAAAACGCTCCCGCGGGAGCCTTGGAATAAACGGTACTGACCTGGTTCGCCAGGAACGCGGCATTATTGAACTGCATTCCGCGGTTAAAAACGTCCGGCGGGACGAAATATGGCTGCCAGCGAATGCCTGCCACAATGGTCAGCTGCTTCGACGCATGAAACGTGTCCTGCGCGTAGAGCGTCGTGATGGGCCCGCGCAACGCGTTCTGCTGAGGCCTGCTTTGAGTGAAACCGCTAGGGTTCATGGATCCATCAAGGAAGTCCAGATTAGCGTCGCCCGGAGAGGCGTTGGTTGTGCTCCCTATGCCAGCCCCGGCGCCGGTTGGGCCGTTCCCGCTGTAAATCCCGTTGAAGCTGAAGGTACCGTTACCGTTGTAGGTGTTGTTGAGATTGAGTTGGTTGCGAATATATCCCCCGCCGAATACAAACTGGTGCTTGCCTTTGACCCAGGTGAGGTCGTCGGCGATCGCGAAGGGAGTGTTGTCATTGATGACGGCTTTAGAGTTCGATCCGCCGCCGATACTGAAGCCGTGGTTCTTGCCCGATGTACTGGCGGAGAGCTGCAGACCGATTGGCTGATACTGGAAGATAGTAATTCCAAGCGTGGTGGCATTGATATCTGCTGAGTTGTATCCCCTCAGGTTCCTTCGCCGAATTCCCGTGAGATGAACCGCGTTCACGAGATTGCTCGCGAAAACGTGACTCTCGCCGATGGTGATCGATTGCGTCTGCTCATTGTTTCCCGAGTTCGCGGTAAGCAGAATGTCTGTCGGGGAATAGAACGCGGGAGCCTGGTAGCCGTCGAGGTAATACGCGACGTACAGGTTGTTGGTTGGGTTGATAGTGTAATCGACGCGAGTGTCTAACTCCTTATCGAAAAACTCACTTGGGAGGGCGTAGTATACCAGCCCGCAGTTGTAGGGATCGAGTGCCGAGTTAATTTTGGGCAGGTAAGGCTCAAGCGCCTGCGCTGAAGCGTTCCAAGTCGGGGCCGAGGGGTACTTGTTCCCGGGAATAAGTGCACCGGCGATCGGGTCAAAGAGCTGCTGAGGCTTTCCGCAGTTGTTTGCCGCGGCGCTCGGAGGCGGGTCGGTATTGGAAAAATCGCCCGCCAGGTTGGCCGCGGTCGGCACATACGCGGTTGAATTGGAGGAAGCCGAGTCGGATTTTTCCCACTGATACGCAAAAAAGAAGAAGAGTTTGTTTTTACCGCTAAATAGTTTGGGTATGCTAATGGGACCTCCGATGGTCCCGCCGTACTGATTCTGATGCAGCGTATCTTTGCCTGCGGCGAAGAAGTTCGTGGCGTCGATGAAGTTGTTACGCAGGAATTCGAATCCCGAACCATGGTAGGCGTTCACGCCTGAACGCGTAACGATGTCGATCGAGGCCCCGGAGTGCATTCCGTTCTGCGAGCCGAGAACCGATGTTTCCACGCTGAATTGGCTGACAGCGTCGGGGAACGGCAAAGGCAGGTTGGTGCCTCCCATGAAGTCGACGTGAATGCCGCCATCGAGCGTCCAGGCAACCGAATTTCCCGGTGCTCCGGCAATGGAGAGGCCGGTGGATTGCCAGGTGAACTTGCTACCTGTTGAATCTCCTGGACTATTGGCAAATTCGGCGCCGGCGAACTGCACCAGGTTTGTCAACAGACGCCCGTTAAGCGGCATCTCGGTAACTTCATTTGAGTCGACGGTCTGCTTGAAGGAGGCGTCTTCTGTTTGAAGCGAAAGATTTTCCGCCGCCACCGTGATCGTCTGAGCCTGCCGGCCAACAGTCATCGTGACATTAATGGAGATATTGCTGCCGACCTCGAGAACGTTGTTGGTCTTGACGTAGGTCTCGAAGTTGGGGGCGGTGACGGTGAGGGTATAGGTTCCGATGTCAATGTTGGGGAAGCTATAGATGCCGCTTCCGTCCGATTTAGTGCTGAGCGTCCTGCCGGTGGCGCTTTCGGCGAGGGTGACGGATGCGCTGGCCACGACTGCGCCGGACGGGTCCGAAACTATACCCTGAATGCTGCCTTTTCCGGCTTCCTGTGAATTGGTGCGTGATGAGAACAGCAATAATGCTGCACAGCATAAAGCGACTGCACAGCGGCCGAGAACCTTTGTAAGGTTCAGACGATTGCGCTTCATTGGATCCTCCGAATAGTCGTGATTGTGATGACTCCGGTTATTCATTCCATCCAGGCAACCCTGGTGATTGAACTGCCGTTTTTCGTCATAAATTCGAGAGAAAGCCTCTCCTCATATATTGGGCTCACACCTTATGAGATCCCGCCGATGATGTGCGATCGAGAAACTGCGCAGATTACGCTACCCCACAGAGTTCTTCGATGAGACAGCGGAATACTACGTACTTGTAGAAATGACGCACAAGGCACAGCTGGGAAGAATATCGTGGTCCGAATGGGTACGCCGGGATTTGCCGAATGGGTGGGAGAAACATAGTACAAATGGGCCATATAAGCCACGGCAGAGCACGCATTCACTGCCGCATGTGTACAATGGTGGCCGCCGCGCATAGCATTGACTTGCCGATTTCCAGTGCTGACCCGTATGAGAACTGAAGTATGGAATTCAAGGTGAATCCCGGTTTGCAGCCGACAGAAATCGTGAAGACGGAACTCGCATCGGCGCGGTCTGGCGATCGCGGCGGTTGCGGCTGCTGCCGGCGCGCGTGGGTGACGGTCTTCGCGGTTGGCGCGCTGTTGGGAGCGCACGCTTCCTGTCTGTTCGCCGGTCAAGATCCGTCCAATCCGGCAGCGGCCCGGTATCAGACCGCAGCATCGATTCTTGCCCTCACTCCCGAGCAGGCCGATCGACATGAACCCGCACACATTCGCGGTGTAGTCATTCGCTCCACCGAGTGGGGTTTTGGGCTTGTGGATCCAACCGCGGGGATCTGGGTGAGCTACATCCACCCCTCTAAGGAGTTTTCAGCCGGAGATGAAGTCGATGTCATCGGTGTCACAGGTCCGGGCCTTTACTCTCGGGTGGTGATTGCAAGTGTTGCAAACAAACTTGGACGCGCTCCGCTCCCCCGGCCGACGCAGGTTACCTTCAAGCAAATGAGTACCGGCAACTTCGACGCCCAATACGTAACGCTTACGGGCATCGTGCGCTCAGCAGGAATTCGACCGAACGCCGCACCCTCGCAGAACTTTTGGATGAGAGTGGAAATGTCCGACGGGGCTCTCTATGTCGCTTTTTCGCAGGATTGCGCCGTTGTCGGAAACAGTCTGGTTGACGCGGTTGTGCGCTTTACAGGCGCGGCCTCCTCTGCAAAAAACCAGAACATGCAGATCGCCGCTCCCACGCTGATGATGTCGAGCATGGCTGGCGTCACTGTGCTTCGCCCGCCGCCCACCAATCAGTTCGCTGTGCCTCTCACTCCCATCGGCCAATTGATGCAATACCGATCGGGAACGGATTACTACCATCGTGTGAGGGTTGCAGGAACCGTGACCTATTACAAGCCCTCGGAAAGCTTGATCCTTGAGGATCAGGGCAGAGCCCTGCTAGTTGAAGTAGCACAAATCGAAAACATCAAAATTGGGGACAGAGTCGAAGCGCTCGGTTTTCCCGCGCCCAGGGACACGGGCCCCTTCTTGAAAGATGCAATGATCCGCGATATTGCCTCCGGAAGCCCGCTGCTCCCTACTGCGGTGACGCCGGCTGACCTTTCCACCGGCAGGTTCAACTACAACCTGGTCAGCACCGAAGGGCGGCTCTTGAGAAGGACGCGGGAACCGTCCCGTGAGGTGTTCTTACTGCAGGTAGAGTCATCTCTCCTTTTGGCTGAATTGGCCGAGCCCAATAACTCGAATGTCTTGCCCGATCTCAAAGAGGGGAGCACGATACGAATTTCCGGAATCAGTATTCTGGATATTATCGGGACCTGGAACGCAGGCGGTCCGACTGCGAGTTCTGTAAATTACAGGGTGCTGCTCCGGTCGCCTGATGATATTCGAATCCTTCAACCGCCTTCGTGGTGGACCCGAACTCATGTGGTTTATCTTGCCGGCATCCTGGCAGCGCTCACGCTGATCTTCTTCGGCATGGTGATTTATGGCCGCATGGAGGGATGGAGGCTGCAGGCCGTATTGGGAGAGCGCGAGCGCCTTGCTCAAGAGGTGCATGACACGCTGGCACAAAGTTTTGCTGGAATCGGGTTTCAGCTACAGGCGGTCCGCAATGCAATTCCCAGCGAACAGTCGGAGTTACGCGAACAGATCGATTTAGCCCGCGCGCTGGTGCGTCATAGTCATAAAGAGGCGCGACGCAGTGTCGAGCCGATGATCCCCGAAGCGATAGAAGAACTGGATCTGCTGCCCTTGCTGGAAACCTCGGCGCGCACCATGCTTGGACGCAGCACCGTCGAGGTGAGAACGCGGGTAATCGGGACGCCGCGCGCACTTCCGCCCAAAATCGTCGGCCCTCTTTTGCGAATTGGGCAAGAGGCCATTGCCAATGCTGTTCGTCATGCGGACCCCCGCCTTCTGGAAATCTCGATTGCTTATGAGGAACACGTGGTCCGGCTGAAGGTTGAGGATGATGGCTGTGGATTCGTGAAGAGCGGCGGCCTTCTGGGGTTTGGGTTGCGCGGGATGCGCAAACGTGCGGCGGCGCTTTATGCAACCCTGAAGATCAGCAGCAGTCCGGGACAGGGAACGTGCGTCGAATTGACAGCACCGGCACCTCGTTCTCGCGCGCTGCCGGCTTTTTTCCATCAACTGTGGTCCTATTGTCGAGAGGGTATCTTCCATGTCCACACCAACGAAGAGTAACACCATCATCCGGATTCTTATCGTCGATGACCACCCCGTTGTGTGCTTGGGCCTGACGAGTATGTTAAGGACGCAGGCAGGCCTGGAGGTCATGGGTTCGACCGCCAGCGGAGAGGAGGCTCTTGCCATTGTGCAGAGGGATTGTCCGGACCTCATGTTATTGGATCTTCGCATGCCCGGAATGGATGGCATCGGCGTGCTGAATGCCCTGAAGCAGATGGATCATGTTCCGCGCGTGATGGTGTTGACAAGCTTTGAAAAGGAAGAAGATATCTATCGTGCGGTTCGCGCCGGAGCCCACGGTTATCTTCTGAAAGACACATCTGAATCTGAAATGATTGCGGCGATTAACATTGTTCACTCGGGAAAGCGCTACATCTCCAGGCACATCGCAGCGCGCCTGACCGATCGTATGATGCGATCAGATCTGACCGCCCGAGAATTGCAGATTCTGGAACTGCTTGCTCAGGGCTCGACAAACAAGCAAATCGCCGGGACTCTTAGCATCAGTGAGAACACCGTCCGCCACCACGTGAACAACATCATGGAAAAGTTGCAGGTGTCCGATCGTACCGAAGCTGTGGCTACCGCCCTCCGTACTGGAGTACTGTCCGGAAACGACTAGTGAAAATCAGCTCTGGCAAGATCGGAGGCGGCCGCAATCCTCGGCAGACTGACTTTCTCTTTCCCGCGACATGAACTCCGGCGTTAACTTTGGCTGGGAGCCCACAGTGCTGCGCGTCGCGATTGACACCTATTAGACAGGTCGAGGAAGTTTCTATTCATTTTTTGGGCGGCAGAGTCATCACCACGGGCAACATCGGCAAGATGAAAACGACTTGTCGACGACGCGCGGTTCGGCTTGCGGTTTCGAGGATTCAAACAGGAGTGATGTATGCGAATCAAGATGAAAGCGGTATCCGTA
>Ga0255351_1000645_pt1 | contig 15393 bp, 36 predicted proteins | sample HBST25r2metaG_FD_186024 | JGI IMG/M metagenome (GOLD analysis project Ga0255351, IMG submission 186024) | Peat soil microbial communities from Stordalen Mire, Sweden - H.B.S.T-25.r2 | ecosystem: Environmental > Terrestrial > Soil > Wetlands > Peat | place: Sweden: Norrbotten County, Stordalen... | reverse complement strand
TGGAGATGAAGATATGCCAAGAGAAGTATGAGCTATTCATCAAACAAAAGAAGAGTGATACTGTTGAAGGGGCTGGCACTTATCCATTTGGGAGGAAGAAGTAGTGGACGCTAAGCAACCCCCCCCACATGAGCAATGGCTGCACGACAACAAAGAAGCACTAGATAGCGTATCGCAGGGTTTCGAAGATGTTGCAGCTGGTAGGGTTGTGTATAGAGTAAGTTGGGTTAACCCTCAAGGGTGGAGAAAGAAATGACATTTAGCGTGGTTAGCCCGATAAACATTCAGCAATTTACCGAAGAAGTGATTGAGCATCTATCTGCTAGGCTAGCAATGCTGGAAGTGCTTCGCAGGTCAAATGATGGAGATGAAGCTGTGAAAGCAGTTGGGTTGCAGGCTAACCTAATGTATGCGGTGTCACTGATGAAGGCAGGTGAAATTGTGCTAAACATCAAAGGGTTGAACGAAAAACACCAATGCTATACCGCAAAAGAAGTGGCAGATTTGATGATCAGTGGGTATGAGAAAGATGCTGAGGAATTTGAGGAGCTAAAAGATGAGTGACGCGCAGAAGGAAAATGCGCCAATAGGAATTGACACTACTGCAATGTGGAGCAATGATGCTGAAAATATCAGCACAACTGAAGGTAAGCACAAGGCAACACCTATAGATTGGAATAAAGTCATCGGAGCAGCAACAATAAATATGTCCACCGATGAAATTCTTGATCTTATTGATCGTTCCCCACTAGGAGATACTGGTATAGATTTGGACACCATGGAACTGACACATGCTCCAACAGTTCATTGGGCATCCCGCAGTGCAGCAGTGAAAGTAGTAGTTGATCGGTCACATAAAACATTGGATGAATTAGTTGACGGAATAGCTAAACTACTTGGTGTAGCTGCGCAACTAAAGAAGGAAATAGCAACGATTCGCACAATAGCTAGAACGATGGAAAATGCGGAAGGAAAAGATGAAGAAATCCAAAGCACCAAAGACTGCTAGCACACCTATACCTGGCACAATAGCACGGCACTACCACAACCTTGGCATGACTGACAATGGAAGTTTGCAGCATATCATAGAGGAGCTGATGGATAGAGGACATTCAATGGAACAGATTGTGCAGTGGACAGGGATAGATGAAGGTGAGGTAGTTAGAGTGAGATAGTTAGCTTGGTTCATTCTTGGGCAACTCCAACCTCTCAATCCTATTCATCAATATCCTCATGCTCCTTGCAAAACTCTAGGAAATCAATTTCATTGTTCAGGTATCTTGCGCTCAATCTGTTTAGCAATACATTGGTTACATACGACTTTTTTGCCTCGTTGAATTTCTTTATGCGCTCATCTATGGAGTCATCTATGCTCATACAGCTAATCACCAACAACCAAGAATTGCTGAATAAACTGAAGCATCCCACAACAACACACCGCGCTCAACTTCATATCTGGCCAATATAGGTAACTCACATATTTATCTCGGCTAAATTGAACATTGCATACATGGAAGTCATACGCATCCTTGAACATAGGATACTTATCGTATGGTACCCAATATTTATTTCGCCCTGGAGGATGTGCGTTGAGATTCAGGAAGATTCCATCAGGCATAATGTCAACTGATACGTCTGAGACGCTACCCATAGCTAGTGAACCCCTGGTGGAAATTTAGCGGAGGATTCAGCATATTTTCTTTGTAGTGCCTTGATCGTGCTATGCAGTCTTGCTGAAAGCAAACATGTTGTGTCATTTATTTGCTTTTCAAAGGCTGGATTTGGGCAAGCAGCGTATGTAGCTGATATATCAGCGTTCAACAAAATGATCACGACCACTAAAGATTTGACAATATCTAGCGAGTCGGTCTCCATATTTATGCTCATGTATTCCTGGTTGATATATTGTATTTTATCAGATCCAACGCAATGCGGAAGCAATGTGTGTATCACATCGTTGCTATTTGCATTAGCGATATCTATTTTGCGGATTTCTTCAATAAATGCTGTGTTCATGTTCCCTTATCTGATAGTTCTGTTGGTTATTCTGCTAGTTAATCGATTAGGTAAATCTTGTATCCCTGTACTTTTTTTGGATTTCTTTGAGCAGATAATTTAGTCTTGCAGCAAGAACAGCTATCGCCGTATTTACTTCATTAGCAATAGACATATCAGGGTTCTGTATAACATCTAAACGCAATGATATCAGGGCTATTATGTGGCATCTGACGAGGAATACTTCGAGCTCAGCCTGTTCGCGGCAATCCTTGATTTTTCCTTCGCCATACACAAAAAGCGGAAGCAATTTTCGGGTTATTTCGATCATCCCATTGACATTGATATCATCAGTTGGGATATCCATTTTGCATATTTCATCAAGAATCAAGTTTATTTTCTCAGGTTCTGTGTTATCCATAGACATCTATTGTGCCTTTTGCAGTTCTGTGAGCATATGGTTTAGTCTTGCAGAAAGAACAGCTACCGCCGTCTGAATTTCTTTATCAACAGACATAAACTTGTCGAATCCAAGCTCGTTAAACTGCTTAAGGTCTGAAAACAATGATGTTGCTACCATCACGTAGCATCTAATTAGGTCTGTCGCATTGATTTTCCCAGCATCAACGCAATATGGCAGCAATTTTTCAATTATTGCAGGCATGTCATGAGCATCCTCTATGGGAAGATCCATTCTGCATATTTCGTTATTCATCAGGTCTAACTTACCTTCAAGACTCTCAAACATCTATTTTCCCTCTGGCAAATTCAACAGGAACGGCACATCTTTACCCACTACTTGTGGCAACACACCGTTCCACTTCTTCAACGCTTCCCACTGTAGCATTTCTTTGGTAAGAGATCTAGAGATGAGCGTGTTAGCTCTAGCGTCAGCATCAGCCTGTATGAGCCTAGATTGCGCTATACCATTCATCACGGCTACTTCTTTGCGAGCCTGTGCCTCTGCCTCCCTCAACTCATTTTCGCGCTGCTGTGCACGCTGTATGGCCTCTATTTTGCTATTTAGTGCATTGCGTACAATATCTGGCACATTGAATTGGCCAATGATGTACAGGTGCGAGATGTTGAATCCCAATGGGAGCAATTCAGCCTGTACCTGATTGAGTACATTGGTGAAGAAGGTCTCCTTCTCAGGCCCATAGAGTTCTTCAATCTTTAGCTTAGCTGCACTGCGATTGATTGCATCACGCAGGTTGTTGCGGATAAATAGATGTGTGATTTCATCCATACCTCGGCGGTACTTGGCAAATAATTCACGTATGCGCTCTGGTTTCAGGTTGAATGTGATACCAATATCAGCCTGGACTGCTAAACCTTCGCTAGTCTGAAAGCTAAATCCTTCTGCATCAACCCATTGGTGATTCTGCTCAAAGATAGGAAATCTGTACACTTTGCACCATGGTTTGATGAAATGATAGCCTACGTGCAACTCTTGGTCCTCAACACCTCTGTGCGAACCTATTAGGTTAACTACTACACCTACCTCACCTGGTTGAACTCGCTGAAAGCACCCAAAAGCAACTGACAATATCAGCAAACTGACATATATTGCTGATGCTATAGTGCCGGTGATAGGTAAACGGTGTGGGTCGTCACAGAATAATTTAGTGTAGCCTAGGTACCATATGTACATAGCTGTCAGCATAGATAGCAAAAAAGCCATAGAATACTCCATATGTTGAACTAATGTAGCGCACCAGTTGTCGTGGAAACAACAATATAAATGATGCAATGGCAATTGATGCGCTACTGGAAGATGATATATGGAAGATTGAGTGGAAGCAATGGGCTACAGCAGTATTCCGGAATTTCCGGATAAGTATGTAGTTGATCAGCATAGTTGTTCAATATAGTTGATCATTTGGATGACTAAGACATAGAAGTATATAGGGGCTGGCACTCTATTCCTTGGTGGGCAGGTGGTGCGCTACTGCGTGTGTACCGAGTGCACAGCAACACAGATAGCGCAGTAGATAGTATGTATGCTGATGCGTAGATCGTGTCACAGTGCGCATTGTAGATAGGTAGAATGAGGTATGACGGGATAGGAATAGTGCTAGGATATATATAGATGTTATTTATTTAGATAACTTATCTATGGAAGTCATGGAATAGTATATCGTGGGTGTGGAGTAGGGATAAAATATACGCCGCGCCAAAACGGGGTGGTCACTTTGTGGATGGGCTGCCTATGTATTAGTCATTTCTCTGAGAAAATGATTGTTTACCTGATGTACCTATGATACGTCAGACAACTGTCTATAGATTGAATTTACTTTTCAGTATCAGTATCGCAATAGCTATGATCGTTGAGTAGAATGTTTTGCGAAGATCACCTTTGATGTCTTTGATATCATCCTTTACACTCTTTAGATCTTTTCTCACTCCATCCAAATCTTCTTTTGTAGCTAGATGATCTAATGACGAATTTAGTGCATTAGTCTGTGTTCGGGCTTCATTCGCAGATATACCACCCGCCGTTAGTTCTTCAAAGTACTTTAGCGTGTTGATGTGTTCCATCATTATCTCCATTGTTGATTATTTGCACATATTCTACATGAATATCAACCCAAACAACACTCCATCAAACAATTGTTTGATGGAGATAGAGAGAGATGAACGAAATGTACCGATACACAAGCTAAAATGTCTCTCATATCTCACTCGCACAACCTCAGTCGCATAATTCAAGCAATTCGATGAGTTGAGAGAGAAATAGCAATAGTCAGACAGCTACCAACTAAATATGGCTTCGCTAGAAGCGTTTGTTGGCACTATCTATGCGTTGTCTTCGCTATCGTCAGCGTTGATTTGCTGATTATCTGCATTAGCTAAGCGTTGTTGCAAGTCTTTGATATCGTTAGCCATGCTCGTCACTTCTGCAATTTTCACACCGCAGACCAATGAATCAGATAATTGCTTCAATTCATGCCCAGTGAGAGCTCCATTAGCTACTTCTTGCATGACTACATTGAATCTATCAGCGTGAGTGTCAACATTAGCAATATTCTTTATCTTTAGCTTTCTGTGAGGAGTTTGACCAAATCTATTGATCATTACTGAATTGAAATACGCAAAATTGAAATTTGGTTGCGTTGCTCCGTTCTTTCCGTAGTTTTCCCACCATGCCCGAGCTGAATTGTTAGCCTTGTCATAGGCTTCATCAAATGCAGGATATGTATTAGTCCATTCGTAGAACGTAGATTCCACAATATCAGCAGCAACTAAATAAGCAGTCAATGAATCGCCTTTGCTAAACATCTCTAGCAACAAAGGAATGTGTATTTTTGGATCATATTTTTGCACTTGATGCGGTAATGCTGGTCTTTTCTTCATCTTTGACACTTTTTTTGATCCTTTAGTTAGTTAGTTGCTATATTTAGTTTGATTGCTGATTAATCACTCTCCGACACAATATAGTACAAAAATGATTTTTTTGTGCAAAATTCCCCAAAATATTTTTTTTACCCCATTAGTTATCTATCTTCCTTCAATATACCCTACCCTTCCCCAAATTATTTTGCAAATACATGTTGACATGATGACATGTTTGTGTAATGATGTAATCATTAAGTAGATAAATGAACAAATACAGGGGTAAACAACATGAACAAAGCAGAAAAAAATTGGGAATACATAGCAGCAGACTTGTCTGACAAAAAAGCTGAAAGCAACTGGCAACTATGTACAGTAATTCAATTAACAGTGCTTGCAGTATGTACACTGCTATTTATTGTATGTATTTGATCAACAACACAAAGTAAGGAGTAAACAAACATGATGACTAGAGGAATGACAACAGCAATGTATCACGCTAAACGTGTAGAGCTAATAGCAAATCGTTTAGCAACTCTATATAGAGATCTTTATACATCTGAAGGAAACACAGAAGAAATACTGCGAACTGAGGGCTATCTACTAGACGCTTGCAATGAAGCTGGAATTGACGCATCAACAATAATCATCAGAAATAAGGAGTAAACAACATGAGCAAATATACGGTCACCAAGAAAGGCCAAAAATACTTCCACATTGAACGCGACCACGAAAATTGGAAATATACAGCATTGCTAATCATTGACGAAGCCACAGAAAAAGCAAATATAGAAGTAGGCAAAGAGTACGATATGTCGCTAAAGCCTACAACATTCAAGAGATCCAAAAATACTATATATCAACTAATCGGCATAGACATGGTTGAAATATACTTAGTTGATAATATTGTTTTTCAGCAAAAAGTTGATGAACTAGGCGGAATAACATATGGCGAAAGCAGTTATACCACAGCCGTATATTTCTCATCTAACTTAGCAGAACAAGCAAATAAACTACAAGCAAAATATACAAGCAAAGAAATAACAATTCGTGCAATTTTGAAGAACGACACAGTAGCCAAAGATTACCTTGTTGCACATATTGCTGGATATAGCATAAAAGCCTATAGGAATAATTTGGTTGCACTGGTAAAAGGCTCCGTATTGACAAATATTGACGAAGATTGGAACAAAACCAAAACATATTTAGCTGGATGTACCTTTGAATTGTCGCTGCCGAAAGATACGCTAGAAGACATTGATCCAGCAATTTGGGACTACAAGATAAATAATTAATCAACAACAAAGGAGTAAACAATATGAATAAATTATCCAACAAGCCTTCTCAGATGACAATATGTGCCAAGTTGCTTCTGATGGATTTAATCGATACAGAGGTAAACAATACTTTGTACTATTTAGGTGAACGACTATCAGGCACTACAAATAAAGAAATTACTGCTCTACTTTTGGAACACCAGAAGAAAATAAACAAGACGATACGCTTGTCAATCTCTTTTTCGCTAATGTCAGATGTTGATATATTTGAGGGTGAACAATCAGCCTTTTTTACAGAAACAAAACGTACATTGTGGAACATGCTTGTTGAAGAAACAAACGATGACGTAGAAGCTGATTTTGCAAACGATCTAAACGAAGAATTGGATTTGTTGCAAGGAAAAATTGTTGGAATCGCTCTAGCAATGAATACTATAAACAAACTAGATAAGGAGTAACCACTATGCCAAACAACATTTCCAACACAATTATCTTTGACGCAGTACACGCAGATAAAGTTTTTGCAGAGTGCTGCCCAGATAGAGAGCTTGATTTCAACACGCTGATACCTGTGCCACTATACATCTATCAAGGGGAGCTTGAGTGGAATTGCAAACATTGGGGAACCAAATGGAACGCCTATGACTCTATTTGTTCAATCCACGGAGACAAAGCCTATATTTGTTTCAACACAGCATGGAGCATACCTCGCCCAATTATCATAGCGTTTGCGAATAAATTTGGATCTCATTTGAGTATCAATACTTAGAGGAAGGCGAATGTTTTTGGGGTATTGAAGAATGGAGCGACCGAAAAAGAACACTAAAAAGATATATGCAGGAAGCAGACCTCAAACTTCTCCAAGATTAATTTCCCAACTAACTTCGGGGGGTGTATTCCCCCGTTTACTTTACCGTATAGTAATTTTTCCGTTTGTTTTCTTCTTCTAGTTCACTTTCGCTCATTATCCTCATTTGTTCACCTTCCGAAAACTCAAGTTGTGTATTTTTGTCCCAAACTCTTCCATCAAAAGCTTTCAGCAATTTCAACTCACCTTGTAGCTTATAAGGTGAACGAGGAGAGGTTGGAAAGTTCCACGCTCTTGAGCGTGCTGTTTTACCTTTAATCATACACTTACCAGAATACCTTTTGTTTTTCTAAATCAACACTAGGGTTTGGCTGATAAATGTCAATGCCATCACTTAAAAACTTCTTTGTTCTCTCTGTACTTATAGCTATTGATTTGTCGGAAATATCAGAACCAACAAACCTACAACCTTGTTTCAAGCTAGCAATAGCTGAACTTCCTGAACCTAGAAATGGATCACAAACTAGATAATCATCATCAGTTTGTAATTTACTTGAAGCTATCATGGCTTCAAATACTTCAACTGGTTTTTGTGTTGGATAAACTGACTTATGAACACGACGAATTTTCCAAATGTCTGGTATGTCTCGTCTTGATACTGGTTTTTTACCTTTACAAGCAAACAAAATAAATTCTGTTTGTCTTCTAAAGTAATGCCCCATTCCAATGTTAACTTTATCCCAAGTAACTATATTCTTAACATTGAACACTTTTCTCACTATATTGCTTAATGTAATCAGTGAGAAAGAATCAAACATAATGAATATATGACTATTTTTTTTTAGAACCCTATAGCACTCATTCAAAAAAATTTCATAGTTTTCTTCATGATCGTGAAACTCATTAAACCACTTACCTTCATCGGACTTATCTTTATACTCACCAACAATTCTGCCATTACCCAGTTGTAAGTGCTGATTCATGCCTGAATAGGCTGGGTCAGTAATAATCAGGTCAATACTTTCGCTATCTAAGCTTTTGAGAAACTTGATAGCATCTGCTTGATGTATTACTGCCCTGTCGTTAATGTTGATGATTTTCTTTTTACTTGAAACACCAATCTCACATATTTCATTAAAATTAGAATCTTCCAACCTAATCATAAATTCCCTACAACCTTTAATGTGGTGTCATTTGTTCTCCAATATTTTCTTCAATTCGTCAAATTCTTTATCTACATCACACTCCCACATTATCGCCAGCAACTGCTTGAGATATCCAGAATAAGCAACTCTATCTATTCCCGCATTGTGCTTTGAGTGTCCGCGGTGAGTATAGCACTCTCTGTAGAGCTTTTGCATTCCTTTGATCACGTATAGTAGCTCAACCACATGAGTTTGCTCAGGATTGTCTATTTGTTGCATTGCTTGCCATCTTCGCTAAATCTTAGTGTTTCCCGACCCCTTGCGGTCACTTGATAGCCCAACTCATGTTCTTCAATAGTTCCATCTTTTATACATTTTCTTATCCACAAGCATGCTCTAGTTATGCTCTCAATGCCGCTATAGTTGAGGTAGTCTAGTATTTCCTTTGCGTAACACCCGCAAATCCCATAGTTAACTCCGTGATGAATCAAATATCTATCTTTTTGAGTATCAGCCACAAATTTAACTATCTTGTGTTTCCTTCTTCGTAGTTCTTCCTTGAAAAATGTGGCTATTTCGTCAATATATGCTCCTTCTTCTTCCACAAATATCAGATGCTCAAAGGCGGAACACACCAAAGGCAAGTCACCTCCATATCCAGCCACTTTCGCCAAATAAGACAGGTTATCTGAAAATCCTAGTTCTTCCCCTGCGAGCCGTTCAATTTCCCTAGCCAATTCTCCTTGTTCAGCAATGGTTAATTTCTTCAATTTTTCCATAGTCCACGGCTCAGCAAATTTATCTGTCTGTTCCATCATTTTCCCTCTTGTACTTCTGCAAAAACTTCTGCAATTCCTCTGATTCATCTGAATAGTGCATTATCTTTTCCATAATACGCATGAATGTTGGCATACCGCCTATCACATACTGTATATCTTCCACAAATGCCACTAGCATAGCTATAGTTTTCTCATCTTTCACAGCTTGCTTGCTGAACCGTGCGTTTGCTTCTATCACTTCTTCTCTCTCGTGCTTCCATGCTATTTGTTCTATCTCATCTACTGTTTTCATCATCTACCTCACATTTTTCATCATATTTTGCTTCCATCTGTTGAACAAATTGATGAGTTTCCACATCTGCAAAATGCTCACGGATTTCCTTAGCATATTGTTGCAGTAAATCTTCCACTTTGTCACCACGACTTGTAGCATATCCCACTAGGAACCCCCAAACGCAGTGGAAAAACCCATCTAGTTTGGTGTTTATCTTCAACAGTCGGACAATTATCTGTTCTTCTGTGTATTCGCTAAATTTGCTATATTTGCCATGCTCGCTATATTCACTATGTTTATTCGTCATCTTCCACCGCCATGTACTTTTCTTTCACTCTACCCAAGAAATCCCTATTGCTCATATCAGTTAGCCACTCAGCTATACAACGATTATCCTTGTCTACTAGCACTATTCCATCTTCCCGGAAGGTCGTCAGCAATTTCTCTACATAGTTCTCAGCTTGCACCAACCTTGTGTATAGTCTGATGATCACGTCTACATCTACCGCCTTTACTTTTGCGAACCACTCCAAGTCCCATGCGTGAATTTCCCTTCTTTCATTCTCTGATATTGTCATTGTCTACCCCTTTAGCTTCTTTTCTGAATTGGTTTCGATATGCATCTTTTGTTTTTTTGATTTCCTTTTGTCCTCTGCGAATAGTTCTTCTTTCACGTTTGGTTAGCTTGCATTTTCCTATAGAGTGTTTATGTCTTGACATAATCTACCCCTTTAGCTTCTCTAGTTGTCGGATAATTATCCCACAATCATCCAATTTTGCATCTTTTTCGTCTAGCACTTCTTTCAGCACCACCCGAAAATCTTCCAGTTGTCGAATGAGTATGTATTTATCTACATGACACATGCCGCTTGTTACATTTTCTTTGATCCACCAAATGATGCTCGTGAGACTCTCGATCATCACATGATTTTTTGTCATTTCTTTTCTGCCTTCTCTATTTTTTCTTCTACTATCTTCATTTTTGGCAAATCTTTTGCGTGCATCTCAATCCACTCTGCTAGCGATAAATCTTTTATTCTACAGAACAGAGATAAATTTTTATATATAGCAGCGTTGATTTTCACAGAAAAACCCGTCAACTTCTCTTTGCTTGCCCCTCTTTTTTTCATTCGTTCCTTCCTCCGCTATTTGTTTGTTTATCCTGACACAACTATTTATTTATGTCAACATATATTTATGCCAACTACATGTTGACATTGATATTTATTTGTGGTTTGATGTACTCAATGACATTGAATATCGATAAATAATAGGAGTAAACACTATGAGCATCAAGCAAAAATATACCCTACGCAACACTATAGATACACTGCTACTTTCAGCATGTGCAGTACTTGCAGTATGTGCAGCAATCGGTGCAGTACTATCAGGGATGGGGGGTGTAGTATGACAACAAACCGCAACCAAGAACTACTAGAAACTATCACTCTCACCGCTAACGATTTAGCTGGAAATATCAGGTACATTGAGGATTTGATTTGCAAGCTCAAACTAGATATATCGCATACGCTTGGAGCAATCGAAAGAGCCGTTGGAGTGTGTGCCGGTGAAGCTGATAGCATTACCTCGACTAACCAACAACTGACCACCAACTTGACCGCCAATTTAGCGAAAGGAGTATGACTATGAAATCACTTAGCTACTACATAGACAAAATAGTCTACGAAAGACACATGAAAGAGCTCACCAAGAAGCTAGCAAACAACCGTGATAGCGATTTGATGATGATATACACAAGATGTCAGCAACACGAGCGACTAGTATTTCGCAAATTGCACCCTACCGCACAAGCGAGTAGATTATCGCTACGGGAACGTGGCGGAAAAATGTATGAGCAGTATATGGAAAAACTAATGCAAGAAATTGAAGGGGGTGCAGTGTGAGTAAATCTATAGAACATCTGGGAGGAAATATTATTGTGCTATCTAATGAAACATTGGATTCGATTCTTGTTGCAACAGCAGTAATTCATGAAAAACTAGATGTAATGGCTGACTTGCTCAATAAAATTGACGTATTGTCTATCGATGACGATTCTTCAACATGCAAGAAAATACAAAAAATAATTCGCCCTTTTGCTGTAGCGAGAAATAGGGCTAACGCAGCGACAAAAATTCTGCTAAATGAATTTGGAAACATACGTACACATTGCGAAGAACCAGAAAATCAACCAAAGGAGATAACAAAATGACAGCAACCAAAGACATGCCAACAATCCGAAATATTGATGAAGAAATCTTCAATATAGCACTAAGCGCGTGGCGGTTCGCGAACGCCGAAACAACACCACAACGCGTGGAGAGCATCAAGCACAATCTTGCTGCGATCTTGGACCTTCTTGTGGAAAAAAATCCAAACCTCAAAGAGTAGGAGTAAGCCAGCATGCTAATTGGATATGCCCGCGTGTCTACCAAAGACCAAAACGCTGACCTACAAGTAAATGCCCTAAAAGCTGCTGGGTGCGAAAAGGTCTATATCGAAAAAGCGTCAGGAGGTGACCGTAGCAGGCCGATCCTACTTGAGGCTGTAGGGTACATGCGGTCAGGTGTAGATGTCCTCGTGGTGTGGAAATTAGACCGGTTAGCGAGGAGCATACGCCACCTACTTGAGCTCACTGAGCAGCTTCAAGCGGAAAACATCGGTTTTCGGTCGCTCACAGAGAACATAGACACAACTACGCCAGGTGGCAAACTAATATTTCACATATTTGCATCGTTAGCTGAATTTGAGCGTGAGCTAATTCGTGAGCGTGTGATGGCTGGGCTGCAGGCTGCAAGAGAACGGGGTAAACTTGGTGGACGCAAGCACAAGCTGACTGCAAAAGATGTAGCGGTTGCCAAAACATTATTGCTAGACAGCTCCATCAGTGCTGATGAAGTTGCTAGCAGAATGAAGATATGCCCTGCTACACTGTACAGATATTTTCCAGGGGGTAGAGGAGCATTGAGCAAATGAAAGATGAGCAACTGTTGCGATGGAGAGAGGTGTGCGATCGCACTGGCCTGAAAAAGTCAAATATATACTACCAAATCAATCGTGGAACTTTCCCAAAGCAAATTAAATTATCTAAATATATCGCGGTTTGGTTGGGATTTGAGATTGAATCATGGATAACTCAGCGTAGAGAATTAAGTAGAACACAGGAGTAATGCGAGTGAAACAGGTGTGTGATCGCGTTGAGATGAAGCGTGGGAATATATACCACTTCATCAAACAAGGAACTTTCCCGAAACCAATCAGACTTTCTCCCGGAATAGCTCAACATGGAGAATCTAGGCGGAGAAAAGCAGAGTTGATACGAAGCAAAGAAAGACTGAAAACTCATATTGCAGAACAATTTGCTTGCTTAATGCAAAAATTTGATTGGACATCTGATAGCGACGACATGTGTATAGGTGAGGTAAACGCTGTGAAAGCGAAAATACTGGAAATACACACAAATATATTCAACTTGATCGACAAGACTACATTGCTATAGGAGAACAATAAGCAAATGAACAGAATACAGAACAACAGATTGCTACGACTGAGGGAGGTAATCAAACGCACTGGGCTTTCTCGATCTGCTATCTACTTGGCGATCCAGAGAGGATTATTCCCAAAGCAAATCAAATTATCTCTACGCAGTGCAGCTTGGCTAGAATCTGAGGTTGAACAGTGGATAGCACAGCGTGTAGAATTGAGAGGGAAATAGGATACCACACGGGAGACCAAATGAGCTACCACAAGCACCCACATCCGTGGACTAAAGGGGTTGCCAGTGAAGCCCGAGCAGTAGGCAGCATGACGCTACGAGCGAGAGATGTAGCCGAACTTATCGGACTTTCTTCATCGCGTATCTATCAACTAATTGCAGTAGGGAAATTCCCAAAACAAACTCGCTGCCCTGGAGGTAATTACTTTGGGGGTAGTGCGGTGTGGTCGAAATCCGAAGTTGAACAATGGATAGCTGAACGTGAAGCATTGAACGGAGCACAGGAGAACAAATGATGAGCACCAAAAACGAACTACTTGCCAAACTGTTGATCGACAAAGTTGCTGAGGACTTCGACCAGCTAGCTAGGGTATTTAGGCAATACTCTACACCATACGTTGAGCACAAATGTACAGAGTGCATGGAATTTGTCGACCCAAGCGAACCGCCAAATAATCTACACGCATCACTGGAAGCGGAAGAATATCAAAGGTTTATGCGAGTGCTGAGGGATATCGAAAGCGAAATGTTCACTATAGTCAATCAGTTGACTGAAAGAACATTCGATGATTGCTAGCACACATTCCCTTTGGGCAGCAGTGTGTGCAATTTTTGCACACTACCACGATCACCTTTACCTAGGGAACATTGTGTGGATATCCACACGTTTACCCACCAAATTGGTAATTCATGTGGGTATTATATAATTAAATTTGACCGGAACCTAAAATCTTTATAAGATTGTTCAACTTTTCCCTGATAGCTCAGTCGGTAGAGCAAGTGGCTGTTAACCACTGGGTCGGCGGTTCGAGTCCGTCTCGGGGAGCCAATAATGTGTGTATCTTCTCGAGCAACTTCCTGTATATCTCCAGAGCTTAGCCGTGCAACTTGATTATATTGCTATATTCCACCAGTGCTATTGGTCTTTGGTTGGCTTTCTCTACATACGAATGTGAACCTTTGTCGAACCAGAAAGGTATACGCCCTTCCCAATCTCCGCTTCGTTGTTTATCGCAACGCAACCAACAATCTGCATCATCCACTAGCTCGCGAGGAGGAACCTCAGATTTGCTAATTATCCTAGCAAGCTTTTCTTCTTTCTGCTTGTTTCTCCAAATGCAGAAACAGTTGCTAGCTAAATCTGAAATTGCCCCAGTCCCTTTCATATCCATTTTCCCAGGCATCTGACTTTCATCAGCTCCTTTCCTTGGGTGAACGATGATATGCAGATGACAATTATTCTGCCGAACAAAACGACACAGCTGCTCCATTAGTTTTTTTTGCCCAGTGAAGTCGTCCTCCCCTACACCGCAGCACATGAACGAATCTATCATGAACACATCAACCGCATATTTCCGCATAGCATACTCAAAGGTTCCGAGCATTTGTTCAACATTAGCGTTCCCCGCAATATCAAATATCCAACCTTTTTCGTCATACCACCTATAGATTTCACTTCTATATTCTTTGCTTGGCAACTCCAATCCAGCAGTTTGCTGAACCAAGTGGTGCAATACGTATCCAGGAGGCATTTCCATACTAGCGATACATACTTTAGCTCCTTGCTTCATGCACCCCAACATCACTTGCCCCACGAACAGACTTTTTCCATGGCCATTTATTCCAGTCCACACGGACACCTCATTGGGGCGAAACAATATTTTGCCAGCGGTTTTCGGCCAAGGTAGCCGATATCCTGGCACTATCCCATTTGGAGGCTCAAATCTATTCTCCGAATCATCTGCAAACAAAGACCAGTATCGCAAATTGAGCGGATCAAACGATACAGCATCAACAAAGCATTGCTCAATCCTCTCAGCAGACACTCCGTTCTGCAAACATTCATTCGCATCCTTGCAGGGTAATCTCACCATACGGCAGCGATGTTTACCTAGGCGTTCAGCTATTTCTTGCATTGCATCTTGTCCAGCTTTGTCGTTATCTAGGCAGAGAAATATTTCATCAAAGATAATCAGGTTGTCAAATTCTGGTGCTATCCATTTTTGTTTGTCTCCAATTCCCCCTCCATACGGCACTGACAGCACTATATGCGGTATACCATAC
>Ga0255351_1000635_pt1 | contig 15500 bp, 20 predicted proteins | sample HBST25r2metaG_FD_186024 | JGI IMG/M metagenome (GOLD analysis project Ga0255351, IMG submission 186024) | Peat soil microbial communities from Stordalen Mire, Sweden - H.B.S.T-25.r2 | ecosystem: Environmental > Terrestrial > Soil > Wetlands > Peat | place: Sweden: Norrbotten County, Stordalen... | reverse complement strand
AAGATGAATATCAATCTTGCTCAGGCGAACAAAAGACGATACACTTGACATATGGCGAAAAGATCAACAAACAAGCGCGGTCGGATGATGACAGTGCAGCAGTTCCGGGCATCGTTTGGGAATGAGCAACAGTGCGGGGAGCAGCTAAGCCGACAGCGCTGGCCGGAGGGTTTCAAATGCCCGCGCTGCAGCGGGCCAAGCCGTGGGTACATGGCCGAACGACAGGTGCATGAGTGCGCGCTTTGTGCCTACCAGTGCTCGGTGACGGCTGGGACGATCTTTCACAAGACGCGTACTCCGCTATCGAGTTGGTTTTGGGCGATCTACCGCATGAGCCACGACAAAAAAGGCATTTCAGCCTTGCAATTGGCCAAGGAAATTGGCGTCAGTTATCCCACCGCCTGGCTGATACTGCACAAGATTCGCAAAGCGATGAGCGACCGCGATCAGCACTACCGGCTCAGCGGGCTGGTCGAGGTCGATGAGGGCTATGTGGGTGGTGAGGAACACGGCGAAGGGCGGCGCGGGCGTGGAAGGCGCGAGTTGCGGACCAAATCGGTAGTAGCCGTTGCGGTGGAGCATCGCGGCCCCGGCAAACCGGGCAAAAAGCCGGTGCCGGGATTTGCCGCTCTGGAGGTGATTCCCGATGCTGCCACAGTGACGCTGGAGAAGTTCCTCGCCGACAAGGTCAGGCCCGGCAGCCACATTCTTTCCGATGGCTGGCACGGCTATCGGCGATTGAAGCAGAAGGGCTTCGAGCACACGGCAACGGCTATTTCCAAGCAGAATGAGCCAGCGCATGAACTATTTCCATGGGTTCACATCACGCTGTCGAACCTGAAGCGGTTCCTGCTCGGCACTCATCACAAGGTCGAGCAAAAACACCTCAAGTACTATGTTGCCGAATTCAATTACAGGCTCAACCGCCGCACCATGGAGCCGGACTTGATGGTGCGATTACTGCGCGCTTGCATCTGCACACAAACCATCACGTACAAACAGCTTGTTGCCATGCCGGAGCTAGCTTGATATTCATCTTTAGGAAATCATGTATTCCGAAAATGCATTAGGTTCCCACTCATTCCGCTGAAAAACGCGGAATGAATGGGGCACAGAAGTCTATAGCAAAAGCTAAAACGCTCTAGTGAGCCACTTGCAGGATGCTATACGCGCGCTTTTGAAACGGATTCGACAAAGAGGCGGTGGACGCGACGGTCGGTGGAAAGCTCCGGGTGGAAGGTGGCGGCCATCAGATTTCCCTGGCGAACCAGCGTGGGAAAGCCGTCGCGCCGTGCCAGAACCTCCACCTCAGAGCCAACAGAAACAATGCGCGGGGCGCGGATGAAAACCATCTCCAGCGGACCTCCCGGCAGAGCGGTCTGGGCAGTGATAATGGCGGAGTCGATCTGGCGACCGTAGGCGTTGCGCTCGACGATTGCATCGAGCAGGCCCAGCGACCGTTGCGGCGGGTTGAGAACTTCGCGCGCCAGCAGGATCGCTCCAGCGCAAGTGCCAAAGACAGGCTTCACTGCGCAGAACTCGCGCAAAGCCTCGAAAAAGCCGTGCTTTTCCAGAAATTTTAGCATGGTGGTGGATTCGCCGCCGGGCAGCACAAGTCCTTGCACGCTGGCCAACTGATTAGGCTTGCGGATCTCCACCGGCGTGGCTCCGGCCTCGGCAAGGGCCTGCGCGTGGCTGGCGTAGTTGCCCTGGATAGCCAGGACGCCGATCTGCGGCTGCTCTGGCGATTCAGAGCTGAGAGACTCCTCTATATTGTCAGCTTTCTTCAAATCGATGATCCGCCTTGGTCCCTGGAAATCGTTCGATTCCGTCTCGACAAACAATGCCACTCTCTCTGATTTTATCTGTTCCGTCTCATACCGGCTTCCGCCGACCGCGAGGGATGAAACTTAGGTATGAGACTGTTCGGTTTTGTCTTGAGCTGTGAGACCTTCGCACACCGGCACCTTCGGCCAAGCTCCCGGATCGTCTACCATGGTTTCCATGCAAGTTCTTTCCGCAGCCGAGATGCAAACCTGCGACCGCGTGACCAGCGAGCGCTTTGGCGTGCCGTCGCTGGAGCTGATGCGCGCCGCCGGAGCCGCAGTCGCCGCCTTTGCGCGGCAGCAGTTTCCTCGTGCGCGGCGTGTGACGGTTCTCTGCGGGCGCGGCAACAACGGCGGCGACGGTCTGATGGCCGCGCGTCAGCTTGCATCCGCTGGCCTGGAAGTGACCACGCTGCTGCTGGGCGCGCGCGACAGCCTGAAAGGCGACGCTGCCGTGGCTTGGCGTGAGCTGACCAGCCCGCAGCACGGACTCATCCACATCGTCGAAAAGCCCGAAGACCTGACTCTGCATTCAGCCGCGCTGGAGGCCGATCTGATCCTCGACGCCGTTGTCGGCACCGGCTTCAAGCCGCCGCTGAAAGGGCTGGCCACCGCCGCATTGGAGTGGGTCAAGTCCGGCCACGCGCCGATCCTGGCCGTCGATCTGCCCTCCGGATGGCCCTCTGACCTGACCGCTGCCACTCCATCCGGCGCGGCTTTCCCGGCAGACGCCGTCATTACCTTCACCGCGCCCAAACCGGCGCACGTCTTCGGCCAACTGACGCGCCTCTGGGATCAGCCGGTGGTGGTTGCGCCCATCGGCTCGCCGCCAGAAGCTATCGTCTCGGCGCAGGCGGTGCGCTGGGCCGGCTCGTCGCTGGCACTCACGCAGGCCCCGCGCCCGGTCGCCGCCAACAAGGGCAACTTCGGCCATGTGCTGGTCGTAGGAGGATGTTTTGGAACAGCCGGTGGCCGATCCGGCGCTCCGGCGATGGCCTCTCTGGCCGCGCTGCGCTCTGGAGCAGGCTTGGTAACCGCGGCGGTTCCCTCGCCCGCGCTAGCGCTGGTGGCCGCCGTCGCGCCGGAGCTGATGACCTTCCCGCTCACCGCCAGCCCCACAGGCTGCATCTCCGCAGACAACCTTTCCCCAGAGCAGATAGCCGCGCTGATGGCGAGCAAGACTGTGCTGGCCATCGGTCCAGGTCTGGGGCAAAGTTTGGAGACGGTCAAATATACCACCGGCCTGCTCTCGGCCACGCGCCTGCCCACCGTCATCGACGCCGACGCGTTGAACATTCTGGCCGCCAAACCGGTACTGCTGGCCAAGCTGGCCAAAGGGAGGACGCTGGTGCTGACGCCACATCCCGGCGAGATGGCCCGCCTGGCCGGCATCACCACCGCCGAGGTACAGGCCAACCGGCTGGAAACGGCGCGCATCTTTGCTCAGCGCAACGGTGTCACCTTGGTGCTCAAAGGCGCGCGCACGCTCATCGCACACCCTGACGGCACCGTCGCGGTCAACACCAGCGGCAATCCGGGCATGGCCAAAGGCGGCAGCGGCGATCTGCTTACCGGGCTGATTGCTGGCCTCCTGGCGCAGTTTCCCAATAATGTTGCGCAAGGCGTCGAGGCAGCGGTCTATCTGCACGGGTTGGCCGCCGACTTGGCCGTCCGTGAGACCGACGAGCATACGCTGCTGGCCACTGACAGCCTGACGCATCTGGCCCGCGCCTTTCGTTCGCGGAATTTTGATTTTGGATTGGGCGCTCCCGGCGGCTATCTTTGGTTGCAGGGACTGCCGCCGGTCGAAGCAGCCCGCGAGGAAGCCCGATGAGCAACGCTGCCATAGCACACGAGTTCACAACCCGAAGCGACGCGGAGACCATCGAGGTAGGTCGCCAGCTCGTTGCCCTGCTCACGCCGCCGCAACTGCTTCTGCTGCGCGGCGACTTGGGCACGGGCAAGACCACGCTCGTCAAAGGCATCGCCCAGGCGCTTGACGCCGCCGATCCCGACGAAGTGACCAGCCCCACCTTCAACCTGCTGCACGAGTACGAGGGCACGCGCGACGGTGACCCCGTCAAGCTCTTTCATCTCGATGTCTATCGCCTGGAAGGCGAGCGCCAGTTGGAGACGCTCGGTCTGGACGAGTTGCTCACGCCCGATGCGTTGGTGCTGGTCGAGTGGGGCGAAAAGTTCTCAAGCCTCCGCAAAAAAGCCAGCGGCGAGATCGCCCTCACTTCCGAAGGCGGCGACCGGCGCAGGATTACATTGACGCTGCATGATCCGCGATAGAAACCTGACCGCCGGGTTATCGCGTTTTCAACTCAAGTGAGAACTAAATCTCTGTGTATGGCGGGTCAAATTCCTATGCCCCATCCATTGTGCGTTCTTTGCACAATGGGTGGGAAACCACGAACCTCAACTAGCCATGTTCATAGGGGGTTCAAGCGTATTCGCCCACCCCGATTGGCAGCCAATCGGGGTGGGCGAATTTTTTGGTAACTCTTCAGTCTGTAGCGGATTCCTCCTGCCCAACCTGCCGTGCCAAGGCAAGGACGGCAAATCCGCCCATGATAAAGATAGAGACCAGAGCCGATACATTCACGATCTCCGCATAGCTCCACTGCTTGCCGGTTGGGTCCTGCACCACGGTCTGAGCCGCTGGCGCAACAATCTGCAAAACATTGCCAACAGCACACAACGCATAAAAAACCACAGCCGGACGCAGGCTTGGCTGCGGCATGGCGGTCTCGGTGATCGGCCAGCGGCGTAAAGAAAGCGCAAAGAAGAGATAGATGGTGAAGACCGTTCCATACCAGCCCAGATAATTTGAAACCGGCACGCCAAACCATGCTCCGCCATCGCGCCAGACCCAGCCATGCAGCACGGTCGCCCAGACCGGATCTTGCGCCAGATCCCAGGCAACCATCACACAACTGGCCACAGCCGGCAACGCAACAATCCGCCAACCCACGACCGGCGCTTCGGGCTTGCCAACGATCAGCCGGGCCAGCGACCAGGAGACGTAAGACATTCCGATATACGCCAGCCCCAGCAGCACCGGTACCTGGAAGAGCTTCGGACCCATCAGCTCGACGAAATAGTAGCGGCCAAAGGGAAAACCCGTCGCGATGCTTAGATTTTCCGCAATGTTGCCAACCAAAAAGCAGAGGCCGGCAAAGATCAGAATGCCGCGCAGCCGGTAGTGGCGCGCTCCATCCACCAGCGCAAAACTCATAGCCGAGAGCACGTCCAGAGCCACAATGGCCGTGCGCGGAATCGACGTGGGCGCGACTTCAAGAACCCGCGCAAGAAGATAGCACGCCAAGATCAGCACCAGGACGATGGTGATTCCCGGCATTTTGGAATCAGATCGAGCACACAAGAGAATTCTCCTAAAACACAATCCGCATCGGCACTGCCGCCGGAAAGCTCTTCCCCGCAGTAGCAAGCTCGCCGGTCACGGGATTCCGCCGGAAGACGCTGATCAGATTCGAGTCCTGATTGGCCACCAGCATCCAATTCTCCGTCGGGTCCAACACAAAATTGCGCGGCGTCTTGCCACCGCAGGGAGTGCGACCGATGGGCGTCAACTCGCCGGTCGTTGGATTGGCATGGAAAGCCATCAGAAAGTTGTTGTCGCGATTGGCAAAGTAAACAAACCGTCCGTTGCGCGTGATGATCGTGTCGCAGGCGCGTGTCGGCCCGTGATAACCCTCCGGCAGCAGCTCAATGCGCGTCACCAGGGCCAGACTGCCGTCCTCGCGGTTCCACTTCAGCACATCCACGGTCGAATCCAGTTCATTCACTGAATAAGCCGTGTGGAAGTTGGAGTGAAAGTGCAGCGTGCGCGGACCAGCGCCAGGCCGCGCCGTGTAAAGACCTGTCGGAGTCAGTACTCCCGACGTGGCGTTCAGGCTATAGATGTGGATGCAATCGTTGCCCAGGTCGTTGATGTACACAAAGCGATTGTCCAGCGAGAAGCAGGCAAAGTGTGCGTGGGCGCGATCCTGGCGGTCGGCGTTGGGACCGTGGCCGGTATAGTATTCGCTCCATACGGCAGGGCCGATCAGGCCGTCTTTCACCAGAAAGCTGGCCGCGCTGCCCCCCGTGTAGTCCGCAGAAACCAGCACGCGCCCGGTGTGGTCCAGAGCCAAGTGGCAGGTTCCCAAGCCCGCGGAATTTTGCTCGGAGAGCGGTTGCAGATCGCCCTTCGTCACGCGGAAGCTGGCCACGGCTCCGGTGGGCTTGCCGTTGAACTCACTCACATCCGAAGCGGCAAACAGATTCTCGTGGGCAGAGGAATAGGTGATCCATGCGACGTTGGCCAGAGGCGCAGCTACGCCGTCCGGAGCCAGTTCGCCCGTGGCCGGCTCCCAGTTGTACGCCAGAATTCCGTCCTTGCTCCCGGAGGCGACAAAGACCCGTTGGCGGCGGTGGGATGCGACGACAGGTTTGGCCAGCGCAGGGGCGGCTACGGCCAGCGTGGCGGCGGAGGCGGTCTGTAAAAAAGCGCGGCGGGTGAGTCTCTCCATGGCAAAGATTGTCGCCGATCAAGCATGAAACGCGCCAGTAGTAAATCTGACTCGGTAGGTGGTTCGATCAACAGCCTCGGAGAATTACATTGGGCACAGCCATTATTGCTCCTTATGATCCTTCATGGGGGATGACCGGGCCACTCTCGGTAGGGAACAGAGAACAGAACAACGCTGGTTGGGGTACATGGTCTCCCACTCATCCGTCCTGAGCGCAGTCGAAGGATCTGCGTTTTTTAGGTTGGATGAATGGGGCACAGCGGTTCTTGGTTATTTCATGGCCGGGCCACCTGCCAGCGTCAGAATTTGGCTTGACAGTGCGTTCGTCTACTGCAACACTTTGAGTATGGAAGTTCAATTTTCAGCCGAGCAGGAACTCCGTTTGGGTCAGATCGCCAGCGTGGAGGGGGTTGCTCCAGCACGGCTGGTGCAGGAAGCCGCGCTGCTGCTGATCGAAGACGATGAGCGCTTCCGCGCCGGTGTGCGCAAGGGAATCGAACAGGCGGACCAAGGGATGTTCATTGACGAGGCCGAGATGGATGCCCGCATCAGTCGGATGCTGACCCTCTGATGCGTCTCCGCTGGACCCCGGCAGCGGCGGACGATCTGGAATCGATTCGGGATTATTTAACTCTCCATCTTCCTTCCTTTTCACAATCGACCATCCTCGAAATCTATCAGGCGATTCTCACCTTACGCTCCACGCCCTTTCGCGGCCGCGCCGGACGGGAAGAGGGAACGCGTGAGTTGGTTTTGCCGCGCCTGCCCTATATCGTGATTTATCGAGTGAAGGAAAACGATGTGGAGATTCTGCACATCTATCATGGTGCGCAACACCGGCCTTGAGGGTTTGCTGTCTCACGTCAGAGATCAGGGATCAGAAAAAGACGGCGGGGTGAGGTTCGTGCTCTCCCACTCATCCGGCCTGAGCGCAGTCGAAGGATCTGCGTTTTTTAGGTTGGATGAATGGGGCTCAGCGGTTCTTGGTTATTTTATGACCGGGCCACCTGCCCGTTGTTGAATAGAAAAAGGCACCGAGACCGGGGCCACCTGCCAAGAAAATTTTTCTTTTTAATCTTTACTTCTGATAGAATGTAAAGAGAGGAGAATGTCGTCTTATGGAAGCTACGCTCAGTAGTAAAGGGCAGGCAACGATCCCCAAAGCGGTTCGCGATCGCCTGCAAATAAAGTCGGGGGACCGGTTCAAGTTCTTTTTCCATCCTGACGGCGTGATGATTCTGCCCAAGATTTCAACGGCTAGACTCAATGGCATGATTCCAAAGCCGGCCCAACCGGTGTCCCTTGAAGAAATGGATCGGGCGATTGCGGAAGGCGCAACGGAAAGATTTCGGCGAAGAAAATGATCGGTCTCGATACGAACGTCCTACTGCGCTACCTCGCGCAAGACGATCCAACGCAATCTCCTCGCGCAACGGAGATCATCGAACGGCTCTTGACCGAACAAGAACCGGGCTTCATCAGCTTGGTGAGTATCCTTGAAGTTGTATGGGTTCTCAAGAGCCTTTTCAAGCGTTCCCGGCACGAGATTGCGAACGATATCGAAATGCTCTTAGCGGCGGATACACTTGAGGTTCAGAACGAGCAAGAGGTCTATTACGCCGTTGTTTCGCTCCGCCATGGGATCGGAACATTCGAAGACGCCTTGATCGGCGCCCTCGGCGTCTGGAGAGGTTGTTCGGCAACCTTGACGTTTGATGAAGGTGCTGCAAGACGGCTGCACGGGTTTCAACTGGCCTGATTGATTAGAAGGCGGCAGACCGAAGAAAGTTGCCGCGGAAGCCTGAATACAGAGATCAGGGATCAGAAAAAGACAGCGGGTTGAGGTTCGTGCTCTCCCACTCATCCGGCCTGAGCGCAGTCGAAGGATCTGCGTTTTTTAGGTTGGATGAATGGGGCACAGCGGTTCTTGGTTATTTTATGACCGGGCCACCTGCCGTAGCGACCTATTCTCATCTTCATTTCCCACGAAGGTGGGTGCCCCATCCTTCCCGCGTTCTTTGCGGGAAGGGTGGGAACCACGAACCTCAACCGCCCTTTTCCGTGGAACGGAGATCTTCTGGTAGTTGATTCCCTTGCCGGAACGCTGTCCATTGCGATTCGATCTCGACCGCGCCAACTTCCCCTGTCAAGTAATGCCGGAAGCTCGACCAAGGCCATTGCTCCGGCTTCTCAACCAATCCCCGCTTGACTGGATTCCGATGCATATAGCGTAGCTTCTCGACTCGCTTCTCTTCGTTATGCACGTTGAAATCGTAATACCGCCGCTGCCAGAACTGAACCTCTCCCCGCCCTTTCAGCTTGCGCGAGGTCTGCTGCTTCAATACTTGCAGCGCAACCGACAGCGATGACCGGATCGGCTCGCCAACAAGCAGATGAACGTGCTCCGGCATCACGACATAGCCAGCAACCACGAATCCGTACCGCTGACGCACAGACTCAAGCTCACGCTCGAAGACACCGCGCGCCGTATCGTTATTCAACAACGGCCGCCTGCGATAACAACTGAAGGTGAGAAAGTGAAAACATCCGCACTGCTGGTAACGGACAAGCCCTTTCGGCATGACAAATGAATTCTACTCCCGATTCGTCCGTCCAGGTCCGCGGTCTCCCACCCTTCGCTAGAAAAAAGCGAAGGATGGGGCACCCACTTCATTGGCTAGTCAAGGGTGGGCCACCCGCCCCGTGGGTGGGACAGGCGGCGAGCGTGTCGGGATAACCTGTGTCGCACTGCGGGCAGTGTTTCATGAGCGGCCTTGCGGGAGGAATCGGCGTTGGGGCTATTGTTCCACTTGGAGATGGTTTGTGCAATGAGTTAGTGGATTCCCACCCATCGAGAAAAACGCGATGGATGGGGCACCCGACAGTTGGCCCCGCCGCAGGTGGTGCGTCAAGTCACATGACATTCATACTCGGCGTGTGATAGCATCCGATTTTCCTAGCAAGACGCTCTGCGGAACCGTCCAACCTTCATCCGCGCGGCGCCGGCCCGAGACCCTCCCAATGATGGACGAGGTAGACGGCAGACCGGGACACGTGGCCCTCCAATCCGGCCACAAGAACGCCCACCGAGGCGTCCTCACGGTTGCTTTGTCCCTTCTTTATCCTCCCCAGCCAATTCTGAAACACACACAAACTCACAGGAGAACACCATGAAAACCTACCAGGGAAGTGAGATCCGCAACGTAGCTGTAGTGGGGCATGCGCACAGTGGCAAAACCACCCTCATCGCCGCTCTGCTGCATGCCGCCAAGATGACCCCAACCCAGGGCCGCGTGCAAGATGGCACGGCCGTCACCGCCTACGACGAGGAAGAAGTTGCCCGTGGCGCAACCATGCAGAACGCCATAGCCTTTGCCGAGTGGCAGGGCGTCAAAATCAATCTAGTCGATACTCCCGGCTTTCATATGTTCACCCACGAGGCCCGCGCCGCCCTGCTGCCCGTCGAGGCTGCCATCGTCCTGGTCAACGCGCAGCACGGCGTCGAGCCGGTCACCGAGCGCCTCTGGCGTTACGCCGACGAAGCTGGCGTGCCCCGCGTCGTCGTCGTCAATCAGATGGACCACCCCAAAGCTGGCGGTGGCGGCGGCTTGAGCGCCCAAATCGACGACCTCGTCGACCGCTGGGGCCGCAACTGTGTTCCCGTCCAATTGCCCATCACCGGCGCAGAGGGCTTTCGCGGCGTCGTCGATCTGGTCACCATGGAGGCCTACTATTACACCCCAGGCGGCGATGGACGCGGCAAGCTGACAACCGAGATCCCCGCCAACCTCTCCGCCGACGCCAAGACCCGCCATGAAGCTCTCGTCGAGCTGGTCGCCGAAGGCAAGGACGAGCTGATGGAAGAGTACTTCGAGAAGGGCACCATCCCCAAAGAGCACCTCATCGCCGCCCTCCACGAGGCCATTCGTGAAGACCGCATCTTCCCCGTGCTCTTCACCAGCGGCCTGAGCAACATGGCCACCGATCACCTCCTCGACTTCATCAAGACCTACGCCCCTTCGCCCGTCGAACGCGGCACCATCGCCGTCCGCGTGCCCACCATCGACGCCGCTACCACCTCCGATGAAGACCTGGAAGCTGGCAAAACCACTCGCAAAATCGCCGACTCCGAACCCCTTTCGATGATGGTCTTCAAGACCATGACCGACCCCTTTGCAGGCCGCATCAGCTTCTTCAAAGTCATCGGCGGCGTGGTCAAAAACGACGCCACCGTCGAAAACTACACCCGCCGCGATCAGGAGCGCCTCGCCCATCTCTCCGTCATGCAGGGCCGCAAGGCTATCGAAGTCCCCGAGTTGCACGCTGGCGATCTCGGTGCCGTCGCCAAGCTGCGCGTCACCCTCACCGGCGACACCCTCGGCCAAAAAGGCTCCGAGGTCCAGATCGACCTCTTCCCGCTGCCCGAGCCAGCCATGACCTACGCCATCGAGCCAAAATCCCGCGCCGACGAAGACAAGCTCGCCCCCGCCATCCACAAATTGATGGAAGAAGACCTGCTCATCCGCTTCTACCGCGACCCACAAACCAACGAATTCCTCATCGCCGGAGCCGGCCAGCCGCACATTGAGGCCATCGTCAGCCGCCTCAAAAAGCGCTACCACGCCGAAGTCACCCTCAAATCGCCCAAGGTGCCTTACCTGGAAACCATCCGCGCCAAGGCCGAGGCGCAGGGACGCCACAAGAAACAGTCCGGCGGCCACGGCCAATTCGGCGACTGCAAAATCCGCATGGAGCCTCTGCCCCGTGGCGGCGGCTTCGAGTTCGCCAACGAAGTCTTCGGCGGAGCCATCCCCCGCAACTTCATTCCCGCCATCGAAAAGGGCATCGTCGAATCAGCCGTCCGCGGCTTCCTCGCCGGCTACCCCGTCGTCGACTTCAAGGCCACCGTGTATGACGGTAGCTATCACGACGTGGATTCCAACGAAATGTCCTTCAAGAAGGCTGGCCGCATAGCCTTCAAAAAGGCTATGGAAGCGGCCAAGCCGTGCCTCCTTGAGCCAATCATGAAGGTCGTAATCGAATCTCCCGACGAGTTCGCCGGAACCCTGATGGGCGACCTCAGCGGACGCCGTGGCCGCGTCCAGGGCGCCGACTCCAAGGGCCGCACCACCGTAATCAACGCCCAGGTTCCCATGGCCGAAATGCTGACTTACGGAACCCAGCTAACCAGCATGACCCAAGGCAAAGGCAGTTACCGCATGGAAGTCGACCACTACGACATCGTCCCCCAACTAGTAGCCGACAAAATCCTAGCCAACGCCAAACGCCCCATCGACGAGGAAGAAGAGTAGTATTTGCGCGATCAAGTTGAATTGGATGCCTCAGGTCTCATGAATACGATCTGGGGCATTTGATTTTATATTTTGTCCTTGACATTGAGTGATACTGCATATAGTATCATTATTGCTGGGACGAAGTTTCACGAATGATTCCACAGGAGACAATGGAGGGGACGGATATGGAAAATAGTTTGGTCACAATTCGATGGCAGGGGCAGGTGCGCGAATGGCGTCTACTTCAAAGATTCAGGAAAAGATCGCTGATATAGTTGGCAGACCGTATAATGTGCGGTTTGATGAGATCAAATGGGTTATGGACCAACTCGGCGCGGTGGACCGTCCAACGAAGCATGGACGGTTGTTTCGGTTGGGTGGTCGAAAGATCATGGTCAATGAACATAACAACGGAAAAGATACAGTTCCCAAGTATTCGGTCGATGATTTCAGAGACCTGATGATTATCTTGGGCCTGTATGAAGAATCCGAGTGAGCCATGTCGAAGACTCTTCAAGAGTATTTGTCTCTACCTTACACGATCATTTTGCGTAGGGACACGAAGGATGAGATCGTTGTCGCACGTGTGGAAGAGCTACCAGGATGCTCAGCACACGGCGACACAGAGCAGGAAGCCGTTTTGAACCTGCGAGATAACATGGAAGCGTGGATTGGCGACTGCATTGATTCTGGCGATGCCGTTCCGGAGCCTGCTGCGGAAAAAGAACTTCCTAGTGGCAAATGGCTCCAGCGAGTACCACGCTCCCTTCACCTGAAATTGATCCGCTTGGCTAAAGAGGAGGGTGTGAGCCTGAATCAGTTAGTTACTTCGGCTTTAGCAGAGGCGGTTGGAGGCAAAGAAGTTAGTGCAAAGCGTACACCTAGCGCAGAAATTGAGGTGTCGGGGTTCAATGCTGTTTTTCTTGGAGGTCCATGTTTAGGAGCCGTTGGAAGTTACAACGTTAAGAACGAGATTGGACTTCCGTACTATATGCCATTTGAATCTGAATGGAATTTGGCGCGGATGAAATCAGGGACAGAATTGTCCCGATTGCCCAAGCAGGAGAGGAGGTTGCATGCCGAAGAAAAGAAGTCAAGCGTTACCTACCAGTGCTGAGCGATATGTTGAGTTCATAAAATCAGTTCACCTTTCGGGCCTCGGAATGGATGCAGCGAGTTTCATGGTCGATCGGGAGGCCTTTGCCGTGTCTTTCCCGCCGCCGCAAAAACCATCGGCAACGATTTCGGGTCGTCATAAGATCGTTAATCGAAAGCCGGATTCTTTTGTTGTAATCGTGGAGTATACCGTTTCTGTGATTGGAAACTCCGGTTCCGAGGTAGTTAATATCAGTTGCAAATATAGCGCGTTGTTTTCTCTTGAAAAGGAGGCTGATCAAGAGTGCATTGAAAGGTTTACGGACAACGAAGTGCAATTAGTGTTCTGGCCGTACCTACGGCATTTTGTCTCAGATTGCACCTATCGCATGGCAATCTTTCCCTTGGTGCTGCCACTTACATCGGAGATCGCAACGTCGAAAAATCAGGCAGGTGGCCCACATCTTCCCAATGAAGCAGAGTGATCCACGTCTCGACTTTGAGATGTGAGAGATGGCATGAAAATCAATGTGAAAGGAGAAACTATGGAGAGATATCGTAATTTAAGTGGAAACTCAGGGATTATTGCATTTGAGATCGGGGCAAATTTCGTTCGCGTCCAATTCAGTCACGGCGCTCCATATCTCTACACATACCAGAGTGCTGGCATTGCGAATGTCGATGAAATGAAGCGATTGGCGGGTGGCGCACCCTTGACCAAACCATAAAAGTTGGGTGGCCCATCCTTCGCGTTTTTCTAGCGAAGGGTGGGAACCACGAACCTCAACACGCCCACAAAAACGCACCATAGCCTGCAAACACGCCGTAGCGCCGCTCTCCAGAGCGGCTGTCGTGCGGGTCTCCAGACCCGCGCTCATCTCGCACTCAAAGTTTGATGAGGAACGACTCTTTCTTCACGGCGAGCAAAAGAAACGTGGACCTGGAGGTCCACGTTACAGCCGCTCTGGAGAGCGGCGCTACGTCAATATGTTGATATCCCTTGCAAGAGTCAATCAATCTGGAGTAGCATCCCGCCATGCCGCAAAAAGACCCTTCCGCAACCATCAACGGCGCGGTGCAACCCCACTGGGGCGAAGTACATATTCGTCATCGCGGCCGCCTACCTCATTGGGAAAAAGAAGAAGGCCTGTACTTCCTCACCATGCATCTTGCCGATTCGCTGCCCAAATTTGTGCTTGACAAGATTGCCGAACGGCACTCCATTTTGCAGGCGGCCCAGCGAGAGGGCGCTCGACTGCTGCCGGATCAGCAGGTCTTTGTGGCGGAGTATTCAATCCGCCGTATTGAAGAGTACTTTGACCGCAGGGCTGGCGGGTGCGCGCTCGGCGACCCGCGCATTGCATCCTCACTGGCCGAAGCTTTCCGTTATTGGCATGGCAGGCGATACCGGCTGATAGCCTGGTGCATCATGCCGAATCATGCGCACGTGATTGTACGTCTGCTGCCTGGATCAGAGTTAGGCCAGGTGGTGAAGAGCTGGAAATTGCATACGGCGCTGACGGCCAACCGCGCTCTGGGCAGACAGGGAAGAGTTTGGCAGCGGGAGTATTTTGACCGGCTGATTCGTGACGGCGATGAGTTGCAGCGGGCGATTCACTATGTGATGCAGAATCCAGCGAAGGCAGGGTTGAAGGACTGGCAATGGGTGTGGAGTGCGGGTCTGGAGACCCGCACGACAGCCGCTCTGGAGAGCGGCGCTACCGGTGAGGGCGTACGGCGCACCCTTGACTAAACCATAAAGCCGGGTGGCCCATCCTTCGCTTTTTTCTAGCGAAGGGTGGGAACCACGAACCTCAACCGGCCTTTTTTCGTTCTCTCCAACTCCGGCTTCCAAAGTTTCCCAGCTCTGAAAATCCCGACCCGGGCCGTTGCCGCCATTTGACAGATAAACAAATATACAATATATATACGTTAAGTCGATGGACATTCACTTTCTCTATCTCGGTCAACGTTTTGTTTGGGATTCGGAGAAGGCGTTTGTCAATACCCGCAAGCATGGCGTGAGCTTTGAATTGGCCTGTCAAGTCTTCTTCGATCCATTGATCCGCATTGAAGATGCAAGTCCTGGAGATGAAGAGCGGAAGGCGGCCATCGGCCTCACCGAGGATTGGGCGCTTCTCTTTGTCGTTCATCTAATGCGTGAGGGCAACTTGATCCGCATTATTTCGGCGCGTCCTGCAACCGCGCGTGAACGGAGAGACTATGAAAACTGCGAGTGAAATGATTCAGCAGCGTATGAAGGTTGACCGTCCGATGACGGTTATCAGCATTCGTGTTCCGGAAGACGTGATTGACGACCTGAAGGAGATTGCGCCGACGCTCGGCTTCAGCGGCTATCAACCGCTGATCCGCGCCTACATCGGCCAGGGGTTGCGCAAAGACCTGGCGAGGCTGGAGAGTTCGCAGTTTCAGGCGCTTACCGAGAGCCTGCGCAAACACGGCATCGACGATCAAGTCATCTCCGCCGCCATCGCCGAAGCGCAGCGAAAGACGGCGTAGGAGACCTACGGTTGGCGGGTGGCTCACCCTTGACTAAACCAAAAAGTTGGGTGGCCCACATCTCGAACTTTGCGATGTGAGAGACGGCCACTGACCACCGATCACTGTTTGTCGCGGTAGGGATACCAGTTGCCCGGCACCCCCCGCACAGATCCGTACGGGCGCTCGTTAGCGCATACGGCTCCTATCTCGGATGATTGGCGGCAAAGCGTTGCTCAGGATAAGGA
>Ga0255351_1000616_pt1 | contig 15740 bp, 7 predicted proteins | sample HBST25r2metaG_FD_186024 | JGI IMG/M metagenome (GOLD analysis project Ga0255351, IMG submission 186024) | Peat soil microbial communities from Stordalen Mire, Sweden - H.B.S.T-25.r2 | ecosystem: Environmental > Terrestrial > Soil > Wetlands > Peat | place: Sweden: Norrbotten County, Stordalen... | reverse complement strand
CTGCCGATCAACGGCGAGACCATCTACGCCCGTCTCTGGACCAACTTCAATGGCGTGTGGAAGTACACTGATTCCACCTTCACGGCAGCCGCTCCGGCCGCGCTGACCTCACCTGCGGCAGGCGCGACAATTACTGCCGCTGCTGGCCAAACCTTCACTTGGGCACCGGTTGGCGGAGTCACCGGCTATACCCTCTACCTGGGCACGAGCCAAGGCGGGGGCAACCTGCTGGACGCTCACACAACAGCAACCACCGTTACGGCTGGCAAACTGCCGAAGGGGACGATCTACGCCCGCCTCTGGACCAACGTCAACGGAGTCTGGTCCTACACTGATTCCAACTTTATGGCGCAGTAAAACCAACCAAGCAGCAGGACGGGGCGGTGGCTATCAAGCCGCCGCCCCGTTCGCGTTTTGGATAAAACTCTTTTTTCGCAGATTTTTCCAGCCCGCACGCATCGAACCCTATGGAGGTTTCCCCATCATGAACCGCAGAACCGCAATCAAGCACCTCGGCGGCGTGGCAAGCGCGCTGCTGCTGACCGAAACTCTGAGAGCGCAGGCTCTCTCCGCTAGTCAGGCCGCAATGGCTCCCACGCCGCCCGTCGGCCCCTTCATGCTGCCGCCGCTCCCCTACGCCTACGATGCGCTGGAACCCTACTTCGATGCAGAGACGATGCATCTGCACCACGACAAACACCATCAGGCTTACGTGAATAATCTCAACGCCGCCGTGACCGCGCATCCGGAGTTGGCCGGAAAGACCGTAGAGGAGCTGGTCAGTAACCTGAACTCCTGGCCGGAGTCGGCCCGCGCCGCTGTGCGCAACCAGGGCGGAGGCCACGCCAATCACTCCTTCTGGTGGCCGACGTTGGGCAAAGCCAAAACCGGATCGGCGACTGCGCCCATCGGTGAGCTGGCCAAGGCCATCGACCTGAAGTTTGGCTCACTCTCCAGCTTTCAAGAAAAGCTGACCGCGGCGGCGATGGGCGTCTTTGGCAGCGGCTGGGCATGGCTGGTGAAGCTGCCCGACGGTACACTTGCAATCGAAATCACCCCCAACCAGGACACCCCCCTCGCCGCAAATCACAAGCCCGTTCTGACCGTCGACATTTGGGAGCACGCCTACTACCTGAAGTATCAAAATCGCCGCGTCGAGTACGTGAAGGCCTTCTTTCAGGTGATCAATTGGGACTACCTCAGCGGGCAGTTCGCTCGGAATGTGTAAGTGCGGCATAACTCATCGGACATGGAAAGCAACGCGCCAGCAGATCCGTTGCGCCCACTTCCACGAGGACAACAATCTGTCCTTCAAGAAAATCCCGCCGGAATTGCCTGGAAGTGCTCATTGCCAACCTGCACACAGGATTGCGTTGATTTCATATTACTCAAAGAACTTCTGAGTTACATAAGACTCATCCAATCCAACATGAGCGAATAGAAATTGAAAACGGCCCGGATCGCGTATGCGCTCCGGGCCGTTGTTGTGCGGGTTGCTGTTGCTATTGCACCGAAACGTTGACCTGGTAGGTCTGTTGTGTGCAGGGAGCCAAGGTAGAATCGTGCAGATTGGTCGTCGGATTGATACCGCAAGGCTTGGTTGACGGTATGGGAGTAGAGAACGTAGGAGGAGATGAAAACGGATCGGAGGAGACAAGCACCGTGATCGTTTTGCTGCCAATGGGGGAGGCGAACGGAATGTTGTCAGTGTTGTTGCAGGCCGTCAGTCCGGTTGCCGAGACGCCCAGCAGAATCACACCTACCAGCATCGCGAACGAAGCCAAGCCTTTGCGCATCCAGCGGCGACGGGCAAATAGGAGTACCAGCCCGGTCAGGCCGCCGATCCACCAAACCAGCTTGCTGGCGGTGGGTGTTTGCGGAGGCTGATTGATGGCAATGCTCAAGGTGACTGTCGGCTGGTACGCGACTTTGCCGGTCGTGCTGGGTCCAAGCTGAACTTGTCCAGGAGACCAAACGCATTGTGTATACTCCGGCAGGGACGATGCAAGGCAGCTAAAGCCAACAAGACCATTCCAGCCGCCCTGCGACGTCGGCGTGAAGGTGATATTGCCACCAGAAGAAATCCCGCTGGTGATGGATGTGCCGCTGGCAGTCAATGACACGGAGCCAGGTGAAGAAGAGAATGTGGGAGCTAGATTGAATGTTTCCACCGCTGAGGTCGATCCCGCAAAGTTCGCGTCGCCGCTATATGTAGCCACCACCGAGATCACGTCATAAACGCTGGAAATGGGCGCTGGCAGCGTATATGTAGCAGTGGCCACGCCTCCATTGGTCGACCCAATCAAAACGGGCAACGAAACAGGAGTTCCGCCAGCCGCGTCGGTGACAACAAATGTAACCTTCCCGGTAGGAGTACCAGCAAAGGTCGATGTTATTGTTGCGGTAAAGGTGATTGAGGTGCCCGCCGCTTGGCTAGCCGGGTTGATGAAGGCCGTCGCAAAGGAAAGCGTATTGCTGGTTGCAACCGTCTGCACTGTGACGTTGAGCGGAGCCGAAGTACTCTGCGAGTACGCGAAATTAGGCGTTATTGCTCCCAGGTAAACCGCTGAAAACGCTTGGCTCCCTCCAGGAATAAGGGGGCCGCCCGGGAAGGTATAGCTTGCCGTTCCTTTGTTGTCCAATACGACAGTTTGCTTGACACTGCCATCCAAAAGGAACTGCACTTTGCCGGATGGGATACCGTTCGATGAATCCACCGATGCCACGGTAACTTGGACTGTTACAGACTGGTCATAAGAGATGGCACCGGTTGGCGAGGTAATAGCCACGGCTGTCGTTGTGGCAGCTGTAGGGAGCCCCGTTCCGCTGAACGTAACCTGTTGACTTGTCGAGTTGGCGGCATTGCTGCTAAGAGTATAAATTTCGGAATTCGATGTTAGCGCGGCGGGCGTAAACGTCGCTTCCAGGCTGCAGCTTGATCCGCTGGCCACTGATCCACTGGCGCAGGCGTTTGTCTCCGAGGTAAGTGCCGTAAACTCCGCGGTATCTCCCGAAAGCGAATAGAACGGGGAATTGAGCGTTAAAGCGGCGTTTCCTGAACTCTCCAGACTTACGGACCCATCTGTACTTGTAGAACCCGGATTCCAATAACCGAGAAACTGTGTGCCCGCAATGCGATTGACTTGGTAAACGGTGGCATTCTTATTGTCGCTTACATAGAGGTTGCCAATGGAATCGATCGCCACGCCGTAGGGATCCTTGACAATCTGTGATTCGGTCGAGGGATCGAGTTGACCGACAACATTGACGGCGCTGGCCTGTGTCAGGTTTCCGGAGATGTTGGGCACACGCCAGATCGCCTGATTTCCTTGATCGACAACGAAAAGAGCGCCTGAAGCGTCTACCGCCAAGCCCGACGGTTTGTTGTAACCAGATGCAACCGTCGCCTGAGCGCCTGCACTCAGCGGAGCGGTCAATTCGTAGACATCGCCATTACCCTCATCAGCAACATACACATTCCCCGATGCATCCACGGTAATCGCCGAGGGACTGCTCATGCCTGAACCGAGAGTGGTCGCAAACGAAAGCACCAAACTGTCGGCATAAGGCACGTAGACAACGCGCTTGTTGCCTGAATCGGCGATATAGAGATTACCTAGGCTATCGACAGCGATCCCAGCGGGATTGCTCAGCGCCGAACCGGCCACGACAGTACTGCTGGAGATCAGAGTTGTCTGCGCGGAGGTGCTGAGTGCGCCGTTGACAACCGGAATCTCCACGATCTGGCTATTGCCAGTGTCTGCGACATAGACATTGCCCGCACCGTCTACCGCTACGCCATTGGGAGCTTTGAGGCCGCTGCCCAGAGGAACCGCCGCTGATGCGGATGCCCCTGCTGGCACTTCCAGAACCACATTCTGGCTTGAGTCGGCAAAGAAGACATTGCCTAGATTGTCGACAGCCGCGCCTGCCGGTGCAGTGTAGCCGCTGCCAAAGGAAGTATTGAGAGTTCCTGGATCAATCGTGAGTCCGGCGCCGATGCCTGTACCAGAAAGAAAGGCCGAACCCAACACATCGCCGGAGGAGTCTGTCAGCGTAAGTGCTGATTCGGCGACGCCGGGAATCCCAGGAGTAAAGCTGGCCGTTATGGTGCATATTTCGCCAGCCGTATAGCTTGTTGATGCTGCGCAAGTACCCCCCGTAATCTTGAACGCCCCGTTGTTGGAGATTATTTTGATTGCTGCGGGTGTTACGGAGGCATTGAATTCAGCATAGATGGTTGCCGTTGACGTGTTGCCAATCGTTAACGATCCAAAATTAACTTTTCCGACGATAAATTTATTAATCGTCGAATCCCCAATCTCATAGTAGATATTGCCTTGTCCATCTAATGCCACGGCTGCTGACAAGTTCAAAGAAATAACGGGGGACCATGAGTTAGCCGGACCACCAGCGGCGGTGTACTGATCGCTCGGGTTCAGAGCTGCCGTGCTGCCATTGGTCTCATTCGGAATGACCAATATGGCGCCATCGTTAGCGTACTGCGTGCCGGCATCAGTTACATACAGATTTCCCGCACCATCAAAGGTGAGGCCAACCACCGAGATATAACCTGTACTGAAGGTAATGGGGGTCGTGCTGTACGCACCGCCGCTATAGGTCAGTTCATAGATACTGCTGCCTATGGCATAGTAAAGATTGTTTTGGGAATCGACTGCCAACCCTGTGGGAAGGGCGCTCAAACCCGCTAACAATTTCGTTTGCGTATTCAGATCGGCGGATGTTTCGATGATACCATTACCAGCCCAATTCGAGTAAAATATATCTCCCGCCGCGTCCGTTGTGACAGCTCCCGAGGCCGTCCATCCATTACTGAAGCCGTTGGTAACACTTGTCAATTGGCCGGTCTGCAGGGAGCAGTTCGTGATGGGAATCCTGGCAACCTGGGACGAGCCGCCAAAGCCCTCGGAAATGAACGCGTAGGTCTTCGCTGGGTTGATATAGATGAGAATATCGCCGGACCAACTAGGTGCAAAGCCCGTGTATAATAGTTGCGCTGCGCCGCCTCCTACCGGCGTCTCATAGACGTTACCGGTTCCCTGCTGGATGGTATACATATTGCCGCAGGCATCCAGGGCTATGCTGTTCTGGCTGCTACCCAGCCCCGTTGAAGAAACCGTCGTATGGCTGTAAACTACTACCGTCGGCACGCTCGCGCCAGCCTCCACGGCAAATAGAGTCAGCGCCACAATCGTCATCAGCTCGATAGCTTGACGCGTCCAACTCTTCATCCAATTATTGCTTAACATCTCAAGCCTCCAAAGTGCGGCTCTCTGCCGCGTGTTGCTTGTGTTTCCTGTTCCGGCTACCGGCCTTGCACGCTCCGTCGCCCCAATCTCATCCGTGCCGTACGCAGTGGGCGCAATTCAACCCGCGCCCCCTGCCCATGCGGTTAGAAGTCGTACTTGAAGCCGAATTCGATGATGCGCTGGCCATGCTTGTAGATGGTCCCACCAAAGATGTTGGGATTCACTACCGCGACACCGTTCAACGCATCCTGCAACGAAGTGTAGTGAGATGTATTCGCATCTCCCACCTGGAGATTCAGAGGATTGGATGGATCCGACCCGCTGAAGGAGGTGATGGGATGGTTGAGGAAATTGAATCCGGACCCGTGGAACTGTAGGTTCTGCCGGTTACTGATCTTGAAATCCTTGTAAACCGACATATCCCACTTGAAGAACTTCGGTCCGGGTATGTAAGGAAGGTTCCACACACCTTCCGTTCCCTGGGCAGGGATGCCGAAGCAGTTTCCATTCACGAACTGATCCTTTTTCAGATTATTGCGCGGATTGCAGGTCACGGTTGGCTGCAAGGCGTAATCCCCCGTGCCAAGCCATGTGCTGTTGCCGATCCCAGTAGTTATCTTATCCAGGCTCCCATCGCTGAGAGAGTCGTAGTAGGTCGCGGTGCCGCCCAGTCCAAAATTGTTGCCGCTCATCACCGGAAGATCCGGCCCGGACTGTAGCGTGATAACCCCCGACACTTCCCATCCGTTCAGAGCTTGACCCAAAATTCGGTTGCCGTGAATTTTGGTTCCCTCTTGCCAGGAATAGTGACCACTTACGACCTGGGGCCGATTGAAGGATGTAATTCCATAATCGTGACTCATGTCGATCGGGTCACCTACGGAACCCGTATCCCAGTTGCCGCGAACCGCCAGGGTCTTCGACCAGGTATAGTTGGCGCCAAAGATCAGGCCTCCGGCCTGCTTGTTCAACGATGCCTGCAAGCCGTTGTAGTTGGCCCACGCCTTGTGAGTGGGAACGTTGATTTGCGTGTAATTCGGATAGGGGCGGAAGTCGGAGCCGTTGTTGGGAATGTTGGTAATTGAGACTATCTGTTGGCTTCCTCCATCCTGACAGCCCGTTCCGGTGCACGGATCAGGCCCGTAATATGCGCCAATAGGAATGACGTTCTGGTTTTGCAGGCTGCCCAGAGTCGAGAGGCTGGAACTCTGGTTCCCCACGTAGGCCAATTCGACTGTCATCTTCCCAGGCAAGTTCTGGTCCAGCGTGAAGTTGTAGGTGTAAGTCACCGGCATCCGGTCATCGTGAGGATCGTTCGCGGATTCTGAGAACGCCGACGGCCCCAGGTAGGTCTGCGCGTTGCTGTACGATCCAGTTTGGTATGCTCCGCAGGGAACGTGTGTTGACGTGAACATCTGCGCATAGGTGCAATTACCCGATCCGGTGCTGCCCATCGACCAGCCCATCAGTCCGAGGGGGGTACTGCCTCCCGCTACATAGGATGCGCTGTCGTGGAAATGGTAAACACCCCATCCGCCACGGATTACGGTCTTGCCATTGCCGCGCAGATCATAGGCAAGCGAGAAGCGGGGTGAGTAGAAGAGCGCCCGCGTCGGAACGCCGGCCACCGGGATGCTGGGGTCCTTCTGGTGCCAACTGAATCCCTTCCAGGTATTTGGATCGCTCGTCATAGGTAGAAACACGCCTGGCGTCAGTTGCGAAGGCTCCCATACCGCAATTCCCACACCATGCCGGTCCGTCCAGGGAGTGAGGTGCGAGAGGCGGATACCCGCCGTCACGGTCAACTTCGAATTCACCTTCCACTCGTCGGTCACATAGCCCTCGATCGAGGTAAAGCGAAGATTGTTGTTGGGGTCGGTATTGGTCTGGGTATAGCCCAGAGGACATCCCTCTAGAAATTGAGTTATCTCATTCCCGGTCTGGATTTGGTCCGGCTTTCCTGATAGCGTTGGAGTAGTCTCATTCACATAGCAACTACCCCAGTGCATATAATTCGCGTAGCCGTTCTCCGCGCTGCCCAAAGTCGAGGAGTTATTGGCCGTCTGTTCGGCGTAGAATCCCGCCTTGACCGAATGCGTCTTGAAGACCTTGGTCACGTTGTCGGTCACGTTCCACGAGTACTTGTTGATGAATTGACCCGTATCAGCCGGTACGTACGCCGCGGCAAAACTCGGGACATTAACCACCCCGGTCTCCCATCCACCGACTTGCGGCAGAAAGGTCTGGGAGAGCTTTTGATTCTTGGTGCCGCTCCCATACATGAGTTGCGGCGTAACGCCACCGCTGTAACCGGCGGCTGCCCACGGTGTGCCTCCATCCTCCACCTTTGAGCGATCTTCGTACTGTGCCGGCTCTTTGAAATACACAGTGGAGGCAGTTAATTCATTGGTGAGCGAAGTGCCTATCGTCTTGACCACATTAAGCGTCAGATACTGCGCCCCTGTATGCGAATCGAACGCTGTCGGAAGCGGGATGTTGGACCCTACGCTGTAGTCATAGGAACTGCTCTCCGTATTGGTGGAATTGACCTTCTCCCAGTTGTACGTGACATAGAGTTTGAGGCTGTCGGAGATGTTGTCATCCACACGGCTGTGAAGTTGGAAGCCATTGGAAGTGCCGACGTTGTTATTCACCCAGTTGAAGCCCTCGGTTGCCGCCGCTGTACTTCCATCCGCTTTGAGAACAGGCCTGGGAATATGGTTGGGCGTCGGCCAGAACTTGGTATATGCGGCAACGCCGGGGTCAAAGTTTAGAATTTTTCCATCGATGATGGACTTGTCGGCTACATCATAATCATTGGAGTTGCCGGGCTGAGCGCAGACGCCGGCGACATTGAGGTAGGTTTGCCACACCGTTGAAGTGGAGGTAGTGGGCTGAGAGGTGATGTCGCAATTGGCCGCGAGGAGAGTCGGATCCAAATTAAGGGATTGGGCAATCGTGGCTTCCTTAAAGTCGCCGGCTAACATATTGAGGGAGCCGGTGGGATCAAGCACGTTTGCCTTGCCATTGAACGGCACGTACGCCGTTTCCAGACCGTTTAAATTATCTTGCCGGTAGTATTCATAGCCGGCCCAGAAAACCAGGCGCTTGCTCTGATTGAAGTGCGTTCCGGGAATCAGGACGGGACCGCCAAAGTTGCCGCCTGGATAGAGATATTTTGTTTCCGCGCGCGGAACCCCATCCTTTTTTGAAACCCACTCATTGGAATTGAGTCCGTAATTCCGATAAAGGCCATAAATCGAACCGTGATACGAGGAACCTCCCGACTTGCCTACCGCGCTGATAACGATCGGGCCTTTCGCCTGGTCGGCACCGAAGTTCGAGGTCTGGACCTTGACCTCCTGCACCTGCTCCATGTTGACGTTGGATATCTGGCCGCCCATGTCGCCCGGATCGATGAGGTTGGCGCCATCAGAAGTGACGTTGACCGCCCCTTGTTGCGGCGCTGAGCCATTCGCTGAGAAGCTGTTCAGGTTGCCGCTGCCAAAGCCCATCGTCTGGTAGTCCGCACCCACGTTATCGACACCGCCCGTATTGATGACGGAGAATCCAGGCAGCATCGAGATCAACTCATTCGCATCGCGACCGACGGTCGAGAGTCGGCTGATCTGGGCTGAAGTGATGAGCGTGCTGTGTTCGCCGGAGTTCAGCGTGACGCCCGCAACATCGGCCGTAACCGTCACCGACTGCGTGACCACGCCAATCTCCAGCTTGATCTTGGGAACCGTCAGGCTGTCTCCCGGATGCACTTCGATGCCCGTCACGCTCCAGGCTTCAAATCCTGCTTTAACGATCTTGACGGTATATGTGCCCGGCGCAACCGCCACAAAGTTGAAGAACCCCGTGCCATTGCTGCTCGCCGTGCGTTCCGCCTTGTTGCCTTCGTTGGTCAAAACGACCTTCGCGCCCGGCACCAAGGCGTTGGCGGTATCCTGAACCGTGCCGGAGATAGATGAGGCTGTCTGCGCAAAAGCCGCCGGAATCAGCAGCAGCATGACAGCGCTCCAGGTGATGGCGCGCCACAGCCGTTTTTGCGTCCAAGACTGTGCGACCTGAGTGCGGAGAGACTGAATCATTGATTTCAACAAAGTACGCCTCCAAATTTGAGAGCCATTACTCCCGGCTCAATGCCTGAATTCGATTTTCTTGCCAATTTTCTTACCAAAACAGAAAAAACCCGCGAAAGAGATCTTCGGCAGGCAACCCCAGCTCATTCATCCTGAACAATTGGCACCACATAACGGACACCCAAGCCGGACATAAAAAACAACGGGAAGAGTCGAGCCGACTCCAAATGGAATCCGAACGCTCCCTGCTCCAATGCCCATCTTGGTCTCATTTCCCATCGCTGATAACAACCCACAGCCGCCAGTCCGGATAAAGATTCACGCCATCATCCGGACTCCCGCCAGCCAGCCCCTTCAACTGTAGTACTCAAGGGCCATCCCAGCAGGATTAACTTCTTTGAAGTCTCATGACTGCTAATTGCAACACCCTAAGTTTTTCTAACGCGACGCGAAAGGTTAATCTTGTACCCTCTTGTTGCCAGCCTTTTGTACGCGTCAGGTACAAGGCGTACAAGATTGATTACAAAATAATTAATAGAAGAGTGCGTTTTCGCAGGTTTCCGGGTTGCAATGCTGTACAACGGCCACGTATCATAGCGTTGCACACGCTTGACGCATTTGTTCTACTGAGGTTGGTGATTATGTCAGGACACTCAGATCCTGCATTTCGCGATGAGGAGCTTGCCGAACTCGAGGCGGTTGCTGCGGCTCTTTCCCGATCTCCCCGCCTGGTACGGCTGGTGCGCTACCTGAGCGAGAAGTACTTTCAGGGAGAGATCGACCAGCTTCACGAGTACAACATCGCTACCGAGGTATTTGAGCGTTCCAAAACGGTCTTTGACGCCGGTGAGGACGCAATCGCCCGTGTCGAGGCCCACCGTCTCCGCAAGCGGCTAAAGGAGTTCTATGAGAACGAAGGCCGAGATCATCCTGTCCAACTAGTAATCCCTTCAGGAACTTACGTCCCCGTCTTTACCCGCCAGAATATTCTCGCTTCGTCCTCCTCCGGCCTGCCCACCGGACAACTGGACAGTATCACGGATGCGACTACGGAAATCAAAGCAGAATCGCCGGATCGTCCGCGCGTCCATCAAATTCTAGGCCGTCTCCAGCGTGCCCGCTGGTTCTACCCGCTTCTGGCCGCGATACTGCTGATCGCCGTTTCAGGAATCTACCTGATCTCCCGTCGCTCTGCACCTACCAGCGGCGTCAGTGCCGGATCGGCTCCTCCTCCGCCCTCCGCCGTTCCAGCCGGAGCTTCCTCCTCCGATCCTCAGCCGATCCGCGTGATTGCCGGCTATTACGGCCGTCCTCAGATGGACAGCGCCGGTGCCCTTTGGTTAGCCGATCAGTACTATCACGGCGGCGGAACCTATTCCCACCCCACCAGCTTCCTGGCCAGAACGAGCGACCCGCTGCTTTTTGAGCAGTGGAGAGACGGCGATTTCGCTTACGACATCCCCCTCAAGCCCGGTGTCTACGAACTGCATCTCTACTTCGTAACCACGGATCGAACCACCGACGCTCCGTCCAGTTTCACAGTGCGGATCAATGGAACGATGGTTCTGGGCGGCTTCGAGATCAATTCGGATGCTCTGGGAGAGAATATCGCCGACGAACGCGTCTTCCGCGACATCTCCCCAGACAAAGACGGATTCCTGCATCTCTCCTTCACCAGCGAGCGCGGCGTTCCCGTACTCAATGCGCTGGCGGTCTTGCCCGGAATTCCACATAAGCAGCTTCCCGTCCGCCTCGTGACGCAACCTACGCCTTTTACCGACCACGACGGCAATTTCTGGCATCCCGACAATTACTTCATGAACGGCCACGAGTCTACACAACGGCAGCAAACCACGGGATCACCCGACCCGAATCTGTTTTCCGGCGAACGCTACGGGCACTTCTCCTACGCGATTCCCGTGGACACGCGCGACCGCTACACCGTGGTGCTTCACTTTGCCGAGTTCTACTTTGGGCCACACGCATCCGGCGTCGGCGGCACGGGAAGCCGCCTCTTCAAGGTCATCTGCAATGGCGAGACGCTGCTGGACAACTTTGACATCTTCAAGGAAGCGGGCAGCTTGCACGCCCTCACCAAGACCTTCAATCACCTGAAGCCCTCGGCGCAAGGCAAGCTGAATCTCACCTTCGAGCCAATTCAGAACAACGCCACCGTCTCCGGCATTGAAGTCTTTGACGAGTCGGAGTAGGTCTCTGACCGCTTGATTTGGTAATCATAACCACGTACATTGGGTGCCCCGGGTCTCGATTTTGAGACCCGGGAGATTATATGTTCACATGGTCACGACATTCGCGTTTTACTTGCCGGGAAAAATCAGCACCGTCTCCGAGGTCGCTGGAACCGTTACCGAAAAGCTCTTTCCCAATCCCTCCATCGTGCTCACTGCCGGTCCTGAAGCCGCCCAGGCGCCATTCAATCCAAAGTTGGCGCGCCCAAAGTCGTAGCGCGTGCCGGTCGAGGCAGCCGGAGCATCCGGCATCGTCACATTCACCAGGTAAGGCTGATTCGGGTGCTTGTTGATCAGCACCACCGCCACGCCGCCGCCTTTGCGCTTCACCGCGTGTGCGCTCAGCATCGGCGAACTGGACTCCGCCGCCACCAGCAGATCGCCCGGTCGCGCCGCCGTCGAGGCCATCTGCATTCCGTAATACGGCTCGGCCGGCGTTTCGTTCGGAACCTCTTTCACATCTTCGGAGAGAAAGCCGGAGTGCAACTCCAGCCAATCGACGTTGAACGCACCCGCCTCAAACCAGGTCAGATAGGTATCGGTGGCAAAGATTGCCGCCGACGCGCCGCTGCCGCCACCGTTGGTCTCGGTCACTGCAATGGGAATGCTCTTCAGCGCCGGACCGCAGAACTTGGCAATCTGATCGCGCAGCGCTGCCACCTGCGGCTTGATCTCGTCGGTCACCGTCAAATCGGTCCCGCTGGTCTTCGGATACCAGTGAACAATCGCGAAATCGATCTTGTCCTTCACTTCCTTCAGCAACGCTTCGTTGCCGCTTCCGGGGTTGCTGTCCGGCATATCCACGCCCACGCCGATCTTGATCCCGGGATCAACCGCCTTCATCGCGCGGATAAACTCCAGCGAATTCCTGCCGTAGGCGGCCTGTGAGAGCGCCGAATTGCCCTTGCGGTTGGGGCCTTTCGGGTTAGGCGCATGAAGATCGTATTCCCACTCCGTGCCAAAGAAGCCATTGCCGCCAATCTCGTTGCCGATCTCCCAGTAGCGGATCTTCCAGCCCTTCTCGATGTTGGCGTAGCGCACCCAATCAGCGGCCTCAGCCGGATCACCGCCGCCCGTTCCCGCCGCATTGGAGCCGTAGTTCACCGTAATCACCGCCTGCGCTCCGGCGGGAAGAACGTCCTTGGTCATGAAGTTGTCGAAGGTATCGTTGGAATTGATATAAATCTCCGACCCGGCCGTGCGCGAGTGGGTCTTCCAGTGATAAATATCCGAGTACGAGCCGCCCGGAAAGCGCAGCGCGGTCACGCCCGCCGTCTTCAGCTTCGCCACCAAGTCCGCCGGGGTGAAGTTGTTGTCATAGACGCTGGTGTGAACGCCATAACCGGCGGCGGGCACTTCCGCCACCGCCGTTTTGAGGTCGATCTTCACCTGAGCTGTCTTCTGCCCCCAAAGCGATGCGGCGAAAAACATCAGCGCCAGCCACGCGCTCCCGGCGCGCCAGGAGAAGAAGTTTCGTGAACAATGAGCGTGCTGTTGTAACGTCATATTGCTGCATTCCTTGTTGAAAAAATCAGTCGAAATCGGCTACCAAAGAACGGGCTTGGTTTTCTGCCTTTTGATGTGGATAACTACGGGTGCCCCACCCTCGCGACGTACTTGTTTTTGTCGCTAGGGTGGGAAGCAAAAAATCTCGCGGTCATGGACCTGGCCGTCCCATCCAACAGAATATGCCTTCAAACTCCTCAGCCGCTCTGAAAATCGAAGTTTTCGTTCCCGATGCCAGAGTAAACCTCTCTTTGCTATGATTGCCTCGATCAAGAAACAGGCTTCCAGGCCCGAGCTTGCTGGAACAATGGAAGGGACAAGGATGAAAAATCTCACGACAATTGAAACAATGCAACCGATGAATCACTCCAGGGGGATGGCTCTGCTCATGGGCATTCTATGCCTCCTGCTTGCAAGCCCGGCCTTCGGCCAAACCCGCGCCAATGTCTCCATTGACTTCAGCAAAGGCCTGAGCGTTTTGACCGACACATCCCTTGGAGTGCCGGCTTCCACATTCGACGGCAACTCCTTCAATCAGGCTGGCGTGCCCTACCTGCGCTCGGCGGGGATCTCCGTGGCCCGCTTTCCTGGAAACCACGGCGTCGCGGATCTCTACCATTGGTCCACCAAAACCACCACCCGCTACAAAGGCGCTGAGGTCGGCTACTTTGCCCCGGAGGCCACCTTCCCCGGCTTCGCGCAGTTGGCTGAGAAGCTCGGCCAGGCCATCATTGTCGTCAACTACGGAACCAACTTCGACGGCAACGGCGGTGGAGAGCCTGCCGAAGCCGCGGCCTGGGTCGCTTACGCCAACGGAGACCCCGCCAGCACCCTGACGCTCGGCAAAGACGCCTCTGGACAGGATTGGCAGACCGTCGGCTACTGGGCCACTCTCCGCAGTCAGGCTCCGCTCCCCAGCGACGACGGCCTGAACTTTCTCCGCATCCAGCATCCCCGCCCCTTCGGCTTCAAGCTCTGGCAGATCGGCGATGAGGTCTACAACGATGGCTACTACGGCAGCGATCACACCGGCAATCCCGATCTCCACGGCCCCGCGCCCGCCGCTCTCAAGGACTTCGCCAAGCTCAAGGGCGACGTCAAGCTCTCGCCCTCCGCTTATGCGCAGAATCTGATCGCCTTCGCCAAAGCCATGAAGGCCGTAGATCCCTCCATCCAGATCGGAACCGCGCTCACCAACCCGCCCGATCCCAGCCTGCGCAACAAAACCTATTGGGACTCCACCGGCGAACACGCTGACACCACCGCCTGGGCAGCCGTGCTCTGGAGCATCGGGTGGAACAGGGATGTATTGAAGGGTGCCTGCGCCAGCCTGGACTTTGCCACCCTCGAATGGTCCCTGTCGCCCATGCTTCCGCCCGACTACAAGACTCTGAACGAAGCCGATCTCCTCGCCAGTTCCAAAGGCCAGTTCAACACCCTCGTCACCGCCATGCTCAACGACTACAGCTCCTATTGCCCCAAAGGCCACACTCTGCCGCTGGTCTTTGCGCCAGCCGGCATCGCCCCTTGGGCCAAGATCGACCACCCCGAGGTCAAAGCCCTCTGGATCGCCGATTTCTACACCACGCTGATTGAATCCCGCACCTTGAATATCAGTTGGAATGAGATGTACGGCGACTCTATGCTCTCCGCCGACCACAAGAAGTCCGGTCCCGCCTTCTACGGCTTTCAAATGCTGCACATCATGGCGCACAACCCCGGCGACGCACTGCTCGACGTCACTTCCAGCAACGATCTGGTCGGCGCTCATGCCGCCTTCCGCCGCGACGGCTACCTCGGAATCATGCTCGTCAACAAAGACCCCAAGTCGCCCGCCACAGTCAAGGTGACCTTCAAGAATGGCAGCATCGGCGCTGCGGGAAAGCGCTTCGATTACGGTTCAGCGCAGTTCAGCACGGGCGCTCCGCTGGCCATCTCTCCCTTCACCGCAACCGGCAACGAGTTGGACGTCACCATTCCGCCCTACACCATCACCGACATCGTGCTGCCGCGCCAGAACTGAGGAAGGTTTTTCGGAAATCAACGAGGGTTATTGGAAAATCAACGAAGTATTTTGGGAGATCGCTCGGCTCTCGTTCGCCTTGATTGATCCGGTGACTGAATACTATGTAAGTGCCCTAAACCACTCGAAAATACTGTATAGGATGCCCCGTCCTTTGTGTGTTCTTTGCACAAAGGACGGGAAACAACGACGCTCTATTCTTGTCAGTCCCCCACCCGGCACTGCCAGCCCGCCGCGCATAAAACTGAGCGCATGATACTGTAGCGCCGACCTCCCGGCCGGCTTCTATGAGACGGCTGGTATTGTCAAGGTTTTTGTCTTTGTTTTTGCATTTGCATTTGTTTTTTCCTTAGTGGCGTTTTTGTTTTTGCTGTTGCTGTTGCTGTTGTTTTTGCTGTTGCTGTTGTTTTTGCTGTTGCTGTTGTTTTTGCTGTTGCTGTTGTTTTTGCTGTTGTTTTTGCTGTTGCTTTTGCTGTTGCTGTTGCCTTTTCTTGTGTCACGGATTCATCTCGGGCTTCTATACGCACTCGCTGGGAGCCGCTCTGGGCTCGGTGCCTGATGGGGCCCGATAAGGATGAAACGGGGCTGCTATCTGTAGCTCGGC
>Ga0255351_1000609_pt1 | contig 15815 bp, 10 predicted proteins | sample HBST25r2metaG_FD_186024 | JGI IMG/M metagenome (GOLD analysis project Ga0255351, IMG submission 186024) | Peat soil microbial communities from Stordalen Mire, Sweden - H.B.S.T-25.r2 | ecosystem: Environmental > Terrestrial > Soil > Wetlands > Peat | place: Sweden: Norrbotten County, Stordalen... | reverse complement strand
TCGCGGGAGACGGCAGCGGATGTTTGGTTGCGGCCCCCCGAGGAGTTGAAAGGGTTTCTGGCGAGGTGGCTGGAAGCAGGGAATCGGGAATAGAGAATAGCAAGTCTGAGAAACCTGTATTGTCGTCAGATCGTGCTATGGGCTGTCAGCGTGAGCCAAGAATTCCGCGGAGGCCGATCAGCGGGACCTAGCCGACTTTCCCGTGACTAATCCTCTGCCGGGTGAAGGTTTGTATCCTGAAAGCCCAGATAATCAATAGATATTGTTGGCCGGACGGGTAAGTAATCAGAAACGGCATGCAAAATAGAGTTATGCCACAGGGGAAAACGCTCGAACATGAACAGGTGCGCCGCCTCGCAATCACTGCCGTGTTTTCTGACGATTATTTTTTTGACAGAGTCGTGCTAAAAGGCGGTAATGCATTGGCCATCGCACTTGGCCTCAGCGGCCGCTCTTCTCTAGATCTAGATTTTTCCATCGAAAACGATTTCGAGGATTCGGCGGAAGCTGCACAGCGCCTCGAGGCCGCGTTGAAGCGCCGATTTGCAAGTGTTGGAATGGTAGTGGTTGATTTCTCTTTTAGCCCTCGACCCTTCACGCCACGAGAGGGATCTCCAAGGTGGGGAGGATACTTCGCTGAGTTCAAGCTGCTTGATGAGGCTCGCTACGAACGGATTGGAGATGATGATAAGCAGGCCCGTGGGCGTGATTCTATGGTGATTGGTCCGAATCAGCAGCGAAAATTTACGATTGACTTGAGCAAATTTGAATACACCCAGGGAAGTATCGTCCGAGAAATAGACAGTTTCGATGTTCGCGTTTATACCCCTGAAATGATCGCACTTGAAAAGTTAAGGGCGATCTGTCAGCAGATGCGCGAGTACACTCTGAACCGAACACCTTCAGCCAGAGCCAGAGATTTTTTCGACATTTACCAGATCCATGTAATCACTGGATTCAGAGTTGGTTCGCCAGAGAATAAGGAACTGCTGCGCCACATTTTTGCCGCCAAAGACGTGCCACTTGAATTGTTGCAATTGATTGCAGCGCAACGAGAGTTCCATCGTCCCGACTGGGACAGTGTCCGTCTGTCGATAAACAATGACAAATTGAAGGAATTTGATTTCTATTTTGATTTCGTCGTCGAAGAAGTGACCTCATTGGGTGTCATTGAAGGCCTTTAGGGATATAAATGCGCCAATTGGGCACATACTCAGGATCCTTCACTCCATACGAAAGGTAAAAATCGAATTTAAGCCCTAGTTCCTTTAGCCGCGTGTATTTCGATTCTGGATATCCAGCACGCTCCATATAGAAGCCAATGGCCTGGTGAAACGGATAGACATATTCTAGCTTCCGCAGTGTGGCTACTAAGACTCCCACTGAAACCTTCTCCATTGCGCCGCGATAGGCTGCAAGAACCTGCAGGGGGCCACCTGCGTAAGCAGGCCGCACAGCGATATCAATCAGGGTCCGCTCGATGCTGGTAACCCGTAGATTGGTTCCCCGATAATTCATTTCGATCACTTCCAAATTGCCTGTGCTCTTTCCCCACACAATGGCTACCTCAGAGTCGTCGAAACGGTATATGAGGCGAGTCTCCCTCTGTTTATTGGCAAAGGCTCGGTCGATGCCGGTCTGAGTCAATCCGCTTGGGCTCCCTTTGGGGCTTTGCTCTTTGTTCAAATATAGGCGCTGGGGAATCTGATCGTTTAGACCGTGAATTGCAACCGCTGTTCCGTGGCAAAGATAAGCTTCTCGTTTCAGAGAAAGAGCAACTTCAAAAGGACTGGCCTCTTTCCAGACGTACCTGTAAATCCTAGGAATATCATGGTTTGCGGGGATGATCTCTTTTATACGCAGGTCCCCTTTTTCGACCAGAAACTCTATGAATTGCCGCAACCCGGTACGACTACTTAACCGCCAAAATGCTCTGTTTTGTTCCAATATTTCGCCAATATCGTCGCCCCAGAACACCCGACGAGGAGCTTTCTCGATGGCTTTGAGAATATCGGTGCGAGCAATTTGGAGACGGCTAGTTCTGCCCATAGATCACCTGATTTGCGAAGGTCTCATTTTATGTAAGAGTAGCATAATATCACAATGTTAGGTATATATACCTAACAGTGCGTAGTAATTTCAGCGCTATTCCAAGTGCAAAGCCTAAATATGCTAATGACTTGCCTCTTAAAAGAGTCTGCAGAAAATGTTAGTAGGCTGAGGTATATATACCTCAGCCTACCATATATTCATTTTGCGATAATATCACTTATTTCCCATAATTGTTCAGCTTGCGAGATAAGAGCGTCGGCCTCGTAAAGCAGGGATATCCTAGATTCCAGGCGCGGTCCTCGTGGAGGGGACGTTTGTCGGTGTAGCAAATTCTAGATAGAATCACACGAGAAAATGTAGTTTGCTATGGTATATATACCATAGCAAACATACATATATTAGGATCTCCTTTGCGGGGCAAACCGCTAATACGTCAGGGTTTCACAGTTAAACTGGCCCATAAAATGTACCTTGTGTTTGGTATATATACCAAATACAAGGATCACGTGCTTAGAAACATCGAGGGTACTTCCGGCCCCGAATCGCTACATCAACCCTCAGACATTCCTACCTGCCGCCGGACAAGAGCGTCCATTTCACGCGCAATGGCACTCTCAATCCCATGTCCAAGGCGGTTTATAAGTAGGGCGGCTCGCCCACAAACCGCCGCACTTCGAGGCCACCCGTTGCGGTCAACGCATGGACGAGCACAAACTTCGAGCAACTTGACGGCAAAGATTTCCAGAACTGGTGGGCAAAGCTGAGTCGCGAACATCAGAACTGACATGTGAACTGGATTCAGCCGCGCTTGGGTGGCGGCGAAGAGGCATCGCGCTTACTAATCCCCGTAAACGCCCATGTCGACTGGATCGTTTCTGGAATGACGGTAAATCGCCTTTCCGCGATCTCGGACGACTGACCGCTCTTTCGCTTACTCTCTACCTTTTTTGCGTATCTCTATGTTGAGGCGCTTGATCTTTTGGTTCAGAGTGGACAGGGGGACGCGGAATTGCTCGGCGGCGTCGGTCTGGTTCCAGTTGCAGCGCTCCAGTTTCTCGATGATGATGCGGCGCTCAATGACTTCGAGGATGTCGAAGAGAGAGGCGTTGGGGTTGTGCTCGAGGAGAGCGTCCTGGAAGCTGCGGCCGGTGATGTGGCCGGGGAGCAGGTCGGAGCCGATGACGGGGCCGTTGGAAAGCACGACGCCGCGCTCGATGGAGTTCTCGAGTTCGCGCACGTTGCCGGGCCAGTCGTAATCGACCAGGGCGCGCAGGGCGTCTGTCGAGAGGCGGCGCGGCGTGAAGCCGTTCTCATTGGCATAGAACTCGAGGAAGTGGTTGGCGAGCAGGGGAATATCTTCGCGGCGGGCGCGCAGCGGGGGCAGGTCGACGGTAATCACGTTGAGGCGGTAGAAGAGGTCTTCGCGGAAGCGGCCCTCGCGCACTTCCTTGCGCATGTCGACGTTGGTGGCGGCGAGAATGCGGACGTCGACCTGGATTTCCTGGACGCCGCCAAGGTGCATGAAGCGGCGGTCCTGGAGGACGCGCAGGATCTTGGCCTGCGTGTCCATGCCCATGGTGGCGATTTCGTCGAGGAAGAGGGTGCCACCGTGGGCAACTTCAAAAAGGCCTTTCTTGGAGGCGATGGCGGAGGTGAACGCGCCCTTGACGTGGCCGAAGAGCGTGGACTCGAGCAGCTCCGCCGGCATGGCTCCGGTGTTGATGGGGACGAAGGGCTTGTCGCGGCGGGGCGAGTTGGCGTGGATGGCCTTGGCGATGAGCTCCTTGCCGGTGCCGCTTTCGCCCTGGATGAGGACGGTGGAGCGGCTGGGCGCGACCTGGGCGACGAGATCGAAGACCTTGAGCATGATCTCGCTCTTGCCGACGATGTTGGAGAAGTTGTAGCGCTGCTTGAGGGTGCGCTTGAGTTGGAGGTTCTCTTCTTCAGCCCTGTGGCGGGCGATGGCGGAGCGGATATCGGCCAGGAGTTTTTCGTTGTCCCAGGGCTTCTGGACGAAGTTTTCAGCGCCGGCGCGAACGGCTTCAACCACGTTGTCGACGGTGCCGTAGGCGGTAATCATGATGACCGGCAACTCGGGCTGGCGTTCCTTGATCTGCGGCAACAGTTCGAGGCCGCTCTGACCGGGCAGGGCAAGATCGAGCAGGACCAGGTCGAAGTTATTGGCTTCGATCATCCGCAGTCCTTCTTCTCCGTCGACGGCCATGGCGGTGGCGTAGCCTTCGAGAGACAGCAACACATCAAGCGATTCGCGGATGGAAGCTTCGTCGTCGATTACCAGAATGCCGGCGGAAGCGGAGTTTCCATTTGTCGCGGTTTCGACGATGGGGTCGTTCAAGGGTAGATCTACCTCGGACATGGACTCATGCATGCACTGAATTCCTCAATAGTGGAAATTCGAGATGAAACGTAGTGCCGGAGCCGACTTCGCTCTCGACATGAATCTTGCCGGCGTGCTCCTGAATGATGCCGTAGGAAACCGACAGTCCCAGTCCGGTGCCGCGCCTGTCGCCGGGCCGGGGAGTTGTCTTGGTGGTGAAGAACGGATCGTAGATGCGCTTCAGGTGCTCGGGGGCAATGCCGCTGCCGGAATCGGTAATAAGAGCTTCGACATGCCCATTGACCAAGGTCGAGACGCGCAATGTGCCGCCGCCCTGCATTGCTTCCTTGGCATTGAGGAGCAGATTGAGAAAGACCTGCTGAAGTTTGCCGGAGTTGCCATTGATGGCGGGCAAAGGCTCTGCCAGATCGAGATCGATCTCAATTTGCGCGGTCTTGAACTGGTGCTGGAGGAGCGAAAGAGTGTCGCGAATGACCTGGTTGAGGTCGGTTTCACGGAACTCGGTGGTGGAGGTGCGCGAGAAGTTGAGCAGGCCGTTGGCGATCTCCGCGGCGCGGAAGCTCTGCTGGGTGATCTTGTCGAGGACCGGGCCCAGGCGGGCATCGCCGCGCAGTTGCTTGGAGAGCATTTGCGCGTAAGAGGAGATGACGGCCAGCGGGGTGTTGATCTCATGAGCAACGCCGGCGGCGAGCAGGCCGATGGAACTGAGCTTGTCAGTCTGGGCAAGCTGCGCTTCGAGCGCGACGCGTTCGGTGATGTCGTCGACGAGGACGATGCGGCCCACGGAAACGAAGTGGCGCGAGAGCAGAGGCGCGATGGCGATGTTGGCGGTGCGCAGCTCTCCGGCGCGCGTAGTGAGGGGGAACTTATAGAGGTGATGAACGCCCTGCTCGTTGCGGAAACCTTCCAGCGCCTCGATAAACTCGGCCGGGAAGACGTCCTGGAGCCTTTGTCCGAGAGCCTCGGCGCGGCTGAAGGCGTACATGGCCTCCATCTGCGCATTCCAGCTTTCGATGCGGTCGTCGAGGTCGAGGGCGAGGATGCCGACGTTGATGGATTCGACGATGTTCTCGTTGAACTCCTTGAGGCGCTCGAATTCGCCGATTTTTTCTTCGAGGCGGGCATAGAGGCTGGCATTCTGCAGGGCGATGCCGATGTAGCTGGCCAGGGACTCGAGCAGCTCGACATCCTCGCTGGAGAGGAAGTCGCCGCCCATGGTGCGGCCGAGGCCGATGACCGCTATGGTGCGGCTGGCGGCGGGACTGGAGTTGGCACTGGCCTCGATTTGGCCTGAGGCGACGCGGCAGGGCAGGTAGTAGTTGAGGTCGAGCAGAGCCGCCGTGCTTTGCTGGGATTCGGGCAGATGGAGGGCGGCCTGAGCATTCTCCAGGAATATGTGGGAGTGGGGGTTGGCCTGGGCAGCACCATCGAAGGCGAGGTCAAGGAAGCCAAGATCGAAGCGCTGCTGAGCGAGACTGACTTCAGCGGGAAGGCCGTGAGAAGCGGCCAGGCGCAGGCCTGAATCCTCGGCCAGGAAGATGGCGACGCGGGCCACGAGAAGCGTGCGCGGCAACTGTTCAACGATAGATTGGAGCAGGGCCTGGAGATCGGTTTCGGAGCTAAGGCCGCGACCGAACTCGACAAGGGCCTTGCGATAGTCGTAGCGATGGCGGTCGAAGGCGCGATCGACCCAGCCCTGAATACGGCGCTTGAGGGGGTCGAAGACGGCCAATGCGACAATCATGGCGACGGGAAAAGCCCACTCTCGCACCGCCTGCGGCACGGAGTTGTGCACCATCAGGGTTACCAGCGCGACGGTTCCAAAGTAGCCGCCGAGGATGAGGCCGGTGGCCAGGGTATAGGCCACGCCGCGCTTGAAGATGAGGTCCGTATCCATGAGCCGGTAGCGGACGATGGCCCAACTGAAGGTGAGGGGTAAGAAGACCAGCGACAGGCCGGCGAGGTTAGTGAGCAGCTGGGGCGGGTTCAGGTCAAGAAGGAAGGGGACGGCGTAAAACACCGTGAAAGGCAGAACCGCCAGCAAAGTCCCACGCGTAACCCACTTCAACTGCTGACGGAGGAGCGGGGTATTGGCCTGGCCATAGCTGCGCAGGAAGAGCAGCGCGGCCAGCACGTAAAAGACTGCATCGTAAGCAGTTGCGGTTTGATCGAGGCGGTGTTTCAGCAGGCCGGTGGCCAGGCGCGTGTCCACGGCCCAGAGCCAGAGGCCGAGCAGTCCGGCGCCGGGAGCATAAACCAGCGGCAGCAGCCAGCGGCGGCGCAGTCTCTTGAACCGCTCCTCAGGGAAACTGAGGGCAAAGTGAAGGAAGAGCGCGGGTTGCAGCGATTCGGCGACGGTATTGGCCCAGAAGACAGTCCAGTCAAGCCCGTCGAGCTGGCCGGTGTACTTGAGGGCATACCAGGCGAAGGAGACCAGGCAGAAGAGATAAAAGTGCGTGGCGCGCGGGGCGCCCCAGCGCCGGAAGAGGACGTAGAAGCCGATGATGAGGTAAATGAGGCCGATAACGCGCAGGCCCAGCGCCAGGCTGCGGTCGAGCGGCTCGGGGATGACCTTGACCGGGGTATCCAGGGGGATGCCGTCGCGGGTGATGGAATAGAAGACCTGGCCGTAGGGACCGGTGCGGTAGAGGGCGCGGTCGAGGTCGGAGAGCCGTTGGACGGTGGTTTCGTTGCACGAGGGGCAACTGGCGACTCCGGTGAGCAGGTCATTGGGCTGAATGCCGGCAACCTGTCCGGCCTGCCCCGGCAAGACGCGTTCGGCTTGCAGGCCGCCGTCCGCCTCGTGCCACCAGACGCCGTCGTCCGGCTGCTGGAAGTGACGTTCCTGCTGAAGATTCAGGACTGCCAACACGAAGAGCGCGGCCGTGGCCAAGGCCAGCAGCGTTGCCTGCACACGGTTGAGAAGACTTGTCTCCATGGAGGGAGCTCTCTACATCAATCAGCTCTGTAGCACGTTGGTCGCCAAGCGGAGAAATGCACAGGCTCCAGGAAATGGAACCAGCAATCTACAGAGGTTACGCGAGATATCGACTCGGCTTTTAGTGAAATGTCAACCTGTAGCCGGAGGAATTCGCGTTGCTAATGCAGAAAACAGTATGCGAGATACGGAGAAAGGGATCAATCTACGTGAATCTGTAGGCGGCTGATGAAAATGAGGTTAATGTCTGACTGGGCGGGATCTCGACCGGCGAGCTGGGCAAATTCGAGGGATTCGGTCGCGGAGAACCGGACGATTCTGAATTGAAACGCCGGCTGACGCCATTCAGGATGGCGGCCGGCAGGGATGGCTGCCGGACACCTGCCGGGCTGGAGTTACTTCTGGCCGTAAGTGGCTTTGGGGCCGTGTTTTCGCAAGTAGTGATATTCAGAAACGTAGATCGGGATTCCGGATTCGGGAGCGCCCAGAAGCGTGCTCCGGAAGGCCAGCCGGGCGATGTACTCGAGGACATCCGCGTGTTCGACAGCTTCGGCGGCGCTCTTGCCCCAGGCAAACGGGGCATGGCCAGCCACAAGCACACCGGGGACGGCGACGGGGTCGAGGCCCTGAGATCGGAAACGGCGAACGATGACCGCGCCGGTATTGCGTACGTAGGCTTCAGTCACTTCGGCGGCGGTGAGGGGCTCGGTGACGGGAACCGGACCGTGAAAATAGTCGGCGTGAGTGGTGCCCAGGCAGGGTATCTCGCGGCCGGCCTGCGCCCAGGAGGTGGCGAACTCGGAGTGGGTGTGGACAATGCCGCCGATCTGGGGGAACTCGCGGTAGAGCAGGGTGTGAGTGTCAAGGTCGCTGGAGGGGTTCAGGGAGCCTTCGACGATTTTGCCATCGAGGTCTGTGACGACCAGGTCGGCGGGAGTGAGAGATGCGTAATCGACGCCGCTGGGCTTGATGACGACTAACGGCTCGGAGCCAGCGCGGTCGATGCCGCTGGCGTTGCCGAAAGTGTGAGGAGCGAGGCCGCGGCGGGCGATCTCCTGGTTGGCATGGAGGACTTGTTCGCGGAGCGATTCTAGCAACATAGCTGAAAATAGAATAAATTATTGACCCGAGGACGGAGATCCGGGTCTTTGACAATGCGTTTTTTCCGCGCAGATCCTCGATGAGCGGCATCCCCTCGTCGAAGGGGTGCGGGAATGTTGCCGAATAGATAACTGCCGGATAGGCGGTCACTCGGCCGGAACCGTCAGAATCCGGAAGCGGCCCGGTTGGGGTTCGTGATCTCCCCGGTCTCCAAATGCAGGAGACCGGGGGCACCCATCTTTCGTGGCACAAATAGATTTTCAGGGACCGGCGCCACCTGCCGGCTTGACCAGAGTCTATCAAATCCCTGTGCAACGTAGAATTCTCCGGATTATTCGGCGTGCGAGCGGTTAGTCGCCCAACCGGCAGTTACCTTTTGGCTAGCCTGCACTACCCGCGCAGCCAGTAGGGTTTGGGGACCACTGAGGCGAGTTCGGCAAACTCGGCGCCGGTGAGATGGAATGCGGCCGCGCTTACGTTCTCTTCAAGATGCTTTACGGTGCTGGTTCCGGGAATGAGCAGCGTGACCGGCGAACGACGCAGGAGCCAAGCCAGCGAGACCACCGCTGTGGATACATTTCTTGCGGATGCAATTTTTTCCACGACTTCATTCGCTTTGCGGGCTTGCGCCATGGGGCCCCAGGGAATGAAGGCGATTTTGTTGGCCGCACAGTAGTCGAGAACGAAGTCCCACTCGCGGTCGGAGAAGCTGTAGCGATTTTCGACGGAGACGATGGGGACGATCTTCTGCGCGCGCTGAATGTGCTCGAGGGTCACGTTGGAGAGAGCGACATGGCGAATCTTTCCTTGTTCCTTGAGCCGCGCGAGGGTTTCCATGGAGGCGTCGAAGGAGCTGGCCGGGTCGGGGACGTGGAGCTGATAGACGTCGATGCGCTCGATGCGGAGGCGTTTGAGGCTTCCTTCGATGGCTTCTTCAATGTGGGCGGGGGTGGCGTCGTGCTGCCAGACGCCGGGTCCGTGGCGCACCCAGCCGACCTTGGTGGTGATGACCAGGTCTTTGGGATAGGGGTAGAGCGCTTCGGCGATCAACTCCTCGGAGACATTGGGGCCGTAGGAGTCGGCTGTGTCGATGAAGTTGACGCCGAGCTCGACGGCGTGGCGCAAGGTGGCCAGGGCGGCGTCGCGATCTTCCGGAGGTCCCCAGATTCCCTTGCCGGTAATGCGCATGGCTCCGAAGCCCATGCGGTTTACGGTCAAATCGCCGCCGAGCGTGATGGTTCCGGCTTGAGCGGCAGGCAGTGTGGCAGATGTGGCAGGCATTGGCGGTGCTCCTTGGAGGCAGTGGACAGTGGACAGTGGACAGTGGACAGTGAACAGTGGACAGTGAACAGTGGACAGTGAACAGTGAACAGCTTTCAGCTTTCAGCTTACAGTTCTTGGGTTCTTGGTGTCATAGAGCCAAAAGCCACAGTGTGATGCATCGAAATGATCTCCCTCACTGCGGCTCGGCCAGGCGCGCTGGTTGGGTTAGACGGTGACTTCCCAGCCTTTCTCGTATTCGCGGCCCCAGAGCTTCATGGCTTCGGGGTCGTTTTTGACGTGGCCGTTTCTGGTGTCGAGGTGCAGGGTGCGATCCATGAAATAGGCGATGTTGGAGAGCAGCAACATGGTCACGGTGATGTTGGCGATCTGAATAGGCGAACTGAGCTTTGCTTCGCCCTTGATGGCGCCGATGAAGTTGGCAAAGTGGGCGTCGGTCATGGTGTCGATGCCGAGGGTGTCAGAGGAACTGGTGGTCTTTCCGGTGCGGAACTTGTCGATCTGCTTGCCCTTCCAGTCGTAGACGTCGTAGCCGTCGCGGTCGATGACTACGGTTCCCTTGGTTCCCATGATGGCCGAGCCCCGGTCGCGGTCGTAGACCTTCATTCCCTGGCAGCAGCGGCCCTCCCAGGAGATGGTCTTGTCCTTGTATCCAAAGCTGGTGACGAGGGTGTCGTAGAACTGCCAATCGTCCTTGAACTGGTAGCGGCCGCCGGTGGCAGTGACCGACTCGGGGTACTCCGCCTGGAGGGCCCAGCGGCAGATGTCCACCTCGTGGGTGCCGTTGTTGAGGGTTTCACCGGTGCCGTAGCGGCGCAGCCAGTGCCAGTTATATGGATGGATATTGTCCTTGTACTCGCTGCGGGGCGCGGGGCCCTGCCAGAGATCCCAGTTGAGATTTTCGGGGACGGGGGCGTGTTTTCCGGTGCCCATCGACAGACGCGTATTGGCGTACCAGGCCTTGGCCAGGTAAGGCTCGCCGATGTAGCCGTCATGAATTTTCCCGATCATGGCGATGGTGTAGTCCGACGACCTTTGCTGGTCGCCCACCTGCACGCACTTCTTATATTTTTCCTGGGCGGCGAGCAAAAGCTCGCCTTCGCGGGCGTTCTGGCTGGATGGCTTTTCGACGTAGACGTGCTTTCCGGCCTTGAGTCCCAGAACGGCCAGAGGGGTGTGCCAGTGATCGGGGGTAGCGACAGTGATGGCGTCGACGTCCTTGGAGTCCAACATGCGGCGGAAATCCTGCTCGGCCCTGGGCGCGTAGCCAAGCTCGCGCTCCGCGGCTCCGGCGAACCTGGCAAGAATTTTGGAGTCGACGTCGCAGCAATACGCGATGCGGGCGGTCTTGCTGTTGTTTTTCAGCGCGGACAGATGAGCATAGCCGCGCCCGTTGAGTCCGTTAATGGCAAAGTTGAGCCGGTCGTTGGCGCCGAGGATCTGAGCATAGCTCTTGGCTGTGGATGAGAGTGCTGAGCCAGCCACACCCACTGCCAGTCCATTTACAAAAGTTCGCCGAGAAATCATGCCTGTCTCCAATCAAATTTTATAAGCGAGCTGCAGGCAGGGCGACCTTGATTCGATCCCCGGCGAGGGCAGTGCGCACTTTTCTTGCCGTCCCGGATTATATTCCCGCGCGGGGGCTGGGGCGTCGAATGGCAGCGAACTGGCATTGGGATTGAAAAAGCTTTGTAAGGCCCGAATGGCTAAAGGGCCATAAAAGGCGCGAAGAACTTTAGATAAAGGACTATGAAAGGCCCGAAGAACTGAAGATAGATGAATGTATCCCACCTTTGATCACCCCAGCGGACCAAGACCGTCCGCCGGGCACCCGCTGATGTCATTGGGAATCCGGCATTTTGGGAGTCGATTTGAGTGGGTATACTGACCGCATATTCGCCGGCGATCAGGCCGCAGTTGTAAACTCACGCCGCAGGCAGGCGTCTACCAAGGTGATGGCAGCCGGATCTGCAGTTGAACCAATGACCAGGGGAACGGCAGGGCAACTTGCCGCGCAAGAGATGAAGGCTGCCGCGGAAGAGTTTTCGAGCGTTGTAGAGGCCCACCGGCCGCAGATATTCCGGTTTCTGCTGGCGTCCACGCGCGACGTGGACCTGGCAGAGACGCTGACCCAGGAGTGTTTCCTGAAAGCGCACCGGAACTGGGACCGCTTCAGGGGCGATTCAAGCGCGCTGACGTGGCTGATGCGGATCGCGATCAACCTGGAAAAGGACCACTGGCGAAATCGGCGGCTGCAGTTCTGGCGGCGTACGCAAACCAATGCAGTGGAACTGGACGAGGCCAGCGATTGGCTGCCGAGCGGCGAACGGTCGGTGGAACAGCAGATGATGGCGCGGGAGCAGGTAGCGCAGGTGTGGCAGGCGGTGGAGGGTTTGAGCGCGCGGCAGCGGACGGTTTTTCTGCTTCGGTACGTGGAAGACCAGGAATTGAGAGAGATTGCGCAGGCGACCGGGTTGAGCGAAGGCACGGTGAAGGCGCACCTTTCGCGGGCGCTGGTGAAAGTGCGCGCGGAACTGAGAGGTAAACGATGAGCATGGGAACGGGATTGGCGGACGAAGGACGCGAGTTTGAGGCGAAGATTGAGCAGGCGCTCAAGGATTTCCGGTCGAGCGTTCACGCATGGAGCGAAGCCGAGTATAGCCGGCCTCGGGCGGTCAAGCTTGTCCACCTAAGGAGTTGGCGGGTGGCCGCAGGCTGGGCGCTGGGATGCGTGCTGGCGGCAGGGAGCCTGACTGGAGGCCTCTACGAGCGCCATCACCAACAGGAATTAGCGAAGATAGCAGCCAGGCAGCAGAAGCTGGCAGCCGAACAGCGCGCCAGCAAAGAGCAAGACGATCTGCTGGCCAAAGTAGACAGCGATGTTTCGCGGCAGGTGCCAAGTGCGATGGAGCCGCTGGCTCAACTGATGGCGGAAGACGAAGCTCGGTAACCAGAAAGACAGCAAGAGGAGCCCTTTGAACGGCCAGGGGCGAAGGAGAATTCGATGAAGGCAGGAACGGCAGGACGGTTGATTTTGGCAGTAGCAGGGGTACTGATGGCGGCATCGGCCGGCGCGCAGGGTCCTGGCAGCGGCCCGGGTGTTGGACCGGGGTTTGGTAGCCGCAGGCCTCCCATGGAACGGGCATTCGGTTCCGGCGCCCACAACGGCTGGTGGAACAATCCCAGAATCGCGGAGCGGTTGAAGCTGACCGACGATCAGCGGAAGGCGATGGACGGCATCATGCTGGAGCATCGGGAGAAGCTGATCGATCTGCAGGCCAACCTGCAGAAGGCGGAGCTTGCAATGGAGCCGCTGATGAGTGCGGACACGCCCAATGACGCCGCTATCACTGCCCAGATCGACAAGGTCGTACAGGCGCGGGGCGATCTGGAGAGGGCGAATGCGCGCTTTCTTCTTGCCGTGCGCGACAAGCTGACCGCGGACCAATGGAAACAGGTGCGGGCCTTCCGCGAAGAGGGCGGGATGCGCGGGGAACAGCGCCAGGAATGGAGACACGACGGCCGGAGACCTGACGGGCAGGGACCGGGCGGACCGGGACCAGATGGGCAGGGACCGGGAATGCAGTTCCGGCATCGTCAGCCAGCAGCTCCCCAGCCACCTCCGCCCGGAGCCCCGGCTGCGGCGCCTGGAAGCGGCGCGGGTTCGGGAGAAGAGTAATGATTCCAAGGGTCGCCTGCAGGGCCGGCAGGGTGAGCCGGACAGCGTGGACTCGCTTCAAATCATAGGGACCTTCCACAGAGAGCAAATACGGTTGCACACAAGACCGATGGCGGCAGAGAGTGACCCTCCTGCCGCCGTTTTTTTGTCTTGAAAGGCGCGTGGGCTTCGGCGGCGACTGGCGCGGAACGAGACAGAGGGGTGGAGCGTCGCGGGACAGCAATTGGCTCACTTTGAATCAATGAATGAACAGAAGCGGGACAGTTTGATTCGGCGTGCGACAGAAAGCCCGAAAGCGATTCTTAAGAATATGACTAAAGTTATGCTGGCCCGCACCGATGAAAGGAGTGGATGCAGAAACGCCCCTCCAAAAGATTTGGAGACCCCGAAAAAGGAATAAAGCGACGGGAGCGTGGCAGGCAGCAAGGCATCCAAGAAGGAGTTGAGTCCCATGGCCCTCGGAGTATTGAACAACCTATCCGCAATCTACGCAGAGAACAACCTGAACAACACCAACAGCAGCCTGCAGGTGGTACTGCAGCAGTTGTCTTCGGGATCGAGAATCAACTCCGGGGCGGACGATGCCGCAGGCCTTTCGCTAGTGAATGGGCTGGCGGCCAACTCGGCGGCGCTGACCCAGTCCAAGACGAACGCGACCGAGGGGGTTGGACTGCTGCAGGTGGCCGATGGCGCGCTCTCTCAGGTGACCAGTCTGCTCAACCGCGCCATCACGCTGGCTACGGAAGCCTCCAACGGCACACTCAACAGCACCCAGGACGGCGCCGCCAACCAGGAGTACCAGTCGATCCTTTCGGAAATCAACAACATTGGATCGACGACCACCTACAACCAGCAGACGGTTTTCTCGGGCGCATCCACGGCGATCTATACGGGCGATTCTTCGGCGACCGGTTCGTCGGTCATCGATCTGAATATCCGCTCGCTCTCGGAGGAGAGTGTCGGCGACACCGGCGGCACCCTGTCCTATAGCAGCGGCCAAAACAACGTTTTTGTGAACCTGTCGAGCAGTACCGCGAATGCCGCGACTACCGATGCGCTCAATACGCTTGGGACCACGACCATCGACGTCAGCTACCTGGTCCAGGGCTCGAACGGAACCTCTACAACCGCCAGCACGGCAATCACGGCGGGCGGCGCCACCAGTTTCGCCAACACCGCCGCCGGGCTGATCAGCGCCATCAACAGTTCAGGCCTGGGGCTGACCGCAACCTTCGCTACGCAGGCCCAGGCCGGGGTAGCCGGCGGTGGAACTCAGACAGGAATCGAGATCTCGGGCGCCGTGGTTTCGGCCGGCGTCGATCCCGGCTCGGCAAGCACAAGCGGCATTCTGGACCCAACAGGAATTCCCGCCGGCCAGCTCCTCACCCAGGGGCAGACTGTCACGGTCAAGGTGGGCACGCAGACAGCGGCGACGGTACCCATCAGTCCAACGGTGAACAACCTGCAGCAACTGGCCAACGCAATTAACTTCAACGATCCAACGCACCCGACGACCCAGAACAGCCTGGTAACCGCCAGCGTGATAACCAACGGCGATGGCACGCAGAGCCTTTCGCTGGCAGATACTTCCGGAGGCGGAGCGCTTAGCGTAACCACAACTACGGGCGCCGGCGCAGCGGTTCCAGTATTCACTTCCGGTCTCGCTCCAACCAATTCGGCAACCTTCGCCGCCGGTACCGCTGTACTTGGAAATGCAGCGACCCCTCCGACGGAGAGTTCCTTCACGATCGGCACCGCCGGAGCGAATGCGGCCGGCGATACATTGGCCGTGGGCGGAAGCATCACAATTTCGAACTCTGCCTCCGGTACCGCGACGACCTTCACGGTCGGCGCCGGCACGGACAACGTCCCGGCGGGCACGTACTATACCGCGAATCACGGAGGCGACACCCTCGCCAATCTGGCCACTGCCATCGCCTCGGTTGCCGGCCTGGATGTGACTGCCACGGTAGACCCCGGCGGCACGGGGATCATTGTGACAGCGGCACACGCGCTGACAGGGGAAAACCTTTCAGTGGTGGGGCCGTCTACCTTAAACAACGGGAATAGTATTCTGGGCCTGTATTCGCCGGTGGATGGGGGCTCCGCTGGAACCGGAACACCGCAGGTCACGGCCCTTGATCCGGGTTCGGTAGCTGCCACCCAGGACGATGTACTCAATACCGGCGGCGCGATCACACTTACCAATGCCAACGGAGCCACCACCTTTACCGCGACTGTCGGCCAAACGTACGCCGATCTGGCGCAGCAGATCAATGGCAGCAACCTGGGAGTTACCGCGCAATGGAACGTGGCCGACCATGCCTTGCTGCTGACATCGACAACCAACGGGGCCGACGCGGTGGTGGCGAGCGTGAACTCCCTGACGGACACCACGCATGGAG
>Ga0255351_1000597_pt1 | contig 15901 bp, 13 predicted proteins | sample HBST25r2metaG_FD_186024 | JGI IMG/M metagenome (GOLD analysis project Ga0255351, IMG submission 186024) | Peat soil microbial communities from Stordalen Mire, Sweden - H.B.S.T-25.r2 | ecosystem: Environmental > Terrestrial > Soil > Wetlands > Peat | place: Sweden: Norrbotten County, Stordalen... | reverse complement strand
GCACGCAATGTGTAAACCCCATGACCTTCGCAGAACGACACGAGCCGACCTAGCCACAGCGTGTACTTCTTGATGAGGTCAGATGTCAGACCTTCAACCCGCTTCTCCGCGATGAACACATCCACGGGCAGGTGGCCCGGTCATAAGATAACCAAGAAGCACTGTGCCCCATTCATCCACAGTTTTATCGTGGATGAGTGGGAGACCTCGAACCTCAACCAACTCTCTTTCCGTTCTACTGCTTATTGTGGGGTGCGCTCTGGGCGATGGCATCCAAAGCTTCGCCCACAGTAACAATGCGTCCTCCGTCGAAGACCTTGACCGAAAGAAGAGGCTTGTCTCCGGTCACGATGAAATCAGCCTTCGCCGCCAGCGCCGTTCCGATCACCACGTCGTCGTCCGGGTCAGGCGCAGTACGTGGCAGACCGACCGGCTCCACAATCTTAACCTGCTTTGTGTAAGTATCAAAAAGTTCAGTTGGGGAAACGCCCAGACTGGCGATCTGTTTTTTGAACTTGCTGCGCGAAAGGACATCCGCCAATTCCGCAAGAAGAGCGTTGCTCGTAAACAGTTGAACGCGGGCGACTGCCACCTCTCTGAGCAAACGACGCGGTGCGCCCTTCCACAGAAGCGCCGAAACCACGGTGTTGGTGTCCAGGACCAATCGCATCAGACGCGTCCGGCCAACCGCTTTTCAGCCCGCATTGCACGAATCTCTTCAGCAACGTCTTCAGGAGACATATAATCGTCATTTCCCACAGCATCCAGCTTGTCCAACATTGCAATCAGCTCGGCTGCGGCTTGTTGCTTTAACTGCTTGCGCAGCCACTCCTCCAGCGCAGGCGCTGAGAGCAGTCCGGCGCGTTCGGCCTCTTGCGCCAGTTGATCGGGCAATTCGAGTTGGACGGTCGTCATTTCAACCTCCATGGTTGCTTCTCTAGCCTCTATCCTAACTCAATTCCAGCATCTATTCATCGAAGGCCGTCTCGAAGTTTTGCCCGCCGTAGAAGATGCCGAGGATGGTGACGACTTCGCCGGTCACTTCGAAGGTTATGCTGACGCGCCGCCGGAAGCCGAAGACACACAGGCCGGGGCGAATATCATCCCGCTGTGCGCCCCGCATGGGAAAGGTCTTCAGGCTCTCGCATTGCTCCACAATCGCATCGGTGTAGCGGGCGGCAATCTCGGGAGAGGCGGCAGCGGCAATATGGAAAAAGAGAGCGAGCAGTTGCGCCTCTGCTTCCGGAGAGTAGATGACACTGTGCATCATCCCGCCCGGAGAGCGGACTTGTAAGCCTCCGCCAGTGACTCCCGCACCTGGACTGCCGAGCGGGCGCGGGATGGATCGGCTTTCATGGCGTCGTAAGCCGCAGCTACATCTTCCCGCAGCCATGCTTCAAGAGCCTGGTTGCGCATCTCCAGCGCCCGCAGTCCGTCGCGAATGATCTCGCTTTCAGAGGCATATTCGCCGGACTCGACACGGGCACGAACCATCTCAGCCATTTCATTGGGCAAAGTGATACTCAGCTGGCGCGTAGAACGCATGGACTTTCCTCCATAGAGTAGGATTCAATCCTACTCTATGGAGATCATACAGCAAAATGCTCCATCTTTTTCGAGTTAAGGATGAAAGATATCGTTGAGAGATAAACTTCCCTCAGGGGCTAAAGCCCAGATTTTTATAGGCCATCTGGCGGCACGACTAAAGTCGTGCCCTGATACAAAACCATCCGGAGAAAGGAATTGTGTCAGGGCCAACTTCGCAGCGCTACTTCTGAATCCGGCTCACGTCGCGCACTGCGCCGCGGGCCGCGCTGGTGGTCATGGCGGCGTAGGCTTGGAGGGCTTGCGAGACTTTGCGGACGCGGGCGGTGGGCTTCCAAGCGGCTGCGCCCTTGGCTTCGGCGGCCTTGCGGCGGGCGGCCAGTTCGTCGTCGGACTGAGCTACGCGCAGCACGCGCTGGGGAATGTCGATCTCGATGATGTCTGCCTCATGAACCAGCGCCAACGAACCACCTTCCGCCGCTTCCGGCGAGATGTGGCCGATGCACAGCCCCGACGACCCGCCGGAGAAGCGGCCATCGGTGATCAGCGCGCAGACTTTGCCCAGGCCCTTGGACTTCAGGTAGCTGGTCGGGTAGAGCATCTCCTGCATTCCCGGTCCGCCCTTGGGGCCTTCGTAACGGATCAGCACCACGTCGCCGGGGACGATCTTGTCGCCAAGAATCGCCTCAACCGCTGAGTCCTGGCTCTCGAAGATGCGCGCCGGGCCGGTGAAGGTCAGGTGCGCGGGATCGACGCCTGCCGTCTTCACAATGCAGCCGTCCTCGGCGATGTTGCCGAAGAGAACGGCCAGGCCGCCATCCTTGCTGAAGGCGTGGTCGAAGTCGCGGATGACGCCGTGGGCGCGGTCCAGGTCCAGCGCGTCGTAACGCTTGCTCTGGCTGAAGGCCTCGGTGGTGCGCACGCCTCCGGGAGCAGCGCGATAAAACTCGGCAATCGCGGCGCTGGGTGAGCCTTTCACATCCAGCGTGTCGATGGCTTCGCCGATGGTGGGCGCGTGAACCGTGTGCGCGGAGCGATGGAGCAGCCCGGCGCGGTCCAACTCCGCGAGGATGGCGAAGATTCCGCCGGCGCGATGCACGTCTTCCAGATGCACGCTGGGCGCGGATGGCGCTACTTTGCAGAGGTTGGGCACGCGGCGCGAGAGGCGGTCGATGTCGGCCATGGTGAAGGGCACCTCGCCCTCCTGTGCCACGGCCAGCAGATGGAGCACGGTGTTCGTCGACCCGCCCATGGCGATGTCCAAGGTCATGGCATTCTCGAAAGCCGTGAAGGTGGCAATCGAGCGCGGCAGAACCGTTGCGTCGTCCTGCTCGTAGTAGCGCTTGGCCAGATCGACGATGGTGCGGCCAGCTTGCAGGAAGATTTCTTTGCGGTCGGAGTGCGTGGCCAGCACGGTTCCGTTTCCGGGCAGCGCAAGGCCCAGAGCCTCAGTCAGGCAGTTCATCGAGTTGGCGGTAAACATTCCCGAACACGAGCCGCAAGTAGGGCAAGCCGAGTGCTCGTACTCATCCACATCGGCGTCGCTCACGTTGGGGTCGCCGGCGACAATCATTGCATCGATAAGGTCCACGGCCTTGACGATGTTATTGCTCAGCTTGACCTTGCCCGCCTCCATCGGCCCGCCGGAGACAAAGACCACCGGAATATTCAGGCGCATCGAGGCCATCAACATTCCCGGCGTAATCTTGTCGCAGTTGGAGATGCAAACCAAGGCGTCCGCGCAGTGCGCATTGACCATGTACTCGACCGAGTCGGCAATCAGGTCGCGCGAGGGCAGGCTGTAGAGCATCCCGTCGTGGCCCATGGCGATGCCGTCGTCGATGGCAATGGTGTTGAACTCCTTGGCAACGCCGCCCGCGCGCTCGATCTCCCGCGCCACGAGCTGGCCCAGATCCTTCAGGTGGACGTGGCCGGGAACAAACTGCGTAAAGGAGTTGGCGATGGCGATGATGGGCTTGCCGAAGTCGCCGTCCTGCATCCCGGTGGCGCGCCACAGCGAGCGCGCTCCGGCCATATTGCGTCCATGCGTCGAGGTTCGTGAACGATAAGCTGGCATGGGGCTATTTTACCGCGCGCGCTAGCTAAATCAGCGCCGCCGCCTCTTCGACTTGCTTGAAAGGCGCAATTTGCGCGACCCGTTTCATGATTTTCTTATCCCGTTCGGCCATCCTCAGGTCATAGGCTGCCTGCAATCGCATCCATAACTCAGGCGAACCGCCCAGGAAACGAGCCACTTTCAGGCACATGAGGGTGGAGAGTGGCTTGCGCCCGGAGAGAATGTCGTGAAGCATCTGGCGTGAGACGCCAAGAGCCTTGGCCGCTTCCGTCACAGTCAGACCTGTCGAGGGCAAGACGTCTTCCTTGAGAATCTCACCCGGATGAACCGGTGGCAGTCCATTTATTCTCTCCATAATCTCCTCCTGGAACAACGGCGACGCAGGCAATTAATGGTAATCCTCAAAATCAACATCCACGGCAGTTTCATCCTGCCAGCCGAAGGTGATGCGAAAATTCCCGGTCACCCGCACCGACCATCGTTTTGGTTTGCCTTGCAGGCTATGAAAGTGAAAACCGGTGATCTCCATCTCTTCCGGCTGATTGGCGGCTTCCATCAACTGCAAGATGCGAATGCACTTCCTGATAACTTCGGGGCCGATCCGGCGGGTCTTGCCGGTGAGGAAAATCTCTTCCAGCCCTTTGTGCCTGAACGTACCGATCATCTCCACACTGTAGACTATTTAGTTTACTACGTCAACTTTTTTCTTCGAGAATTATCCTACATCAGATCAAACGCACTTTCTTCTTCGGTAATTGCGATCACAAAATGGAGCAGCCGCTGTTGAATTTGCTTGCAATATGGTTAAGATAAAAGGACAGGTATGAGACGGCGATGATTACAGCAACGATTTTCGAGGCCAAGACCAACTTTTCCAGCCTGATCAAGCAAACGCAGAAGGGCGAAGTGGTCACTATCACCAGCGGGCGCGAGCGGACCCCCGTAGCTCGCCTGGAAGCGATTCAGCCTGTCAAAAAGAAGCGTCTGGGAGCGCTGGAGACGCCAGGATTCGTTCTCTCGGAGAAGTTTTTTGAGCCGCTCCCGGAAGATGAGCTTCAATTTTGGAATGGCGGCGGCAAGTGAAAGTCCTGCTCGACACCTGTACGCTGATTTGGGCAACGCTGTCTCCGGCGGCTCTCAGCGATCAGGCCCGCGAGGTGCTGGCCGATGAGAGCAACGTCATTCTCGTCTCCGCGGCTTCGGCGTGGGAGATCGCAACCAAGGTGCGATTGGGAAAGTTGCCCGGCGCGGAGAAGCTGGAAGCGAATTATCTTGCTGTGATGGAAGAGGCTGGCTATACGCTGCTGGCCATTGAAACCGAATCCGCTTTGCGCGCCGGTCGCCTGACTGCCGAACACAAAGACCCATTCGACCGCATGATCGCCGCCCAGGCGCTGGCGCTCGATATAGCTGTCCTCAGTTCCGACTCACAATTCGATTCCTTTGGCGTTCGCCGCATCTGGTGAATTGCACGGCTTGACGCGCAGCAGATACTTGTCCAGCCCCACCACGCGCAACGCCGCGTTGGCCGGAACCGGCTCGCTGGAGACAGCCTCCCAGATTTCGCCCTCGACCAGTACATGGCCTTCCGGCGTCAGCGGCTCCATGGCGCGCGCCAGCCTGCCCACCAGCGCCGCTGGGCCAAGGCGGAATTTCGTTTTTCGCGCGCGCATGGCCAGCCGCACCAGCCAGACAGTAATCAGGCCGAAGGCGGCGGCAACGGCGACAGCAACCAACGGGCTGACGGCCAGCTCCGGCACCGGCGCGGCCACCAGCGTCAGCAATCCAAAGGTGAGGCAGACGATGCCCGCGATGGCCAGCACGCCGTGGCCACCGAATTTGGCTTCGAGCAGAATCAGAACCAGCGCGGCAATCAGCAGCAGCACCGAAGTGAAGCGAATCGGCAGCAGGTCCAGCGCAAAGATCGCCAGCAGCACCATCAGCGTGCCCAGCGCGCCGGGAACGATGGTGCCCGGCGTGTTGAATTCGAGGTAGATCAGCAGCGCGCCGCAGAGGCCGAGCAGCAGCGCGATGTTGGGATTGACCAGCCAGCCGAGCAGTTCATCGCGTAGCGTGGGCTGGAGATTGACGATGCGTGCCCCGGCCAGATGCAGCGTGAGTTTGCTGCCGTCCATGCGCGTAATCTCGCGGCCTTCGAGCGAGCGCAGTAGCTCCGCGTCGTTCGGCGCGATCAGATCGATCAGGTGCAGGTCGAGCGCCTCCTGCGCAGTGTAGGAGTGCGAAGAGGCGGCAGCGGCCAGAGCAGCCTCCGTGTTGCGCCCACGCTGCTTCACGTACGAGCGTAGCAGCGCCTCTGCGTCGTTCTCGATCTTCTGCATCAAAGTATCGTCGGGCTTGCCAAAGGCCGAAAGCTCAGAGACCACGTGCGCCGCTCCGGCATTCGTCCCCGGCGCCATCGCCGCCACATCCGCCGACTCCAGCAGATAGAAGCCGGCTGAACCAGCGCGCGCGCCAGCCGGGCTGACGTAAATGATGATAGGAACCCTGGAAGCGAGGATCGAGCCAATCATCGAGCGCATGGAGTCGAGCAGCCCGCCGGGAGTGTTCATCTCAACCAATAAAGCGCTCGCACCGTCGGAGTTGGCGCGTTGAATGGCGCGGTCCAGCTCGCCCCGCGTGATGGGCTGAATGGAGTCGGAGAGGACGAATTTATCGACCAATGGAATTTGGGCGAGCGGCTGCTGGGCAGGGAGCGGCGAGACGAACACAAAAATAGCGGCTATAGCAGTGGCAATCCCATAAAAGCGATGAATCATGGCTTGCTCCTTATGTCTCAGCTTGGGGATTTTTCCTTAGCTCTCTTATGACTTCATTCCCTAACTTAAGGTAAAAGAGGACAACAATTACGAAAACCGCATAAAATAGCGGCAATATAAACCACGATGAGTGAGGAAATATTCCTTTGCCGCCGTAATAAAAGAAGAAAGGAGTAAACCCAACAACCACGCCCTGCAATGAGAATACAATCCAGTAGAGAGGAGAGTGCGCGATCTTCACCCACTTTGAGTCAACTTCAATGAATACTTTACTCATTTCAACTCCACCTTTCTTCAACTTCTTCTGATAGAGCGTCCCTCAGGGGCTAAAGCCCGACGTATTTTTGCTGCATTTGCGGCCCGGCTAAAGCCGTGCCCTGTTACAAAACAAGCCCATTATCGAGTTTTTCGCAGCCTGTTTAGTCGTGCCCTGACGCTTCTGGAATTCTTGTCGAGTTTTCCGAAATCTGCAAATACAACAGTTGTGTTTGTCGACAGCAATGGAATAAGAGACAAAAGCCCGGGCCTAAAGGCCCTTCAAATTTGCGCTCTTTCAGGGACCTAAAGGTCCCTGCTCCCTCCGAATTATCCCATCGACATTTACGTCTTCATCCCATTACTGGTTCTTCATCCTATTACTACTTCTTCATCCTATTACTACTTCTTCATCCTATTACTACTTCTTCATCCCGTCCTGGGCTTCGATCTGCTTGCGCAACTCCTGCGCCGTATTATTGTTGGGGTCGATTTTGAGGACTGCGGTCAGGTTCTGCTGCGCTTCAAAGAAGCGTTTTGCGGCGATCTGCTGACGGACCAGCACCAGATACGCATCCACCGAGGGCAACAGTTCCAGCGAAGCCGTGGCCTCTTTGCGGGCGGCCTCGGTGTCGCCGTTGCGCTCATGCACCTGCGCCAGACCAGCGTGAGCGGCGGCGGATTTGGGGTCGGCGTCCAGCGCGGCTTGATAAGCCCGCTCCGCCTCGGAAAGCAGTCCGTGCTCCAGATAATCGTGCGCCTGCGCGATGAGCCTCTGGGCACGATCCTGCGGCGAAAGCGATCCCAGGCGCGCACTCTCGACCTGATCGATCATCAGCTCGGCCTGATGAAAGGCGACGGCGTTGAAGTTACGCTCGATGCGCTCCAGCGCTCCAAGCCGTGCGGCTGCGCTCACGGAATTCTCCGGCGCTGCGGCGGTGGCAGCAGGCTGCGTGGCGGAGACCAGCGCGGGCTTGACCGTCTTCTCCGGCTTGTTCAGTTTGTCCCAGGCGCTCTGCACGGTCTGGGCCTCGGTGTCGTTGGGATGCAGGCGCAGGCATTGCGCCAGCTCGGCGAGAGCTTCAGCGGTGTCGCCACGGCGCTTGAGGCTGACGGCCAAATTGAAGTGGTAGTCGGCGTTGTCGGAATCAGCGGCCACCGCCTGACGGAAGAGCGGAATGCCGTCCTTGCCCTGGCGGGCCAGCGCCACGCCCTGATTGCTGAGCACCTCGGCCAGCGGCAGCACACGAGCCACGGCGGCAAAGGCCTCCTGAGCGTGCGCGTAATCGCCGGAAAAGAGCAGCGCCAGACCACGCAGGAAGCCGGCCTCCAACGCATCATCGGTGCCAGTTACCTTGGCGAAGGATATGGCCGCCTGCTCGTACTGTTGCCCGGCGTACTCCTCGCGCCCCAGCGCCATCCACGCCGGCGAAAAGGACGGGTTGAGCAGGACAGATTGATTCAGGTGACGCAGGCGCTCCTGTTGGTCCGGCTCAGTGATGCCGCGAATGTACTGCTCAAAGGCATCCAGATGCAGGCTCGCATCGGCGGCAGTGAAGGACTCCTCGGTGAGCCTCGATCCGGGGGCAAGCTGGTGCGTGAGCTTGAAGGCTAGCGAGTCGAAGACCGCGATCATCGAGCGCATCTCGCCACGCGCCGTCACCGGTTCGCCAATGCGCAGATGCGGCACGTCCACCAGTTGCGCTTCGGCCACAATGCCCGTGCCGTCGGTGACGTAGCTGCCCACAACGATGGAATCAGCGTCCAGCGTCTCGGCCAGCTTGAGCGAAGTGGCGCGCGAGGGATGAAAGCCCTGCGGCAGCCCCAGATGATCGAGGGCGTAGATGCGGTCGGCGCGGCTCATGGGAGCAAAACCCGCCGTAGCCAGGCGGCTGGTGAGGATCGCCGACGACGCCTCACGCATCCACTCCAGGCTGGGCTGGCCGGTGCGGTTGTCAAAGGGCAATACGAGCAGAATGCGCGCTCCGCCACCACCTGCGGTGGGGCCAGAGTTGGCCGCAGTCTGCGCGGAGGCAATGGCCGCCATCGAGAAGATGAGCGCAAGAGCAGTCCCAAGGAGCCTGCCCGTCCGTAGAAAGCGAGTTGGAAGAGTGATATACACGACAGGCTGATTATAGGCCGTCGGGCGGCGAGCCGAGGAGGGAGGGGGCCGAGAGTGGGCAGGAAGGACTGTTGCAAGAAGGAGGGGCTGAGGAGCACTGAACTGCTTTCATGAAGAAATTCTAATTTAGCCAAAGGCCGCCTCCAATTTCTTCCCTTTTGGAATGAATACGTTAGAGATATTTTAATCATTAGACGAAAGTAACCTTTTGAAGCCCTTGCTCTTGACGATTTCTTAACCGTGCGGCGAATCAACTCTGCCGCACGGCAAGCGGCCCGATTCAGCGTTAATCTTCGCTCATTAAGACGGACCCTTTCGCGGACCGTGGTGGTGGAAAGATGCTTTCACTCCACAAAGGTGGGTTCTCATGTTCAGCTCGCGTTCGTGCACGCGATGGTTTTCCGTAGTTCTTTCGCTCGCCCTGGTCATTTCTTGGGCGCGGCTGGCGATGGCGGCGGACGTTTCGATCGCCAGCCTGAGTCCTGCGGTCGCGATGGCTGGCGGCGAGGATTTTACGCTCACTCTTCAGGGAACGAACTTCACTTCTGCGTCGATGGTTCTATGGGATGGCGCGGCGCTGAAAACAGTCTACAAAAATGAAGCAGAGCTGACTGCGATAATTCCCTCCAGCCTGATCGTCAACTCCGGCGTCTTTGCTGTGACTGTCCGCACGGAGGGCGCGGATGCGCAGAGCACGGAGTTTACAGTCGTTTCGCCGTCCGGGCAAAGCGCCGGAGTGAGCGCCACGCCGCGCGCGGCCAGTTTTTCGACTCACGTCACCGCCAGTGCCCCAGCAACTGTACCCGCAGCGCTTCCGTCCGCGCCCTTGAGTTCGAATGTTTCTCCGGCTTCAACATCAGCTTCTGCCCTTGCATCGACCCCCGTTTCAGCCCCAGCATCGGTCCCACTTACAACCTCGTTTTCTCCCCAGGATTCAACTCCGATTTCGATTCCGGCTTCAACCTCAGCTTCGACTTTGGAATCGGCCCTGCCTTTGAGCGTTACCGGCAGTACAGCATTAGCCACAATCCCCACCAACACGAATCATGCATCGAGCGAGAGCGCGAATCCTGTATCCGGCATGGTGAAATCGCCCGTCATAGGCTCATCGTCGCCTAGCTTTTCGTTCTCTGTCGGTCCTCCTCCGGCGACCTCTTCACTGAATCCAAGCTCGGCCATTGCTGGCGGCAGCGGCTTCACGCTGACCATCAACGGCTCAAACTTTACCTCGACCTCGAATGCAATGTGGGGAACAACGGCGCTGGTCACAAAGTACGTCAGCGCGAAGCAACTGACCGCCGTGGTTCCGGCTTCCCTGATCGTGAGCGCTGGCACGACCAGCATCACGGTAAACGACCTCAGTGGAATTTCATCCACACTAGCCTTCACGGTTCTCCCGCCGCCGCCCTCGATACTCAGCCTCAGCCCCGCATCCGCCATTGCTGGCAGCACGGCCTTCACGCTGACCGTCAACGGAACCAACTTCACTTCAGCCTCGACTGCCCTGTGGAACGCGACCCCGTTGACTGTCTCATTCGTCAGCTCGAAGCAATTGACAGCAGCGATTCCCGCCAGCCTGATTGCCAGCTTCGGCACGGCCAGCATCACCGTCAGCAACGTCAGCGGAATATCCCTTGGAGTCGCTTTTACCGTCAATCCACCCGCGCCGACGATCACCAGCCTCAGCCCTGCCAGCGCCATTGCCGGCGGAGCGGCCTTCACGCTGACCGTGAACGGAAGCAACTTTACTTCGACCTCGACGGTGGCTTTTGGCGCAACGCAGTTAGCCGCGACATTCATCAGCGCCACGCAAATGACTGCCACGGTTCCGGCTGCCCTGATTGCCAGCGTAGGCACGGCCAGCGTCACCGTCAGCAACATCACCGGAAGCTCCTCTGCGGCAGTTTTCACCATCAATCCCCCGCTGCCCACAATCGCCATCCTCAACCCGGGTGTAGCTGTAGCAGGCAGCACGGCCTTTACGCTGAACATATACGGAACCGGCTTCAGCGCGGTCTCAACTGCAAAGTGGAATACCTCCGCGCTCGCCACGACCTACGTCAGCCCGACGCAAGTAACAGCAGTGATTCCCGCCAGCCTGACTGCGGCATCCGGCACAGCCTGCGTCACCGTCAGCAACGTCAGCGGAGCGTCTCCGGGGGCCAGCTTCACCGTCAATCCCCCAGCACCGACAATCGCCAGCCTCAGCCCGGCCAATGTCAATGCGGGCGGCAATGCCTTCACGCTGACCGTCAACGGAACCAACTTTACCTCGAACTGGACCTTATGGTGGGGCTCAACGGAACTGCCCAGTACGTTCTTCAACTCGACGCAAATAACGGCTACGGTCCCGGCCACCCTGATTGCCAGCGTGGGCACGGCCAGCGTCACCGTCAGCACCGTTACCGGAAGATCCCCGGCGGCGACTTTGACGATCGTTCAGCCGCCGCCCACCGTCACCAGCCTCAACCCGGCCAACGCCGTAGCCGGCGGCACGGACTTATTACTGGCCATCAACGGCACGAACTTCGATGCGGCGTCCATCGCCTCATGGGGATCGACCGCGCTCGCCACCACTCTTATCAGTTCGACCCAACTGACGGCTACGGTTCCAGCAGTTCTGACGGCGAACGTGGGCACGGGCAGCGTTTCCGTCCACACTGACGGCGGATCTTCCAGCAGTCTGGTTTTCACCATCAATCCGCCGCCGCCCACCGTTACCAGCCTCAGTCCGACCAGCGCCTCAGCTGGCAGCGCAGCCTTCACGCTGACCGTCAACGGAACCAACTTCACTGCGACTTCAACCGCAAAGTGGAATTCAACCTCACTTACCACGACTTATGTCAGCGCAACGCAATTGACGGCGACTGTCCCCGCCAACCTGTTTCCCTACGCCGGAACGGCCAGCATCACCGTCAGTACAGCAGGCGGCGTCTCACCTGGCGCAACCTTTACCATCAATCCGCCCACGCCCACCATCAGCAGTCTCAGCCCGGCCAGCGCCGTGGCCAGCAATGCGGCCTATGCGCTGACCATCTACGGAAGAAACTTCACTGCGGCCTCGACCGTGCAATGCAATGCAACCGCGCTGGCCGCAACCTACGTGAACACGACGCAGATGACGGTGGCTGTTCCGGCCAACCTCTTCACCAGCGCTGGCGTGGCCAGCGTCACCATCAGCAACATGACAGGAACTTCCTCCAGCGCCACGATCACCATCAATCCGGCACTCGCGGTCATTACCAGTCTCAGTCCAAATTCCGTGCTGACCAACAACACGGCCTTCACGCTGACCGTCAACGGTATTAACTTCCAACCCGGCGCGGGGGTAACCGTGGTCCGCTGGAACGGTGTTGCACTGGCCACAACCTACGTGAATTCCACTCAATTGACCGCGACTGTTCCCGCCAATCTCCTCCCCTTCGGTTCAGCCAGCATTTACGTGATCACCCCCAGTGGAACTTCATCCGGTTTCCCTTTCACCGTGAACCCCCCGCCGCCGACGATCTCGAACCTGGGCTTGACAGCGATTCCAGCAGGCCATGGATCCTTTATAACCAACATATATGGCTCGTACTTTACCCCACAGATGGTTGTCAATTGGGGATCGACGCCGTTGTCTGGAACTCTGGTTGCCGGTTCAACCTTCTCGTATACGGTTCCAGCCAATCTGCTTGAAACTGCAGGTCCGGTGAGTCTCACCGTGACCACCGCAGGAGGAACATCGGCTCCCATCACATTTACCGTTACGCAACCGCAGCCCACCATTACCAGCATCAGCCCGGCTTCGATCGCGACCGGCAGCGCGGCTTTCACGCTGACCGTCAACGGAACCAACTTTATCACGAACATGAACACCAGATGGGGATCAACCTGGGTGGGCGCAAATAATGTCAGCCCCACGCAATTGACGGTGACGATCCCGGCCAGCATGGTGGCTGCTGCTGGAATCGTGGGCGTTTTGGTCTATATCCCGGGTGCTGGATACTCCGCTTCGCTGCCCTTCACCATCAATCCAGCACCGCCGGTGATTACAAGCATCTCTCCCACTTCGGCCACTGCGGGCGGCGCAGGATTCATGCTGAGCATTACAGGAACGGCTTTCACCACAACCTCTACTGCGATGTGGGGCACCACTTCTCTGGACACAATCTACGTGAGTCCCACGCTGTTGAGGGCTTCCGTCCCGGCCAGCCTGATCGTCAACGCGGGAACGGCCAGCATTTCGGTGGTTTCCCCGGCAGGCACCTCGGTATCGGCCAACTTCCTCATCAGCCCTGCGCAGCCTGAGATCAGCGGCCTCAACCCCGGCGCGGCCATGGCGGGCGGACCGGCCTTCACCATGACCGTCAGCGGCGCGTACTTTACCCCGTCCACCACCTCGAAATGGGGATCGACCGCGCTGACCACCACCTACATCAATTCAACCCAACTGACAGTCGCGGTTCCCGCCAAGCTGATCTCCAGCGTCGGCTCCGGATCCATCACCGTCACTACGACCGTCGGCACATCGCCCCCCGCCACCTTCCTTATCAGCGGACCGCCCAGTATCACCACGACCGCCATGCCCTCCGGAAGCGTCGGCCTCGCCTACTCCGGGCCAATCCATGTCACCGGCGGCACGCCTGGATACGCCTGGACAGTCACCGGCTTGCCGTTCAATTTCACTTACTTCAACACCAGCGGTGGAACCCTCACCATCACCGGCACGCCCGCTTCGACCGGCCCAATCAGCTTCCAGGTATCCGCGCAAGACACCGTCGGCGCAACGGCCAGCCCTGTCACGCTGACGATCCATATCGCCGCCGGACCCAACAGCGCCAACAACGGCAGCCTCAACGGCAGTTACACCTGCCTGCTCCAGGGTTCCATCGACGACGACGGCTCGCGCTGGGCCTCCGTCCTCAACTTCCAGGCCGACGGCCAGGGAAACTTCAGCAACGGCATCTTCGATATCAACAGCTATGACATCGGATCGGCCTCCGGCATCGTCAGCGGAAGCTATAACATCGGAGCCGACAACAACGGAACCGCCTCCATCCGCACCATTCTGACCAACAACGCCGCCGGAATCCAAACCACGCAGTGGGCCGTTGCCCTCAGCGGCAGCGCCCAGCCGTCCACTGAATTCCGCTTGGTCGAAGACGACGACCTGGGTATCTGGCCCTCCGGCCAGCAGGGCACAGGCGATTGCTACCTGGCCACGCCCAGCGCCTTTGCCGCCAGCAGCATCAACGGCTCCAGCTTTGCCTACGGCATGGACGGAGAGGACAACAGCAGCAACCTGAAAGCCACCGCAGGCCAGTTCAGTGCCTCCAACGGAGCCATCACCAACGGTTATCTCGACACCACTCTGGGCGGCAGCGCAACGGATCAGAGCACTTCTTTCACCGGCAGTTACACCGCGCCGGACCCGGTCTGGGGCCGCTTCACCATCGCACTGAAGGACGCGGGCAACTCCACCGGCTACACCGTCTACATTATCGACACGAGCCGCATGTTCATCCTCGACAACACCTCTGACGACGGCGAACAAGCCGGAAGCCTACGCGTCCAGCAGCCAGCCGCAATTACGACCGCCGCTCTCAGCGGCCCGTTTGTTCTCTATGATCGCGGCGCGGCATTCAGCACCAACAGCGGCATCCCCACCAGCTTTTACGCTAATCTTCTGCTCGGCGCAGGCGATGGCGCGGGCAACATGACCATCCAGCAGAGCTATGCCAACAATGCTGGCTCTTACTCCGCCGAGAAATCAAACGGAGGCCCAACCGCGCTCACCTTTGACTCCGCCAATCCCGGACGCGCCAACTTCCAAACGGCCAGCGGCACAACATCCCTCTACTTCTTCAACGCCAACAGCGCCTTCGAGTTGAGCGTCGGCACGAACGGCTCCGTGGATTCCGGCTGGCTTGAAGCGCAATCCGCCGCTCAATCGCAAACCACCTTTACCAACGCGGCTCTGAGCGGCAATTACCTCTTCGGCGAACTGCCGCTGTTCAGCATACAGCCCACCGCCTACGTGGGCGAGTACAGCCTCAACTCGTCCGGCGCAATCTCGGCTGGCGTCACCGCGACGGCTCAAGGCACATTGTCCTGGGATCAACCCCTCACCGCCGCTTTCTCCTGGGACACAACCAGCTCAGGCGGCTTCTTTATCACGAACGGCGCGCAAGGCAAGGCAAGCTGCGCGGTAATCAGCGCCACCCGCTTCGCCTGCATCCCGCAAACCGATCCCGCCCCCAGCGTGCAGATCGTGCAGCAGTAGACCAAAAAAATCGAGGAGCCTGTCTGAATGACAGGCTCCTCGATCTCATGCAGTAGTTCCGCCCTACTTAGCCGTGAAGCTGTAGTCGTTGTACTTCCAGACGCCGTTGAAGTTAGTCCAGAGGCGGGCGTAGATTGTCCCGGCTGGCAGTTTGCCGGCCGTGACGGTGGTGGCCGTGGTGTGAGCGTCCAGCAGGTTGCCCCCGCCTGCGCTCGTGCCCAGATAAAGCGTGTAGCCGGTGGCCCCAGTGACCGGTGCCCAAGAGAAGACTTGGCCAGTAGCAGCCAGCGTCGTGCCCGAAGTGGGTGAAGCCAGCGTGGCCGGTACTTCCGGGTTAAGGACGTAGTCGTTGTAGTACGCCCAGCTTCCGTTGATGTGCGAATAAAGGCGGGCGTAGATCGGCAGGCCGTTGGTGGGCAGGCCGGTGACGGTGGCCGAAGTGGCCGTCGTCGATGTGCCGCTGTAGAGGTCGTGTGAGCCGGGGTTGGTGGCGCTTAGGGCCAGGATGTAGCCACTGACGCCGCTGCCCGGTGACCACTGGAATGTGGCGCTGGAGCTGGTGAGCGTCGAACCCGGCGCGGGGCTGGTCAGCGTGGCCAGAACCGGTGTGCCGGAGGTTGAGTAGTTGTAGTAGTTGCACTGCCATGTGCTGTTGATAAAGGAGCAGAGGCTCACGTAGAGGGTTTCGCCGTTGATGGGCAGACTTACGCTGATTGAGGTTTGGTTGCGCAGAGTGGGGGACCGGTAAAGGTTGTAGGAGCCTTTGGATGTGTCGCCTACGCTGACCGCGTATTCGGTTGCGCCGGTGCCAGTGGTCCAAGTGAAGGTGACCGGGGAGGCGGTCAGCGTGGATCCAGGGG
>Ga0255351_1000595_pt1 | contig 15906 bp, 15 predicted proteins | sample HBST25r2metaG_FD_186024 | JGI IMG/M metagenome (GOLD analysis project Ga0255351, IMG submission 186024) | Peat soil microbial communities from Stordalen Mire, Sweden - H.B.S.T-25.r2 | ecosystem: Environmental > Terrestrial > Soil > Wetlands > Peat | place: Sweden: Norrbotten County, Stordalen... | reverse complement strand
AAGCAACAGCAAAAACAACAGCAACAGCAACAGCAAAAACAAAAACGCCACTAAGGAAAAAACAAATGCAAATGCAAAAACAAAGACAAAAACCTTGACAATACCAGCCGTCTCATAGAAGCCGGCCGGGAGGCCAGCGCTACTTTTTCAAATGGATCATTTTCATGCGGTATCAGTAATAGATGCAGAAAACAAAGACGCGTCACGAGTCCGCGCATAGCCTTCATCACGGCCAAAGCTGCGGCAATCCTTGGTTATCTCTGCCGGTAATCTGCGAAAATTCAGCCTTCTTTAGTAAACTCAACGGCATAATGAACTTTTTCTTTCAGCATCTCCGCCGCGTCCCTTCCCTCTTCCGCATCTCCGCGCTGTTTGTGGCTGCGCTGGCCGTGACCGCGCCGCTCGCACTTGCCCAGGGCACGCACCTGTGGACGCAATCGCGCCTGGAGGAGTTTGAAAAAGGCACGCCGCAAGGGGTTTCGATCTTGAGCGACGGCCATCTGACCGAGGGGCCAAGCCTGATTGATGTGAGGATTACGCCCTCCACCTACGTCTGGTCGGTGGAGGCGGGCAGGAATGGCGCGACCTGGAACGGCGCGGCGTATATGGGAACCGCCTCTCCGGCCACGGTGCTGGCCATCGGTCAGGACGGCAAGCCGGCGACGCTCTTTGAGAGCAAGGATGTGGCCGTGCAGGTGGTGCGACTGGGGCCGGACGGCGCGCTCTACGCGGCTGTGCTGCCCAGCGGCAAGGTCTACAAGCTGAATCCCGAAGCGACGGACAAGCAGGACGAGAGCAGCGCGACGGTGGTCTTTGACGCGGCGGCCTTTGACACCAGCACATCCTCGGACAAGGCCGACAAGACGGACAAAAAGTCGCATTACATCTGGGGGATGACCTTTGACAAGGCTGGGCGGCTCTACATCGCCACCGGCGGGCCGGGTGTGATTTATCGCATCGATCCCAGCAAAAAAGATCAAAAACCGGAGGTCTTCTTCAAGAGCGATGAGGAGCATATCCGCTCGCTGGCCTGGGATGCAAAGGGCAACCTGATTGCTGGCTCAGACGGCAGCGGCTTGGTTTATCGGATCAGCCCGGAAGGCAAGGGCTACGTGCTTTTTGAAGCGCCGCGACGCGAGATTACCTCGCTGGCCGTCGGCGAAAATGGCACGATCTACGCGGCCAGCGTGGGCGACAAGAGCCACAATCCGCTGCCGCCGCTGCCGGTGCAGGATGGGGCTTCGGTGAGCATGATGATTGCACAGCCGGGATCGATGCAGGCGGCCAACACCAGCGCCTCTGTGCCCGAAGGCAGCGATATTTATGCGCTGGCGGAAGGCCAGGCTCCGCGCAAGCTGTGGAGCGGCAAGGATGAGGTTGTCTACGCACTGGCGATGTGGAACGATAGCCTGATCACGCTGACCGGCAATCGCGGGCGCATCTTTGGCATTCACGATGACGGCAGCTTTGAGGATCTTGCGCACCTGGGCGCGCAGCAGGGGTTGAGCCTGGTCCAAATTCCGAGTCCGGAGAATTCAGGCGGATTTCTGATCGGCACAGGCAACACCGGCAAGCTGGCCACGATTCTGCTGGCGCGCGGCAAGCATGAGTACGCCAGCGACGTGCTGGATACGGGCGCGATGGCGCGCTTTGGGCGCGTGGAGGTTGAGCCGGGTTCGGCGGGTTACGAGTTGCTGACGCGCTCAGGCAACGTGGAGCAGCCGGTGCGCGGATGGACGGACTGGCAGCCGCTCAAGGACGGCGTCGTGGCCTCGGCCGCCGGACGCTATCTGCAATGGAAGGCCGTACTGGCTGAGCATGGAAAGCTGGGCAGCGTGGGCGTCAACTATCTGCCGGTGAATGCCGCGCCGGTGGTGGACGATCTGGTGGTGGTGACGGGCGCGCGCTGGAACCCGCAGATCAATGCGCCGCAGCCGCCCATGGTCAATATTGCCTTTCCCGCAGCGGGACAAAATGCCGGATTGAGCTTTGATGGTGGAGCGGCCGCGCCGTTGCAGGCGGCCAAGGATCGCACCGCAATTACCGTCCGCTGGGCGGCGCATGACGACAACGGAGACGATCTGAGTTACGCGCTTTATCTGCGCGGCGACGGCGAGACGGTCTGGCGGCTGCTGAAGGCTGAAGTTACCGACAAGGTATACAGCTTTGATGCCGCGCTCGTTCCCGACGGCGGCTACCGGGTCAAGGTCGTCGCCTCCGATGCGCCCTCGCACACGCCTGCTGATGCGCTCAGCGGCGAGAAGGTGAGCGATCGCTTTGAGGTGGACACCACGCCGCCGGTGGTGAGCGGGCTGAAGGCGGCTCTTGCCGACTGTCTCCATCAAAATTGTCATCCTGAGCGAGCGCAGCGAGTCGAAGGACCTGCGGTTTCTTTAATTCGCCTCACCTTCGACGCCGAGGACACCGCCTCGCCCATTGCGCGCGCGGAATATTCGCTGGACGCTGGTCCGTGGCAATATATCGAGCCGGTCGGCAAAATCTCGGATGCGCACCAGGAACATTACGATCTTCGGATTCCTGTGCCAGCAGAGAACAAAGTCGCCGAGCATCTGATCGCCGTCCGCGTCTACGACCGCTACGACAATGTGGGCGTGGCCAAGACGGTGATCCCCATGCAAGAATCAGGACAAGAGAAGCCGTCGCACAAGTAAATCTCCCATAGGACGCGGCAACTTCAGCGAGATTGCTACGGATGAGTAGTTGGCTTTTCATTTGGCCGATGCAGATTCACGATTCCCAGGTCTCAGAATCGAGACCTGGGGCACCCGCGTACCTGCGATACGCCTGTTTTGCCTGATATTTTTCTACGCTGGAACCAGAACGCCTCCTGCTGCGTATGAGAGAAGAGCGACGAAAAGTTGCGAGGATTTTCGCCTGGGAGGTTTCTGGTGGCCGCATCACGCAAGAGTAAAAAGTTCTGGATCTGGCTGGGGGTTGGCATTTTTGTCATAGTGCTGCTGTTGGGCATCGGGCTGATGCATCTGGCTTCCGGCTCGTCGATTGACCCCAACAAGCTGGGCAAGGTGACGCGCGGGGATGTGGCGCGCTCGGTGGTGGCAACGGGCAAGATCCAGCCAATTACCAAGGTTGAGGTGAAATCCAAGGCCTCGGGCATTGTGGAAAAGCTCTTTGTGGACATCAACAACGTTGTACACAAGGGCCAGGAGCTGGCGCAGCTCGATCAGCAGGAGATTGTGGCGCAGGTGGAGGCGCAGCGGGCGCAACTGGCCGCCGCCGAGGCCAATGTGGCCACATACGAGGCCAATATTGAGCAGGACAAGGTGAACGCCAGCGCGCCGGACCTGCCGATGTACAAGGCCACGCTGGACCGCAACCGGGAGATGCAGAAGGAAGGCGTGGTGAGCCGGCAGGCGCTGGACGACGCCAACAAGGATTACTTGGCGGCGCTGACCCGGCGCGACAATTCCAAAGCCCAAATCGGCGTGGACACGGCCCGCCTGAAGCAGGCGCGAGCGCAGGTGCAGCAGGCGCAGGCGGGGCTGAAGCAGCTTGAAGAGCAACTGAGTTATACGACTATTGTGGCCCCGATGGACGGCGTGATTCTGTCGCGCGATGTGGAGATTGGCGACGCGGTCAGCTCGATTCTGGTGCTCGGCTCGACGGCCACGCTGGTGATGACCGAGGGCGACATCAACGATGTCTATGTGCAGGGCAAGGTGGACGAGGCGGATATTGCGCACGTCTATATGAATCAGCCGGCGCGCATCAAGGTGGAGAGCTTCCGGGACCGCGTTTTCAATGGCAAAGTCACGAAGATTGCGCCGCTGGGCGTGGAAAAAGATAACGTGACGACCTTCGAGGTGCGGGTTTCCATCGACAATCCGGGCGGCGAACTGAAGGCCAATATGACGGCCAACGCGGAGATTATTTTGGACGAGCACAAGAATGTTCTGATGGTGCCCGAAAGCGCCGTGATGTATGACAACCAGAAGAATGCGTCGGTGGAGATTCCCGACAAGAAGCAGAAGGAAGGCAAGCGCAAGATTCCGGTCAAGGTGGGCATTTCGAACGGCTCGGTGACCGAGGTTTTGAGCGGATTGAAGGAAGGCGAACTGGTGGTTCTACAACAGTGATCAGTGGTCAGATGAATTGTATGCAGCTTGAGCGGCGAATCAAGAGCTTTTTTGAGAAAACCCATACTGCTTGCACTGCTGAAATGTAACTGATCACTGACCACTGTTCACTGATCACTGTAAAAGGAGCATGATGAAGATACTTTGGATTGCAACAGCGGCATTGGTGTTGGCGGCTCTTCCGGCGTTGGGCGCGGAGGCGACCTTTGAGCGCACACTTTCAGTGAGCGGGCGCGTGGAACTGACCGTGGCGACCGGCGCGGGCAACATTCATATTACCCGTGGCTCGGGCAACCAAGTACACATCTGGGGCAAGGTAAAGTCGACCTGCTGGGGAATTAACTGCGCCAGCGAACAGCAGGTACGCGAGATCGCGGCCAAACCGTCTATCGAGCAGACGGGCAACATCGTCCGCATCGGAGTCCGCCATCAGAGCTTGAAGAACATCAGCATTGATTACGAGATTCAGGCACCGGAAAATGCATTCCTTGACGCCAGCTCCGGCTCGGGCAATGTAACCGTGGAAGGCGTGGGCGAGAATGCGAAGCTCTCGACCGGCTCCGGCAACATCCACGCCACTGGCCTGCATGGCGGCTTCTCGGCGGAGACCGGCTCCGGCAACATTTACGCGGAGCAGACCGGCGAGGGCTTTGTGAAGGCGGGGACCGGCTCCGGCAATCTGGAGCTGCGCAATCTGCGTGGTGGACTGAATGCTCACACGGGTTCGGGAGACATCAAGGCGGGCGGCGCACCGACGGGCGAATGGAAGCTGGAAGCTGGCTCCGGCAATATCGATCTTTGGATTGGCAATGCGGCCGTCACGCTGGACGCTTCGACCGGATCGGGCAACATTCACACCGATCAGGATATGGTGACGCATGGCTCCTCGGACCACCATCACGTTTCGGGCAAGATCAACGGCGGCGGACCGACGGTGCGCGTTGAAACTGGGTCGGGCGATGTTCGGGTGCATTGAAATGCAGGGGCGACTATGCAGTGAACGCAGCCGCCCCATTAAACTAGAAGCATGGTTCGCATTCTTCGCCCGATCCCTGTGGAACAACTGAAGCTGCTGGTCTTCGATCTGGATGGCACGCTGATCGACTCGGCGCAGGATTTGTGCAACAGCGTGAACGCCACGCTTACCTTTGTGGGACGCGCGCCGCTGGCCGATGAGGAGGTCGCCGGCTACATCGGCGACGGCGCAATCATGCTGATACGGCGGGCGCTCTTTGGGCGGGAGACGGCTGAGAGCGGCGCGCCGGTGGACGAGGAACTGCTCAAACGCGCCTACGACTATTTTCTGGCCTACTATCGCGAGCACAAGCTGGACTTTACCTACGCCTACGACGGGGTTCTGGAGGCGCTGGCCGCGCTGCGGCGCTTTCATGAGCATCCGGATGGCCCGGCGCGCCTGATGGCCGTGTTGACCAACAAGCCGGTTCGCCCTGCGCAGGCCATCTGCGAGGCGCTGGGGCTGGCACCGTTTTTCCTGCACATCTATGGCGGCAACAGCTTTGCCACCAAGAAGCCCGATCCGGAGGGGTTGCGTTCGCTGATGAGCGAGGCCGACGCGCTGCCGGAAGAGACGGTGATGATCGGTGACAGCCAGGTGGATGTGGAAGTGGCGCGCAATGCCGGAGCATGGTGCGTGGGCTGTACCTTTGGCCTTGCGCCGGAGAGCCTGGAGACGCATCCGCCGGATGTGCTGGTTGATTCGCCTGCCGATTGGACAGCGGCGCTGAGTTCTGCGCAATACTAGCCCTTCTCGCAAGTTTCCACGCATCCCACCCTAGCCGCAAAAACAAGGACGCGGCGAGGGTGGGGCACCCATTTTCATCGTAGACGCTGTAGGCTGAAAGCATGGAGACTTCCCTTCCCTTTCGTCCGCTGCGCATTGTGTTGCCCGGCGGCAGCGGCCAGGTGGGTCAGATGCTGGCGCGGCACTTTCAGGAGCAAGGCCACCATGTGACGGTTCTGACGCGCGGACCTTATTCCGCGCCCTGGCAGACGGTTCACTGGGACGGAGAGAGCGCCGGTGATTGGACGGAGACGCTGGAGGGAGCGGACGTCTGCATCAATCTGACCGGGCGCAGCGTGAACTGCCGTTATACAGCAGCCAACCGGCGGGCGATCTACGAGTCGCGCATCCAAAGCACACGGCTGCTGGGCCGCGTGATTGCGGGGCTGAGCGCGCCGCCGCTGGTGTGGATGAATGCCTCGGCGGCGACAGTCAACCCGCGCGCACTGGACGCGAATGGCGCGGATTTGCCGGTGAGTGAGGCGGCAATCGAAGCGAGTCCTGCCAGCGAGCGCTGGGCTGAGCGGCGAGGCTTTTCAGCGCGTGTGGCGCGGGACTGGGAGACGGCGTTCTTTGCGGCCGAGACGCCGCGCACGCGTAAAGTGGCTCTGCGCAGCGCCGTTGTCTTCAGTCCCGCGCCGGGCAGCGCCTTTGGCGTGCTCTCGAAGCTGGCGCGGTTTGGGCTGGGCGGCACGCAGGGCAACGGACGCCAGTTCGTTTGCTGGATTCATGAGGCCGATTATGCGCGCGCGGTGGACTTTCTCATGAGTCACGAGGATTTGCAGGGGCCCTTCAACCTGGCCGCGCCCAACCCGCTCACTAACCGCGAGTTTATGGCAGCGCTGCGCTGGGCGTGGGATGTGCCGAACGGATTGCCCGCGCCAGCGCTGGCGATTCGGCTGGGCGCGATCTTTCTGCGCACCGAGCCGGAGCTGGTGCTCGGAAGCTGCCGCGCCGTTCCTGGAAGGCTGCTCGATGCGGGCTTCAAGTTCGAGTTTGCGGAGTGGCCTGAGGCCGCCGAAGATCTGGTGCGGCAGTGGAAGAACAGGGATCAGTAAAGACTCGCTTCTTGAGGTTCTTGGTTTCCCAGGTCCGAAAATCCGGACCTGGGGCACCCGGCCTCATAGCTGCACCAAGTTCCCTGATCGCTGTTCCTACTCCCTGAGTCCTGCCTTTTCACTTGGCCGGCGTGATGTCGGTGATGGGCAGGTCGATGTGGCCGAGGAGAATCTCGAAGCGGCGCTGCTCTTCTTTCTTGTAGGTCGCCTGATCCGGCCATAGCTCTTTGATGAAGCGCTCTTCGTCGGGGTTGGCGATGGTACCGAGAGTGGAGTTTTTGTAGACGATGGTGACGCGATAGTCCCAGCGCAGCTCTTCGGAAACATGGATTGTCGGCGATTCAATCTTCACGGAGAGGATACGACCAGTGGCTTGAATCTTCTGCAGCAGCGGATAGTGATTCTTCAGGAAAAGTTGGAGGAACTCGGCCTGATGGCCCCATTGGACCTTGTAGTAGTATTCGACGGTGTACGGCTGATCGGCACCACCCTGCGGCGGCGCGCCCTGAGCCATCAGCGGGACGGCAAAAGAAACGGCCAAGGCGAGCACGAGTACGGCGAGAAGAATGCGGCGCATGAAACCTCCTTGATTGAGATGATTGTAGCGTGAAAACGCGCTCTTCATGAACAAAGCTGGTTGAGAGTTGGGCCTTCTCGGTCTTTTCTTCATAACTTGCGAGTATCGGTTTCTATTTGGCAAGTTAGCCACCGCTTCGCGGTGATCGCGAGTTAGCAGGTTGGCGGGTTCATTCCAGGCTTAACTTGACGCGGCAAATCGGGCTGCTCTATTGATCTTAATTCCCTATTGTGATCCAAATTCCCTATTGCCTGCCTCACCAATGAAGATGAAAGAAGCGCTTCAGCTCCGGGGCGAACTCCTGAATCAGGTGCTCGGTGCCGATGAAGCCGGCTTCGATGTGGCCAGACTGCACGCCTTGGACGAGTGGAGTGTAATGGCTGGGATACCACATGGTCTGGATCATGGAACTGCCATAAATGCTGCCGATCTGGGGCATATCGAGCGTGAGATGGCCGCTTTGGGTGTAGGTGAAGAAGCTCATCTTGAGGACGTGGCCGCCGCGGTGGAAGAGTCCGGTGCAGGCGCAGGGGAAGTAGCGCGGATCAGTGCCCACGGCAGCAGCCATGCTCTCGTGCATGGTGTTCTGGATCAGGTTGCTGCCATAACTGAAACCCAGGCGGCGCGCAAAGCCGCCTGCACTGCGATTCCACGCGGAGGGAACGGCAAATGTCTGGTTGTAGATCGCGGTTCCCAGGGAATCGGCGTGGAGCGCGCCGGAGCGGCCGTCCTCGTCGATCCAGCGCTCCCAACGCTCATGGCCGGTGAGCGGCTTGTAAGTGTTGATGTCGAACGACGGCTGCACGGTGAGCGACTTGGCCAACGAATCGGTGAAGTCCTGGGCAAAGAGCGGAGCGGGCGTCAGGAGCAGAAGAAGCAGCGCGGAACGGAGGCAGGAAGTCACTTCTCCATTTTTACCCAAGCATGCGTTGAAGAGGCTCCGATGCGCAAATATTCTTGAGAATGAAATCAAATTGGTCAGAATCAAGGACGATTATTTCATTTATTCGTTGTCGGCGAGGAGCAGGCGGAGGTCGCGCAGGTTCTGGCCGGTGGGTCCGGTGACGACGGCGTCGCCCAAGGCGGTGAACATGGGACATGCGTCGAAGTTGGCCAGAGAGGACTTGAGATGGAAGCCAAAGGCGTGCGCGCGGGTGACGGTGGTAGGATCGGCGACCGCCCCGGCGGAGTGCGTGTTGCCGTCGATGCCGTCCGAGCCGGCGCTGAGTACGGTGAGCTTATCGCGTGAATAGTTCTCCAGATCGAGGGCGCACTCCATCACAAATTGCTGATTGCGGCCGCCGGCGCCGGGGGTGCGATCGATGGTGACGGTCACCTCGCCGACGGAGATCAGGCAGAGGCGGGGATGGTTGGCGCGCAGCTCATGAAAGCGCTCGAGCAGATAGCGTGCGGCGTCAGCGTAGTCCCAGTCGTCGGGTGTGTTGTCGATCTCGACATAAAAGCCGGCCTTCTGCGCCAGGATGCGGGCGGTTTCCGCCAGATCGTGGCTGGAGAGAAGAATCTCGAAGACGGAGTCGCGAAAAGGCGCATCCTCTTCGCTCATGGAGGCGGCGGCGGTGATGCTGCGGGCGTTCAACTTGCCCAGCTTGGGAAACTTGGGAAAGAAGGGCTGATGCCAGCGCTTGTTGCCGGGCGATTCGGGCAGGTCTTCGCGCTCGAAGAAGGTGCGGATGGAGGGCGGCAACTTGGGATTGAGATTGTATTTTTCCAGCAGCGCGCGAACTTCGGCAACGGTGGAGTGATCGGGCGAGGTGGGTCCGGAGGAGAGCGCGTCGAGGGAGCGCAGCGGCACGTCTGGAACCAGCAGGCTGATCTTGGCGGCTTCCGGAGCGGCGATGGCCAGACGGCCTCCCTTGACTGCGGAGAAGTGCTTGCGCAGCGTATTGACCTCGTGTATGGGCGCGCCGGAGGCCAGCAGCAACTGATGGAAGGCGATGGTGTCGTCGAGCGAGATGTGCGGGTCCAGAGGCAGGTCTAACATGGCCGAGCCTCCGCCGGAGATGAGGAAAAAGACCAGTGTCTTTTTGTCGGCTTTGCGCAGCATGGCCAGTGCGGCGCGGGCGGCGGCGAAGGAGGCTTCGTTGGGCGAGGGATGCCCGCCCTCAAAGTAGCGGAAGCGCCAACTGCGTTTTTTGGGGAGCAAGCTGGAACAACAGATGCCGCGCAGGCCTTTGCGGCGGCTCATGCGGTTGAGCAGTACTTCCAGCATGGGAGTGGCAGCCTTGCCGATGGCGATGACAATAATCTTCTTATAACAACCGAGATTGATCGAATCCGGCCCGCTGCCGTCGGGCAGAAGGCGATGGAGGGTGTTGCCATCGAAACAGAGACGGCGATCGAAGGCCGAGGCTATGCTGCATTCCTTGACAGCGCTGGTAAAGATATCCGTGGCCGTGTCGTGCAAGGCGTCGAGAGCGTAATCATTGGCCGGGGTCATCGCGATGGCTCCTGGAGCGTGGAATCCCACCCAGTTCGCAACAAACGCGAAATGGATGGGGCACCCAGCTCGAATGGGCTGAAAAAATCATCCGTGCGCATGAGGAACACCATCGGATTGGATTCTTAGGCAAGCGCTTTCGTTGGACTCATTCCATAGTTCATTCTACGCGAGAGACCTAAGGATTTCTTTATATATCGGCTTCAAACCCGCGCAAAAACGGTACTAAACCTACGAAGTTACCAAAGGCCCATTGAGGTATCCTTGAATTACTATGAATGATCTTCCGCCGAACGTTACCGCTGTGCATCCGCTTGACCCCATCGTTTTTACCCGCCAGTTGTGCGAGATTGAATCCACCACCTACCACGAGGGCGCAGTGGGGGATTTTCTGGAGGATTTTCTCACCCGGCGCGGTTGGACCGTGGAAAAGACGCCCGTCGAGCAGCCGCGCGAGAACGCCGACGGAGGCCCGCGCTGGAATATCTATGCGGGCGCGACCGACCAGCGTCCCGATCTGGTTTTCTCCACGCACATGGACACCGTTCCGCCGTACATTCCCTTCCGCGAGGATGAGGAATTCATCTACGGACGCGGGGTTTGCGACGCCAAGGGCATTCTGGCCGCGCAGGTGGCCGCAGCAGAGGCGCTGCGTGCCGCTGGATTCAAGGTTGGGCTATTATTTGTTTCGGGCGAAGAGCGCGATTCAGCCGGTGCCAAGGCGGCCAACGAGGCATCCAAGGGTAGCCGCTTTCTGATTAACGGCGAACCGACCGACAACCGCTTGGCGCTGGCCTCCAAAGGCGCTCTGCGCGCCAGCTTCAAGGCATCGGGCAAGATGGCGCATTCGGCTTATCCCGAATTAGGCGATAGCGCCGTGCATAAGTTGGTGAGGGTGTTGGCCCGTGTGTTGGAGATGCCGCCAGCCGAGCAGGAAGGGATCGGGGTGAGCACGGTGAATATCGGCCAGATCCAGGGCGGACACGCGCCCAACGTGATTGCCGACAAGGCCGAGGCGCAGGTGCTGGTGCGCACGGTGACGGATTCAGGGCCGGTGCGCGCGCAGTTGACGGAGATTGCCGGCGACCAGGCCGAGGTGGAGTTCACGCTGGATATGCCCTTCATCCGGCTGCGCGCCGTCGAGGGATTGCCGACGATGGTGGCCAAGTTCTCCACCGACATTCCGCAACTGACCAACTGGGGTGAACCGCTGCTGCTCGGGCCGGGATCAATTCACGTAGCCCACACGCCTGCTGAAAAGCTGGCCAAAAAGGAGCTGCTGGAGGCGGTCGAGCTGTACATCAAGGTGGGGAAGCAGTTGCTGGGCTGAGGGCGGCGCTAGCTTGTTGCCTGCGGAATCTCCGCCAGGACGGCTAACTCGCCAATACAGGCCTCGTTCAGCACCGCCATCATCGCCGCTTGCGCGCGGGCCCAGACTGGATGGACGGGGCAGATGGCGCTGCGTTTACAAATTCCCCCTCTGTCCACGCAAAGGTTCAGGCAGATGGGTCCGTCCACGGCCTCAATGACCGCAGGGATGGAAGCCTGCCGTCCGGCGGGCAGAATCTCAAAGCCGCCCGTCTGCCCCCGCTGGGAAACGATGTATCCGGCGCGGCAGAGGGCCTGCAGAACCTTGGAGAGAAAGCTCTCCGGCGCGCCGGTGGCACGGGCCAGCACGGGCAGGCGGGCGCGTTGGCGTTCGGGCAGCGTGGCCAGGTGGATCATCACGCGCACGCCATAATCGGCGGCTCGCGTCAGTTGCATGGTTGAACTGGATTGCGCCATTGCTCGGCTTCCTTCAAATAGTTTCAGATTTTATCGTAGCGCGGATCATGGCCTGCCAACAGCCTAAAGTGGAATAAAAACATCTAAAATGCAATTTTCAGGTCCTCGGCCAGCGGACAGTTGGCGCATTGGGCGCTGCGGCGACAATGCGCCTTGCCCACCGCAACCACCAGGGCATGGAATTCGTTGAAGAGTTGTGCGTGCTCCTCCGTGGCGTCGGCGGCGAAGGCCTGCCGCGTAAGTGCGACCAACGCGTTGTAGCCATTGCGGTTGCGGCCCGGCGGAGGGGTCAGCAGCCGGTGGCGCTCGGCAATGCGGCGCAGATACTCGTCGGCGACAGGCACTGGATGACCGAGGGCATAGAGCAGAATGGCGTCGGCGGTCTCTGGACCTACGCCGGGCAGCGCCAAAAGGCGGACGCGCAGGCCTGCCGTGGGGCAAGCGGCCAGAACGTCGAGCGAACCGCCGAACTCGCCGTCGAGCATCGCGACAAACGCCTTCAGCGCGGGAGCCTTGCGCGAGTGAAAGCCGGAGGACTGAATCAGGCGCTGCAATTCTTCCAAGGGGAGCAAGCGCAGGCCCTCGACAGTGAGCGCACCCGCCGCGCGCAGCTTGGTGAGCGACCGCTCAACGGCCTTCCAGGCGGTGTTCTGCGTGAGGTATGCGCCCATAATCATTTCGAAGCGCGTTTCCGCTGGCCACCAGTGTTGCGGGCCATAGGCTGCGGCGAGCTGATCGTGCATCTGTCGGAGGCGCTGGGCGGAAGTGGGTTTGGACGAGGTCACTGCTGGACTTAGGATAGCGGAATTCCGGCTGGGGATCGCGCGATCTTCGACGGTCTCAGGTGCGAGGGAGGCCCAACCGCTGGTAGAGTTCATCCTCCAGCAGCCCGCGCCCCGGCTTGTACGGCTGGAACCACTCGCCGTCGATCACCAGTTGCGGCACGGCGCGCTTGCCCATGCGGCGCACCAGTTCAGCCGCTGCCTCGCGGTCCTTGTCGATGTCGATCTCGGTGTACTCGACGCCGTGGTTGGTGAGGAATCTGCGCGCGGCGCGGCAATCCCCGCACCAGGTGACACCATACATTTGCACCTTCATGCGGAAATTGTACAGCCTCCGCGCTGCTAACATCAGGGTATGACCGCCGAAGAGATCAAATCGCTGCTGAAGCTGGAGCCGCACCCGTACGAGGGCGGCTGCTTTCGCCAGACGTACGTGGCCCATGAGCGTGTGGAACTGGAACGCGGTTCGCGCTCCGTGGGCACGGCGATCTACTACCTGCTGGAGCCGGGAACTTTCTCGGAGATGCACTGCCTTGCCTCCGACGAGGTCTTCCATTTCTATCTCGGCGATCCGGTGGAGATGCTGCAACTTTTCCCCGATGGAAGCTCCGCTGTCTTTACTCTTGGGCCGGATTTGCAGGCTGGGCAGCAGGTGCAACTCGTCGTTCCGGCTGGAGTGTGGCAGGGCGCGCGGCTGGTCGGCGACGGCAAAGTGGCGCTGCTCGGCTGCACAGTAACTCCCGGCTTCGATTATGCCGATTATCAGAGCGGGAGTTATACGCAGTTAGCGGATAAGTGGCCAGCGGAAGCGGAGCTAATCAGGGCGTTGACGCGAAGCGATTGATTCGACTTGAGACGATTGAAAAACAATAACTCTGTCATCCTGAGCGAAGCGCAGCGGAGTCGAAGGACCTGCGGTTGCTTTGTCGCCATGCATTTTTACAAGATCAATGAGATCACCGCCGCTCACGAAAGAAACTGCGCAGCAACTCGGCGGATTCATCGGCCAGAATGCCTTGCTCCACCTGCATCTGATGGTTGAGTTGCGGATGATTGAGCACGGAAAGCACCGAGCCAGCCGCGCCTGCTTTGGGATCGGCGGCGGCATAAACCAGCCGGGCGATTCTGGCATGAATCATCGCTCCGGCGCACATCGCGCATGGCTCTAGAGTTACATAGAGCGTGCATCCTAGCAGGCGATAGTTACCGACGTAGGCCGCCGCCACGCGCAAGGCCACAATCTCCGCATGGGCCGTGGGATCCAGCGAACGCAGCACTCGATTCTGCCCGCGCGCGACAATCTCGCCCTCGTGCACGATGACCGCGCCAATTGGCACCTCGCCGGCCTCTGCGGCCATGCGGGCTTCCGTGAGCGCGAGTTGCATGAAATCAATGTCGGTCATGGCAATAATGGTAGCGCGATTGGCTGCTGCTGGGTCATGCAGTGAAGCGTGCCCAGACCCCAGACTAAATCCACGCAGTGAATGCCAATGACTTCGCGGTCTGGAAAGAGTTCGGCCAGCGTGTTCAGTGCAATGCGGTCGTTGGGATCGTGGAAGGTGGGGACTAACACAAGATCGTTGGCGATATAGAAGTTCGCATAACTCGCTGGAAGGCGTTGGCCACGAAAGAGCACTGGCCGCGGAAGTGGCAGTTCGACTAACTCGAATAGCTTTCCGTCGAGTGTGCGCGCGGCCTTCAGTCGCGCGAGATTTTCGGCCAGCGGCGCGTGGTTCGCGTCATTCTTGTCGAGTTCGACGGCGGTAACAATTGTCGATGGACCAACGAAGCGGCTGATGTCGTCCACGTGGCCGTGCGTGTCGTCGCCCACGATGCCACGATTCAGCCAGATAACCTGATCGATGCCTAGATAGTCGTGAAAGGCTTGCTCCAGTTGCGCGCGGCTCACTCCTGGATTACGCTGCTGCACCGTGCTGAGCAGGCACTCTTCGGTAGTCAGTAGAAGCCCCGCGCCGTTCACGTCAATGGAGCCGCCTTCAAGGACCAATCGTTGCTTCAAGCCGTCAGATAACTCGACCGAAGGCTGCCATTCAGGCAGAGTTAGTAACTCACTGACGCGCCCCGGTACTTGATCGTCTAACTTCCAGTCGTCGTACTTGGCCCAGGCGTTAAAGCGCCAGTTGGTCAGGCCGACTTTGCCCTCGGAGTTGCGCACAAAGATCGGTCCGGAATCGCGCGTCCAACTGCGATTCGTCGGCCATGGGTGCAGGCTGACGCGATCGAGATTGGCCCCGGCGCGCTCCAGGATTCCGAAGACGCGTAACTCGGCCTTCGCGTCCTCGACAAGAATATGAACGTACTCGTGCGCGGCAAGCAGGCGCACAATCTCCGCGTAGAGCCAGGGGATGGCCTGAAACTTACCGGGCCAATCTTCGGGGTTGTGTGGCCATGCTAGCCATGTAGCCTCGTGGCGCTCCCATTCGGCGAGCATGCGGTAACCGAGTTTGCGTGGCGTCTTGTTCTGCATAGAAATACTCAAATCTTCCTGAGACTGAAAGCAGCTGCAGGTCCTTCGACTCCGCTACGCTCCGCTCAGGATGACAGTCTGTTGAATGATGCGCTCATCCATACTGCGGCGATTTGACTCCGACTATTTGCAATCCCCGTCCGCGCTCCATGAATTCACAGGATCGATGAAGCGCTTGGCAATCGGCGCGTAGGCATCAATGCGGCGGTCACGCAGAAACGGCCAGTTGCGGCGCGTCTCTTCGATCAGGCCAAGGTCAATCTCGCCGATCAAAATCTCTTCCGCATCGTGCGAGGCCTTGGCGATGACGCGGCCAAAGGGATCAGCCAGAAAGCTGCCTCCCCAGAATTCGATGCCAGGACCCTCGACGCGATTGCCGAGTATGTCTCCGTGCTCAACGCCGACGCGATTCACTCCCGCCACATAGACGCCGTTGGCGATGGCGTGAGAGCGCTGAATCGTTTGCCAAGCATCATATTGCGCCGCGCCGAACTCGGCCTTCTCGGCCGGATGCCAGCCGATTGCCGTGGGATAAAAGATAGCCTCCGCGCCTTGCAGAGCGGTGAGCCGCGCGGCCTCCGGATACCATTGATCCCAGCAGACCAGCGTGCCAACGCGGCCATAGGCAATGTTGACGGCCTGAAAACCCAAGTCGCCGGGTGCGAAGTAATACTTTTCGTAGTAGAGCGGATCGTCCGGAATGTGCATCTTGCGATAGACGCTGGCGATGGCTCCATCGGCATTCAGCGTGACCGCCGTGTTGTGATAAAGCCCCGGCGCGCGCCGCTCAAAGAGTGAGGCGATGATGACGACGTGTACCTCGCGGGCCACTTCCGCCAGCC
>Ga0255351_1000591_pt1 | contig 15956 bp, 6 predicted proteins | sample HBST25r2metaG_FD_186024 | JGI IMG/M metagenome (GOLD analysis project Ga0255351, IMG submission 186024) | Peat soil microbial communities from Stordalen Mire, Sweden - H.B.S.T-25.r2 | ecosystem: Environmental > Terrestrial > Soil > Wetlands > Peat | place: Sweden: Norrbotten County, Stordalen... | reverse complement strand
ACGCTTGGTGCGATCACATCAGACCCTAAGTACTTTGGGAGTGTTGCTCCTGTGGTTTCAGTGAATGACGTTTTCTACATATCCGATTGTACTGGATTGCCAAACGGCAAAGGATTTTTCTACGTAGAGAACGCAAGTATCTACTACAAAACAGTTGCGTTGAATAGTATGGGTAATTCTGCTAGTGCTGTCATTGGTACGGTAACTGCTACCGAGAACACTGCATTTCAGATTACAGGTATGAGTAACCTCAATGCTACATTGACTGCTGCTATTCCTGGCGCGGTTGTTGGAGCTATCTATCCAGCAATGTTTACATTTGATGCTGGTGGTGAATTGCCAGGCACTTTTCCTGCGGTTGTAGCAAATATACTCAACACCAATCTTTATCCTGCTCCTGGACTTGAGACTGCTGCATTTTACTTCATCAAGATTATCGCGGTTGCCCCAACAAGATTCAGCATTTATTCCACATTAGCAGACGCTACGTCTGGAGCTAATGCATATACCATTGATTTTGCTGGCAACAATGCTAGCGTAAATATTCCTATACAGATGCTACCTAATTACGGATATACGGCTCAAAATATAGTGGGAAGCACTGTGCCATTTATTCTGCCACCAGCAATTGTTGCTGGTAGTGTTCCTATCGGTAATCCTACTGGACTTCCTGGTGTATCCAACCTAAACGTAGGCGACACTATACATTTTGCTAATCAAACTGGTGCCAACGTATATATATTCCAAAATCCTGGACAACAAATAATTATTGGTGCTGGAGTTGCTGCTGCTACCTCTGGGTTTGGCGGAACATTGCTTGCAGATGGTGTGGTGAACCAATGTTGCTTGGAGTCGAACACTGTATCGCAAGCATTTGATTTGGTAGTTCTATCTAATACTCCTGCTACTATGGCGTTCCCATATGGGCAAACTATGTTCAATTTGGTTAATGGTGTCAATGTGATTGGTGCATTACAGTATCTATAAATAATTATTTTTCTTCAACAAGGACGTTGGTATGGCGATAATTAACAGCTTAAATGGTCTGATAGTTCCAGGTAATGGAATAGACTTCACACAAAATGCAACTGGAGCAATTGTTGTTTCCACATCTCAGTCATCTGGGGCTACAACTGTAGACGCTATAGCCACGTTTGCTGATGTGAATGGCACACTACAGAGCTCAGGTGTGGCAATTGATTCGAGTGGAAATATCACTGGAGTGAACAATGTATCTTGTGCTGAATTAGCGCTAGACAGCAACAATAGCAACTATGTATCACTATCTTCACCATCAGGTTTATCTGCATCCGTCAACTACAAAATGCCATCAACTATTGGAAACGCCGGCAATTTGCTCATCATCAACACTGTTGCGGGTAACACCGCAAATCTCTCATGGAGTACTGCTGGTGGCGAAGGAATAATCACTACAGTAAACGGTACTACTGGAAGAATTGATGTTAGCGCAGGAGCTGCTCCAAACATTGATATTGATGCTGCATACGTTGGGCAAGCATCGATCACTACATTAGGCACGATAACTACTGGAACGTGGAGTGCAGCTAACCTCAACGAATCACAGATAACAAATCTAAGTACTAGTCTTGCATCATGCGAAAAGTTTGCAAACAAAGGTGCAGCGAATGGATATACCGGACTAGATTCCAATGGATTAGTGCCAGTAGCGAATATCCCTTCGTTGCCTGAATCACAGATAACCAATTTGACCACCGATTTAGCAGCGTGCGAAAAGTATGCACACAAAAATGTAGCTGGCGGATACTGTCCGTTGGATAGTAGCTCACTTGTTCCAGTAGCGAACATCCCAGCACTTGCAGAATCACAGATAACCAATCTCACGACTAATCTTGCAGCGTGTGAATTATCTGCACACAAAAATGTAGCATCAGGATATTGCCCACTAGACAGCAATGTACTTGTGCCAACAGCGAACATCCCAGCACTTGCAGAATCACAGATAACCAATTTGACCAGTGACTTGTTAGCGTGCGAAAAAACAATCAACAAAGCTATTGCTGGGGGATACTGTCCATTAGACAATAGTGTGCTAGTACCTTTGGTGAACCTTCCAAATATTGCTGAATCGAAAGTAGTTAATCTAGTCACCGATTTAGCAGCGTGCGAAAAGTCTGCCAACAAAGGTGTTGCTAGTGGATACGCATCATTGGATAGCAGCTCACTTGTGCCTGTGGCAAACATTCCAAACATCACCGAATCGATGGTGACTGGACTTGTCAGCAATCTTGGTACTATCACCACAAACATTTCTACATTGAATGGAGATATATCTACGATCAACACTGCACTAACAGCAAAGGCTGATTTAGTTGGTGGCGTACTTCAAGCATCTGAAATTCCTACATCTGTACCGTTGACGATCAATGCAAAGACTACCAGCAACAACACTATCACGCTAGCAACAACTGATATCGCCAATTGCGAAAGTACCACACACAAAAATGTAGCTAACGGCTATGCACCACTAGACAGCAACGGATTTATTCCATTAGCTAATCTTGGCGACTGCATCAGCAATACTATTACTCTATACGTAGACAATAAATATACTGGGTCTGTGAACGATGGAAGCATACTCAAACCTTTCACCACCATCATGGCAGCGATCAACACTATAGGTGGAGCACCAACAAGCAACTCAGATGTGAACTTGATGAATAGATTCATCATACACATCAATGGTGGGCAGTACGATGAAGATTTGACTATACCTGGCTCACGCCACATCACGCTACTTGCTGATGGAATGGTAGTGCTAGGAGACGGTAATTCCGGCGGCTACTCTCAGTATTATGCAACCAGCACGACTGTACGAAATGTAAATATTCAACTATTCCAAAATACTGCACAAACTCACGCCTACTTCAGAGAAACTACCATCCTAGCAACAACTGTTCGCACTCAACATGGGGCTCCATACACACATGAGGGCCTAGAAGCTGGTTGGCAAATATCTGGTGTGATCAATATCTGTGCGTTAACTGGTGGAAGTTTTGCTGATAGCGAAATGCAATTCAATCAAGTACGTTGCAATGATCAATCTGCAACTGGTTGGTTCATCAACAATACTTCTACTGCAACATCATGGACAGGCAATATTAGTGTTCGCTGTGTAGGTTGCCGTGGAAATGGAATAAACTTTGGATACTCTGCAAACTTCACTAGCTTCAATTTGTACGACGCAATCGAGTGCTACTTTGTTGGTATGTTGAATGTTGCTCGCATGGGAACAATGAAGCACACTACTTTCTATGCAAGCGGTGGATTTTCTGCAAGCACATTGACTGGAATTTCCAGCACATATCAACCATACTACAGTCAGATGATAGATTGTACTTGCCAAACTGGTTCTTCATTTTCGACCATATCAGCAAACACGCTATACATCGACAATGCTACTTGGGTGAAATCTGGCGGAGCAATTGCGACCACTGGTTCGCTCACGCTAAGCATTGACTATGGGTTCCCAAACAAAAGTGCGTTCACAGGATTAGTTGACGGCCAGGTGATTACTTGGAATAGTGCTGGCAATGGGTTCGTGAACACGACTCCTTCTGCTGGTGTTACTCAATTATCTTTACTCTCAGATTGCAGCACAAGCAGCGTAGTCAACGATCAATTGCTAGTGTTCACCACAGGTTCAGCACTAAACAAATGGACCCCATACACATTGTCTGGGGCTACCTTCAACGACTCTACGCACACCATCACTGTATCATCCGGTGGAGTCACCAGCAACGTAGCTACCACTAATCAAACAACAGTATCATCGGCAACAGGAGCTGTCACCATAGGCCTTGCTAGCAATCCAGTATTGCCAGGAACTGCTGGTGTGACGCTTCCACAAGGCAACACTGCTGCTCGCGCTGGGGCTGCTGGAACAATTCGATTCAACGGACAAACATCAGTATTTGAAGGTACAGTTGACGGCACTAATTGGGCGACTTTCGAGTCATCTGCAATTGGCGTGACAAGTGTAGCTGGAACTACTGGCTATATCACTTGCTCATCAAGTATCGGCAACGTAGTGGTGAATATAGACCCTACGTACATTGGCCAATCTAGCTTGACCACAGTCGGCACAATCACTTCTGGGTACTGGCACGCTGGAATTATTTCTGGCACGTACGGTGGCACAGGAATAAACAATGGTGCTAGCACTATCACTCTTGGCGGAAATCTCAGCACTATTGGAGCTTATACTACAGCATTGACTTGTACTGCAAATACCGCATTGACATTACCTACAAGCGGTACTTTAGCCACTACATCACAGATACCAGCTTTTCCATTATCCTTGAGCAACGGTGGTGCTAATGCATCTCTCACAGCAAGCAATGGCGGTATAGTTTATTCAACAGCATCAGCACTAGGTATTCTTGCAGGTACTGCAACTGCAAATCAAATGCTGCTATCAGGCTCTAGCACTACACCTGTTTGGTCAACAGTAACTCATCCTGCTACAACTACAGCTAATCAATTACTTTACTCATCTGCTGCAAATACCCTTGCTGGACTTGCGACAGCTAACAGCAGTGTGCTTACCACTAATTCTTCTGGTGTACCTTCTTGGATAACATTCAACACATCCAATTTGGCAGACGCAAACATCACCAGCTTATCTGACAAAAATATTTATCGGTACAGCCTCGCAGCAGGTAAATGGCAGAACACAGCCGACCTCACTGTAGTAGAAGGACAAATAACCACATTGCTAGTGTCGACTGGAGTTCTCAAGAACACTACTGGAACAACACAGAACACCACTATCGTCACGGCCTACACTGATGGTACAGATAGCAATATTTTGCACGGCAACAATACGTCTCCTAGCAACATGACTCCAACTGCCGTGACTCTTTACCCATCTGACAACATTGGTATCAGTGGCTACAAAATTTGGGATGGCGGCCATACAGACTGGAATGGAACCAACACCTCAGCATATTTACGCTACAACATCGACTACGGTAGTGCGTTTCAGGCCTACTCATTCAACTGGGCATTGAACGGTATACCGAACAATCCAAGCAATATCAACTTCAACGTGTATGGAGCTAATCTTGCAAGCTGCTATACCGACACTGGGTACAACACAACTAATTTGACGTTGATTGCTGGTGGAGTTCAATTGACTACACAGAATGGAAGTGTAGCAATCACCAATACTAGTTCTTTCAGATACATTGTCATCACTGTGCAAGACCTTAGCAACTCAGCTAGTGGATTCTCTACAAATGGTGGTGGCTTCTGGTTGATGAAAACTGCTGGTGGATACACTAATTTAGTGTTGAATACAGATTTCACTTTAGCGACTGATGCGACTACAGGTAATCCTGCGCTAACGTATACTGATAGTGCAGCATCAAATCTCACGTACAACCTCAACACACTGCTAGTTGAAGAAGCATACCGCAGAATCTACCCAGTGATTAGATCATCTGGTGCAATAGCATTGAACAACGGCAGCTACAGTGTGCAATTGACTGTGCCAACTTTAGCAGCTTCTAGCACATACATATTGCCAGCCACTGTGGGAACATCAGGGCAGGTGCTATCGCTCACCAATGGTACTGGTACTTTGGGGTGGGCAACTCCCGCTACTGGAACAGCAACAGCACTTCAATCTGCAACCACTGTGGTTTCTGTGAATACAGCTACAGCTCCAACAACAGGTCAGGTACTTACTGCAACTGGTGGAACCGCAGCTAATTGGCAAACTCCATCTGTAAGCGTGCCAACATCATTGGCAAGCGCTACGACTACTGTGGGAATAAATTCAACTACACCATCAGCAAATCTAGCCTTGGTGGCAACATCATCAACTGCTGCAACTTGGCAACAGATCAACCATTTGAATTTGAGCAATATTGGTAGCAACACCCATGCACAGATAGATAGTTTCATCAGTCTTGCTGGCACCATTTTCAACCAAAATCTATCTTACACCACTGAAATGACAAACACGGTTGCGGTTACTCAAAATTCATCTGTGCTGATGTCGTACTCAGATTCACTATATGGGTCCGTTTGTTATTCAACAAATACCACCCCTACATATATGACCCCAGTTGCTTTCACAGCTAGCGATACTGGTGGTTCAATAAGCGGTGTCCAAATTGTAGGTAATATTCACTCGACCAACAATTACACTGTTCGTTTGAATGTCAAATATTCTTCTCAATTTCAAGTGGCCCAAGTTGTCTTCACCGCTAATATGTGGCAACTATATGGTTCTGTTTCGTGTAGTGTTTACGCATCAAACTCAGTTAGTGCGTATAATGATACAAATGTAAATAATGTGAACGCTGGTTTGGTTCCGATATATGTCAATATAAATAATTTTCCAGGCTGTGGCGTGACAACAATCACAGCACCATTTGCTAGTTTGGAAACATATCAATATTTTCATGTGTTCTTGGTTGGCGTAGGCGGCCAAGATCCAGCTGCAGCAATGCAAATGTTTGAGGCACAAGGTACGCTCCCAGGTTTGATATTGAATACAGACTACACAGTAGCCAGCGATCCATCTACTGGGTTCCCAAACATCACATACACAGATGCTACCGCGATCACAATGACCTGCATGTATGAAAGATTAGCTGTTGAAGAATTGAATCGTAGAATTTATCCTGTTGTTCGAGATGCAAGTGATTTAGTGCTAGCTTCTGCATCTTCTGCTATCACTGGCTACACTGGTTGGAATGTGCAAAATTTATCTAACGCATTAAACTTCAACTACAGTGGCACAAATGAAATGTCGCTCACCAGTGCTGGTGCATTGACTGCTGCAAACTACAAATTATCTGGCACCATCTATGACAGCGAAACTGTAAACATTGCTAATCCTTTGTACAGCAGCGGCACTTCAATCACGAGCTTTGGTACATACATACCTTATTGTCGGTCCTTCCAATCTTCTGGAACAATGACGATCAATTATCAAATGCCACTGAAAGCTGCCAACAGCCAAACAAAAATATTTATGCTTGATGTTGATACAGGAAGTGCCAGCGACAACACTAGTTGGCTGCAATTCTCAATGACTGTGGTGACCACTGCAAACTACTATACTGGTGGAACTATTTGCTACAGCAGTTTAGTGCAAGCAGTTGCGGGTCATGCTCAACTATACTTCACCACAGATTTACCGGTAAACAGTCCGCTAAACTCAAACTTCATCACCATTAGCAGACTTACTGGTACATCTCCTACTAGTGGTGGAACAACACTGTATAGCGGCACAAACGTGTATCTATTTGGTATGAACGCAATATATTTGGTGAACTCTATAGGAAGCACCAGCTACACCAGCAAAGCATAATCAGTAAGGTAAATCAGCATGGCAATCTACAATCCTATCCTGAATGAAATTGCCGCTGGCCGAGGGATATCTACTATCCAAAATGCCAGTGGTGCTGTGGTGATATCGACTATTGCTATTCCACCAACAGTGAAAGTTGCAGCTAATGCTGTGGTTACTTTTGCTGATAGTGCAGGTGATTTGCAAGGTAGTGGTGTCAGCATTGATTCCACGAACAATATGTCTGGTATTTCCACGCTAAGCTGCAATACTGTTGCGCTGAATTCTAGCACTCACTCTATATCCCTTTCAGCTCCATCTGGTTTATCTGCATCAGCCACGTACACTATGCCTTCATCAATGGGAATGGCTGGCAACTTGCTTATCTTGAATAGCGTAGTTGATAGTGTAGGTAGTCTAACTTGGACGGCAGCTGCTGGCGAGGGATTAATCACTGGTGTAAATGGAACAACAAATCGAATTACCTCCAGTGGAGGAGTTACCCCCGCATTAGATATAGCGGCTACGTACATTGGGCAATCATCAATCACCACGCTTGGCACAATCACATCAGGATACTGGAACGCATACACTATTCAATCAAACTTTGGCGGAACCGGAGTCAACAATAATGGGAATACGCTAACAGTTGCTGGAAATTTCAGCACAACCGGAGCATATACAGCTAACCTCAACGTCACTGGCAATACCAATGTGACTTTGCCGACCACAGGAACTTTAGCTACTGTTGCACAGATACCAGCTTTCCCCCTATCAGTAAGCAATGGCGGCACTGGACAATCATCCCTCACTACAAATGCACTACTGATTGGCAACGGCACAGGCACAATTAATTTTCTTGCTGGCGGCACTGCTGGGTACGCACTTACTTCTGCTGGCACTACTTCAATCCCTGCGTGGACATCATTGTCTGGCTATGCACCGCTAAATAGTCCAATCTTTACTGACGGGATATTCTTCAATTCTGAGACCGTCCCAGGCTGGAATATTGGTGCCTCATCTTCAACTAATCCAAGTGCTGCTTCTTTTGGCATCTCGAATAATTATGTAGTGAACGCTTTGAGAATTGATGGCTACGGAAATGTTGTACTTGCTTTAAATCTCACAGTTGATGGCTCTATCACCAATTATTCAACAACAACACAAATGAACAGTGCTATCTCTAGTGCACTGAGCAGCTATGTCACCAGCACTTCATTATCTAGCACATTGAACAACTACACCACCAACGCATCATTGGCAAGCACCCTTGGAAATTACCTAACCACTTCTGTGGCTGCAAGTACATACGCTCCAATTGGCAGCTACGTTACCAGTTCATCGTTGACCACTACATTGAGCAACTATACCACTAATTCATCATTATCTAGCACGCTCAGCAACTATGCCACAAATTCAACGCTAACTAATTATGCACCGCTAAATAATCCAATCTTTACTGGCGGGATATTCTTCAATTCTACGGTAGCTCCCGGATGGAACATCGGGATAACAGCATCAACCACGCAAAGTACTGCTAAATTTAGCATATCGAACAACTACGTGGTACAGGTGTTGGGAATTGATGGCTACGGAAATGCTGTACTTGCTGGAAATCTCACAGTTGATGGCTCTATAGCTAATTATTCTACTACTTCACAGGTAAACAGCTCTATATCTAGCGCATTAAGTAGCTACGTCACCAATTCAACACTATCTAGCACTCTAGGAAACTATGTCACTAATTCATCTTTATCTGGCACTTTGGGAAACTATGTCACCAATTCAACATTATCTGCATATGTAGCACCAAACAAATACTCAACAAATTACCTGATGTTCGTGGCTTCAACTGATTTTTCCGACAATATATACTTTATGAGCCCAACTATCGGGAGCTACTATGTAGACATGTCTAGTGTAGGAGGGGCGGGGCCAAACCTCGTGATGCCTCCCGATAGCAGCTTAACTAATCTTCAACAATTCTACATACAGACATCACCTGGAGGTATCTACAATATTGGGATATATGGCGGAAGCGGAAATGATTGGTTCTTTACTTCATACGGAACGGGCCAAAGTTCAGAGATAGGACTTAGTCCAAACACAACATATCAATTTACGTATTACCAAAAAAGCATCCAAAATAATCCGTGGGATAGCACTGGAATTGCACCAGGCAACAGTTTCACTGCTACTGTTTGGCAAAGTACTGGAATACCTATACCAAACAATACTTCTTTTTTGGGAGTGTATACCAAAGCTAAGGCATTGACGTGCAACCTTGCCGTGCCAACCTCGCTTACCGAGGGAACTTATTTCTCTGTTGCTGACATGAATAGCCACGGCTCTCAATCGCAGGTAATCATTAATCAAATAAACGGTAACTCGATAGATGGAGCAACATCACTGACGATGAATAACAATAATTTCAGGGTTCACATGGTGTATTCAGGCAGTGGAAGCTATGGCAAATTAACCATTCTTAGCCAGCAGTAGTCGCCAAGAATGGATGTGTGCCAGCAAAGGATTGTTCCGCCCCGCAAATACTTAGGCTATACGTGAAATAATACACTATACTTAGACAACAATTGTATACCTTACTCAACTACTGTACTCAACTACTCTTTTCCATGGAGGGAAAACTAAATGCCATTTCAAATACAAAATTTCGCAAGAGTTTCTGCTTCTGCAAATGAAGAAATAGATATAATTCAACAAATGAATACTGCTGTAAGCCCTGCTGTCATGTACAACGCGGATGTAAAAGGTTGTTTCACTAAACACAGCTATTTTTCCAGCACGTTCACAGGAACAAATCCAGCTGTATCCAGTGGTGATACTCAGTCTGTGATTGGAGCTCCTGGCTACTTTGATCAAATTTCTGGCAACTTGAAGAAATATGATTCAATTGAAGCATATAGTGCTGTCGACAATTTCAGGATTACTTATCAAGTTGTAGCTATCAACGCCACTTCTCCAAAAGTAATTGTTACCCCAACAAACACTACTGGAGTGGTGAAATTGCTTGTTGCTCCTGTGTTTACCACAGCTGTTCCAAATGGCCCTATCACTGGTGGCACTCTTTTAGCTACTCCAGTTACCGTGATTCCTGCTATGGCTAACGCAGTTGTTTCAGTAAATAGCGTAGTGTTTGCTACCAATGCTGGCACTGCATACGCGGGTGGCGGAAACATTGGTTTAGCGTACGACAATGCAGTGGTGATAGTGACCCCTAATGCAGTTCCAGGATTGATTGCTGGTGCTGCTGCGGCTACTTTCCAACCAGAAACAATTGCTGCTACTGGTTTATTGGGTGCTCTAAGCATTGCTGAAATTGGTCATGGCGTAGTTCTTTCTGCTGCTAATCCATTCACAGCTGCTGCGCCTTGGACTGGATATCAACCATTAATCGTGTACGTGAATTACTCTGTATTTGCGACCGTTTGATGAAGTAGCTATACACGGAGGTAACGACACATGGCTTTCAGTAGAGTACAAATAATCTCTTACGCTCTCACTCTGATGGGCCGAAAGCCTGTGTCGTCCTTAGTTAACCAAGGTGATATAGTCACGTCAGCAGACCAAGCATTTGATTTATTGCTGACATCTGCATTGTCTATTGGCTTCTGGCGATTTGCGACCACTATAGCTACATTGCAAAAAGTTGCAGAAACACCTATTGGTGGCTACTGGATGTACTCGTATATGTTGCCATCAAACTACTTGAAGATGGTGCATCTGTATCCGCACACGTATGACTTTGAGCTATACAGCAACAGTAGATTGTACAGCAACTTCAATAATCAATATCAACCGCTCTACATAGAGCATATATATTTACCTAGCGAAACACAGCTACCACCATACTTTGTCAAATATTTCAGCTTCGAGCTAGCATCCTATTTAGCACTAAGTAATGCACAAACACCTGATTATTTAGCCGAACTTGAGCGTAGACGTGTGATTGAATTATCCATTGCTCAAGCTGCTGATGCGCAAAATCGGCCACAATCCCCATTGATGTCCAGGCCTATGTTGGAGTGCCGCTACGTCAGCACATTTGCTGGTGGATAGAGAGTAGGTGCGTGCATGGCTAAAATCAGATGGGATCAAGTCAACTTCACTCGTGGAGAATTAGACCCTAGAGTACAGTGCCGCACTGACTGGCCCCAATACTACAAGGCTGCAAAATACATACGCAATTGTGTGAGTATTCCGCAAGGTGGAGTTACCCGCAGATGGGGAACTGAATTTGTAGAAGACCTCAGCAGAAGATTGAACCTTTTGGATGTGTCGCAATTTGCTGATGTAGAAATCATGGCATTTCCATTTAGCGATACTACCACATATTTGCTAGTGTGGAGCCACCATTCATTGCTGATATACCTAGAAAATCAACTAGTAGCTATGATAGTTGACACTGGTGGAATGATATACACCAGAGAAGATATAGCTAATTTGAGGTTCACACAAGCATCTCGCAGACTGATCATTACCGATGGCAACCATCAACCAATGAACTTGCGTAGAAGCGCAAATGAACCGGTACTTGTTGCAGGATTTACGCTAGATGCTGATGTATGTATTGCTGATATACCTGACAGTGCGATAAACGTTGGCAAAGTATACCCTGCTAGATTTACCTTTGGTGCTATTTCTCCAACAACCAATCCACAAATTTTTGCTGGCAGATTCTATTTCATACGGATAACAGCAGCTAACAGATTCAAGATTTATTCAACATCTGAGGATGCGATAAATGATGTGAACGCATACGCAATGAGCGCATTTGCAACTGGATGGAATTTGTTTATCCAAAACACCTGGACATTATCTGCAATAGCTTTTGCTAATGTACCTACATATGACTTCGATCATACTTACCTCAACAAGAACTATATATTTACTCCATCTGCAATTGCGGCTGGAAATGGAACCATCACAGCAACAGCTGCAGCAGGAATAGTATTGCCAGCGGCAGGTTTCTTCACCGCTGCAAATATTGGCGGTATATTTTCTGGTAGCTCTGGCATCATACGTATAGCATCAGTGACCCCAAATGGTTTATCTGCAACAGGAAGCATAGTGAATAGTTTTCCTGGTGCTCTTACTCCTATCACTGGTGACTTATGCTATATAGGTGTGCCAGCATGGAGCGATACTCGCGGATGGCCTAGATGTGCAGGTATGTTTCAGGGAAGATTAGTGATGGCTGGAACTGCTGAAATTCCCAATGGTCAATGGCTATCGGTAATCAACGAACTGTACGACTTTGATGAAAGCCAAACATTGTCCGATAACGCCATCGCATCATACCCAGCATCAGGCGCAATTAGCTACATCAAAGCAATCACATCAGCAAGATCGCTATTGGTGCACACTAGCACTGCAAACTACAGCACTCAAATACAGAATGAAGTAGCTATTATTCCGCAAAACTATATGTTGATTGAGCACAACAAATTTGGTGTAGGTAATGTGCAACCTGCGTACATAGACAATCAGTTGCTGTTTATCGACTCTAGCGGCAACAACGTGATCAATATGTGCTGGGATTTCATTCAGGGCAACTACGTCACCAACAATATATCCATTGCAGCTAGCACATTGATTCGCAATCCAGTCGACATGTCAGCATTTTCCGAACCAAAATACCTTGATGGATTCTACGTATTATTCATCAATGGTGATGGTACATTGTGCATACTGCAAACGCTGAAAGAAGAAGATATTCTAGCGTTTTCGCTAAGCAACACTAGCACATACTTATCTATTGACCAAAGCAACAGCTATGCTGCGACTCCATCATCCTATCTGAAAGTGGTAGCTTCGCAGAATCGTTGTTGGATGCTGGTTTCCAGGGAAATAGTGCCAGCATTTATTCCTGGCGTGGCGAACAATGGTGTCGACACTATTGCTATGCAAGATTTTGGGAATAATTATTTCATCAACGCTCAGGGACGCATGAACGAAGGCACAATCTACAGAGCTACATTTGAGTTCAACGCAGCTCCAGCGGTGCCACAGGTTCTTCCTAGCACTACTCCTCTTGTGGCACAAGGTGTGATGTATTTTGCTGCAACAGTACCAGGCTCACCAACACATGTAGCTATCTATGGTAGCCTTGCAGATGCGACAAACAATACCAACGCATACGCTGTAGCCAATGTTGGGAGTGCCAACTGCTATATACGTACATATGAATCAAGTACAGAATTATTCCTAGAAGAAATAGACTTCGACTACTATACAGATTTCTCTACCACCTACAGAAATGCAGCTCCACAGACTGTGATCACAGGGCTAAATCACTTGAATGGTCAGGTGGTGAAAGTAGTGTCCGTAGATCCAATCAATGCTACTTCTCCAACAGTTGCATCCAACACATCCAACCAGTATGTGCTACAAGATCGCACAGTAGTCAATGGCAGCATCACCATTGAACGCCCATCAACAATTGTACGTGTTGGGCTCAAGTACCAATCAATGCTTGTGCCATTGCCACCAGTCGTGCCTGAGCAACCTGGTATGCTGTTCAATCCAAGGCACATCAGGACGCTGTATATAGCGCACTACAACACTGTAGGAGCAACTATTCAAGGGTATGGTATTCCTACACAGTATCTTGGGAACGTCGAGCTAGGAGCTTCTGTGAACGTCACAGCGGGCAATCAAGTGTTTACCTACACACCAATGGAAGGATGGGGAGCTGCGTTCAACAACGATGGTTTAGCTATAGGTGATTTGCAGATAATTCAGGAGCAGCCATTACCTATGACTATCACTGGATTAAGCTATATAATTGATATATCGAAATGAAAATGTGGATAGATAATGAATAACCAGACAGGGAAAAAATAGTCATGGCATTTCCGATGTTGTTGCTTGCAGCACAAGCTGCTGGACTGGCAATGAATTTGTGGGCTAACAAGCGAGCCAATCAAGCTGATGCTATGGGAACCCAAATGCAGCAGCGTGAACTTGATATGCGTATGCAGCAAGAACAATTAGCCTCCTCGCAAGAAAGTTTGATGGGCATGGAAAAACTGATGGATGTAATGTCTAGTCAGCGTGCAATTTTTGCAGCTCGTGGACAAACTCCAGGTGGCTCAAATTATTTCATTGGACAAAATAGTGTGAGAGCATTTGGTGAAGACGAGAACGCCAGAAAATTATCCTTGGGATTCAAGCAGTACTACACTAAAGCTACACAGAATTTGATGGGACTAGAATCGACAGGAAGGAAATCGGCAGCCAAAGGATTGAACATGATGTCGTTCAATTCAGCTAGTGGCGGAATAAATGATCTGTTGGCAGGTTTTGGAAAAAATTGGGGCAAAAGCGGGCTAGCAAATAGTTCTGCTGGCAATTCAGCGGGTGGGTCTGCTGGCATGTTTTACACCAATGCACAGGGCGCAAGAAAACAGGCTGGAAAAATATACAGATAAGCGATCAATGCACAGTAAACAATCTACACGGATGTAATCAATGGCAGAGCTACCAGAATACCGCAAGCAACGAGCAATTGAACCCGCACCTATAGTTCAAGGTGTGCGTGAAGCGTACAATGCAACGAGTGCAACTTCATCAATGATAGGTGAAATTGGTACACAGATTGCACAAAATGCTGCAAATCAAATGGCTACCATCAGAGGTCAACAAGCAGCTGAAAAAAATCCTGGAAAGAAATTGTTGCCAGCGTTTACCGAAGCCGATAAACATTTTCAGCAAGCATTTGAGCAACAAGCATATGATGGTGCAATATATTCAGCAAACAACATGCTGCAAAAACAATATCAACTCATTGCTAGCAAACCATTGAGTGGTGCATCAGCTGGTTTGTTTGAGAAGAATGTGATGCCAGCACTCAACAATATTTTGCAAAACACTCCCGAAACTTTGCGTCCAAAGTTGAAGCTAGCGATGATGACTTCATACGATCATACTTTCTTCAAGTTGTCGAAAGATATTTCCAAGCAAGCCATGAAAGAGATCAAATTCAATCTGAATCAACATCTCGATCAGAACTTGCATATGATCATTGACAACAATAGCGATAACTTCAAAGAAGATGCAAAGAAAATCACCAAGCAATCTATCCAAGCAATCAATGAAGCAGAAAAAGCTGGCACACTATCCTCTAGGCAAGCACAATCGAGACGTGATAGTTTTGCTATAGCATATCAGTCATCACTCGAAAAGGCTGAGATATCCGGCATGTTTGAGAATGAAGAAGAAAATGCAGAAAAAAAAGCATACCAAAAACTACATGAGTTTAAGCAAAACCCTCCAAAATCTATTTCCAAAGGAGCCCACCAAACCATTGTTGCTGATATGGAAAATCAAATCCATACAGAGGTAAACAACAAGCTGAAAGATGAAGATGATAAATTTCTGGAGATGCAAAACAAAGATAGGGAAGGCAAGTTAACTCCATCCGACATAGCTGACCTTGGTAGCGATATGGGATCTGCTAATTGGAATAAAATAAATAAACTACGTAGAGTTGGCGACAAAAAAGTCCAAGCATTGTTGATGTCTGAGGTAGAGATATCAAAGACAATAAGAGCTGGAAGAAATACTGAGAACGAATTCACGCCCAATGAGG
>Ga0255351_1000586_pt1 | contig 16089 bp, 8 predicted proteins | sample HBST25r2metaG_FD_186024 | JGI IMG/M metagenome (GOLD analysis project Ga0255351, IMG submission 186024) | Peat soil microbial communities from Stordalen Mire, Sweden - H.B.S.T-25.r2 | ecosystem: Environmental > Terrestrial > Soil > Wetlands > Peat | place: Sweden: Norrbotten County, Stordalen... | reverse complement strand
AACTTCTACGCCTCAGCGCCGATCAAGGGATACCAGAACCAGTTCAACGCGCGCATCGACGCCAATGCCGGCAAGACCGACACGCTGTTTGCCCGCTACAGTTTCTGGAACCCCCACAATCAGCCCAGCGATCCTTTCGGCACGAAGACCGGCGCAGGCCCGACGGGCAATACGACGCAGGAAGGAGTGCTGGGCGATACCCATATCTTCAATGCAACGACGATCGCGGATGTGCGCCTATCTTACCTGGAGAATTACAATTTTCAATACCCGCTGAGCGATGGCTTCGATATGTCGTCGATCAACGCCAACTACGGCCGAATTCAGTCGCAGAGCGAGAATCATGAGGGTCTGCTTCCAGGGTTGGGTATCCAGGGCTACGAGGTCGGGGCAGAACTATCGCACCTTTACTGGAACAACAACGCATGGTCCATCAATGGCAGCGTAACCAAGATGCTGGGCAGACACACCATCAAAGCCGGCGCGAATTGGCGTCAGGTGTTGTGGGAGAGCTACGGCAATAGCCAGGGCCTGGGAATCAATGCCACTCCCTTCTACACAGCTGCCAGCGCAACCGACAGCATAAACGGCAACGCGCTGGCCTCATTCCTTCTGGGCATTCCCTCCAGCGCCGGTATCCAGCAGGTCGACACCTGGCGCGCGTTCCTGCACAACTACGGGCTCTTCGTTTCCGACACCTTCCAGGCGACCTCAAAGCTGACCGTGACGGCGGGACTTCACTGGGAGCAGCCGGGATCCTACTCCGAGGAGAACAACCTGGATACCGTGCTGCATCCAGACGCAAGAGTCTCGATTGGCGACCTGAGTGCGATCACCAATCCCGTGACCGGTGCGGTCGTTCCCCTGACGGGACAACTGGCATTTGTGGATAGCTTGCAGTATGGTTCGCGAAGAGAAGAAGCTCTTCACTGGAAGCTCTTCTCACCGCGATTCGGGTTCGCCTATCGCTTCTACCCTGGAACCGTCCTGCGCTCGGGCTACGGAATATCGTTCTTCCCGTCTGAAATGACCGCCGATTCACCTGGCGCCAGCCCCATAAACGCGGCCTTCACAAGCATCACTAACCCGTCTCCGGGTAACGCGCTGCTCGCCACGGTGGACAACCCTCTGCCCAACAGCATCCACCTGCCAACGGGCCGTGCTCAAGCAGGTCTTGACGCGGCCCTAGGCCAGGGCATTATCGGGCGCATTCCGAATCAGGCTTATGGCTATTCGCAGCAATGGAATCTGGCCCTGGAGCGCGCTCTCGATGCAAACTCCACGGTCGCCGTGGCCTATGCCGGATCCAAGGGGACCCACTTGCTGCTGTCGTTGACCTACACAGGTACCGGGTTGAACCTGAATCAACTTCCCGACAGCTACGACTCTCTCGGCCCCTCGCTGCTCGCCCAGGTTAGCAATCCCTTTTACGGAATTCTTCCTGCCGGAACAACTATGGGTGCGCCCACGGTGGCCGAGGGCTACCTTCTGCTGCCACATCCACAGTACCCTGGTGGGCTCACGCAGGCTGTGCCGCGCGACGGCAATTCCACCTATCATGCGCTGCAGGCAACCTACATTCGCCACTTCGGCCACGCCGGCACGCTCCAGGGCGCTTACACCTGGGGAAAGCTGCTCAGCGACACCGAAAACACCAGCGCCTTCGAAGACGGTCAGGGCGGCATCGCCGTCATTCAGGACAATTACAACTTGAGAGCTGAAAAGGCGATCAGCGAGGAAGACATCGCCAACAATCTGGTTATCAATTATGGGCTCGACTTGCCATTCGGCAATGAGGAACGCTTTCTCTCGCACACGCATGGCGCGGCGAACAGCGTCATTGGCGGCTGGCGGGTCAACGGTATTACGAAGTTTCGGAGCGGTTTGCCTCTTGCGTTGATTGCGGCGGAAAATGGGCTCAGCCAGTTTGGCGCTGGCGCCATCCGGCCCAATTACACGCCGGGATGCACGAAACCGGAAGCTGGTCCTCCGCATAGCGCGGCCAGAGCCAACGAGTGGTTCAATACCGCCTGCTTTACGCAACCAGAAAACTTCGCCTTTGGGAATGAACCCCGGGTAGATCCAGCGTTGAAGTCCGAGGGAGAAGCGAACTTCGATATCTCGATTAACAAGTTCTTCAGCCTAACAGAGCACGCGCGGCTCAAATTCAGCACCGAGATCTTCAACCTATTCAACCACGCGCAGTTCGCCGAGCCGAATGTGAACATGTCTTCGCCCGGCTTCGGCCAAGTAGAGACGCAAAGAAATCTTCCACGCACGATTCAGTTTGCCGCGCGCATCACCTTCTGAAGACCCGAAGTGGAGGCAACGAGAAGAGCGTGGTCCCCACGGGTCACCTGCATTCGAGAAACTTTCAGGCGAACTAACTTGCGCCGAAAAGCTGGCACGTGGACATCAGGTGAACCTCAAGGAACGACCGGGCTTTGAGGCTATCGGCCATCAGCTTGGATGCGGGAAGCGGATCGGGCTCGTCCGTCTGGCTGGGCATCAACAGCAGCGAAACATCTTTGGTAAGATCGCGCAAATGCGGTTCGGCCAGTGTTGCATTGTCCTGCCAGGGCAGGCAACCGGGAACACTCGAGCTATTGTCTCCGGGAGAAGGGATGTTCAGGTCGTGCGCCATGTCATCGAGCACCGGAGACAGCGACTTCACGTAATCGGATGAATCGTGTTGGAGCGAAGATAGCATGCTGGCCGCAAGACGATTGACGCGTGCGCGGAGGTCGGGCGGAAGTGTCTTGATCTTGTCGTCCGGGTACCGTTTTCCGAGCTGCTCGAGCGCGGCCGCTTCTGCCAGAACGTGCGAAGAACGGGTTCGAAACGATTCCAGGAAGGTGCTGACTGCCTGTGCATCCCCGAGCTTAGCCTGCAGCTCACCGGCCAGTGGTGGCGTTGTTGCATAGGACCCCGGTTCGTTGAATGGCGGCAACGGCACAGCAAGCCGCGCTGGTTGTTTGCCCGCTTCCTCCACATGAGGAATGCGGCTGGCGGCTTTTCTTATAGCGGCCGTTTCTCCGGGCTTCTGCGTGGAGGTATGGAAGAAGACCGTTTGATCGGCGGTCCATATCTCGGGATTCGCGGAGACGTCGGCCCCAATGGAATGAAACGCTTCGCGCAGGTCAAGCTCGGAGGTTTCGAGGTCCAAAACGGATACCTCAGCTGTTGCCGCGGGCGCGACTACGGAAGAGGGTCCACTCTTTACGAGTGCGCCAATCGCCGACTCGGATTTCGAAGGAAGCGAATCGCTCAGGTCATAGCTCACTTCGCTAATCTCAATGGGAGCTTCGCCGTTGACTTCGACGCTTCGAGCGATGGCCCTCCAGTCAGAACGCGAGAGTATGATGGATCCCTCTCTGATCGCCGCTCCATCCAAACGCGTGGTGATGACGAAGCCCTGCGAGGTTTCTTTCACCGAGTCCGCATGTTCCGGCAGTGAGGATCTCCATTCGGCAAAATCGCCGGCATTGAGCGGATCGTTCAAATTGACGTGTGCGAGATCGAGTTCCTGTTGCAACTGAGAATCGATGCGCGAGTCTTGCGCCTGCATAGGAGTTAGGCGACCGTGGTGAACGTTCCTCTCAATCACAAGATTCCCCCGGCGCAGGCGGATCTTCTGGTTCAGAACTTTGGAGTGAGCCATGAGCGAATCGGAAGCAATGCGCGCATCGTCCAGCAGTTGGGATGCGTATACGGACTGCCGGGGAGCGCCAAGAAACACCGTGATCCAAATGACCAGGCAAAGTGTCGCGGCGCTGCATGCGAATGCAATCCGTCCCGGAGTATTGATGCTAAGCATGCCGCGAAGTCGCTCAAGCAAGGGCACCGGGGCGCCTTCGGTTTCTGCACGAATCAGACGTGCGTGGAGCGCGCTGGGGCGCGGAGCGGGTACAGGAAGCACCGCCGTGTCACGGAATGCGACAAAGCGCGACATGCCGAGTTCGAGCTCTTCGCAAGTGAGTCTGCAGGTTCCACATTGATCAATGTGCGCTCGTACGTCGCGTGCGGCAGGTCCATCGAGTTCATCTTCCAGGTGAAGCAGAAGAAGGTCGGCTGGGGGATGTCCTTTCCGATCTTGCCATTCTTTACGATTCATCGCCTAGTCTCCTCAGTTCCAACATCGCTTTCGCGCAGGATTCCGACACAGTTTGCACTGTCACCCGGAACATCTCGGCGATTTCGCGAAGCTTGAGTCCTTCTGCCCGCAGCAACAAATATTGATATTGTCGCGGCGCGAGTCTGCTGATTGCCTTCTGAACGCGAACTTGCTCCTCACGCGCAATGATCTCGGCTTCCGCATCGGGACCTGTAGTGCGCATCTGCTCGATCATGCTGGTTAACTCGGGTTGGTCCAGCGCGAATTCCCGCTTGCGTTTGCGAATGTCGTCAATCCGAAGGTTGTGCATGACTTTCACCAGCCACCAACGTGGATTGTCCACCGGATGTCCGCTTCCGAGGTGGCGAAAAAGGCGCAGAAACCCTTCCTGTATCAAATCGTCGGCCTCCGCGGCGGTCGATCCGGACAGAATGAGGTGCCGGAAGAGGCCGGCGTAATGCTCCTCGTAAAGTCCACTCACATACCCTGCAAGTTGCTCTTCCATCCGCGGATTTGTCCCCGTGAGGCAGATTGCCGCCGTTCGATGGTTGTTCCACCGTGGTGCTTCTCTCGCCAACGCTTTGAAGTTCGTCAAGAGACTATACCCAAAGTACCCCTTTTGGTAAGACGTTCGAGCGGCTCCAGATTCAGGTTCTCTCCAAGAAAATTATTCATTCATGATGAACATATTTCTAGTAAATCGGTCATGACAAGATGATCGTAATAATTTTACAAGTGAACCTGATTTATGAACTATCAGTCCGTCTTTGTAGACAGAGCACCAACCACCTGGATAGGAAACAGGTCTCCGAGGCGCATGCCGGGTAGGTCCCCTGCTAGATTCGCCGACGTTTTCCCGGACTCGAAGCGGATGCCACTTCTTGCCCAGGAGCTCAACCTGACGATCTCCATGCGGGTTCCGGATCGGAAGATGACGAACAAGATCATCGCCGTAACGGGACAACGGGCAAGGAAAGATCGTTCTATCCGGGGGGCAAGTGAGGAGGAACCATGAAGCAACCGTTCAGGAGACAGGTATGGCTATTGATTGTGCTTTTGCTCTGCACCAGCGCAGCATTGGCACAATTCAGCAGCTCGATTGAGGGCAGCGTAACCGACAGCACAGGCGCGATCGTTCCGGGCGCGAAAGTTGTCTTAACTGGCACAAATACAGGCATTACGAGCGCGGCTGAGTCAAACTCGGCAGGGTTTTACAAGTTTCCGTCGCTCGGCCCCGGCTCCTACAAGGTCACAGTAACGGTTCAGGGCTTTGCTCCGGTGACGGAGGAGAACATCGAGTTGTCGGCGATGCAAACCAGGGATGTCTCGCTCAAGCTGCAGATTTCTTCGGTCACAACCAGTGTGGAGGTTGAAGCAACTCCTACTGCGGTGGAAACCGATGAGGCGACAATTTCCACCGTCACCGATCAGAAGTCGATTGAGGAGTTGCCCGTTCAGGGCCGTAATCTCTTCACGGTTGCCAACCAGACCCCCGGTGTAACAGGTACCGGTCTGATGGGTTCGTCGTCGGCCAACACGGATATCTTTTACGCCACTACGACACCGGCAGTCGTGGCCAACGGTGGACCAAACCATGGAAACACCTATCTACTTGACGGTGTTTCGCTTGATGACTCGCCATCCGGGGGCGACTCGAAACTGGTTCCCAACCCCGATTCCGTTCAGGAAGTGGTTGTATCGACCAGCAACTATTCAGCGGAATTTGGTAAAGCAGCTAGCCTGGTCACGCAAATCACCAGCAAGGCGGGAACCAACAAGATCCACGGCTCCGCCTTTGAGGATTTCCAGGCCAACTACCTGACCGCCCGCACGGAATTCCAAAGCTACAAAGATCCGTTGAACGGATACATCACGCCGTATACGCGCAATGAGTTCGGCGGTTCCGTCGGCGGTCCGCTGCGCAAAGACAAGACCTTCTACTTCGGGAGCGTGGACGTGGTTCGATCGCAGACTACTTCGGCCGGCTTGACGACGGTAGAAGATCCTGCCTTTACGTCATGGATGACCTCGAACCTTCCCAACAATCTCTCCGCAACACTCCTGACCAAGTACAAGGCGACGGTGAACCCGACGCCGGCATCGGTTGCCACGGTCGCCGAAGTAGAAAAGAATCAGGGCGGAGCAACGGGAGATCCAGCGGGACAGGCGCATAACTGCGCGGATGCCGTCAACGATCCAAATGGAATCGGACCGCTGGGAATGCCCTGCAGCATGAACCTGATCGATACATCAGAGGGGACAAGCGTATCGATCCACAATGGCTACCAGTACAACGCGCGCATAGATCAGTCTTTTGCCCAATCGCGTGATCGCATTTACGGCAACATGTACAACACCCATTTGCTGGGTCCCTGGGACAATGGTGTCCGCCAGAGCGAGGATATCAACTTCCCTCAGGACGCCTGGTTTGGCGCACTCAACTACACCCATGTCTTTTCGTCGTCTATCGTGAATGAGGATTCAATCGGCTACACGAGAACCTCAGTCCTCATCCCTTGCAAGGACTGCGACCTGCTTCCAACCGGCGTCAATGGCATCGTTGGTTTTGGCGACGGTTTCTCTCCGGTCGGCTTTGCGCAGAACGACTTCCATTGGAGAGACATGGTTTCGATCGTCCATGGAAAGCACGCACTGAAGACGGGGTTTGAGTGGTTCCACAACCAGGATTACGCCCCATTCACAGTCCCCGACAACCGCCAGCAGAGCTACAGCTTCGACACTATCTTCGACTTTGCGAACTCCCAGCCGGACGAGTACGGGACTGTCTCCTTCGATCCCACGACAGGCGGCGTCGCCAACAATAACCGGTACTTCCGCGACAGTACCTATGGCGCCTACGTTCAGGACGACTGGAAGGTGAAGCCAGGCTTGACGCTCAACCTCGGGCTGCGCTGGGATGCGACCTCAAACCCCTCAGAAGCTCACGGAACTATGTCGACGCTGACGGTTCCTCAGGGCAACTTGACGCTCTTGCAACAGATCGAAGGTATCTCTGTTGGGCTGAATCCAAACTCCTCCGATCGCCATCCCTTCATCGACCACAAGAAGACATACTTTGCTCCCCGGTTCGGTTTTGCCTGGCAGCCGTTCGGGCTCAAGGACTGGTCGGTTCGCGGCGGCGCGGGCGTCTTCTTTGACCGCGGCGGCAACACCAACTGGAGCGACACGGAAACCGGCAACCCACCCATTGACGCCAACTTCTCTGCCAGCGTTCATACGCCCGGCTCTCCTCAGCCTCCGGCATTTGCGCTCTGCCAGAATACGGTCTTCCCATACAACTGCCCGCTTCCTGCCGGACTGGTCAGCACTCTGCCTCCGCTCAATGCGCGGGGCGGCTTTGGAAACTACAACGGCATTGGCGGACCGGACCCGCACCTGAAGATGGCCTATGCTGAGAACTACTTCTTCGGCGTCCAGCACGCATTCAAGTCCAACTGGATCGCAGAAGCTGATTATGTTCATTCCAACAGCATCCATGAGTATTCCATCACGAATGTCAATCGCATGGATGGCATCAACGACATCGAGTATCTCGGCAATGGAAACTATTCCGAAACGCTGGGTCCGCTGCCGAACCCCTACTTTGCGGGAATCAATTACGCTAACAACCGTGCCGGCTCCGGCTACAACGGCCTGACCGCCTTCGTCAAAAGACAACTGAAGAATGGGTACGAATTTCAGGTGTCGTTTACCGCCCAGAAGACCATCGATTTGATGAGTACGGTGCCAGGGCAACAGAAGGGTGCAGAGTACTCGGTTGTGATCGATGCCTACGACATTGCCGCGCAGCGAGGGTTGTCCAGTCAGGACACGCCAAAGCAGCTCTCCTTCAACGGCTTGTATCTGATTCCAACGCCCGGCGTGACCAACGGCGTGCTGAAAAGGATTGTTGGCGGCTGGCAGATCAGCGCTTTGGGAACCCTGATGAGCGGCTTCCCGGCCACTGTATACACCAGCAATCCTCACGACGACTTCAACAAGGATGGTTTCGACTATGACCTTCCCAACGTGCCCACCTTTGGCAAGACCCTCAAGGGCCTGCATCGTTCCGACTATCTGAAGGGAACGTTCAAGGCCAGCGCCTTCCCGCTCCCTGTCGACGCGAATGGCGTTCCCACTGGACAGGAAGGAACCCTTGGCCGCAACACCTTCCGTGGTCCCGGCTTTGCGCAGGTCGATTCATCTCTCTCGAAAAATGCGAGCATTCCGTGGTTCTCGAGCGAGAAGGCCAACTTGCAGTTCCGCCTGGATCTCTACAACACCTTCAACCGTGTCAACGTGCAGGGCTGGGACACGAACCTGAATGATCCCAACTTCGGCATTGCAGGGGGCACTGCACAAGCGCGCACTCTGCAGTTGAGCACGAATTTCCGCTTTTAGACGATGCGGTCAAGGTCCCTTGTTCAGCCTTGCCCGACTCTCCTGACGAGGGTAGGGCACACCGGATCAGTTTGGTGTGCCTAACCCTCGAATTTTTCGGCTTTCAAGAATTCGGATGGTTCAAGTCTACCCCATTTATAGACGAGCACACCGCGATCGCATGTAACTTGGCGAGTTAGTGTCCGTCATTTCTTGTCCTCCCACTTCGATAAGTAAATGCGGATACGAGCAACGAAGTTCGCTTTTACCCTTGTTTACCAGATTGGCGCAGAGACTATGGAGTCACGCTATGTCTTCCAAGCAGTGTGTTGTCGGGATTGGCGAAATTCTGATGGACGTCTTCGAGAACGGAGAAGCTACCCTGGGTGGCGCGCCGTTCAATGTCGCGTTTCATGTTCATCAGCTGCTAAACGCACTTTCGTTGGGGGAAGCAGTAGTTCTTAGCGCGGTTGGCCGCGACGCATGGGGTCGTACCATTCGCGCACAGGTTGCGGCTGCCGGCATGTCTACCGGCTATCTGGCCAACGTTGAACGTCAACCGACCGGAACTGCACTGGTATTTGAGAGTAAAGGTGGCGCGGGCTTCGAAATCAGGCCGAATGTCGCGTGGGATTTTATCGAGTTCAACGATTCGGCGTGCGAGCTTTCCAAGCGTTGCGACGCAGTCGTTTTCGGCAGCCTTGCGCAACGTGCGGAACCATCCCGGCGCAGCATTAGGCAGTTCGTAGCTAATGTGAAAGGGCACCGGCTGTACGACGTGAATCTGCGCAGCAACACCACCGACGGCGTGGCTGGTTACAACGCCGAAATCATCGCGGAGAGCCTCAAACTTGCTACCCTGGTGAAGATGAATGACTCGGAGCTTGAAGAGGTCTGTCAGCTATTGGGACTTACTTCAGAAGCACGCGACTGCGAAGAGCGGATAAGTCTTTTCATGGACAAGTTGCGCGTAGCTTTTTCTTTGGATGCTGTTGCCATTACGCGCGGTCCCAAAGGAGCGCTCCTAGCCTGCGACGGAAAGTTGCTCAGCCTGCCAGACTCTGAACTGGACCAGGGACTCGTTCATCCAGTTGGCGCGGGTGACTCGTTTGCTGCGGGGCTCCTGTTCGGAATCATGCAGGGATGGGTGCCAGAACACAGCCTGGAACTCGCCAACGTGCTTTCAAACTGGGTGGTGAGACATGCTTCCGCAACTCCGTCATTGCCGGAGGAGATTCGTTTGCAGGTGGTTGAATTGGTGGAACGCGCAGGCGCTTTGACGCAACAGAGGTAGCAGTATCGGAGGCAACAGAAAATGCGACCCAATTCCAACCTGATCAAGGCCACGCTGACTGGCGCCCTCGGCGGCCTGCTTTTTGGCTTCGATACGGTAGTCATCTCCGGAGCCATCGATGCACTGGTCAAGCTCTACAATCTGAGTCCGCAGGGCAAGGGATGGACGGTTGCCATAGCGCTGATAGGTACTGTTGTGGGATCGTTTGGTGCGGGCGTTGCGGGGCAAAAGCTGGGCGGGCGTGAGACGCTCCGCATTACTGCAGTGCTTTACGTAGTCTCCGCCATCGGCAGTGCCCTGGCCTGGGGCTGGCCTCCCCTGATGGTCTTTCGTTTCCTCGGTGGGCTGGGAATTGGTGCTTCTTCAGTGCTGGGCCCCGTCTACATCACTGAGCTTTCGCCCGCGAAGTGGCGCGGGCGGCTGGTTGGCGCGTTCCAGTTCAATGTCGTCTTCGGCATTCTGGTGGCCTACACATCCAACTACCTCATCCGCCTGCTCCACCTGGGGGCGGCAGAGTGGCGCTGGCAGGTGGGAGTTGCAGCAATTCCGGCGATCGGATTTCTTGTGTTGCTGTTTGGTATTCCGCGCAGCCCACGCTGGTCTGCTTCGAAGAATCGCATCGATGAGGCCCTGGCTGTTCTCAAACTCATGGGCGAGCCCGATCCCGAAGCTGAACTCGCCGACATACGCTCCGCACTCGAGCAGGAGCACACTTCGGCACAAGAACCCGTGTTCCGCTGGAAGTACCGCTACCCGCTCTTTCTTGCCATCACGATTGGTGCATTCAACCAGTTGGCCGGTATCAACGCCATCTTGTATTACCTGCCGAGCATCTTTGCTTCCGCCGGCTTCAGCCAGATTTCAGGCGACCAGCAGGCAATCGCCATCGGCTTCACCAATCTCATCTTCACCATGGTTGGAATGTCGGTCATCGACAAACTGGGCCGCAAAACGCTGCTGCTTGTTGGCGCGGCGGGCACAGCAGGCTGCCTGGGAGCTGTCTCCTGGTTGTTCAGGACTCACTCCCACTCTGGCGCTCTGGTCTGGATCTTCATCACGTATATAGCATTCTTCGCTCTGTCGCAAGGCGCAGTCATCTGGGTTTATATCGGCGAAGTGTTTCCCAACCATGTTCGCTCCAAGGGTCAGGGTGTTGGCAACGCAAGCCACTGGATCATGAACACCATAATCGCGCTGGAGTTTCCTGTACTCGTGGTAAGCATGGGCCGCAGTGCACCCTTTACCTTCTTTGCGGCGATGACCGCAATTCAGTTCATCGTGGTGCTCTTCTTCTATCCCGAGACCAAAGGTCAGACATTGGAGCAGTTGCAGCGCAGGCTTGTGAAGGACTGAATATCTGGACAAGGGCATGGAGATTCAATCAACCGGGATGGGAGGAGTGGAAGAAATTGAACTGGGATGCAGAAACCAATCTGACGCGCAGAGGACTGCTGGTTGCTTCCACCGGATTGTTGGTGCCTCGATGGATGTGCGCAGAGAATCGCGAGAATCCGGTTCTCTGTTGGAAGCTTGAGGAGACCGGTGACGCAGCATTGGAGTCCGTAAGCGGTAAGGCTGATGCAATTGCTTCGCGCACCGGCCACGCAACCTGGGTGGGGAGTGGCCGTGATCGGGCGCTCAGGCTGGATGGCTATTCGGTGTGGATTCATCGCGGCCAGCAAACACTGCCACTGCGCGGCCAGGCGCTCAGTATCGCAGCGTGGCTGGCGCTTGAATCCTATCCGGTGGATGAAGCGGCCATCGTGCAACTGGGAAGCCAGCCTGATGCCGAATTTCGATTCTCGATCGACAAGTGGGGATACGTTCAGTTCGGCACACGCCAGGCCGGAGCATGGAGCTTTTGCAGGTCGGCGCATCCCGTTCCCAGAGCAAAATGGATTCACCTCGCTGCCGTGTGCGGCGAATCTGGATTGACGGTTTACATCGATGCATTGCCGAATGGCCATTTGCCTGCGGCGGGTCGGCCACGAGTGACAGTGAACACATATGCCACGCTAGGCAAGTCTCCAGATTGTCCTGTTGTGGCTGGCGTATTTCCAACCGGTGTGCTGAACGGCCTGCTCCGAGATGTGAGCATCTTCGATGGGGAGCTCACGGCTGGTTCGATCTCTAGGCTGCTTGAGAGTTCAAGACCCGCCGGTCAGCCCGATCTGCAGATCAACGGCCCATGGTGCGCGGACGATGCGCAGCGCCCCATCTACCACGCGCTGCCTCCGCGTGCATGGACCAACGAGCCGCACGGTCTCATCCATTGGGGAGGCCAGTATCACCTCTTCTATCAGAAGAATCCCAACGGCCCTTACTGGGGGCATATCAACTGGGGCCATATGGTCAGTCCGGATCTATACCGCTGGACCGAAATGCCGGTAGCTTTAAGCCCGGAATCCGGCCCCGATGCGGAGGGCTGCTGGTCAGGTAGCGTGATCGACCACGATGGGAAGCTGGCGATCATCTACACCGGTGGCGATGGACACAAGGCATGCATCTGTCTCGCCGAGAGTTCCGATGGCATTCATTTCAAGAAGTTTGAGGGCAATCCGATCATTGCTGCGCCTCCGGAGGGAGTGAATCCCGAATTCCGCGACCCGTTTGTCTGGCGCGAGGGGGATTGGTATTACCTGATCATCGGCTCGGCCGTAAAGGACGTTGGAGGGACGGCACTCCTATATCGGTCGAGAAACCTCGTTTCATGGGAATACAGAAAGCAACTGCTTGTGGGGGATCGCGAAACCTCGGGCATTTTTTGGGAGATGCCGGTATTCGTGCGGTTGGGCAGTGATCACGCACTGATCGTTTGCGAAGTTCCGGGGAGAGCTTCCTATTGGGTCGGCACGTGGAAGGATGAGACCTTCACTCCTCATACTGCAACGCCGCGTCGGCTTGAGCTCTTCAATCACCTGCTCAGCCCGACTCCGTTAATCGCTGCAGACGGGCAAGTCGTCACTATGGGGATCATTCCCGATGAACGGCATCCCAAGGAGTGCTGGGCGGCAGGATGGGCACATCTTTATTCGCTACCCAGGGTGCTGTCAACCGATGCTCGAGGGCATTTGCTCCAGAAGCCGCATGGAGGCATTGAACGGTGGAGGGAGCAATCTGTGGATCTCCCGAGCATTCCCCTTCAGGAGGGCCAGGTTCACATATTGGAAAATGTACCGGGAACCTGCCTTCACCTTCATGTCACATTCAAGCGCGGCGCATCTCATGCGGTGTCGCTTTTGGTTCGGCGCGCACCGGATGGACAAGAGCAGACTGCGATCCGCTATGAATGGGAGACCGGCCGATTGACATTGGATAGAAGCCGCTCAAGTATTGACTCCCAGGTCAAACAAGACGTCCTGCAGGAAACGTACTTTCCTCCCACAGACGATGTCATTCAGTTAGAAATCTTTCTTGATCGCTCAGTGCTGGAGGTGTTTATCGACCGCAGGTCTGCATTTGCCGCACGCGTTTATCCAACTCTGAGCAACAGCGATGGAGTGGCCCTCGAATGTATGGGTGTCGGGGCATTGGCGGAAGATATCACATTGACGCGAATGAGCGGGCCGACTTGAGGCCAAATCGTGAAAGCGGTTATAGGGAGTTTGCATTGACCACCAAGCTCAGCTGGTGATCGGAACTGGTTGCGTACGATATCAAAGTTCGGAAATAGAGAGGAGTCATCATGAATCGCCGTAACTTTATCCTGTCATCCGCGGCCGTTGCGCTGATGGAGGGACCCTCATCTGCCCTTGGCAAGGCTGCGCAAAGTGTCGCTGCAACTACCGATCAAGCGCTTCGCGACAGGTTGATGCAGGATCCACTCCGCCCGCAATGTCACCTGCTTCCGCAAGCAGGCTTCGTCGGCGATCCATGCGCGCCGCAACTCTTCCGAGGTCAGTATCACATGTTCTATCACGGAAGCTTCGGCGGTGGAGGCTGGCACCACGCGATGAGCCCTGACATGGTCCATTGGAAACATCTGCCCATCGCTCTCTCGCGCACCCCAGGGTCCTTTGATGCGTACGGAACGTTCACTGGAAGTGTCTTGCCCAGCGGCGAAGGCGCCAGCGTTGTCTATACAGGCGTCACCAAAGTCCCCACAGAACAGGAGACGATTCGGAATGAGGGCTTGCGCGAGGTCCAGTGTATCGCCACATCTGCCGATGCAGACCTAAGGACATGGAACAAGCTCGCCGGGCCCATCATCGGCGGGCCACCGCCAGGCATGAAGGTGGTCGGATTCCGCGACCCGTTTTCGTGGAAAGAGGGCGATACTTGGTTCATTGGTGTGGGTTCGGGTTTCTCGAAAATCGGTGGAGCGGTTTTACTCTACCGTTCCAAGGATGCGCGCCAATGGGAGTACTTGCACCCTCTTGCGCAGGGAACGTGGAACGGTGAGGCCTCGTCCAATCCGGTCCCCAGCGGTGAGATGTGGGAGTGTCCCGACTTCTTTCCCCTGGCAGACAAGCATGTGCTTCTCTATTCAACGGCACACACCACGTTCTGGGAGGTGGGCACTTTCGATCGTCGCGAACTCCGTTTCCATTCCGGGCGCAAAGGCAGACTGGATCATGGTGCCTTCTACGCTCCAAAGTCCATGCTCGATGGCAAGATGAGAAGGATTCTGTGGGGATGGGTGCAGGAGACTCGTCCGAAAGAAGAGATTGATGCCGCAGGGTGGTCGGGCTGTGTGTCTCTGCCGCGCGTGCTCACGCTGGGAGCTAACGGCGACCTGCAAATGGAAGTCGCGCCGGAGTTCGCAACATTGCAGACGAAAACGGCCACGATTATGCAACCTCACGATGCTGCCGAATTGAGTGATGCCCTGTCACGCGCAACAATTTCCGGACGCGCCGGCCATGTCCAATGCACTTTCAAAGTTGGAGAGAGCAGTTGCGGACTCGACCTGCGGCTCGGCTCCAGGGACGACAGCGCTTCTCTGCTGGCCATTGCATATGACGGCGCCAACGACCAGCCCCTGATCTACGTGGGCGATAAAGCTGTCCCGCTCAGCCCCGACAGAGATGGGCTCTCCACTCTGCACATCTGGATTGATGGTTCGGTCATCGAAACATTCGTAGACAAGAGCCATGCGATTACTACCAGGAGCTACTTGGCCGCCCCGGAGCATGCCGGAATACGCCTGGTTTGGAACGGAGCGGTGGATTCATTGAAGAATCTGACGGTATCGGAACTGAAGGCGATTTCAAATGACCGGCTCACGTCTTAAGCGATCTCGATACATCCTTGTTTTCGCTATAGCACTTTCGGAATTGGTCTAGTCCGAAAGCACACACTCAAGTGGCTATTTCCTCAAAAAGGCCACCTTTCACCGTTCTCAAAGAGTCAATATGTATTCCGAAAGTGCTCTAGAATCTGAACCGCTTCGCGAGAAACACGAAAAGCAAGTTGGAATAGCGCTCGTAGAGTGTCCCGATCTGCACAGTATGCTGATTGCCGAAGATCTAGCATGAGCCAGCAACTTCCGGATACGACTGTGCCAATGGTCCGTTTTATCGGCGGGTGACGATGGGGCAAGCATGACAGACAAAATTGAAGGTCGAACTTTTCCGAAAGGAAGTGCCCTTGCGGCGGGCGACCCGACCGCAGGCTATCTCGGCACCACAACCGCTCTTGCCGCCAAGCGGGCAAACCCATCGCGAGTTTTCTTCACTCCGGACCTCGATGGCGATGGGCTGCTCCGAGTCTATGCGAAGGTCAATGCAGCAATCGGCGGAAGAGTCGCCATCAAGCTACATACTGGAGACCTGCTCGACAGGGCTGGGAACAGATGCCGCCAAGTCTCCGAGCTGCGAGTCCGTGGCGCTGCATCGGCACACAAAACCTTGCTCCTTGAATTCATTCGACCTGGACATTTCCAATAATGTGCTATACATTGGACCATATAAGCCAATAGGGCTTTATGTATGGAGCCTTGTCAATGAGATCGAATGTGTCAGATGTTCTGCCCCCCGCCGTCAAGCGGTCGCTGACCAAATTCGGCAGCGACCTGGCAACCGCCCGGCGAAAGCGTGGGCTCACAATCCTCGCCGTCTCCGAGCGCATGGGCGTTGCCAAGAATACTTACCTCCGCGCAGAGAAGGGAGACCCCAAAGTAGGCCTTGGCGTATATGCGATGGCGCTTTTCGTCTTGGGCTTTGGCGATCCTCTTGGCGCTCTTATCGACGTGAGCCGCGACGATACCGGCCTTCTGCTCGATGAAGAACGTTTGCCCAAGCGCGTGCGCATGAAGAAAGCATGGGTGAGGCAATCATGAAGCGGAATATCGACCTAATGC
>Ga0255351_1000585_pt1 | contig 16111 bp, 12 predicted proteins | sample HBST25r2metaG_FD_186024 | JGI IMG/M metagenome (GOLD analysis project Ga0255351, IMG submission 186024) | Peat soil microbial communities from Stordalen Mire, Sweden - H.B.S.T-25.r2 | ecosystem: Environmental > Terrestrial > Soil > Wetlands > Peat | place: Sweden: Norrbotten County, Stordalen... | reverse complement strand
TGCATACTGTGGACAAGGCTGCGTCCTCCTCTGACGGTGAGTTCTAGACAAACCCAACCTATCAGATCGACGCAGCCTTGCCTCTATACCAGACTTACTGCGATAAATACTGTTTTGGACAAGAGTGGGAAATTATGTATTCCGAAATTCATCGGATTCCCACTCATTCCGCTGAAAAACGCGGAATGAATGGGGCACAGAAGTCTATAGAAAAAGCTAAAACGCTCTAGAGCGACGGGCATCTGGGCGGTCGAAATAGAATTTAGAACTTCACTGCAATAGGTTGCGTAGATTAGTATGCGTCCAAGGGGTTCAGCGAAGTTCGTATGGAGTCCTGGTTATCATACTCATTCTGTAATCTGGATGGAACGAATGAAATCACAGTCGCCAAGAATTGTTCCGGCCGGAGCGGTTTTGCTCCTTGCCCTGATGGCTCTGCTTGCGGACGGGGCCGCGCGGCGTGAATCCGCCACCTTTGATGAAATTGCGCACATCGGGGCGGGTGTGAGTTATCTGCAGAAGCTGGACATGCGGATGAACGAGGAACACCCTCCGCTGGCGAAGGCGCTGGCCGCAGTGCCGCTTGTGCTGCGCGGGGTGCGCGCCGACTATTCCAACGCATCGTGGAGCTTCAGCGGCAGTGGAATGGCCAAACAGTTTCTCGGCGAATGGGTCTGGGGCCACTGGCTGATCACGCAGTGGAATGACCCCATCGCGACGGTCTTCTGGGCGCGGCAGCCCATGCTGCTTCTGACGCTTCTTCTCGGGCTCGTTCTCTTTCTGTATGGCTCACGCCTTGGCGATTCGTGGGGCGGACTGCTCTGCCTTTGCACCTACGCCACCATGCCTGTCATGCTCGCCTTTGGCCCATTAGTCCTGACCGACATCGCCATCGCGCTGTTCGCCGTGCTGACATTGTGGGCCTTCGCCAGTATGTGGCGGACGCCGTCACGCCGGACGGTTCTGCTCTTCGGCTTCGCCTTGGGCGGGGCGCTGCTCTCCAAGTTTTCTGCGGGACTGCTCTTCTTCTGCTTTCCTGTTTTCATTCTCAGCCTCCGCTGGCGTCCGGCACCGGAACAGCCGACAGACAGGGCGGAGCTGCGCACTTGGCGTCGTTTGCGCTGGCGGAGTCTCTTCAAGGGCATCCTTGTGGCAGCACTGGTCGTCTATGTCGTCTACTTTACCCTCTCATGGAATGAGCCAACCGACTCTCTGGATTTTCTTGGACACAACTGGGCGGCACTGCTCCTGCGCAGATTGCTCATGCCACCCTGCGTCTACCTGCGCGGCTTGGCAATCTTTGCCTTTACCGGGAAGCCGCCTGCTTTCCTTCTGGGGCACACATACCCGAATGGCGTATGGTTCTTCTTTCCGATCCTGTTCCTGCTGAAGTCCTCGTTAGCCTTTCTTCTCCTGCTCGTTCTTGCGCTGGTCGTTGGTCTTATTGCGAAGTTTCGCCCGGTTCGCCTTGCCTTGATACCGGAAGGAATGGAATTGCATTGGCGGGCAGTGTGGATTTTCCTGGTGGTCTTCACCGGCGCATGTATCTTCGGCCCTTTCCAGTTCAGCATCCGCCACTTCTCTGTTTCCTTTGCGCTGTTGATCCTGCTGCTGGCTCCGTTGCCGCGCGCCTTGAAGCAACTGCGGAGCGCCGGCTGGCCTGCCGCCCGCGCAGGACTCTGGCTCACAGCCGCTCTGGCACTGGCATCGATTGCGACGGCCGTTCGCGCCTATCCCTACTATCTTCCATTCCTGAACAGCTTGAGCGGCGACCGTCCCGGCTATGACTTGGTGGGCGATTCCAATCTCGACTGGAACCAGGGCCTTCTCGAAGTCGAGAAGATCGTACACCAACGCGCCCTGCCCCATGTCTTGATCGATTCGTATGGGTTTTCCGATCCCGTAGCCTATGTTCCTGAAGCGAAAGTATGGAATTGTCAGGAAGCTGTGCCGGAGGATGGCGGCCAGTGGGCCTTCGTTTCCGCCAACCTGATTCAGCAAAATCACAACTGTCTTTGGCTGCTGCCGCTTCCGCATGAAGAGCTAGCGGGCGGCAGTATGTATCTCTTCCAACTCCCGCCCGTGATTCCAGCAGCCGGAACTCCTGGCGGTCCGCCGTTGCCGGAAAACTATCACGATTTTGGAAACAGTTCTATCTTCGGAGATATGCGCCTCGTATATCTCAACTGCATCCACAATCCACAACAGCTTCAGTCTATCTGGGACCATTTTATAGAAGTGGGTAAGGAGGAGCAGAAAAAACAACAAAATTCAAAGCCCAAGAAATAGAGCGCAGCCGCTCGTCTTTGAGAGACTGCTAAGCCCCCTGCGTGGCAGGCGTGCACTCAGTTCTCGCAAGCCTATTGCGCCCGCAGATGCGTGTGGTCATGAACGAAGGTCAACTGCGATGCAAGATTGTTGGTGTTCTTCTCATCTGAACAGCGAATCGATAACGTCATCGACGATCACGTCGGTAATGGTTCTTTGCCCAAAGCTGCTCCAACTCTGATCTGGAGGCGCATCGAAGTTCTCTGAAATCGACGCGTCCTGCGGTTGCTGATGATCGGCAGCGCTGGCGATGCGTTTGGCTTCGCCGCGGTCCAGCCAGATTAGGTCGCACTCTTCGCAGGAGTCGATGACCACATTGCCGGGACCGGCGTAGAGGTGCGCCTCCATGCGGTCGCAAACCTGCCATCAATCCCGCGCTTCAGGAGATTCCGCTGGCTTCTCTTCTTCCACCGGCTCAACGCGAATCTTGCTGATGCGCCGCGCCGCCATCTCGACCACGGTCAGCTTGCGGCCATCGTGGAGGATTGATTCGCCGACAACCGGAATGTGCCCCAGGCGCATCAATACAAAGCCGGCCAGCGTCTCGACGCCGCCCTCGCGCGGAAGGCCCCATTGCATCTGCGTCTCCAGGTCGCGCAGATTGACGCCGCCGTCCATCAGCAGCGCGCCGCCAGCAGAAGCCAGAATGGGCAGTTCCGGCAAATCGAATTCGTCTTCCAACTCACCGGTGAGCTGCTCGATGGCGTCTTCGGCGGTGACCAGGCCGACCGTCGATCCATACTCGTCCACCACAATCGCCATCTGACGCCGCCGCTGCTGAAAGTCGCGGATCAGGTCCAGCACCGTCTTGGTCTCCGGAACCACCAGCACATCACGCATCACTTGGCGGAGTTGCAGTTCGATGACCGGCGAGGAGGAGCGGAAGAAGATCAGCCGGGCGAGATCTTTGGAGTAAACCACGCCGATGATGTGCTCCGGCCCACGGCTTTCATCGTAGACCGGCACTCGGGAGTGCAGGTGCTCGATGACCTGCGCGCTGGCCGCTTCGATGGGCAGGTTCGAGGGCAGAGAAAAGATCTTCTGCCGCGTGGTCATGATCTCGCGCACCGGCACGTCGTCCAGCTCCAGCGCGCGATGAATGAGCGTCTCCTGAAAGCGGGGCAGAACGCCCATGCGGCGGGCGGCGGTGGCGATCAGTTTCAGCTCCTCCGGTGAGTGAACCTGGGCGCGCTCGGTCATGGGAATGTCAAAGCCGCGCAGGATTACGGCAGCCGAGCCTTTGAGCAGCCGCACGGCTGGCCGCGCCAGCGTCATGAAGACGAGCATGGGCGGGGCCACGGCGACGGCCAGCGCCTCGGCCCGCCGCAGCGCTAGCGACTTGGGCACCAGTTCGCCGATCACCACGTGGAAGTATGTGATGAAACAAAAACCCAGCGCGACGGCGGCAATGGAAACGACGTGCGCATAAGCCAGAGCGTGAGACGGCGGTTGGGGCAGAGCGGCAATCCAGCCAAGAATGACCGAAGCGGCCAGCGGTTCGCCAATCCAGCCCAGAGCCAGTGAGCAGAGCGTGACGCCCAGTTGCACGGCGGGCAAAAAAGTATCCAGATCAGATTGCAGTCGGCGGACGGCATGCGCGCCGGGAACGTCGGCGGCGAGCAACTGCTCGATGCGCGTATCGCGGATCGAGACCAGCGCGAACTCAGCGGCCACAAAAAAGGCGTTGGCCAAAATCAGCAGGCCGACAGCGACGAATTCCAGCAGTGATAGTCCGTGCATTGCGCTAGTCCATACTTCTCATGAATGAGGCTGGTTAAGGTTCGTGGTTTCCCACCCATTCCGCAAAAAACGCGAAATGGATGGGGCACCCGAGCATTCAGCTATTCCCTTTTCCCTACTCCCTGTTCCCTAACAACCGTTCGACCTCGGCGTGCAGCCGTTCGGTAATTGCCGCCTCGCTCTCTTCCGGGCCAAAGCGGATCGGTTCGCCGACGCGTACTTCGATTCTGCCTGAGCGGAACCAGCCTCGGCCCGCGGCTTTCAACTCACCCAAGCCGCGCAGGCCCACCGGCAGTACAGCCGCGCCCGATTGCTTCACCAGTAGTCCGATTCCGCCGCGGAAGCGTGCCAGCTCACCTGCCGCCGAACGCGTGCCCTCCGGGAAGACCAATACATTGTAGCCGCGGTCCATTGCCGCGCCGGCGTGGGCAAAGCTGCGCTGGAAGTTGCGCCGCCGGGGCAACGGAAAGACATTGAAAAGCGCCGTCAGCAGCAGCCAGAAAAGCGGACCGGGGAGATAGTAGTTGCGCCACAGGGCTTTTGTTTCGGGGTTGCGGAAGTGCCGGTAATCTTCGAGCATATCTCCGGCCATCGCCACGGTGATCCGCCGCCGCAGCGCGGTTGGCAGTGCGTATTGGATCAGCGGGCCGTCGTAGGTGGAGACGTGGTTGGCGACGATCAGCATTGGCTCGGCGGTTGCGGGCAACTCCGGCACAACCACGCGCGGCGCGGCCAGCAGCCAGACCAGCGGGCGCTCGATTGCTTCGATGAAGGCTACGCGCAACCATTGGAAGGGCCGCAGCCAGGGCCAGCGCGGATAGATGTAGGTTCCAGGCTCCGTTCCTGATGCTTCTGCATCGTTGCCAGAAGAGTCAGTTAAAACGACACAGGGGTCTGGTTTCCCGCCCATTGCAAAAGACGCAATGGACGGGGCACAGAGTGTCTCTTGCCGATCCGAAAGATCCCGTACCCCATCCATTCCGAGCTTTCCAGCGGAAAGGGTAGGAGCCGATTCAGCACCCGCGCCAGCCACCAGCGCGCGCAATTCGCCCAGCGTGCGCGCCTCTTCCAGATCAAGCGCAACGCCCAGCCGCTCTTCCAGAGCCGCCGCCAGTTGCACGCGGCCCAGGCTGTCCAGCAGCAAATCCTCGCTCAATCGCTGCTCGTCGCCCACGCCGCGCGGCCTTTCGCCGGAGATTTCGGCAATCAGCTTGAGCAGCCAATCCGAGGAGGCTCCAAAGCCCTCCGCGCCTGCCGCTGCCGCCGCGCCGTTCTGGGTCGCGTCCTGGATTCCCGCAAGCCACGCCGAAACCGCCTTGCGCCGCACCTTGCCGGAAGAAGTGCGCGGCAGATCCGGCTCCGGCCATAGCACCCAGCGACGCAGCCGTTGAAACTCAGCCAACCGCTGGTTGGCGCGCTCGATGGCCGCCGCCGCTCCTTCGCCGCGCATGGCCAGCACGGCACATGGCTCTGGGCCGCTTGGCGTCTCCACGGCTACCACAGCGCAGGCCACCACGCTTGGCTCCTGCTCGATGGCCGCTTCCAAATCCTCCGGGTGCAGATTCACTCCCGCCGAGGTTACAATCACCTCGCTCTTGCGACCCAGGAATCGCAGCTCGCCGCCCGCCACATTCTCCGCCAGATCGCCCGTAGCTAGCCACTCATCGGCGCGCGCCTGCAAGGCTCCGCCGGACCAGGTGGCCGTCGAGATCATCGGGCCGCGCACCAGCACTTCGCCGTCTGGACCCAGCTTGACCTCGCGCCCCGGCAGCGGCTTGCCGATGGTTCCCTTGGCCACGTGAAAAGGATGATTCAGCGTAATCAGCGCCGAGGTTTCGGTCATTCCGTAGCCCTGGACGACGACGAAACCCAGCCGGTTCCAAAACTCTTCCAGCGCTCCGCCCAGCGCCCCGCCGCCGGAGATCAGAGCCCAGAACTTGAAGCCAAATTCGCGGTGAATCTGGCGGAAGCGCCACCAGCGCTGCCACGCGCGGATGCCCTTCGAGGCGGCCAAACGGTCACTGAGGCCGGGATGCTCGGCCTCCAGATGTGTCTTCAGTAGCGCCGAGATGCGCGGCACGGCGGCCAGCACGCTGATGCGTTCTCGCCGGATGGTCTCGATCAGCCGCGAGGCCACCAGGCGGCTCTCGAAGTGGACCTCGGCGGCAAAGATGGGCGGCATCCACAGGCCCATTGTCTGGCCGAAGACGTGGCTCAGCGGCAGCGTCTCCAAAAAGCGCAGTGGATGAAAGGGCCGCTCATAGCGCAGATAACGCTGCGCGCCGCGCTCGATCGGCTCGACGCTGGCCAGTATGTTGCCGTGGGTCAGCACCACGCCTTTGGGATCGCCGGTGGTGCCGGAGGTGAATAGAATTTGCAGCGGCGTTTCGCGCGAGAGTCCAGCCACCGCGCCGACTTCTTCCTCGGGCAGCGCCCCCGGCCAATCTTCGAAGGCCAGTTCAGGAATGGCGATTGATTCCTCTGAACTGGGTGCCCCATCCATTTCACGTTCTTTGTGAAATGGGTGGGAATCGATGGACCCCAACTGCCCCAGTAGCAGCGCATCGCCTACGGCCAGCTTGGGCTTTACATCGGCGGCCACGCGTTGGGCAAACTCCGCCGTCCCGTAGGCGTCCAGCGGCACGGCCAGCACGCCGCGGAGAATGCAGCCATGAAAGGCGGCCATCCACTCCGCGCTATTCTCGCCCCTGACGAGAACCCGGTCGCCGGGTCCTATTCCGCGCTGCTCCAGAAGCGCGGCAAAACGCCCCGCCAGTCGCGCCAGTTCGCCATAGGTGGTTACGCGCCGCCGGTTGCCCTGAAAGCGGACGACCGCGATCTGGCGGTCGTAGCGGCGGAAGTCGTCAATCAGTGTAGCCAGGTGTTCGCGCATAAGACTCCGGCAATGTCCATGGTAAGGCATGAACATTGCCGGGAGCCAATCACGAGGCTAGATCAAGGTCTTCGATGGTCTTCTTCAGAATGGTGGCGGAGTTGAGCAGGGCGCTCTGCTCCTCGTCCGGAAGAGTCATCTGCAAAACTCGCTCCACGCCATTCTGTGAAACGATGCTGGGAACTCCAAGACTGACTCCCTCCAGGCCAAACTCCCCATCCAGCACCGCCGAAACCGTCAGCACGCCATGCTGGTTGCGCAGGATGGCCGCGGCGATGCGCGTCAGCGCCAGGCCGACGCCGAACCATGTGGCGCCTTTGTAATCGATGATGTGATAGGCGGAATCCCGCACATCTTCGACGATCTTTTGGTGCGAGAGCTGCGGGTCGTCGCACTTCGAGCATTGGGCACAGAACTGCTCGATGGAGAGACCAGCCATGTTGGTCATCGACCAAGCGGCAAATTCGCTGTCTCCGTGTTCGCCCAGGATGTAGCCGTGAACATTATGCACGTCCACGCCGCACTGCTGACTGAGCAGATGGCGGAAGCGCGCGCTGTCCAGAACGGTGCCCGATCCGAGAATGCGCCCGCGCGGCCAGCCGGAGCGTTTGTGGGCGGCATAGGTCAGAATGTCCACCGGATTGCTCACGATCAGCACCACGGCGGAGGAGTGTTGCTGCACGATCTCATCAATGATTTCGTGAATGATTTTTACATTCCGTTGCAGCAGATCGAGGCGCGACTCGCCGGGGCGCTGCTTGGAGCCGGCGGTAATCACGATCAGATGCGCGTCGGCGAAATCCTCCGCCTCAGCCACGCGGATCTGCACGGAGGGGAAGAAAGCCTGCCCATGAGCCAGATCGAGCACCTGCCCCTTGGCCAGATCACGATTGTGATCCCGTAGGAGAATCTCATCGGCCAAACCACTTTGGGCCAGCGCGTAGGCAAAGGTCGAACCCACCGCGCCAGCACCCACGATTACAACTTTTCTCGGTTTCCAAGGGGCATCGTTCATTGATCTTCCTCCATTGTGGCGTTTCTTCTTCAGCGATTCTACACGCCCGTTGTTTCTGCCGCTGTTTTCTATATAGATGACGCCAGGGGGCTTTGGACTCGCATGGATTGGAATTCGGGGATTCGCACCCATCTCTCAACTGGTCCAAGTAAAATAGGAACATGGGATTTGAGAGCGTGAAGAAGATTGCCGAAGCGGATTTCCCCACGCGCTGGGGAGCCTTCCGCATTCTGGGCTTTGAGGGCGTGCTGGACGCGCCGCGCCCCTGCGCCGAGAAAGCGCTGGAAAACGGGGCCAGCGTCTACGAGATTAAAAATAGCCGGGTCGAGGGGCTGGTGGCGCTCGTGATGGGCGACATTCACTCCGCGCCACCGCTGGTGCGCATTCATTCGCAATGCCTCACCGGCGATGTATTTGGATCGCTGCGCTGCGATTGTCGTCTGCAATTGGAGCTGGCCATGCGTCAGATCTCCGCTGCTGGCACGGGTATTCTGCTCTATGAGCAGCAGGAGGGCCGCGGCATTGGCCTGATGGCCAAGCTGCGTGCGTATGAGTTGCAGGACCAGGGCCGGGATACCGTCGAGGCTAACGTTGAGCTGGGCTATGCCGCCGACTGCCGCGACTACGAACTGCCCGCCGAGGTGCTGAAGCTGCTGGGCGTGAAGTCGGTGCGCCTGATTACCAACAATCCAGAGAAGGTGGCCGCAGTGGAAAATGCCGGCATCACCGTGGCCGAACGCGTCTCCGCCGAGATCGAGCCGCAGGAGACTTTTGCGGACTACGTGCGCACCAAGCAGGAGAAGATGGGGCACATCGCGGACCTAGACGCGGGAGTGTGATTAGAACAGATTTCCTGTTTGTCTAGAGTACAGCGTGGACCGGGAGGTCGGCGCTACAGTTTTATGCGCGGCGGGTCGGCTATGCCGGTGGAGGACTACAAAGAAGCGCCCAGGCTCAGCATCTTTTCTCCAATCTCCCTGGACCCAATATCGTTCAGGTGGTCGTCGTCCCTGTAGAGTAGCTTGTCGTCGAGCACGGGATGGCAGAGGTTTTGCGCGTCGCAAATCACCCGATTTGGATCGACAAAGTGCACCTGGGAATACTCCGCCTGGATGGTTTTGAAGTAGCTGGGCGGGCCGACGCGCAGGCTGTCGCAACTGCGCGCAAATCCAAACATCAATCGCCGGATGGGGCAGCTTGCGGCTCCCGGAATCTCCTCGTTATTGAGGATCAGAGTGACCGCCGCGCCCGACTTCAGGATGGCGTCAATGGAACCGGCGAGCTTGCTTCCGGCCTCCGGTTCCCGCGGCCAATTGGCAGCCAGAATCACGCGCCGGTAGCGGCCACTGGCGATCAGCCGATAATCCATCTCATTGCGTTGCTGGCAATTACGCTCGTAGGCCCAGCCCCGTCCGGTGTTATATCCCAGAATCGGCGGGCAAGCGTCCATGGTGTAATCCATGATGGAGATGCCCTCGGATTTGGCCATCACATCAATCATTCCGGTGAAGTGGTTGGCGAAGGAATCGCCGATTAAAATGCCGTCCGGCTGATCCTTCTGCGCGCCCAACCGGCATGTTGCGTTGGGCGGTGTGAAATAACGCGCGGAGGGAACGTGGCAGCCGCGGCGCATCTGGTCCGGTGCCGCCTCCAGCATGCGGTCAAAGCGGGCCACGCGCGGATCGAACCTTTGCGGTAGCCCACGCGACGCGATCAGCACGGCACCCAGGCAGACCAGCGCCCCGACCGGCAGCAGAAAACGCTGGACTAGAACCCGCGAGAAACTCTGCGCGGCTCCGGAGCGGCGCATCGGCCCCTCGACATATTTCCACGAGAGCCAGGCCAGCAGAATGGAGGCCGCAGCAACGGCCAAGCCGAGCGCCGGGCCAAGCGGGAGATTGAAGTAGTTGAGATAGGAGATGATCGGCCAATGCCAGAGATAAATCGAATAGGAGATCAAGCCAAGAAAGACCATGGGCCGCGCGGCCAAGATCGTATTTGTCAGCCAGGATTTGCTGCCGCTCCAGATCAGCAGCGCCGCGCCCAGACAGGGCCAAAGCGCATGGATTCCCGGAAATGTGGAGTTGCCATCGAGGACGCCGAGCGAGAGGCCGATCAAGGCAAAACCGGCGACAGAAGACAACTCGGAAAATACGCGCGACGTGGGCTGGCGGTGCGCGGCGATCAGCGCCAGCATGCCACCTATCATCAGCTCGAAGAATCGGCTGGGAAGCAGATAGTAGGCCGCCGATGCAAAGTACAGCGTTCCCGCCTGCGAGACCGCCAGAGCGCCCGCAGTCAGTACGGCAAAGATGCCTAGCCAGTAGCGCTTGTTGAATTTCAGCAGCAGCAGAATGAGCAGCGGCCAGATGGCGTAAAACTGCTCCTCGACGCCGAGCGACCAGGTGTGCAGCAGCGGCGCCTCGCCGGAGACGGCCTTGAAGTAATTGCCGTAGGCGTGCCAGATGTAAAAGTTGGAGAGTCCGAATCCGGCGCAGATCGCGCTTTTTGTCAGGCGGACCAGGTCGCTGGGCGACAGGATGATGATTCCCGCCGCCATAGTGGCCACAATCACCGTCATCAGCGCGGGAACAATGCGATTGATGCGGCGCTTGTAGAATTGCCGCAGCGAAAAACGGCCCTCGCACGCTTCTTTGTAGACCTGGGATGTAATCAAGTAGCCGGAGATGACAAAGAAAATATCAACGCCGACATATCCGCCGCTTAGGACCATGGGGGCAAGATGATGAAGCAGCACGGAAAGTACGGCGACCGCGCGCAATCCATCGATATCAGGCCGATAATCCAGTTTGCTCAAGAGCCGTCCCTCGAAGCTGGAATGAAAGCCAGAAACTCCGGCTGTTCGCTGAGGCAGACTCTGGGAGACAAGTGAATCCGATTGCAGAATGTAATGCTATACAGGGTTGCACTCCTGCCAAGCCTTGATTTGCAGGCTTGGCGGAATGTCTTTACCCTGCGCTCTTCACGCGCACTACGGTGATCTTGGCGAAGCCCTCTTCAAAGACCGGCGGCTTGAGCTTTTCGGCCATCTTGCGCATCACGTCCTCGCTCACCGAGCGGTCGCGCTTGCTGTTGCGCTCCAGGCAGACGTCGAGCGGCACGTCGAAAAAGACCGCCTGCACCTCGTAGCCAAAGCTCTTGGCCATCTTGATCCACTGGCTGCGCTCGTGGCTACTCAGGTTGGTGGCGTCCACGTAATTCAGCGGCATCTTGGCGATCAGGCGGGCCCGCAAGAGCGAACGCAGCGTCGAGAAGACCAGCCCCTGATAGCGCTGCTCCTCCACGTCGTCAAACAAGATGTTGCGCAGCAGGTCGCTCGAAAGCGGAGTGACGCCGCGCCGCCGAAACCAGGTCGTCTTGCCGGAGCCGGGCAGGCCGATGGCCAGCACGACGAAGCCCTTGGGGGCCTGCGGAGAGCGCTCGGCCTCCGGCTCGGGAGGAATCCCAGAGGAATTCTCCGGCTGCGTCTCCAGCTCCAAGCGGCCAGAGTCGACCGGCTCATTCCACTCAGGCCGCGCCTTTTGTTTGGCGTGGGCCTCAGGCTTGGGCTGCCGCGCCGGGCGGCCAGAGGCCGAAATATCCACGGACGGCTGCCGATGCGCGGAAGGCTGTGCCGCTGGAGCATCCTCCAGATAGAACGGCACCAGAGGCCGTGGTTGATTGGTTGGAACTTCCTGACCGATTTTGCCGGTCGATTCGGAGGTATTGGGGGTGTGTCTTGACCGTCTGCTCATGCTTCCTTCAATAGTACTTTCTGTTACCGGAATAACACAGTTGCCGCCAGTGCCGCAACTGGTGTGCACTCCGTCACATACGATCCTATATCGGGAAAGGCACACTATGGATGCGAGAGCTTCCGCAAAAATCGGGACGAAACGCGTTTTGATTTCGTCTCCGCAGACCTAAAGTGATACCATCATGAGTTTGGTGGGAATGCTCTAAAAAGCGTTTCCAACCGCCAAACGCGGTACGCCAGAACACGCTGGAAGACGCTTTAACACGCTCAAACCAAAGCCTTAATCGGCTCACTAAGGAGAAGACACACATGGCAGTAAAGGTTGGCATTAACGGCTTCGGCCGCATTGGCCGCAACGTTTTGCGCGCCGCGCTGGGCAACCCCGAGATTGAATTTGTCGCAGTCAACGACTTGACCAGCCCGGCCACTTTGGCCCATCTGCTCAAGTACGACTCGATCCTCGGTAACCTGAAGAACGAAGTCACCGCCGGCGAAGGCTTCATCACCATCGATGGCAAGAAGATCAAGGTCTTCAGCGAGCGCGACCCCGCCAAGCTGGACTGGGCTTCGGTCGGCGCGCAGGTCGTGGTCGAATCAACCGGCTTCTTCACCGACGCGCTCAAGGCGAAGGCTCACCTGGGCACGACCGTCAAGAAGGTCATCATCTCTGCTCCCGCCTCCAACGAAGACATCACTCTCGTTCTGGGCGTCAATCAGGATAAGTATGATCCGGCCAAGCACAACATCATCTCCAACGCCAGCTGCACCACCAACTGCCTTGCGCCAGTCGTCAAGGTCATCCTGGAGACCTCCGGCTTGGTCAGCGGCATCATGACCACCATCCACAGCTACACCAACGATCAGGTGATCCTGGACACGCCGCACAAGGATCTGCGCCGCGCCCGCGCTGCCGCCCTGTCGATGATTCCCAGCTCCACCGGCGCCGCCAAGGCTCTCAAGCTGGTTCTGCCCGAGACCACCGGCAAACTGGACGGCTTCTCCATGCGCGTCCCCACACCCAACGTCTCCATCGTTGACCTCACCTACATCACCGAGAAGCCCACCACCGTCGAAGCTCTCAACGCCGCCTTCACCAAGGCCGCCGCAGGCGAGCTCAAGGGGATTTTGGGCGTTGACTCCAACCTTCTGGTCAGCTCCGACTACAAGGGTAACCCGCTCTCCTCCATCGTTGATCTTCCGTTGACCAAGGTCATCGGCAACAGCGTCAAGGTGCTGAGCTGGTATGACAATGAGTGGGGCTACTCCAACCGCGTCGTCGATCTGATCGGCTTCCTGGTCAAGAAGGGCCTGTAACAGTGGTCAGTGATCAGTGGACAGTGGTCAGTTTTCCGATCACTGAGTGCTGATTCTGTATTTTGAAACTGGGTGCCCCACCCTCACCGCGTCTTTGTTTTTGCGGCTAGGGTGGGATTCCTTGTAATACCAAGAAAATCCATGAGAAAAAACATTCCCGGAACATCTCCCTACGAGCCGATCATCGGCTTCTCCCGCGCCGTCCGCATCGGCAACACCGTTCATCTCTCTGGAACCGGCCCTGCTGGAGCCGACGATCTGGATGTAACCGGCCAAACGCGCCACATCTTTGAGCTGGCCACCGCCGCGCTCGCCGAGGCTGGCGCATCCTTTAGCGACGTTGTCCGCACCCGTATTTATCTGGCCCACGCCGAGGACTGGGAGGCAGTTGCCCGCGTTCACGGCGAGTTCTTCGGCGCCATCCGTCCCGCCACCACGATGATTGTGGCCTCGCTGCTCAATCCCAAATGGTGCGCCGAGATTGAGATGGAAGCCGTCGTTTCCAGCTCTGATTGTTGCTCAAAGGATTCTCAGAATCGTTAGTGTTTTGAAAGGGCATGGCTTTAGCCGTGCCGCAAATGGACCACAATAAGTGTTGGGCTTTAGCCCCTGAGGGAATCTCCTCTGGCATCAAAAACTGAATAGTGATGAGTTTGTACTGACCACTGTTCACTGACCACTGTCCACTTTAGAAAGGTTCTGAATCATGGCAAAGCTCTCCATTCGCGACATCGATCTGGCCAATAAGAAATTGTTCATCCGCGTCGATTTCAATGTGCCGCTCACTGAAGATGGCTCGACGATCACCGACGACACCCGCATCAAGGCCACGCTTCCCACCATTGTCTACGCCCTCAAAAACAAGGCCAAGGTCATTCTGGCCTCGCACCTGGGCCGCCCCAAGGGCAAAGTCAACCCCAAGTACTCGCTGCGCCCGGTCGTTGATCGCCTGCGCGAACTACTCGACAAGGAACTGGGCGAGAGTGTCAATGTGGCCTTTGCGCCCGATTGCACTGGCGAAGTCGCTTCGGAGCTTGCCCGCCAGCTTGAATCCGGCCAGGTGCTACTGCTGGAAAATCTCCGCTATCACGCCGAAGAGGAAGCCAACGATCCCGGCTTCTCCAAGGCTCTGGCGTCGCTGGCCGACGTTTATATCAATGATGCATTCGGCTCGGCCCATCGCGCCCACGCTTCCACTGAGGGGATCACTCATTTTCTCAAGCCCGCCGTCGCTGGCCTGCTGATGGAGAAAGAAATTACTTATCTCGGCAAGGCTCTGGAAGCGCCGGAAAAGCCCTTCGTCGCTATCATCGGCGGCTCCAAGATCAGCGGCAAAATCGATGTGATCGATAACTTGCTCGACAAGGTCGATACACTTATTATCGTCGGCGGCATGGCTTATACCTTCCAGCGCGCTCTCGGTGTAACTACCGGTAAGTCGCTCGTCGAGGAAGATAAGATCGAGATGGCCAAGGCCGCGCTCGACAAAGCCAAGGCCAAGGGCGTCAATCTGCTGCTGCCCGTTGATAACATCCTCGCTGACAGCTTCTCGGCTGACGCCAAGACGCAGCCGTGGGATTGCTCCAAGAACTTCCCGGAAGACTGGCAGGGTCTGGACATCGGTCCCAAGTCTATCGCGGCGATTGAAAAGGTTGTCTCGACCGCCCGCACCATCGTATGGAACGGCCCTGCGGGAGTTTTTGAGTTTCCGCGCTTTGCCATCGGCACCAACGCCATCGCCAAGGCCGTGGCCAGCAACAAGGCGGCCATCTCCATCATCGGCGGCGGCGACTCGGTGAGCGCCATCAACAAGGCCGGCTATGCCGACCAGGTCACTCACATCAGCACCGGCGGCGGTGCCAGCCTCGAATTCCTCGAAGGCAAAAAGCTCCCCGGCGTGGAAGCGCTGACGGACAAGTAGTGATCAGTGATCAGAACACCCCGCATCCAGCGCAGATTTATACCGGATGCGGGGCTTTCTTTTTGATTGACAACAGGCTCGATTGAGAACATTTGCAAGAGTCGATGTTTTGAAAGGGTACGGCATTAGCCGTGCCACGAAGGTAACAAAATCAAAGCGGGCTTTAGCCCCTGAGGGAATGCCGTCTGGGCATTCGGGATAGGACGTATAATCATTTTCAAATGAAAACGCAGCCTCCTCAATTCATAGCCGGATTCCCAATAGAATGGGAAGACTTTGAACAACGTAATCGCTTATTTCTGGAACGTTATTCACACCTTTCAGAGGCATTCAACATTGCCTTCAATAGAATCCTTGCCAAGAGCGAGCCAATTGAGAAGTTTGTATTCGGTTATGGGCAACTGTGCCGCGAGGATTTTCTTGAGGTGTTTTTACTGTCCGCGAATGGCTATGGGATAGGGGCAACAAAACTATTGAGAATTCGAGAAACGGAAGTTGAAGAAAGATTTGTGAGCGTCAAAAAACGCTTTATGACCACTGACTGTAAGAAGTGCGGAACAGAGAAATTACATCATAACTGGAACAAGCTGGACTTTGTTACGATGGCAAAGAAATCCGGCCCTCTTGGAGATTTAATTCTGCATGGCTACTTTGGTCCATTGACCCAAGCTCACAGTCACCCCGCAACACTCACATCAAGGTTGACTCTTCTTGAAAGTGGTGGCATCAATTTTGTTTCGGGGCCACAGCGGAACATGGCAGATGTAGCCCTCTTAACGGCTCACGAAATCGTACTCTGCGTTCTTGATGTCCAAAAGAAACAGTTTGATATCCCAGATTTACCGGAGAGGTTACAAGTCTGCCATACAGATCTTGAGGAAATTCGGAATGAGCCAAGGAAAAAGGTCTTATGAAGTCGGACGTCTGATCCTTTATTCATTCATTGATTCAAGGGTGGGAGACCACGAACCCCTAGGCGCGCAAGCGCCGTCAGCCCCTCCGCAGGTGCTTGCAGATAATTTGTATCGAAGAGAGCACAATGATCTTGGGTGAAGAGAATGCAGAGCCGGAAGGCGAGCGTCCTATGTACGGATTAGCCAACAAAGCACAGCATTTTTCGTTACCAGAAAGACACTCCCCCCC
>Ga0255351_1000584_pt1 | contig 16155 bp, 16 predicted proteins | sample HBST25r2metaG_FD_186024 | JGI IMG/M metagenome (GOLD analysis project Ga0255351, IMG submission 186024) | Peat soil microbial communities from Stordalen Mire, Sweden - H.B.S.T-25.r2 | ecosystem: Environmental > Terrestrial > Soil > Wetlands > Peat | place: Sweden: Norrbotten County, Stordalen... | reverse complement strand
CCACTGACCACTGACCACTGACCACTGACCACTGACCACTGACCACTGACCACTGACCACTGACCACTGACCACTGACCACTGCTTTCATTCCCTCCGCAGCGCCTCAATGGGGTCCAGCGCCGCAGCCTTGCTGGCAGGATACAGTCCAGCCACGACGCCGCTCAGCGTCAGCGATCCCAACGCCAGCGCCGCTGACCACGGAACCAAACGGGGTGGATCCCAACCGGGCATTTTGCCGGTGAGAAAATGCTGCAACAGTCCCATGAAGCCCCAGGAAACCACGATGCCGATGCAGCCGCTGATGCTGGTCAATAGCAGCCCCTCCCAGAAGAACTGCGCCAGAATGCTGTGTTTGGTGGCGCCCAGAGCCTTCAGCAGGCCGATCTCACGGGTTCGCTCGGTGACTGAAACCAGCATGATGTTGATGATGCCCACTGCGCCCAGGCCTAGCGTTACAATGCCAACACCGCCCAGAAAAACGTCCATGGCATTGAAGATGGCCGAGATCATCTGCTCTTCCTTGATGGTGTCCCACTCCTGATAGGCGTCATTGAGCGATGGGTCGAAGCCATGATTTTGAGCGACGATCCGGTGGACTGCGGCCTTGGCCGCCGCCGCCTCTCCCTTGATCGTTGGCTGGTACTGAATCGAAGAGACCGCGTCCCTGGCAACATTGTCGCCCTTCATGGCGAAGAGTTCCTGCTGGGTGGTCAGAGGAACATATATCTTCTGATTTTCGCTGTCGTTGTTGCCGTGGCTGATGGATTCGGCACGACCGATGACGGTGAAGCGGACGTTGTTGATGGTGATGGCTTCGCCCAGCATGGGATGGCCCAGCGAGAGCAAGGTGGTGGCCTTCGAACCAAGAACGACGACGCGCCGACGATCTGCTAAATCAGCGTCATTGATGAAACGACCTTCGGCGATAGGCATGGTGCGCACTTGGGTATAATTCGGCTCCACGCCGATCACACCTCCCGATGTGTTGGCCCAAGCGCTGACCTCGTAAAGGTCGTAGCGGCTGAGGATGGCGGTGACTGCGCGTAACTGCGGCAGGGCGCGCATGGCCGCCTCATCGCGCATGGTCATCTGATAGGGGCGCATGCCGGTGTGCTGATTGGGCAGCGCGGGGATGGTGCCATTCCACATCATGATGACGTCGTTGCCGTAGGTGGATAGCTGCTTGTGCTGGCCCGAACGGAAGCCTTCGCCGAGGCCGACCAGGACCAGCAGCGAACCGACGCCCCAGGCAATTCCGAACATGGTCAGAAAGGAGCGCAGCTTGTTGGCCATAATGGCGCGGTAGACCTGGGCGAGAGTGTCACTGAAGCTTTGCATAGCGTTTGGACGCCGAGGGAGGGCGCTTGGTGAAGGATACGCAGAGGATGGGGCGGCGGTTCCAGCTTTTGGCGTGATTCGCTGGAAAATTGGAGTTCAGCAGCCGATGCACGGCGGATTTTGCTCGGAGGAGGGCTGGGGCGGTCCTTTTCCGAGGTCATGTGCGACAATCCTGTTTAGGCTGATTTCTCTTATGCGACTGTTGCGTAACCTGTTATCAATCGTTTTAGGGCTGGTCCTGGCGGTTCAAGCGGCCGGGACGCGGGCGCAATCCTCTTTTGCGCCCAGGCTCTCGCCTGCCGCGCCGATGGTGCTGGTGGGCGGAACGGTTGTGGACGTGCGCGAGTGGGGCCGCTCGGCGAAGGATCTGCCGGATGCGGTCGTCGTGCTGCGTGACGGACGCATCGTGGAGGTCGGCAGCCGCATGGCGGTCACGATTCCCAAAGGCGCACGGGTCGTAGACTGCACCGGCAAGTTCATTCTTCCCGGCCTGATCGACGGCTTCGCCGGGATGAACTCGCAGGGTCAGGCCGACGCTTATCTTTATATGGGTGTAACGACAATCGTCGCCGTCAGCGATGCAAAACGCGGCGCGGTCGATTTTTCCGCCTCGCCCGCGCCGCACCTTTATCTAATGGATTCAGTGGGTTCGACGGACAATTGGAGCCTTCTGGCCAAGCGGCCAGAGTGGGCGCTCAAGCTCCGGGTGGTGGACCATCCCAGAGAATTGAATCCGGAAGAGACGCTGCATCAGCTCAACGACACGGCGCGGCTGGGGACGCGCGCCATCTGGCTGGGTCACAACATTACCGCCGCCAACGCCCAGTGGGTAATCGCCCGCGCCCGCCAAATGGGCCTCGCCACGTATGGCGAGTTCATCGCGACCCCGTACCGTATCGGCATCGAGGCCGGTGTGGATGCGCTGCCACACATGGGCCGCTACGAACTGGGCGTCATTCCGGAAGAACTCCAGCGTCCGCTGGCGGATGCCCCGGAAGGGCCAGCAGCAGCCACGGCCTACGACTATGCCGAGCGCCTGCCACCCACCCACCTGCAACTGCGCGAGTACGCCCACTTTTTGGCCAGCCATCACGCCGCGCTGATGCCCGCTTTCAGCATCTCTTATTCGCTGTTGCCGGAGCATCGCAACCTGTGGAAGGAGCCGGCCGCCGCGCTGCTGGACCCGGCGCGGGTCTACGAGCCGGTGAACCGTGCAACGGGGGAAATCGATTATCCGCTGGCGCTCTGGACGCGGCGATTGCCGGGCATGGGGCAGCGCTACGTGGAGGAGGGGCTGCGCAAAAAGGCTGGGCAGTCCGCGCTGCGGCTTTGGCGGCTCAACGAGACGCTCTTTGCTGCCTATCCGCACTATCTGGCAGCCTCCGGCGCGCCGGTGCGGGGTGCGCTGCCGGGCATCGGGATACACACCGAGCTGGAGTTGCTGGTGCGGCTGGGTCTCAGCCCACGCGAGGCTCTGGCCGCCGCCACCAATAATTACAGCCTGCAATTTGGCTGGAATGAACTCGGCCTGATCGCCCCCGGACGCCGCGCCGACATTCTGGTGGTGGACGGCGATCCGACGCAGAATATATGGAATGCCCGCCGCATCTCAGGACTCATTCTCGACGGGAATTGGATCGACCGCGAACAACTGCTGCATCAACGTCGTTAATAGAATTTCATCTCTCCGCGGCCACGCATTACGCGAAACCAGCGCTCATCGGTTAACGTAGAGGAAGCAGGCGGTTTTACCAGGCTTTCCAAAATCTATGACCGATTTCCATTTGCCGTCGCTCTCCCCGCCCAAGCACAATCAATGGCTTATCCTCATTGCCGCCTTCAAGCTCCTTCAGGCTCTGCTGTTTGCGGCGCTCGGCGTGGGCGCCATGAGGCTGCTCAACAAAAACGTGGGCGATGTGCTCGCCCACTTTGTCGAGCATATGCGTTTCAATCCCGAGTCGCGCTTCATCAACTTTCTTCTGGATCGGGCGTCTCTGCTCACCGACCAGCGACTCCGGCAGATCGGCGTCGTGGTCTTCATCTACGCCGGACTTGATCTGATTGAGGGAACGGGACTCTATCTGGAAAAGGCCTGGGCTGAGTTCCTCACCCTGTTCATCACGGCCTCCTTCCTGCCTTTGGAGATCTATGAGGTCTTTCACCGGGTCACGGTGATCCGCGTCAGCCTGCTGGTGCTCAATACTCTGGTCTTCATCTATCTGCTGAAGCTGGTTCTCAGTCGGCAGCGGTGCAAAGCAAAGCCGCCGGTTGTGAAAGAGTAAGCTCTTCGCTTTTTGTTCGCTTATACCACAAGGCAGGTGTTCCTGCGATGTGGTTCAAAGCAAAAGAAAATTATCTGGAATCAAGAAAGTAAACTTTCGCTATTACTGGTGGTGCATAAAAATAAAGTCGCAATTAGTGGTAGTTTTTCTCGTCGGTTCACTTCTTTAGCTTTAAACTCGCCAGCCTTCTCCACATGGACATCTGTTTTCCACCTACCGTGTAGCGGAGTTTTGCGAGATACTTGTTTCATCGCGGGTCCAAATGGGCCAACGTGGGATATTTTGTTAGGCCGGGTGCTCAATCAGACCCGGATGAGTGAAGCAGATGGCAGAGATTCCAGAAAACCCGGTCAACCAGTCTGAGACCTCCATCGAGGCAGCAGGCGGAAGCGCGGGTGAGTGGGACGATCTGCAAATCGGCTTCACCGGCAGTCCAAAAACCAAGCTGGACGACCGTGGACGCTTGAAGATGCCGGCCGAGTTCAAAAGCTTCATCGAAAAAAAGTACGGCGCTGCCTTCAATGCATTCTACATCACCAGTCGCGAGGGCAAGGACGCAGAGATTTATCCGATGCCGGAGTGGAAGTTGTATCAGGGCAAGATCTTTGATATGCCCAAGGGCCTGCCGGTGCGCAAGAAGCTGTTGGACAGCAACGCCCTCTATGGCGAGCGGGTGGATATGGACCCACAGGGCCGCCTGCTGATGCCCGAGGAACTGCGCAAGGCTGGCATGGTCAACCTGGACGTGAAGGTTTCAGGCGAAGGCACGCTGTTGCGCGTGAAGAGCCTGACGAGTCTGCGTGAGAGCGTGAGGAACAATTCCTACGACGCGCAGGATGACGAAGCACTGACGAAGTACGATGTGTAGCTTGAAAACCCCCGAGGGGGAGCGCATGAGCCAGCCGAAACAGCGTCACGCGCCAGTGTTGTTTGAAGAAGCGATGGATTTTCTCCGGGTGCGTCCGGGAGCCACGGTGGTCGATTGCACGCTGGGGCTGGCCGGGCACGCAGCCGGAGTTGCAAGACAGTTAGGGCCGCAAGGGCATCTCATTGGTTTTGACCGCGACGCGCAGGCGATCGCTCTGGCCAAGGAGAAGCTGGATGGAGTTATAGCCGAGTTAGGCAGCCAAGCGCCGCGAGTTACATTGATCGGCGAGGCGTTCAGCTCCATTCTGAGTCATTTGCAGCCAGCCTCGGTGGATGGATTGCTGGCGGATTTTGGCGTCAGTTCCATGCAGTTGGACGAGGCGGAGAGAGGTTTTTCATTTCAGGCGGACGGGCCGCTGGATATGCGCCAGGATCAGCGCACCGGGCCAACCGCCGCACAGGTGGTAAACGAGTTGAGCGAGCGTGAGCTAGCCGACATCGTGTACCAATTTGGAGAAGAAAGGAGGGCGCGCCAAGTCGCCAGAGCCATTGTGTACGGGCGGCCGATTACTACGACGGGGCAGTTAGCACGGATTGTAGCATCGGCTGTCCGGCCAATGAATCAGGAGAAGATACATCCGGCGACCAGAACCTTTCAAGCGCTCCGAATTTATGTCAATCGCGAGTTAGATGAAATCAAGGATTTGCTGGAGGCCGCGCCTAAGTTGCTTAAGCCCTCTGGAAGACTGGTAGTCATCAGCTTTCACTCGCTGGAAGATCGCATTGCAAAAGATAGTCTGCGCGAAGGCGCAAAGCAGGGAATCTGGGAGATCTTAACCAAGAAGCCGGTTACGGCCAGCGAAGAAGAGATACAAAGAAATCCGCGCTCACGCAGCGCAAAGATGAGAGCGGCGGAAAAGCTGAAAACAGGGACTAAGGGACTAGGGAACGAAAAGAAATTTGCTCGGTAAACAATGAAATCGAACATTGGTTTTTGAGGCAGCGGTTAACAACACTGGTGAAAAGGGAATGCTGAAGGCAGCCAACACTGCAATCTAGTCCCTAGTCCCTTAGTCCCCGGAAGGAGTAACAATGGCGGCATACACAACAACCTACGAAGCGGGAATGGGCTGGAGCGCGCGGGTGAATGCACGCAACTCTGGATTGCTGGCTCAGCAGGCGCTGCGCCGCCGTGGCGCACGTACGCCGGAGTTCTACTTTCCCAAGAGCTTTGATAATAGCCGCCTGGTCAAGGCACCCGATCCTGCGCGCATCCGCCAGATCCGCCTCTTTTCGGCTGCCATTATCATCCTTTTTTCGCTGACCATGCTTTATGGTTTGCAGCACTTCAGCGCCATCGAAAGCGGCTACAAGGTGGAGTCGGAGAAGCAGTCTCTTGAGCAGTTGCGCGAGGATAATCGTCAGTTGCGTTTGAGTGAAGCGCAGTTGACCGATCCCAGCCGCATCGATAGATTGGCGCGTGAGCAGGGCCTGGCCGAGCCGCAGCCCGGTCAGATCGTTCATCCGTCCGAGGCCTCCGGCAGCTCCGCTCCGGCGCTTGCGCTGGTTACGCCGCCAAGTACGGCAGCTAGCTTCTAGGCGTCAGTTCACAGTTGTCAGCAAATGCAGTTTAGCTGCGTGAATATTGAATTCATTGTTTTGCGGGCTTGCATCCCCTCAGGGGCTAAAGCCCGCATTCATTTTGTAGGTCTTCGGCACGACTGAAGTCGTGCCCTGTTACAAAACAGATGTTAGTAACAAACTGCAATAATTGCGTCAATGAGTAGATAGCCGAGAACTGAGAACTGTGAACTGAGAACTGAGCAATGCCCGCCACAGTCCGTCCCATTCGCGAAACCAGCACCGCGCCGCGCGCCAAGCATCTCCGCTTGGCGCGCTTCTGGATCATCTGCATACTCTTTTTCTCCTGGGCTTTGCTGATCGCTCTGCGCCTCTTCTGGCTCCAGGTGGTGCGTCACGGCGAATTTGTGGAGCGTGCGCAGAAGCAGCAGCAGCGCACCTTCGAGGTAGCACCGCGCCGAGGCGTTCTTTACGATCGCAACCTGCGCGGCCTCGCGATGACTGTTCAGGTGGACTCGATCTTCGCCGTGCCCACCGAGATCGCCGACAAGCAGGCCGTAGCGCATCTACTTGCGCCCATCGTCCACACCGACCCTGACGACGCGCAGAGCACCGAGGAGCAGATTGCCGCGCGCCTCCAGGCCGGTCACAGCTTCGCCTGGGTGGCGCGGCGCATCACGCCGGATGCATCCGCACGCGTCCATGCATTGATCGATCTTTGCACTCCGGCAAAGAACAAAGTTATTCCAGATGACCTATGCCGCTCCGGAATCGCTACAGGCATTTACTTTCAAAAAGAGTTTCAGCGCTTTTATCCGGACAATGAAATTGCCGCGCAGGTGCTGGGGTACGTGGGGCTGGACGATAACGGTCTGGGCGGCTTGGAACTGAAATTTGAGCCGCGGCTCCACGGCGAAGCGGGCCGCATGTCTACCGCTCTGGATGCGCGCCGTCATGTCCTCGGCTCCAGCCAGAGCGAGCCACAGCCAGGCCAGAATCTGACGCTCACAATCGACGCGAATATACAGTTCCTGGCCGAGCGCGCGCTGGACCACGCGATGGATCGCACCCATGCGGACAATGGCACGGTGGTGGTGCAGGATGTACACACCGGGCAGATTCTGGCGCTGGCCATCCGCCCCGCCTTCAACCCCAATCTCTTCCGCCGCTCCTCACCGGCGCTGCTCCGCAACCACGCGGTCAGCGATGCCTACGAACCCGGCTCGGTTTTTAAGCTGGTCACCTACGCGGCGGCGCTGGAACAGGGCGTGGCCAAGCCCGACGACAAAATAGACTGCCAAGGCGGCCAGATCAACCTCTTCGGGCGCATCATTCACGATGACAAGGGTGACCACTTTGGCGTCATTACGGTGCATGAGGCGCTGGAGCACTCCAGCGACGTGGCCGCCGTCAAGCTGGCGCTGAAGGTGGGCCAGGATCATTTCTACCAATACATCCGCGACTTCGGCTTTGGCCAGCGCTCCGGTGCGGAACTGCCCGGAGAGACGCGCGGTCTGCTGCGGCCAGTCAACCGCTGGGGCGCAACCTCGATTGGTTCCATCTCCATCGGGCAGGAGGTCGGCGTCACGCCGCTGCAACTGGTCTCGATGGTCTCGACAATGGCCAATGGTGGCGTGTACCTGCCGCCGCGCGTGCTGATGCCTGGGCAAGTTGACGGAACCGCCAATGAAAAAACGTTGGCCCCACCGCAGGTGCCGCAGCCATTCAAAGCAGGCGGCGAACTGCCCAATCCGCTGCCTCCCGGCGCGCATCGCGTAATTTCGACGATGACCTCGGCCCAGATGCGCAAGATGATGGAGGGCGTGGTGCTTTACGGCACCGGCAGGTCGGCGCAGCTCAACGGCTACTCCTCCGGCGGCAAGACCGGCACGGCGCAGAAGATCGATCCGGCCACGCATCTCTACTCGAAGACGATGCACATCGCGTCGTTTGCGGGCTTCGCTCCGGTCAACAATCCGGTGATTGCCGTGGCCGTCATCATGGATAATCCGAAGGGCGATTACTACGGTGCTTCGGTTTCGGCGCCGGTCTTTGCCGAAGTGGCGCAGCAGGTGCTCGAGTATCTGAGTGTCCCGCACGACATCACGGTACGCCGGACCCGCTCGACGGCGATAATGAAGGTGGCCGAGGACGACGCGCACGAGCAGACGGCCGACATTCACGCGCTCTATGACGCGGCCAACGATCTGCCCAACGACGATCCGCTGCGCGATCCAAGCCAGATTGCGCCGCCAAAACCATCGCTGCCGGGCGCTCCGCCTGCAAGCGCTGTTCTCTCAGCCGCTTCAGGCGCTCCCGCTCCGCAATCCACCAGTGCGCAGCCGCAGAGTACTCCGCAGACGGTCACACAAACCGTGATCCTCGACGCTGGTAAAAAGCTGCGCGTTCCCTCTCTAATCGGCCTGCCGGTGCGCAAGGTGATTGAGCAGGCCGCCGCCGCCGGACTTGATGTGCAGATCACCGGCAGCGGTTTGGTGCGCGAGCAAGCTCCCGCGCCAGGAACGATGGTCGCGCAGGGAACAAAGATTGTGGTGCGCTGCGGAAGGTAAAGCAGGAAACGCGAAGAAAAGAGAAGATGCGTTCCCCGAAATCTTCACAGTTACACAGTTTCACAGTAAAGAGGGGGGGGGAGGGGGTACAAGAATCCTCTTGCCGAGGGCGGAGATTTCTCCCTTTCTTTCCTGTTCATACTTCCCTCCTTTTCTTCCATAGTATGCAGGAACGGGTGATAATTTTCTGCATGATTTTATATAAAAAAGACAGCGGGTTGAGGTTCGTGGTATCCCAGGTCCGAAAATCCGGACCTGGGGCACCCGGCATCACGCGAAGAAATTGCTTCAACTGGCCGGAGAAGGTAAGTTGCATAATGTGGGGTTCCTTTACGTTAGGTTTGGTCTGCTAACCCTATTCTAATGTTTGGAATTCCCACACTTAAATGCGCTTGAAGCCGGAATTTTGCAAGAGGCTCCATAGGAATTCACATTTTGTGAAGGTTTCGCACCGTCCCTACGGGACTCCGGAGCTTTTGTTGGTTACGCTCACCCCGCGTTGAAACGCGGGGCTAATAACCATTGCGCCTACGGCGCGGGCATCAGATTGCCACTTGGAAAACTGACGGATAGGAGCCAATGTAGCCCGTTTCATGCTCCGCGGGTTGGCGCAAGTCGGTGGGAGACTAAGAATTATCAAGTTCCGGTTCGTTTGGCAGCGGAAGGGTAATTGTCCCGGAATTCAAGGACGGACGAGGCAGAATGGGCGCGCCAACCATTGCGTGTGGCTCACTATGATCTTCTGGCTCGATATATTCCGAAGAGACGCCGAGCAGTTCCCGCAGCTTCTTGATGGTTTCAACGTCTGCTTCGAAATACGCTTTCGCGTAAGCCCGCACAAAGTCGCCAGCCGGAAACCCGCCCAGATTCCGCTGTAATCCTTCGTATATGGATGGGATTCTTTCCTCGGCCATACAAGCATCTTATACTTGATTCCTTTCGATCTGAGCGTAACAATCTACAATTGAATCCAAGATGAACTGGAAAGAATTGGCAGCGGAAGTAACGGCGGTGGGCGCGGGTGGCGACTCTTCAGAGGCGATTACCGGCGTCGAGTACGATTCGCGCAAAGTGCGGCCCGGATCGGTCTTTGTGGCGATGAAGGGCGGCTCGACCGATGGCAACCGCTACATCGATAAAGCACGCGCGGCGGGGGCGGTAGGCGTGATAACCGACTCGGCGCAGAGCTTTGACCATCTGCTGGTCTTTCAGCCGGAGTTGGCGGTGCTGGAGGTGGAGCATGGGCGGCGTGCGCTGGCTGAGGCTGCGGCAGCTTTCTTCGGCCATCCTGAGCGGCGGCTCACGGCGACCGGGATCACCGGAACCAATGGCAAGACGACGACGGCCTACCTGATTGAAGCGCTGCTGAACGCCGCCCAGCGCAAGACGGTGCTGGTGGGGACGATTGAATATCACGTCGCGGGCGAGGTGCGGCCCTCCGTGCATACGACGCCGGAGTCGCGCGACCTGTATGAGCTGATGGCTGAGGGCGTGGCGAAGGGAGCGACGGAGCTGGTGACCGAGGTCTCCAGCCATGGCCTGGACCAGGGGCGCGCGACAGGTTTGAATTTTGATGTGGCCGTCTTCACCAATCTGACGCGTGACCATCTGGATTATCACGAAACCATGGAGAAGTACTTTGCGGCCAAGCGGCTGCTCTTTGATGGCACGCGTTATCCTGCTCCGCGCGTGGCGGTGATCAATACACACGACCCGCACGCCAGCGAACTGGCCGCTGCCGCCGTGGAGGCAGGCGCGGAGGTGCGGACCTACGGCATCAGCTCGGGTGATTGGCGCGTGGTGAAGTCGATGCTGACGCCCAGCGGCGCGGTGCTGGAGCTGGAGACCCCGGCGGGCGCGGCGATGGTGGTTTCGCATTTGGCTGGCGAGGTGAATATTCTCAACCTGCTGGCAGCGCTGGCGGCGGCGCACGCGCGGGGAGTTTCGTTTGCCGATCTGGTCGAGGCCATCCCGCAGCTCAAACCCGTTCCGGGACGCTTTCAGTCTGTGGATGCGGGACAACCCTTCACGGTGATTGTGGACTACGCGCACACCGACGACGCGTTGATGAACCTGACAGCGCTGGCGAAGCAGATGACGGCGCGGACGGGCGGGCGGGTGCTGACGCTCTTCGGCTGCGGCGGCGACCGCGACCGCACCAAGCGCCCGAAGATGGGCTTGGCTGCGGGCAAAGGCAGCAGCTTTGTGGTGGCCACCAGCGACAATCCCCGCACCGAGGAGCCGCTGGCGATTCTGGCCGAGATTGAGCCGGGGCTGAAGGCGAGCGGCGTGAAATATACGATTGAGCCGGATCGTGCCGCAGCGATTCGATTGGCGCTGAAGGAGGCCAAGGCGGGCGACGTGGTTTTGCTGGCCGGCAAGGGCCACGAGAAGGAGCAGATCGTCGGCTTCACGTCGATTCCCTTCGACGATGTGAAGATTGCTCTGGCCGCGCTCGGTGAAATCGGCTATCTACCTGAAGCAAAAGCCTGATGCGCCGGAAGAACATCACTCAGGGGCTAAAGCCCGCCTTTTTGTTACATTTAGGGCACGGCTGAAGTCGTGCCCTTTCAAAACCAGACTTTTCCATAGACTGTATGGGGTTCAGCTATGAAACTAACACTTGCGGAAGCGGCCATCGGCGCGGGAGCGGTGCTGGAAGCGCCATCGAGCGCGCCCAACGCCGGTGCCTTGGTTGCCGCCGGTTACTCGATTGATTCGCGCACTGTCGCTGAGGGCGAACTGTTCTTCGCGGTGCGCGGTGACCGGCTGGACGGGCACGACTATATCGTCGCGGCCATCGAACGCGGAGCCGTGGGCGCGGTGGTTTCGCGGGCGCGGGTGGCCACACTGCCAGACGCCGCGCTAGCCCTGCCGCTGCTGATTACCGAAGACCCGCTGATTGCGCTGCAAGCCCTGGCCACGCACATACGCCGCCGCTGGGGACGCCGCGTGGTGGCCGTCACCGGTTCGGCTGGCAAGACGACGACCAAAGATGCCATTGCCGCGGCGCTGGGCGCGCGCTTCAACGTACACAAGTCGCAGGGCAATATGAATAACAACTTCGGCCTGCCGCTGCAACTGCTGCGTTTGCAGCCGGAGCACGAAATCGCAATTATCGAGATGGGCATGAACCATCCGGGCGAGATCGCCGCGCTGGCTCGCATTGCCGCGCCGGACTGGGGCGTCATCACCAACGTGGGCACGGCGCACATAGAGAACTTTGCCGACGGGCAGGCAGGGATCGCGCGCGCCAAGTTTGAGCTTGTGGACGCGCTGCCCTCGAATGGCATTCTCTTCCTCAACTGCGACGACCAATACGTCTCGCAGTTTGGGCGCGACTTTCATGGCCGCGCGGTGTACTTTGGCTCCGGCCCGTGCGCCGATCCGCAACTGATTTCGGCCACCGAAGACCTGGCCGGATTGCACGTCCGCTACCGGGATGGAGAGCGCGAGGGGGAATTGACGCTGCAACTGCTGGGCGCGCACAATGCACTGAATGCGCTGGCGGCCTTGGCCGTGGCGCGGGAGGCGGGCGTAGGTGTGCAGGCGGCTGCGGCAGTGCTGGAGACGCTGACTGCGGGCGACAAGCGCGGCGAAGTGCTCACGATCAAGGGTGCGACGATTCTCAACGACTGCTATAACTCCAACCCAGAGGCTCTGCGCTCAATGATTCATACGCTGGCTGCACGACCGGCCAAGCGGAGGATTCTGGTGGCCGGGGAGATGCTGGAGATGGGCGAGCAAAGCCCTGCGCTGCATGCAGCCTGCGGGCGCGCCGCCGCCGAGGCGGGAATGGACGTAGTGGTTGGCGTCGGCGGGAATGCCGAGCACTTGGCCGCCGCCGCTTGCAAGGGCGGAGTGGCGGCGCTTTTTTTGCCGGACGCGGAGGCAGCTGGCCGTTGGCTGAAACTGAATCTGCGCACGGGGGATGTGGTGCTGGTGAAAGGCTCACGCGGTGTTCATCTGGAGCGGGCGATTGAAGCGTTGAAGAGCAAGGCGAAGGTTCGATGAGCGATAGACCGGAAGACGATAATCCGCGTGTGACAGAGGTGATCCGCGCGGCGGTGGATTCGGCGGCGGAGGGTGACGCGGCCTTTGCCGAGCTGATTCTGCGCGCGCTGGTCGAGCAGTTTTCCAGAACGGCGATTGCGCACGGCTATCTGGCGTGGATCTTGTCGCACCGGGAGAAGCATCGCGAGGCCATCGAGCACGGGCGTGTGGCGATTCAGTTAGAGCCGACCTCGGAGCGGGTTTCGCTGCTCTACTTCCGCGTGCTTTGGGCCGCCGGGGAACGCAACGAGGCGCTCGACGAGGTGAAGCGCTTTACGGCCATCGGCCACTCGGACGAATACTCCAGGATGCTGGAGGAGTGGGCGGAGATGGATGGTTAGCTGTTTCCCAGTGCCCAAAAACGGAACCTTGGGCACCCGGCATTCGGCGGCTATGGAGCGGCGAGTGCATCTTGTATTGGTTTGATACGCTGAAGGCGACCAGGATTCCGCGCCGTAGGCGCAATGGTTATTAGCCCACCGTTTCAACGGTGGGGTCGTAGATATAGATTCGGAGTCCTGTAAGGACGGTGCTCCATGCCCCACACGTATGTTTGCAATTTCATTCATTGCGTTTTCAGCACCAAAGAGCGCCGCGCACTGATCCCCGCTGCCCGCGCCGCCGAACTCTACGCCTATCTGGGCGGCATTGCGCGGGGCGAGGGATTCTCGCTTGTCGCTGCGGGTGGGACGGCCAATCACGTTCATCTGTTATTTGATTTGCCAGCGCCCACTTCCCTTGCTCACGCAGTGCAGAAGCTCAAAGGAAGCTCTTCTCGGTGGATGGGAGAGGGCTTTTCCTGGCAGGAGGGGTACGGAGCCTTCAGCGTCAGTCCGTCGCAGATTGAAGTGGTGAAGGAGTACATTCAAAACCAGGAAGAGCATCACCGTAAACGCGATTTCGAGCAGGAATTTGTTACGCTTTTGCGTAATTATGGGATTGTTTACGATGAACGGTATGTGTTTGGGTGACCGTGCTTTGCACCGTCCCTACGGGACTCTGGATGGTTTGTTGGTGCCAGCAACCCCACCGTTGAAACGGTGGGCTAATAACCATTGCGCCTACGGCGCGGGTTGCTTCGGCCCCAGATCTTAAATGCGAGACCTGAGGCCCCCCAGCCCGAGGGACGCCATCATCTCATTTTCCAGCGATAATTATCGGCAAGCCTCGTTGGGCCGGTCCAGGACGTCATTGGTTCTGCCACGATTGTCATGGCGCACCACTACGCCCGACTTGAGCACCAGCCGCCCGGTCTGGCTGAGCAGCGGATCGAGCGTGGCCACAGCCCCCACCGGTTCGCCCGCCATCGTCCGTGCGCAGAACCAATCCTTGCCGTGCGAGTCGCCATTCGGATACCAGCTCTGGCAGGCGATCTCCGTCTTGTCTGCATCCAGCGCGCACTGATACCAGAAAAAGCGATCGATATAGCCGGAAGAGGCCAGCGGAAAGGCATCGGCAGGCACCTTGGGCGGACGCTTCTGGGCATTGGCCTCAGCGACGACCGGCTCGTGCACCGCGCGGATGCAGCCCGCCTCCCGAAAGTTCTCATAGAGCGAGCCTCGGCTGAGCTTCAAGCTCGGGCCATTCGGCGTCTTCACCCACAGGCTGCGCCCGTTGAAGCGGAGCGGAAGCTCTTTGCCAGCCAGGTCCTCGACTGCGGAGAACTTCTCTCCATGCAGGTAGCTGCGCCCCTCGCCCAGCAGAAACTGATCGCCTACGCGGAAGCAGAAGGCGCTGGTGGAATAGACAAAGGCCGAGCAGCCATCGCCGCAAGGCGTGTAATCGGCCGCCTCCACCAGAGTTGCCGTGGCGAAGTCTTTGGAGGTCTTCGCCTGAGCACAAGGCGTCAGGCTCAGAGCCACGCAAGCCGCGAGCGCCAAGAGTTTGCATCGAATTAGAACGGAGTGCGACATTCGTTTCAAGGACCTCTCCCCCTTTTAGGATGAGACGGGGTGTAAATAAAATCAGCGAGTTAGCGGCAGTTCATTTCAAATGGACGCCTGCTTGCGGATCATCGCGGCGGGAAACTGGGAGTTCAATTGATTGTCGATCCAACAGAAACCCGGCCTCCAGACACGCTCCCGCGCATCTGCGTTCCAATCCAATGAGCGCACGCAGACGCCTTCCTCGTAGCGGTATTTTGTACCCCAAAAGAGGATATGTTTCATCCGGTTCGATTCCACTTTCTTCCACTCTTCCGGAATGATCCCGGGGAAATCGACGACATGATGGAGCAGAAAATCGAGGGCATTGGCATTCACCATGGTTCCATCGTAGGTCTTCAGAGCTTCAAGCACCTTTTCACCGGGCATGACGCCCTTGCGCTGAGCCTCCGGCAGGTAAAGTTCAATCCGCGGTTTATGGGGCGTCCAGTTCAGGGAGCCGCCTTTGATGTGCTCGACGACCTCAAAGCCGATCGGCACAAAGACCGGGTCGGCATCAAGGTCTATGCCATACGTCCTGGTGGTTCCGCTGAAGTGCATGGACTCCCTTCCTACCCGGACAGAATACAACAATCCATGCTGTTCCTGTTATTCTTGGAGGGTGATTTTTCATTCAAAACTCCTGGGCTTCACGGCTGTCACCCTGTTGGTGGCCGTTTCTCTTGCCGGTTGTCACAAGGAAGAACAGGCCGTGGTCGGCGTCGCCCAAACCGCAGTGAGCGCCGAAAAGAAGGCGCAGGCCGCATCCCAGGCCGCTGCCACTGAACGCGACCGCCAGCGCGCCACCCTGGCGCTGATTCCGCTGCCCACCAAGAGTATGTATGTGGACGTGCATGAGCCGAGCGCCTGGGCCAACCCTTTTCTCTCGGTCGGTGCCGACACGTACACGCTGCGCATCACCGTCGCCGACGCCAACACGCCTGGCCAGGGAACGATGCAGCACCCCGAAGCCGCCCGCCGCCAGGAGATTCAGCTCCACCCCGCCGATCTGGCCAATGCTGTGATTGCGCTGCCGGCTGGCGCATGGCGCTATGGCCGCGTCATTGCGGTTGCCGAGTCGCCGCTGGCCGGCTCGAAGGATCGCCCCAAACTGCGCCGCAACGTGGAAACCGCCATTCAGCAACTCAACGACCTCGGCTTGGTTGTCGAAGAGTGGCCGGCGCGCTAACTCGCCGCAAAGACCCACTCATTGCCGGAGTAGACTTCGGAAAGCTCGGCTGAGTCGGAAGCGGAGACCTTTCCTCGGCTGGTCGAAGGAATCGTACGTTCAAATTGCTCGGATACTCGTGTCCCACAATATGAGACTGGCGGGTTTTGGATGGATTGCGTAAGTGATTGGTTATTAGCGCTTTATAAATAACCTGCAAAAGTTTTCCACAGTTTGAAAATATCGTAGGGGGGGGGAGGGGGCATAAGCGCTAAGATAAAGACTCAAGTTGCGGTCTTCGTTTTCGATGGGGAGCGCTCAGGGCCGCAGTGATTTGGGTCCAGTTTTTCAAGACAGCTTGCAGCAGCAGTG
>Ga0255351_1000571_pt1 | contig 16352 bp, 10 predicted proteins | sample HBST25r2metaG_FD_186024 | JGI IMG/M metagenome (GOLD analysis project Ga0255351, IMG submission 186024) | Peat soil microbial communities from Stordalen Mire, Sweden - H.B.S.T-25.r2 | ecosystem: Environmental > Terrestrial > Soil > Wetlands > Peat | place: Sweden: Norrbotten County, Stordalen... | reverse complement strand
TCCTTAGGTTGGCGTGCCACTGCCGCGTCCAGTTCGGCAATCAACTCAACTCGTTGCCCGAAGATACGCTCGCTCAAGCCGGGTATGCTGCCACTTGCTTCAGGAGGAACTGGCTGGCTGAAGAACTCCAGGTTGCCGCAGACATCAAATATGTAGAAGTTCTTCTTGTCCTTGCCGGGGCCGAACAAGTCGGGGCAGAGCCGCGTACCACGCCCCACCATCTGCCAGAACTTTGTCCTGGACCGGACCAGCTTGAAGAAGACGAGATTCACCACCTCCGGCACGTCGATGCCGGTGTCCAGCATATCCACGGAGATGGCAAGGTGCGGCTGCTTCTCCAACACGGAAAAGGAATCAATCAGGCTCTGGGCATACTCCACCTTGAAGTCGATCACCCGCGCAAAATGGCCGGCGTAGTGCGGATAGTTTGCATCGAATCGCTTGGCAATAAACTCCGCATGATCGTGGTTCTTGGCAAACAGGATCGTCTTGCCCAGCCGATCGCCGCCCGCCACCTTGTGACCCTGGGTCATCAGATGTTCCAACACCTTGTCCACGGTATCGGCGTTAAAGAGCCAGCGATTCACAGCTTCAGCATTTACCCGGTCCGGGACTCCGCCATCCTCATCCCATTCGATTGCGTCCCATTCCTCTTTTTCCTCCTCGCTCAGGTCGTCGTACACAATGCCTTCGCGGGGAAACTGCATCTGGAGCGAGATCGGGACCGATGGCACTAGCCACCTGTCGTTCACTGCCTCTTCCAGCGGGTACTCGTCGGTGGGTACTCCGTCTTCCAGATCGAAAAGTCCGTAGGTATTCCGGTCCACCTCGTCTTTGGGAGTGGCTGTTAGTCCAACAAGCAGAGAATCGAAATACTGAAAGATAGCGCCGAACTTCTTGTAGACCGAGCGATGCGCCTCGTCGATCACCACCAGATCGAAGTACCCCGGCCCGAACCGCTTCTGGCCACCCTTCATCTCGTCGATCAAGCCCATCATCGTCTGGTAGGTGCAGACGTAGACACGACCGTCCTCGTCGCGCTCGCTCACCAGGTTCACAGGCGAACTGGCGGGCAGGTGCCGCTTGAAGGCATTCAGAGCCTGCGTCACCAGCGCGTTGCGGTCGGCCAGAAAGAGCACCCGCTTCACCCAATTGGCGCGTTGCAGCACATCGCACAGAGCAATCACGGTCCGTGTCTTGCCCGCGCCGGTGGCCATCACCAGCAAAGCCTTGCGTTGCTTCCTGTCCAGAGCGGCAACCACTTTGCGGATCGCCCGTTCCTGGTAGTAGCGTTCGACAATCGCCTTGTCCGACGCAACTGTATCGAGCGGCTTGCGAGTGGTGCGGCGGTCGATGGCCAGCTTCAGCTCGTCGCGGGTATAGAAGCCCTGCACAGATCGTGGAGGATAAAACGTATCATCCCACAGCCAATGATCGTAACCGTTCGTGTAGAAGATCACTGGACGCTGGCCAAACTGCCTCTCCAGGCAGTCTGCATAGAGCTTGGCCTGTTGCTGGCCCTCCCCTGCATTGCGCTTGGTGCGCTTGGCTTCCACCACTGCCAGCGGCTTGCCGTCCTCACCCCATAGGACGTAATCCACAAAGCCTTCGCCGGTATTGTTCGGCATCCCCTGCACGGGAAACTCGCGGTCCCGCTCCTGGTCGAGCGCCCAGCCTGCTTCCTTGAGTAGAAGGTCGATGAAGGCGTCGCGGGTCTCGGCCTCGTTGTAGTCGTGGGTGTCAGGAGCAGCTTCATTCGCGGCCTTGGCGGCGGCTACCTCGGCGCGCAGCCGCTGAATCTCCTCATCCAGCGCCGTCTTGTCTTTGAGCAGAGCGGCCACGCTCTCGTCTTTGGCCGCCAGCGAGGCTGCCAGCTCTTCCAGCTTTTTCTGCGTCTGGGCTGGAACGGGCGAAGTCTTCGGAAGCAGAGCGTCGTTGAATGTCAGCTCCGGCGCGGGCCGCGTACCTCGCGCATAGCGGTGCGCCAGCCAATAGGTGAACTGGAAGAGTTCTCGGCAGGCGGTCAGCGCGTCGTACTGTGTGATGATCTTCTGGGTGTGGACGGCCCTGTTGCCGTGGTCCTTGATGATCCGAGCCTTGGCGGCAATGCGCTGCGTGGCCAGAGCTGTAAATGTGGGTTCGGCCAGCAACGCGGCCAACGTATCCTGATAAGGCAGCGTCAACGCGGGTTCAGCCTTGTAGAGCCATTGAACGGAAAACTCCAGCGCCCGCCGCGCATAGAAACACGCCGAACGTGGATCAGGATAGACCAGCGTCTCCGCCTTCGCGGCAGACTCATAGACAAGCGGCCACTCGGATTGGAGGAAGGTGAAGTTGCTCATGCGCTAAAGTTCTCCTCGGAAGGCGCGGTGTTGGAAGGCAGCGCAAATACTATCGATCTTAAAAGCGGAGGTCATCATCGATTCGAAACATACTGAGTAGCTACGGAGCAAGGCCTCAAAAGATTTCTGAAGCGGCATTGGAGGAAGCGGTATCCTGATAGCTCGAATATCACCGAGGAAGATGAATTTCTGAGTTCCTCCCCGGTTGCCGTCCTCTATTTGCCGTTCAAAATATTCGCTCGAGAGATATGCGTGAATGAAACAATTAAGAGGAGAGCCTGGACGGAACTTAATCAGCGCAACATTCTTGATCGCAAACTTTGGCTCGTCTCTCACGATCACTGGGCTTCCAATTGTCCCGATCATCGGCATCAGGATATCGCCACGATCCACCTTTGAGCGGCGATTAATAGCCTCATAGTCGAACTCGCTAATGAAAGACACGCTTGAAACGTCAACTCGGCCGCCGGTGAGGTTCTTAGAGGTCACAAGCGGAAATCCTTTATCGATATACTTGGGCGAGTCATGCGTGCCGTCCCTAACATCGCAGACGGCTCCTAGTGAAGCCTGAGACCAGCCCTTGGGGTTGGTGGCCGGGTCGCCGAAGATGTCGATGAAGAGGGATTGGGTAAGGGAGTCGAGTTTCTGGAGGGCGGTGCGGCGCTTTTGGCGCAGCGCATCCGCCTTGTCCAGAATCGCCGCTATCCGCCGCTGCTCCTCTATTTGTGGCAGCGGTATCGCAGATTCGCAGACTATTCGATCTGACACCGCTGGATAGCTCGCGCCAGTAGCCCGACGAACCATCTCTGAAATGAACGATTCCGTTCTCACCCAATGAAAAAGGTACTCGCTTCTGAGCAATTCTGGATTCGGCCGCAACACGCAAAACCCTGTGGAAGCAATTGCGCCGTCTAAACGGTTTGGGACTACGGCGACAGCGTTCAGGTTAGGACGTACCGTCGATACAAGCACATCTCCCGCTTTGATAAGCTGTCTTGCGCGACTCGGCGTATCTGCGACCTGCACTCGCCGATCAAGCTCAATCGTCTTTGTCTGCTGATTGACTGAGCTGAGATCAATGTAGCGAAAGTCAGCTTCGCTCATGCCGGTCTCTGGATTACATGTCGAAACGGGCAATACTAATTCGCCGAGGGCTATTTGCGGAGAGCCATGGGTCATCGCAGCATCCCCTCTAACTCCTGGAGTCCCTGCAAAATCTCAGTTTCGAGCTGCTTCAAGTCAGCGAGGATATTCTTCGGCGTGTCGTGGTGGACTTCTTCGTGAACCACTTCCTTATAGCGATTCAGACTCAGATCGTAGTTCTTCTCCACAATCTCAGCGAGCGGTACACAGAAGCTCTGCGCGGTACGCGGGCGTTTCCGTTCCGAGCTGTCGCGCTTGTCCCAACGGGCAAGCACGTCGGGAAGATTGTTCTTTGCGTGTTCTTCCTTACTGAGGGTCTCCTCGGGCAGAGCGCCAAGTTTCTCATCAGGCAACAATGTCTGGCGCTTGTCGTCGAGCGACCAGCCATCGGCCTGCACATCGTAGAACCAGACGTGGTCCGTGCCGCCGGAGTTGGTCTTGGTGAAGAGCAGGATAGCCGTCGAGACTCCGGCATAGGGACGGAAGACACCGCCGGGCAGGCTGATGACAGCATCGAGTTTCTGCTCCTCGACCAGGATGCGGCGCAATTCGCGATGGGCGCGGCTGGAGCCAAAGAGCACACCGTCTGGCACAATGACGGCAGCGCGGCCGCCCGGCTTGAGTAGCCGCAGAAAGAGAGCCAGAAACAGCAGTTCCGTCTTCTTGGTCTTGACCACGCCTTGCAGGTCCTTGGCCGTATTCTCATAGTCGAGCGACCCGGCAAAGGGCGGATTGGCCAGGACCAGGGTGTACTTCTCCACCTCGGAGGCATGATCCTCAGCCAACGAGTCGCGATAGACGATGTTCGGCTGCTCGACGCCGTGCAAGAGCAGATTCATGCTGCCGATGCGCAGCATGGTCGAGTCGAAGTCGAAGCCGTGGAAGAGATCGGTGTGGAAGTGCTCGCGTTGTTTGGCATTATGGAAGAGGTTGGGGTGATGGCGGCGCAGCGCCTCGCCCACTGCCACCAAGAATCCAGCCGTGCCGCAGGCTGGATCGCAGACCACATCCTTGGGCGTCGGCTGGGTTAGCTCCACCATTAACTGAATAATGTGACGCGGTGTGCGGAACTGGCCGTTCTGCCCTGCGGTGGCAATCTTCGAGAGCATGTACTCGTAGAGGTCGCCCTTGGTATCGCGCCCATGCATGGGAAGCGCCGCAATGAGGTCAACCACCTTGACCAGCAGCGCCGGCGTCGGGATGGTGAAGCGGGCATCCTTCATGTGCTGGGCGTAGGTTGAACCGTCGCCGCCCAGTGTGCGCAGAAAAGGAAAGACGTGCTCGCTGACCAGATCGTACAGTTCCCGTGCCTCAAAATCCTTGAACCTGGACCAGCGGAAGTCCGCGTATCGGCGGCCTTTGGCATCCTTGCCTTTGGGGAAGAAGCGCCACTCGACGGGCGTGCCCAGCGTCTGGGCCTTCTGCTCTTCGAGCGTCTGGAGTTCGTCCAGGCGGCGCAGAAAGAGCAGGTAGGTGATCTGCTCGATCACCTCAAGCGGATTAGCGATGCCGCCGGACCAGAACGCATCCCAAAGGCGGTCAATTTGATTGCGAAGATCTCCGGTCACCATGATTATGTTTAGGGTACTACCCTATGCTTCCTCCAGAGTCCGTTTGTGGGCAGTTGGAATGCACTTTGTCAATGAATCTCAGGTAATGACAGTTCAACCACGTTTGCTTAGGGGCCGAAGCATCCATTGTGATCGGGAGGACGCAATTCTCGCGATTCCCGATTCAATTCCTTTTCTCTCTTCTCCTCCACGGTTAGCCTTGTGGCAGTTTGTCCGGCCTGAATCGCTCGGTTCTTCATGCGATGAACCCACCACAACCCCGGCGCATCCTTCGCGCGAACTCTTTTTGCAACAATCGTTTGCCGTATGGCCTTCCTGTCTCATATACTACTGCTGTAAGATACGTATCGACGAGGAACCCATATGCCTGCCGCGAAGAAAGTTACACCCCGACCGAAGCGCAGAATCGTTTCTCCCGCAGAGGAGCGCACTCAACTCCGGCTCACCGTTGATTCCAAATTCACCAAGAACCATTTCAACCAACTTTTTGCCGTGCTCAAAGTCCGTCGGAAGAACGCCCTCGCTGAGCACATCATCATGAGTTTCAAAAGCAATGCCGCGCAGGCGCAGCTTGTTGCGTTCTACAACAACCAGTGGCTGAACATTCCATTCCAGAGCATTGACACCGCTTTCGTATTTCCTTTGACCTTCGATATTGCCGACGAACTGGAAAGAGTTGGCGGCGAGGTTCTCGGCGGAGTAAATCGGTCCAAGGCATTTCGCGTGATGGTGGCCTACCTTGCATTCGTCCATAAATTGAAGAATCAAACACAGGCGACTCCCGCATAGCCTCTCCAGCACATATTACAAGCGAGAGGGCGCTGGCGCTTTCGAGCGGCGTTCGCGTTCGGAATCGATAATCTGGTGTGCGCGGCGGGCGCAGCGGAAAATCACCGTCATGTTGCAAATTGAGCCGTCGGAAGCCCTTCCGGCGGGCAACATTGATTCTCGAACGCTGTGCGAACAATCTTCGATCATCTTCGAACACTGTTCGATGTTGTCCGAATTCCGTTCGATCTCAGTGGATTACGTCACCATCTCTAAGCCGTCAGGCTTAGGGATGGTGTCTTCCTTCAAAGCGAGCGCAGCGAGAGTGTTTTTCTGGTTGTTTCCTCAAAATGAAGCTCGCAGAATCAGGTGCCTTTGACTGCAATTGGGGGGCGCGATGTTAGCTTGGCCTCTGCTGCATCCTCACGTTCCGCCCGAATGCCATGAGGACTTGTAGAATGCGCTCTTCGGGTTTCTGCACCTGATTGTTCTTAAGCAGGGTGTAATGACTCCGGCTATTGCATTCGGATTTCGAACAGGGTTAGCGTTGAGTTGTGCTGACTTTGCGGGCCATGACGGGTGGTGCTGGATATGCTCAACGGCATCTGGAACACAGTGACTATTACGATGAAGGCCGTCGTGTTCAAGGTGAATGGCATGGCCAGGGAGCGGAGTTGCTGGGGCTGCGTGGAGAAGTGACGCGGGAGCAATTTGAAGCAGTTCGAGAGGGGTTGCATCCAGAGACGGGAGAATTCCTCCGCCCTCGCCACAGTGCTGACCGCCTTGATGCAAATGGAAGCGAACAGAGCAAAGGCCGGTCCCTGTACGATCTGACCTTTTCCGCGCCGAAGTCGATTTCGATTCAGGCATTCGTCGGCGGGGATGAGCGGTTGATTGCTGCCCATGACAAAGCTGTCCGGGAGGCGCTCGCTGAGGCAGAGAACTATGCCGCTGCGCGTGTCCGACTGAATGGTGCGAACGAGGACAGGGCAACGGCAAACTGGATTGTGGCCGCATACCGGCACGACACCAGCCGTGAACTCGATCCGCAACTGCACACCCATGCTGTCACGGCCAATTTGACCTATGACGGAGTGGAGGGCCGTTGGAAGGCATTGCAAGCTTCGGGACTCTATGAGCGCCGAGCGTATCTGACGGAGATTTACCGAAACGCTCTGGCGCGTGAAGTATGTGGCATGGGTTATGAGATTGAACAGCGCCGCGATTCCAAGGGTAGAGATCACGGCTTTGAGATTCGCGGCGTCTCGGATCAGTTGCTCGAAAAGTACAGCGTACGTAGCGCGCAGAGGGATGCCGCTATCGAACGATTCACCCTGAAGCATGGCCGAAAGCCGACTAATAATGAGGTTGCCGTGCTGGTCCGTGAATCCCGCGCAGACAAACTGGCCGAAATTTCCACAGAGAAGTTGCGGAAACAGCAGCAGGCAAGGTTGTTGCCTGAAGAGCGCCACGCGCTGAAGCATCTGCTTGAAGAGTCTGTTGATCGTGCCGGAGTGATTCCGCATGAACTCTTGCAAGCAGCGGACTCGCTTCAACACGCGAAAGAGCATCTCTTTGAGCGCAGCTCAGTTGTGCGCGAATACGAGTTGATGACCGAGGCCCTGCGACACGCGCGTGGAAAGATTGATCGCCGTCAACTGCGCGGTGCATTGGAACTGGAGCAGTCGCAGGGTTCTCTTATCCGGGCCGGGAACAATCTGGCCACACGCGAAAGTCTTGAACGCGAACAGCGCATGATTGCAGCGGTGGATGGCGGTATTGGGCGCTATGAACGACTGGGCGGAAAGCGCGAATTCAGCGCTTCGGAAAGGCTGCGAGAGGAACAACTGCGGGCCGTTCATCAGATACTGGACTCGCAGGATTTCGCAGTCAATCTGCGCGGAGCCGCTGGAACCGGCAAGACGGCTACACTCACGGAAATCGCTCGCGGTTTACGCGAGGCTGGCCGGGAAGTATTGGCGGTTGCGCCAACGCGCGGCGCGGTAGAGGAGTTGCAAAAGGTCGGCTTTCGCGATGCGATGACGATCTCGCGATTGCTGGATGACCCAAAGGCGCAGGCCGCGTTGCACGGCAGAGTTCTGGTTGTGGATGAAGCAGGCATGGTCTCAGGCCGCCAGATGGAGGGACTTCTCAAACTGGCGGAGCGCGAAGAGGCGCGGATTCTGTTCTCCGGGGATACGCGGCAACTTCAGAGTGTCGAGGCATCGGATGCCCTGCGAATTCTGGAACAGGAAACGAGAATGAAAAGCGTGTCGCTCATGGCCGTGCAACGGCAGACGCAGGCGCAATATCGGGATGCCATACAGACACTGCGGCATTCGCCGGAGCAGGGGTTTGAAAAGCTTGAGCAGCTTGGCGCTGTTCGTGAGGTTCCGTATCTGGAGCGTGCGCAGGCGGTAGCATCCGCCTATCGAGCACTCACGTCGGATGCAAATCGTTCCGTTCTAGTTGTTGCCGGTACACATGACGAGATTGGCAAGATTACCGAGGCAATCCGCGAGGATATGAAGCAGTGCGGTGAACTGGATCGCGGCCTTGTCGCCGAGCGTTATGTGTCGCTGCAATGGACCGAGGCGCAGAAGAAAGATTTGGTGAATTACAAGTCAGGACAAGTTCTTCTCTTCCATCGCTCTTCGCATGGAATCGAAAAGCATGAGGCGCTCACCGTCGAGCGGACTGACAAGTTGGGCATCGTCGCCAGAGATCAGCATGGCATGGAGCGCACGGTGAGTCCAACACAGGCGCGATCCTTTTCCGTGCATGAATGCCAGCAGATTGAGGTGGCTCCCGGCGATAGGTTGCTACTGACTGGCAATCGCGGTGGTGCAGGCTTCCGGGCGACTAACGGCGAACTGGTGAAAGTACGCGATGTCGATGGTGGCCGCATTCACCTTGAGGATGGCCGGACGCTGCCCGCCAATTATCACGAGTTCGATCACGGCTATGCCGTTACCGCGCATCGCAGCCAGGGAAAGACCGTGGATGCAGTGATTCTCTCCGCCGATGCGATGAAGCAGGAGTTGTTTTACGTCGGTGCTTCGCGTGGCCGTCAGGAAATCGTCGTGGTCACCAGTGACCGCGAGCAACTGCGCAATATGCTTGGCATCTCCACGGCGCGGCCATCGGCAACTGAACTAGCGAGAGAACAATCGCCGCCTTATCCCGTCCGAAAACTCAACCCTGAGCAGTCGCCATTGCAGACCATCGAACCGTCGCTGCTGCGGAAAAAGGATCGCCGGCAACACAATCTGGGGATGAACCGGTAATTCTTGGGAATCATGGGACAAGTCGTTGGCATAATGCACGCCAACGCTGAGGTCCGCGCTTCGAGATTGAGGCACCTCTCGAAAGTCGAAGCCGCTGACGATCCAACCGACGACGCGGACGAGGAGTCGCAAACGTTAGGAAAGCCAGAGGGCGACTCACTCGTCCTCTGGCGGACCGTCTTGAGAGTATCTGACTGTCATTCTTATTCAAACTTGCTTTAGTCAGTACGCATCCGCTGGTAACCAACCTGATTTTACGTCTGTACTTTTACGGCGGGGTCAGCCAGAGAGTCTGGAGAAAGGAAACGTGCATAAGTGGAACGTAACAAATCGAGAGATTCGTCTTTGTCTGCATTGTAGTTGAGTTCCTTCTCAAAAAGCTGTAGTCGAGCACGACAATTATTTAGGACCTCTGACCAGGTTTTGATCCAAATATGGCAGTTCTCCTTTCGATCAAGCATTCCGTACGGCCGATCACTGCTCGTTACTTCCGCTTTAGCGTATGGAGTCATGTCGTTGGAAACCACCCAGAATTCCCATCTCACCTTCAAGCCTCGAAAACGTTCGTCGTCTTGAATTGGATAAGCGTATGACCGAAGCTGAGCCGTTTCCTCTGGGCCAATTTTTACCGATGGTGCTTTTAGTTCCACGATCAAGTATTCATGCTCGTCTGGGTGGGAGGTCGGAACGCGGCGAGTAAGGAAAAGATCAATTATTCCTTTTCTCCCATCCAGTCGCGTGACTTTCTTATCGCTCTTCGTTTTGATCTTTCCCAGTTCTCTGTGCTTTTCAAGTACTACTGACAGTGACTGGTCGCTCACAGTCAGTGCAAACTGTTCACCGAAAATCCATGTATTTTCGGCCAGTATCTTGTGCAACTGAGATCTTTCTTTGAAAGTCTTCTTCAGGTCAGCATCAAAGAGCATAGCTTCCAGGGCTGTCAAGAATTCGAGTCTTTGAGCGACCATCTTTGCTGCAGTGATAATTGCGGATAAAGTGGTCTTTTTCAAAAGCCTGGCCAGCTCTTCCTGCTTATTCTTAGACAGCCCGAGGACTTCAGTCATGATTAGCTGAACCTCTTCAGGGCTCTTTTCTATCGCTTGGCGAAGCATCCTTAACTGGAAACGCCTATTCTTGATGTCCTGTGTTTCAAAGTCAGGGAGAGCAGTGACTACATTTGACGCAACAATGTCAAAGACTTGGCGTTCCGCAGTTTGCACAGGAGTGTTCGGATCACCGCTATAAGGATAAACGGCTTCCATTTTCCAGCGTTCTACAAGTGACCGTGCATCCTCGGCTTGACGTTGCTTGAAATGCGAACGAAGCGTATCCTTTGAGTCTTCGATGGCTTTCGAAAGAGAAGAGTCGAAATCGCTAAGTTCCAGTCTGCCTTGCTCATTCAAGCGCGAATTGTATGCCGTTTTCAAGTAGGCTGAGAATTCGAATCCGGGTGCATGGATCATTGGCAGTACCCGATGAAGAGGCAACCCGCTTTCGTCGCATAGGTAAAGCATTCTTTCGGTTTGCTGTTTCCATTCCACTATGTCGAGCGCCGCAGCATATATCTGCCCGTCAGCTTCAATATTTGCCAGCTCATAGATTCGTCTGTTCGAGATTGCGGCGGCGGCATCTACATTTTTCCCATTGAAGAGAATCGATATACTTGGATATTCCGTCAGATAGAGAGCAAAAGATTCCGCAATCTCCTGATGCACACTTAGTGCTTCGAGATTCCAATCTTTATCAAGTTCACTGATGCGAACCTGGACTCCTGCACGTCGTCCCTTTTCTGCAGGAGATGAAGGGCTGATTCGCGCGGTCCTAATATCGTCACGGATAATCGTAACGGAAAAAGACTCAAGATCGCCATTGCTATTTCGGCCAGTAACTGACCACTCCACAACCCGACCAATAGCAAGTGCGCGTAATCGTCCTCGTCCTTCCTTGCCATGCAAATGGCGCAATCCATTCTTAGATGTGTTATCTTTTTTCTTCCATGAACCGCCCAGGTTCCGGAAGAATGTAATGGCCTCAGCATGAGACATCCCGTGGCCATTGTCCTGAATTGTTATGGAGTTCAGCTTCAGCTCATCAATGTCCGAAGTGACTTTTACGAGGGTTGCCTCAGCGTCGAGACCATTCCAAATAAGCTCAGTGACTGCTTGCACCGGTCGCCCTGCGCCTAGTTTGCTCGCGTAGTCATCTTGCATGTCGAGATTAACAATCTGATCTTCTGGCACTGAGGTCTCCCAAAAATCTGATAAACAAGTTTAGCGAATCTTCGTCGCTATTGGATTTGGCGTACTCTTCGCATGATTAGATGACCAAATCAGATCTCCAACAGGCGTTCAAGAGCTTCGGTCTGGGCAACGAATTTCTTGGGGCTGAGTTTGGCCAACTGATCCAAATTGTGCTGCTTCCAGCGTATACCTGGCAGTTCAGCAAGATGCGGAATTCCCAGAAGGCCCCAGGCTGGAAGGTTTTGGACGAATAAAATCAGGAACTTGCGCTCATCCGCATCCAGACCGCGTTGAAGCTCACTGATGAGGCGTTCCCGCGCCGCAATCAATTCGCTCAGTCCGACCGGCTCGGCTGTCATTCCCTTGAAGGTGCGCTCGTACTCCTGGCTGATGTCGCGGACAGCGGGGAACAGCACCTCATGCACCGGACGATTATGGCAAGCCAGGTAGACAACGAATGCGCGGCGGATGGCAGGAGTGATGCCTTCATGTGCAAAGAGCTGCAAACAGTCGAACAGATCGCGAGGGTGCTGGCGGTCCATCGCAGCAACCAGCTTGCCGCCATACATATCTTCGAGCGAGACGACCGGCAGTTCGAGATCGGCCATCAGGACTTCGCGCGCCCTGGGCGAAAGCGACGCATTGCGAACCGGATGCACAGTGCCGCGCATCACGAAGTTCACCTCGACTTTCAACTCGACGTTGCCGCGCCGCACCAGGAGTTTTGTCTCGCCAGCATCGCCGGATGCAATGGTGTGCGTCAGAAATCCACGCGCTGTCAGCCGTGCTGCCGAGTTCCGTATAGCTTCGTTGATACGGGTTAGAGCCTCTTCTCGGGACAGCGTGTGATCGGGAAATACCAGATCGAGATCGACCGAGAGGCGCGGCATGTCGCGTACAAACATATTGATGGCAGTTCCGCCCTTGAGGGCGAAGATGCCATCCTGGAAGACGAGTGGCGCGACCTGCGTCAACAGCCTGGCCGTGTCGAGATAGATTTGGTTCATGGCTTGAGCACCAGTAGTCCGTCGACGGAGCGCGCGACCCAGGGCCGTGCGCTGCCAGTCGGCAGTTCCGCCGGATCGAGCTTCTGTGCCCACGGGAGTGAGGATTCCCGCCCCAGTTGGAGGCAGAGTCTGACTGTTTTGACGCTTGTGCAGCGTTTCAGCAACTCGCGCAGCACATCGGCGCGCAGGTTGTAGGCGCTCTCCAGCAACTCCTTCGCTTCCTGAAGCGGCTGGCGAACTCCGACTTCGCTGAGCAATTCAAGCATCGCACGCTCCGGCGCGGAGACCTGAGGACCGCTGTCGCGCGCTTCGAGCGGTGCGACATGCAGCGGCTTCTCTGGCGGTTCGCTAAAAATCCGCTTGCGGTGATACTCCGCAGGAAACCGTTCGGTAAACCACTCCGGCAGTTTCACCGCCTCCAAGCCATAGAGGTGGAGTTGCTCCTGCTGGGCAACGTAATGGCGTACTCCGTACCAGTCCAGCGCGGTCTTTCCGCCGACATGGAATCCGGGGATCATGCGCTCCAGCAGGCGCAGCGACGGGTGCAGTCCCGGCTCCTCGCCCGTCCGCACGAACACTCCTCTGGCAAGCCGGTTCAGCCAACCGGAGCGAACATAATGGACGGCAAGATCGGCCGATACGCCCAGAGCTGCCAGATCCGCCGAGGTCAGCGGTGCCCTCGCAACTGTCTGAGCATAGAGATGGTTTAACAATCCCTTTCCAGTCGTAGCCATACTGCGATTATATGCATATTCTCAAAACAAATGTCAACTTGAATTCTGAGTATGAATCGTAGTGTAGATACGATAATCGCGACATTGTTAATTTGCTCGACTTCATCCGATACACTGCTCCTTATGAACGAGAAGGGCGACCGCAAGAAGACACAAGCCGACAAATGTAAAATCGTTGGACAATCACGCTAAGACGAGGTCAGTAAGCGACTCGCACTGTTTACGTAAACCCGGGATTCCGGGGAAGATGATCGGCGGAGCCTTGGCGACTTTCGGGGAGTAATATTTTTCGACGGAAATTATTCTTTTCAATCCTTCGAAAAGGAGATTAGTACCATCCCCGGTCCCCAAGAGCTAGGGGTCATCCTCAGCGGGGTTTGGAAACGACAGCGGGATCGTGGCCACCCGCCTGGGTAGACCAACCCAATTTCTAAGCATCCTCTGGCGCAACAAGCTTCTTCACTCGATCATGAAACGCGAGATATACTTTTGGCGTCCACTCCGCGAACCAATCACAGATCTTCTTCCGATTCCCTTCAACATCAGGATCTAGCTTCTCTTCCAGCACGATTTTGGAGCATGTCTTATCGGGCATTTGGCGCCACTGTAAAGGCTTTCCAACCGCCGCATCGATTTCCTGGGCTTCCAGTTGTAACTGTTCAAAGGCTGAATCTTTCCACCCTGCCGGTTGAACGATCATCTCAAGCACCACGCTCTGGTTCTTCGGCGTCAGGAGCATGCTCACATGGAATCCAGATCGACCTATAGCGATGCTGGACCAATGGCCTGGTCCAGGCTTTTGAAGCCGGAAGGGGATTTTCTCGCCCTTCAATCGGTGATGAATTTCCTGCCAGAAGGCGATACGCCATTCTCTTCGCTTACGATCCCCTTCCGTAAGTCCGGCGTTGGTCTGCTTCATGGTCACATTAGGGCGGCAGACAAGATCGAGCATTGGAGCGGCGGCGCTCGCTCCAATGGTGTAAGCCTTCAACTCAGCAAGGTAGAGGGCAACCGTGTCGGGCGTGTTCTCGTTCAGCCAGTCGATTACCTGACGGTGATCGTCCGCAACTTCTTCTGCGATCCAGATCCCTGTCATGGCCTTGTGGGTTGCGGCATAGGTCAGTAGTTTGGCCAAATGGTCATGATTCGTCCGCCCGTACTGGTTTTCAATAACTACAATATGTTTCTCATCGCCCACGAGATTCGCCACGACGTCACATGAGAAGTTTGATCCTTTCTCTTCCCGCCTTGGGTTCTCGATCTCGACTTCCAGATATTGGGCAATAAGCTCAATGCCCTCTTGCGTCGTCAACCAATCGGAAAAGTCAGGCTCCTTCGGCCAGACCGACCGAATGTTTTCAACAGGTGTCCGCTTGGCGATGGAAAGCTTCGTCATGAAGGCCTCAAAGTGCAACTTGTCCAGACGGAAAGTATCTCATGCCGAGTGCCCCAGGCGGGTGGCCCCGGTTCCTCACAGTTGGGAACCGGGGAGGCATGAAGGCTTAAGTCGGAAAAATATTACTCCTCGTAAACGCCGATCCCAACTCCGATCCTCAAAGCTTCGACCGGCTACGGATTCCAGTCGCGATGGCGACTTCCCGTTAGCGATCCTCCGAAACGGAGAAATAATCGTGGGAATCTGGTCGCTTCAAGAAGTGTCCTAAGCAGGCGGAGTATCTGGTCTGGAGGAACCTGAAGTTAGCCGACACCCATAATTGAATTCATCTTGCGCTGGAACGTCTGATCTGCATCTGGGCTCCAGTCATCTGAACCCTGAACTTCACAAGCGTCTGGCTGACGCCGAAGGAGTCAGCAATATCCGGCACAGATAGGCGTCGCTTGAGAGAACTCACTAACGCCTCGCGAGGCAGGAGGAGGCACCACGCCAGCCAGTTCGCCTCTTCTTCCTGCTTCGGATTGAAGCTTCGCATCACCAAGCTTCCGTCTTGCGAAAGAACCAGCTTGGTGGGCTCGTGTTCGAGGATGAGATGAGCGACTTCGTGCGCGATATCGCTCGCGATACGCCCGGGGTTATGGGAAGGGTTGTAAATGATCACCGAAGCCATTCCTGTCACTACCGTAACGGCGGACCAACCTGAGGTGTCTTCGTGAAGCAGTTGCGCTAAATGTGCATCGGACATTCCCCGAATATCTTGAGGCGTGCAAAGACGAGCGCCAAAAAGCTTTGCGAGCCTCGGCAGGTCCATCCGATCCAGAAGCTCCATATCCATTTCTTTTCGAAGGGCTTGTGCAAACTTCTCAGCCCAGGTCTTGAAACCACGCTCCAGAAGGGACACTGTCTCACCTGTCCTCTTCAAACTGCTGATTACTTGCCAAAATGATCATCTGCGCCAGCGCCTGTAGGGTAGGAAGCTGGCTGGTTGCGTCCATGCGCAGGTGAGCTGAGACTTGGGTGCGCGGCGCGCTTGCAATGCCCAAACCTTTGGCTGCGTCCGTGGCATCGAATCCTAGAAAGCTTCCAGGATCGAGCTTCAACCACTTACATATCTTCCCAAAAGTTGCAACGTCTGGCGTCTTCCCGCCCTCCACGCGCAAGAGCGTTGCAGCGCTAACCCCGATTTCTATTGCAGCCTCGCGGAGCTTCTTCGCTCCTCGCTTCTCTCGTACCAGCGCGCCAAGACTCTCTAACGATCGAGAAGCCATATTCACCTCACATTTTTACGAAACAAGACTTGCGCTGTGAAACCAATTGCGCTATTGTCAGTATATCGCAAGGAAACGATACTCTCTCTGCGAAACAGAAAGGCGGCCATTATGTCCTGGAATTCTTCCCAAATATCCGCGCCCAACGTTGCCGAGGCGATGCTCAACATCTTTGACGGTGACGAGCAGCCCTTTGTCGACAAGGTCCTCTTGCACATTCACAATGGCCAAGACATTCAGCCGCAGATGGTGAACGCGACGGGTCCTAATGTTTTGGTGAAGGTACCATTCCATGATGGAATTGGGGACCTCTATGCCATCAGCGTATCCGCTGACGGGTATCGCGATAGTGGTTGCTTCTTCAAGGCCGATCCAAAGGTGCTGGCGGAGCCAAAATTGCTCTTGCTGCGTAGCGATCCGACTCCGCAGTTTTCCCCGTGGGCAGATTTCAGGAGCGCACATCCGTCTGAGGCTGCGTTCGTGTCCATCGGACAAAGCGATGCCGAAGCGCAGGCTCACTACGAAGGTTTGACCAAGAACAAGCCAAGCGCGCTGGCCTGTCTATTGAACCTCACACAGGCGATGAGCGAGATCGA
>Ga0255351_1000567_pt1 | contig 16399 bp, 20 predicted proteins | sample HBST25r2metaG_FD_186024 | JGI IMG/M metagenome (GOLD analysis project Ga0255351, IMG submission 186024) | Peat soil microbial communities from Stordalen Mire, Sweden - H.B.S.T-25.r2 | ecosystem: Environmental > Terrestrial > Soil > Wetlands > Peat | place: Sweden: Norrbotten County, Stordalen... | reverse complement strand
CTTGAGCAGCCCCAGATAGTCGCGGCCGAAGTCGAAGAGTTCATCAAGGTCGCGGATCTCCGCAGCCGCATCCAGGTCGACGCTGACCAGGCGGATCACGGGACGATCGATGACGCGCAGAAACGCTTCGACGGGAGGCGTTGGCGACTCCGCGTTCGATCCGAGTACGGCCAGATCAATGGAAACGTTAAGCACCCGCGCCAACTCCGGCAGATCCATGCCCAGGAAGAAGATGTCGCTCCAGCCGCTGTGGCTCAGGTCCATGCGCACCGGCGTAGATTCGTGCAGGATCGGGAAAGGCTCTCCGGTACTGCGGTGCAGCAGTTCGGGGCGCATGCGTAGCGCGTAATCGGCGGGATGCCCAGTGCGAAACATCCATTGATTGCCTCGTACTGATCGCACGCTCCGCCGCACCTGGTCGGCAAGGGTTTGAAAGGCCAGCCCGCGATATGCCGCGGCCAGCGCGCTCGAAAGGCCGTCGCTGGACCCTTCTGTGGCTTGGGCGGCGAGAAAAACGCCGATGGCCTCTTCGTAACGCCGATTGAGCAGCTTCTCGTATCCACCAAATGGAATCAGTGTCCGCGCCGACCCTCTTGCCAACCGCGCCGGCAGATGAAAACGGTGAATGGCGTAAAGAAAAAGCAGCGCCCGGACCCGTTCGTAGAGATTGTCGTTGCCGCGCCGGAGCTTTTCCAGCTCCGCAACTTCTGCCAGCAATTGATCCGTCGTGGCCTCGCGGCAAAATGCGTCGAGAGAACGATTGCGAAGGTCAGGATCGGCTGCTTGTATGATCGTCCAAAGCTCGCTCACGCTCCTGCCCCTTTCTCAGTGAGCGAATTACGCGTGGCCAAAACCTGGATGAGCTGGGTCAGCACTTCGTCCCGGTCCTGCCCGTTCATGGCCAATGCAAGCTGCGCCGTAAACAGGCCATGTTTCACTCCCACGTCAAAGCGCTGGCCGTGTTGAATCATGGCCAGATATTGCTCCTGCTGCGCCAGCACGGCAAGCGCGGACGAAAGGCTCGCCCTGCCGGTGGCAGATTCCGACAGCATGGTGGAGAGAATTTCGAAGATGGCCGGCGTGAGCACGTGCATCCCGTAGAAGCAAAGATATTGCCCGCTTCGCAAGCCGGGAACAATCAAACGCTGCTCTGCTTCCGTCGGTGTGGGCTTTTCCAGCACGGTGTCGACGCGATAGAAGCCCGCTTTGCCCGGAACCGGCTGGCCTCCAACCGTTCCGAAGAACGGAAGAAGGTTTTCGCGTGTCACCTGCACGGCAGAAATGGCGCAGCCTTCGGAGCAGGCTGCTTCCACCAGCCGCTTTGCGCTCCCGCTCACCTCGGATCCCACATAAATGTGGTCGCCGACAAAGTGTAAAAACGGCTCATCCGCCACAAAACTCCGCGCGCAGAAGACGGCGTGTGCGTAGCCGCGTGCCTCGGTTTGCTCCACAAAGGTCAGCCGCGCGCCCACGTCTGCCAGCAGCCTGGCGTACGGCTCTTCGTCTCCCGGCCAGACCACGATACAGATGTCGCCGACGCCGGCCCGCACCGCTTCTCTCACCACCAGGTTCAGCACCGAGCGCTCCGTGCCCTGCTCGTCAAACAGCGTTTGCATCGGCAGGTTGCGCTGATCCCGCCCCGCGGCTGTGATTACGGCTTTTCTGATCTGCATACCGGAAATGTTAACGCATCGGCCTTCGCATATGTGCTTGGTGGGCGTTCATGCGGAGAGCCCTCCAACAGCGCGCGAAAATGCGACACAGCGCCAAGGCGAAATCCTCCGAGTTCGGCTGGGCGCCTGTCAGTGTGCCCAAAGCAACGGGTTTCTGGGCCGGCCCACTTGCCCGCTTGCCGTCCGAGCCATGCTTTTCAAAAGTCGTGGGGACGATCCACGAACGAAGAGTTTGAGCTTGGTGCGTCGTCGGCGGCAGCTCCGTGATCGGAAGTCGGCGGGTTGGCCGCGTCGGTCCTGGCTCGCACCTTGGCCACCGTGAGCCAGTTGTCCTTTGAGGGACGATCGGCCATCCAAGGCGGCAGCGACATGTGAAGGAAGCGGCTCAACGCTTCGGCGTAGCCTTCGTACAACACGCGCATTTCGCGGAGCCTCTCAATGGATTGCCCGTCGCGGCAGACCTTGACGCCGCTTTCAGAAAGCAGTTCGTAGAGCTTTTCGTAGCGCTCCGCCGGAAGCCGGTCGGGTACCTCGGTGAGTGGCCGCTGCGAGAGAATCTGCGACAAGTCCACCATCGCGTGACGGGCCATGGCGAATGTAAGCTGTGCCTGACGCGCCTCGTAACCCTGAATTCCCGCGACCATCAGCGCCGACGTATCCAGAATCGCTGTGAGCGCTGCAAGCCAACTCTGGTTGCTGTGTTGCGAACGAAAATAGCAGAGTTGTGGATACGAAATATGGCTCTCCAGCAACTCCGCCGACCAACGCTCCCACTCCGTGAGCAGCACCGAGAGCGCCAGCTCGGCGCCCCGATAAGTGTGGCGGCGCAGCAGCTCCGCGGCGGTCGGCGGAGATCCGGCACGCGCATCCAGCAACGAGATGCTGACCTCGCGGCGCGAAAAAGCGCTGTAAAGCACTGGGAAATACCCCATCACCACGGCCAGAAAACCTAGTCCCGTGCCCGCCTCTAAAATCACCAGCGACCGCGCCCAGGGATTCTGCGGCGTCACATCTCCCAGACCCAAAGTGAAAATGGTGGTCCCGCTCACGTAGAGGTCCGAACGAAAGCCCGCTTGGTGCGCTGCATCCACAAAGGGGCTGCCGAGTCCGAAATAGAGCAGCCCAAAACCAAGCAGCATTACGCCCGCCCACACCACCAGCAGCAGGATCAGCGAAAGCGGCCCGTAAAAACTGAACACCGTCTCCCGTTTTCGCGCATTACCCAGCCGTCGAGTCACAAATGCCCACGGCTTCCATGTGGCGATGTAGAAGATGCGCGTGAGCCGGAAACGCCCGGTGGCGCGCCGCGGCAAAATGATCGTCTGGAAGGCATCGAGCAGGACAATAAACAAGCAAGCCATGCCCGCAACAAACGCCAGAATTCGCATGTCTTTTCTCCAGGGAAGTGTCCACGCACACGCGCGTTTCAGCCGTTAACGTATTCTATCCGTCCGCGCAAGGACCACTTCGGATCTCATCGCGTCCCAACGGCGGAGTGACTCTGGTGCCCGCCCATGCGCCCGCCAGCATTTCCTTTCCCTTCCCAACTCCAGTGACTCCGTCGAAAAGAGAACCTTTTTGGTACATGGATGCGCAAGATGTTGCACGTCCCAGAGACATAGTTGGCGCAAGTCGTTGAGTATACGAATCAATTGTTTGGCGCTTAATTTGCTTGCAACAAAGTACGCACGACAGGTGTAAAGAATATCCCCCTCAACTGGACTTGTAACTCCCGGGCCCCATTCATTTCGAGCCGAAGCGCCACTGGAAGTATTCAGGAAAACATGGCGCAAGCGCCGCTGACATTAGTTGTTGGCCGTGTTTTGTCCCAGTACTTCTAAATCTGAGACGTCATCCGAAGCAAACGCACGGGGGGATTCTCCCCACTACTTAAAACTTGACTTTACGAAAGGATCAATTATGAAAAAGATTCTCCTAATCGCTGCAATGGTGTCGTTATCGCCGCTGGCCTTTGCGACTACCACGATCGACTTCGAACAGAACTCTGCGTACACTCAGATCACCAACCAGTACTCCGCTCAGGATGCCACCTTCACAAACGCGATGGAAGAGGTTGAGCCGGACTTCGACTATTTTGATCTTCCACCGCACTCGGGCACGGGAGTCATCACCAACGATTCGGGTAATTTCGACGGCCTGGCTGATCCCATCACCGTCGACTTCGCTATTCCCGTCGAGCTTGTCACTGGACTTCGGCGCTTTCCAGAACCGACCCATGCCTGCTAAGCAAAACCAGTCCACCCCTCTTGGAATCAAGATAGACACGTAGCCGTGCGGCTGGGCGCCGGGATGATGGATCATGTCCTCGCGCCGGAAGCGCCCTTGCTGCATCTGTCGTCATTGGTTTTTTCCCGACAACCGAGTGGGCAGCCGGCAGCACACTTGCGGCCGCCCGGATTGCCAGCAGCAGCGGCGCCGCAGGATGCAGGCGGCGTGGCGGGCGCTGAATCCGGATTACTTCGCCGGGCGTCGAATTCAAGCACGGATGGAGCCTGATCCGCTCGCGTCGCCGCCCGCCCAGCCTGGGCGCTCTTCTCCACTAGCGCTTTCGTCACCGCCCACCTCGCCACCGCCCACTTCCTCGCGGCCACCCGCGCCGCTGCGCCTTCGCGCTCCTTTGAACCGACTACCCTGGGACATCGCGCAATCCGAGTTCGGGTCACAAGGTGCTGATTTTATTGGCATTATGGCTGGACTACTGCTGCACGAGACGCAATCCGAGATAGCCGCGTATCGCGTTGAAATTACGGCGGTTACGGAGACACTTCGGCCTCCCTGTGCGCAATCCCCGATTCCGCCTGATGCATATTTACCGGGTAGCGGCGTCGAGGCCGAAAGCGATGCAACTGGAATTCCACCAACTTGAGCGGCGTCTGGAGCACTTGCGCGCGCACCGGCCGGAACGCCAGCAGCGGCTGTTGGCATCGCTGGCGGCCAGTGGGCAGCAGACGCCGGTCATCGTCATCGCCACGGATCATCCCGAGCGCTATCTGCTCATCGACGGCTACCGGCGGGCCAGGGCTCTGGAACAGCTTGGGCGCGACACGGTCGAAGCGGTGGTCTGGTCGCTGAGCGAAGCCGAGGCCCTTTTTCTGGACCGCTCGATGCGCGCCGGCGAGCAAGCAACTGCTCTGGAAGAGGGCTGGCTGCTGGCGGAGATGTCGGAGCGCTTCGGCTACGACCAGGAGGAGTTGGCACGGCGCTTCGATCGTAGCGTGAGCTGGGTCTCGCGGCGGATGGGTCTGGTCGAGTTGCTTCCGGCGCCGGTGCAGCAGCAGGTGCGCAGCGGCGCGATCACCTCGCATGTGGCGATGAAGTTCCTGGTGCCGGTGGCGCGGTTGAGCGCGGAAGACTGTTGCCGCATGGCGGAGGGTTTTGCGCGGCATCGGCTGCGCAGCCGCGAAGCGGGCCAGTTGTATGCGGCCTGGCGCGGCGCCACAGCGGCGGTGCGCCAACGGCTGCTGGCCGAGCCGCAGTTGTTCCTGAAGACGCAGCGGCAGCACGAGAAGAGTCCGGCCGCCCCGGCGATGGTGGAGCTATCTCGCGATCTGGAAGTGGTGATCGCGATGGTGCGGCGCGCCAATCGCCGTCTGCGTGGCGCCACGGTGGAACTGGATCTTCCGCAATGCGCCCAGACGCAGGCCCAGATCCGTCTTGCGCTCGAAGAGCTGAATCGGCTGGCGATCAAGCTCCCACATCCAACGGCGACAGCCGGGATGCGTGAGCACGAGAGTCCTGAAGAAGTTACGAACTTATCCCATCAAGGAGGGGAAGATGCTGAGTCAGAGTCAACGCGCGGCGATCCTGGAGATGCATGCGAAAAAGCAGAGCAGCCGCACGATCGCGCGGTTGTTGAATGTGAGCCGCTGGTCTGTACGCGAGGTGTTGCGGCTGAACACGACGGAGGTTCCTGCGCTGGAGCGCGCGGAGATCTGCGAACCCTACCGGCAGCAGATCATCGAGCTGTTGCCGCGCTGCAAGAACAATCTTGTTCGCGTGCAGGAGGAACTGGCTTCGATTGGAGCGACGCTGTCGTACTCGGCGTTGACAGCCTTCTGCCGTCGCCATGGGATCGGGCAGGAGCCGATCGTGGCCTCGGGACGTTATCCGCATCTTCCGGGAATCGAACTTCAGCACGATACCTCTCCGCACAAGGTGGAACTGGCGGGCAAACTCTACAAGGCGCAGACCGCGTCGGCGGTTCTATGTTACTCGCGCATGCTGTTCTTCCAGATTTATCCCACCTTCACGCGCTTCGACTGCAAGGTCTTCCTGACCGAAGCGCTGCGATACATAGGCGCATCTCCCAAGCGCGTCGAGATCGACAACACCCACGTTGTCGTCCTGCGCGGCACCGGTCGCGCGATGGTGCCAGTGCCGGAGATGGCGGCTTTTGCAGAGCGATACGGCTTCCAGTTCGCGGCGCATGAACTGGGCGACGCCAACCGGTCGGCGCATGTGGAGCGGCAGTTCGATTACATCGAGAACAACTTCCTGGCCGGCCGCAGCTTCTCCAGTTGGCCGGAGATGAACCAGCAGGCGCGTGAGTGGTGCGATCGCGTCAACGCAACGTACAAGCGGCATCTTCGCGCTGCACCGCGGGACCTGTTCGCGATGGAACAGCAGCATCTTCAGCCGTTGCCAGTGTGGGTTCCCGAGGTCTATCGGCTGCACGAACGCATGGTGGACGTGGAAGGCTACGTCAACCTGAACACCAATCGCTACTCCGTTCCCGTGGCGTGGATCGGCCGCCGGGTTGAAGTGCGCGAGACGTGCGGCAAGATCGAGATCCAACTCGATGCCCGTCATCTGGTCACGCACGAACGCGTTGCGGATGCGGAGTATCGCCATATCATGCTGGCCGAACATAGTCGCCCACGCGGCGTCAGGCGGCCCGACCCTCATCCCAAAGAAGCGCTGATCCTCAAGGCAGTGCCGGAGATCGCCGACTATGTCGCGGAGTTGAAGAAGAACAGCCGCAAGATGACTGTACTTGCCCTGCGCCAACTGCTGCGCATGGTGCGCGAGTATCCACGGGAACCGCTGCTGGCCGCTATAACTGAAGCCGCTCGCTATGGACTCTACGACCTGGACCGGGTCGAGCGCATGATCCTGCGCCTCGTTGCACGCGACTACTTCCTGTTGAATAACGATCCGGAGACCGAACAATGAAACCGAGTGACGAGTTGGAACAGCTGCTGAAGAACTTGCATCTGAATCGCATCCTGGATATCTACAGCGAGCAGTTGAGCGCCGCGGAGAAGGAGGATGTCTCTTACTCCGAGTTCCTCACCCGATTGCTGCGGGCCCAATATCATCATCGTCAAGAGACCGCACTGGCGTGGAGGATCAAGCGCGCCAACCTGCCCGAGAACTGGTCGCTGGCCAGCTTCCCCTTCGCACGGCAACCCGGCGTCAGCCGCAAGCAGATCCATACCCTGGCCGAGTTGGACTTCATCGTCAAGGCGGAGAACCTCGTGTTAGTCGGGCCGCCCGGCGTGGGCAAGACAGGACTGGCGTCGGGCCTATTGCTGAAAGCGCTGGAGAATGGATACCGCTGCCAGTTCATCCGCGCCCAGGACTTGTTCGATCAGATGTATGCTTCGTTGGCAGACCGCTCCACACGCCAGTTGCTCAACCGCCTCGTCCGGCTCGACTGCCTTTTGGTTGACGAGCTGGGATACGTCAATTTAAGGCCCGAGCAATCCAACATCTTCTTCAAACTGATGGAGGAGCGCTATCATCGCCACGCAACGATTATTACAACCAATCTTGACTATGCCGAATGGGGCAACTTCCTCGGCAACCCGACCATGGTCGATGCGCTGTTGAGCCGCGTCCGCCATTACTGCCACACCATACAGATCGACGGACCATCGCTGCGCGATCCGCAAGGCTGAGGAGACGGCCATGGATAAACAACCATCCGGCCGCGAAGACTACGTGCGCAAGGTTCTCGAAGCCTATCGCAACACACCGGGAACATCCGGCAATCTGCGCCGGCCAGATCGTATGCTGGCCGTTCAGCTCTATCAACGCGGCGTTCCCTTGTCCATCGTCGAGAACGCACTCGTGCTGGCCGCGGTTCGCCGCTTGATCCGGCCAGCAGACGCTCCGCCGCTGACCACCGTGCGCTCCCTGGCCTACTTCCTGCCGGTCATCGAGGAAGTGCTCGAAACAGAGGTTGGAGAAGAGTACTTCCAATACGCCCGGCAAAAACTCCAGAGGCTCCGCTCAGCCTGATGCCGCATGCAGAGCGCATGCCGCAGCCACGCCTTCGGCGTGGGATGACACCGAAAAGCCAAACCCAGCCGCACCTGCGGTGCGGGATGATGCTCTATATATCCCTACCTCTTCAAATGCTGTTCCTGACCTGGAGCACTTCTGGCGAGTACAAGTGGATCACTCTTCCGTAGCGCCGAAGTTGCGAAGACACGGAAGCTGTGGCCATGCCTGATTAGATGAGCCAGACGGCCGCCGAAGTTCAGAAATTTGCTCGGGCGTCACGCAGCGCGGAAACGCGAAAGGGAGAGCACAAGGCTCTCCCCTTTGTCGTCATGCCATTTGGCGCAATGCCGTAGCCGCAGTCCGCAAGGACTACTTCTTCGGGGGCGCGATCACGTCCTTGGCGGCCTTGGCCACGCGGAACTTTACAACGGTCTTGGCCTTGATCTTGATGGCCTCGCCGGTCTGGGGATTGCGGCCCATGCGAGCCTTGCGCTCCGCCTTCACCAAACGGCCGATGCCGGGAAGTACAAAGACGCCATTCTTCTTGGTTTCCTTGATCGCCGTCTCAGCCAGCAGATCCAGGAAGGCCGCCGCCTGCTTGTTGGTCAGTTCGAGCTTCTCGGCGAGTTGCCGAGTCAGCGCTGTCTTGGTCAGTCCAGTTGCCATGTATTGTTCTCCTTCTGGGCGAGCCCTTCGGGCCGCCGGTATGGTCGGGCTTCCGGTCAAAAGCTGCTCACCGCATGGAGGGAGGTCGAATCGAAACTTGAAGTGCGCGGAACCCCTGTATTCATGCGGCTACGAAGAACCCTGCCGATGGTTACAATGCGGCTTCGAGGTGGCTAAAGTCAATGGAAAAACGCCTAATTTCCACAGGTTTCTTAGGATTTTCCTGGAAATTAGCCTATTTTCCTTGGTTTTTGCCGGGTTTTGTCCTCGAAGACGCGATTACGGCCCCATTTTTGCTGGATGAACGCGAAGAATGGCATGCGCGGAATCACGCGATTCCGGCGCGAACCACGCGGTTTGCCCAGGCGGAGCGAAGGTCCGATATTGTGCGGCATTGTGGGCGCGGGAGGGCTCGCGCCTCTAGGTAGGATGCGGCGAGTGCGCGTCAGTGACTGCGGTGCAGTTTGCGGACCGGCTCTGAGTCGTTGCGACGGACGGCCCGGCAGGGTTCAAGCGATTCGGCAACCAGCGGAGCGACGATCATGGCGATCAGGATCAATTCGATCACAAGGTCTTTCATAAACGGCCCCCAAATACGTGCACAATTCTGCGTGCGTCGGACCTTCTGGAGAGGCCGACACTGCAACATTGCTCCGCAAAAGGGGAAATGGGAATCACTCCAGGGTGGGAGAGAACTGGTTCCTTGGAGGTATCTTGTGTGGAGAGAGTCACCTGCGGTGCGGCAGCCCTTTGGACAAGTGACGGTGCGATGGCTAGCGGTTGGCCGGGAGATCGCCCGCGTTCCTGGCGCGGTTCGCAGGCCGTTCCTGACGCTTGCTGACCGGAATGGGAACGGCAGCGACAACGGCCGGGGAAGCCACGAGGATGAGAAAAGCGATGGCAATGACGAGATCGTGCATGGCAGGGACCATCCGATTTTGATCGATCGGCTGCGCAACGCAAGGAAACAAGCGAAGCCGAGAAAAGCGGTGACCGCACTCGATGCTACGGTCATTGCTCTGGTTCCCTATCTTATAAATTTCGCGCCAAGTACGGCAGCGTCTTGGCCGAACGATCCGGTCAAACCGTCTGCAACTAAAGAGTTAGCAAGATGCTGACGCCGGATTGGCCGGAGCGACCAGAAACATTGCCTTGGCAATTTTCGCGGGCAAATCCGGCTTTCAGTGGACGGGCTCGAGAACGCTGGCGGCTCGGTTGAGCGCTTGGGTTAGAACCTGCAACTGCTGCGCAGCCAGGTTTCGATCCTGAGCGTCGATGGCCTCGTTGACGCCGGGGAGGACGACGGCGGCGTAGCCCGTGAGCTCGCCGGGAGCGAAGATGGTATGCCGGTACCAAGGCCGATTGGGAAGTCCCGCGTCGGAAAGCAGCGCGGCCTCAGTTTGCCGTAACGCGAGATTGAGCCGGGCCAGCTCTCCGGAAGGCGCGGACTGGACTGCATAGGCGCGCTGGGCCGCGGCAGAAAAGCGCGCTGCTGCGGCCTGGGCGGGAACAAAGTCGAGCGAGCCGAGGCCGGCATCTGAGGCCCGGTGTTTGGCGGCTTCAAGATAGGCGGAGATTGCGCGCGCGTAGGCCATGTAGTCGTAGGGCAGCAGCTCGGCATCGGCCATGCGTATGGCTTCAAGGCCGAGCACGCGCGCCATCTGCTGCAAATAGAGAAAGTGCGGATCGGCATTCTGCGTGAACCAGGCGAAATCGTCGAAGGCCGAGTGATAGACGCCATAGGGCCCGGTGGATTCAATATCGGTGGCAGGCACGCCCGCGTGTTGCAGGAAGGGTGTGAAGTCCGATCCCGAGCCGAGATCGCCTAAATGTACCTCCTCTCCGAGGACGGGAGGTGCATTCGATTGGCGATGTTCACTGTCGAGGGCGGGTTTTAGATGCCAGAGCCGATACACCGAGCCGCCGAGCGGGCTGGGAACGGAACGCGCGATGTCGCGCACGAACTCCTTGAGCGAGGGCACGGCGGAGGCGGTGAAGTCCGGGCCCGAGACGCCGACGTCAATATTGAAGTAGGCCACGGCGTGATCGAGGGTGCGGCCCTGCTGCTCCACCCATTCGGTTGAGCCGATGAGGCCCTCCTCTTCAGCGTCCCAACTACAGAAAACGATGGTGCGCCGGGGCCGCCAGCCCTGGCGAAGCAGGGTGCCGATGCCATGCGCCGCTTCAAGCATGGCGGCCGTGCCGCTATTGGGGTCGACCGCACCGTAGACCCACGCGTCGCGATGGTTGCCGACGACGACCCATGCATCCGGCTCCTGGGAGCCCTCGATTTTCCCGATCACGTCCCAGATGATGCGGCGCTGATAATCCTGTTGCGAAACCAAGTGAACTTTTTCTCCGCCGGGACCCATGTGGTAGTGGAACGGCAACGCGCCCTGCCAGCTTTGCGGCACGCTGGGGCCTTTGAGCGCTTGCAGAATGGGCGCGGCATCGTGGTAACTGAGGGGAATCGAAGGGATGTACGGCTGGCTGCCGTCGGGTCCGGAGGAATTAGGATTGCGTACGGCGTCGGGCAGGTCCAGGGTAGAGGCGACGCCGGGGGTTTCGGGATCGCCGGGGTACTTGAAGAGGAATTGCACCGAGCCGCGCTGCACGCCGGTCTCAGGCCGCCACGGACCAATGGGCCAGGCATCGCCTTTGGCGTAGCCGTCGTCTTGCGGGTCAGAGTAGAGAAGAACGCCGATGGCTCCACGCTGCTGGGCCAGGTAAACTTTGACGCCGCGAAAGTTGGAGCCATAGCGGCAGATGACAATTTTGCCGTGCAGATCGATGTTCCGGGCCGCAAGCACGTTGAAGTCCTCCGCGCGGCCGTAGTTGGCGTACACCACTTCAGCGGTGACATCGCCCGAACCCGAAGAGCCGTTGAAGGGCATCACTACGCGGGGATTGTCCGCGGCGGGGTCGCCCTGCACATGTTCGGGCGTGGGACCGCTCATCAAGAGATGGCCGGCTTCGTCCCAGGCTTCGACGCGGACGGCTTTGGGCCAATTCAGCAGAACGCGATAGGGAACGATTTCTGTCTGGAGCCCCGCAGCGCGAAACTTGCCGGCTACGTACTCCGCGGTCTTGCGATCCTCGGGGGTGGCCGCGAGATGCGGTTCGAGGGTGAGGGTCTTGAGTTCTTCGCCGGCGAGCTTGGGATCGGGAACTGCCATGAACTTTTCTTCGAGCCGGGCTTCTGCGTTGAAGTCGGAGTAGCCGAACGAACTCGGCTGCGGCGTGGCTTGCGCCGCGAGCCGGATGGACGGGAGCACGACGGAAAGGACAGCCGGCAAAGCAAGAAACGCAAGCGTGGTGCGAACGTTCATCGATTCGATCCTTGATCGGCATCGCCAGAACCAAAAGGATGAGCGCCGTCCCTAAGGGACTCCAGTTCTGGTGTTGCGCTTGGTTCCCCACGCTGAAGCGCGGGGCTAACGAACATTGCGCCTACGGCGCGAGTCTGCGGTCAGGCCACGGGCTGAGCGCAATGTGCGCAGCGCTTGGCGGCGATTGGAATGTCGCTGAGGCACTCGGGGCATGGCTTGGTGGTGGGTTCAGCCAGCGTTTCGGGCTTCTTGATGCGCGCCTGGAGCGCATTCGTGGGCAGCACAATGGCGAAATAGACCACACAGGCCACGATCAGGAACGAAACCGTTGCGTTCAGAAAATTGCCGACCTTGATCTGGCCGCCGCCTACATGCAGAATGACGCTGCTGAAATCGGGCTTGCCGAGCGTGGCGGCGATCAACGGGTTGAGAACGTCACTCACCAGGGATGTGACAATGGCGTTGAACGCGGCGCCCAGAATGACAGCGACAGCAAGGTCCACGACGTTTCCGCGCAGAATAAAATCTCGAAATCCTTTCAGCATTGCTTCCTCCAGTGCATCGTAATTTCAGCCGTTGCCGCGAGGCCGCGGGAATCGCCGGCTGCATTGCACTCTGCTCATGCTACACGGCGAAACGGGACCTTCGCAGTGTGGATTGCAGGCTGAGGTGAAGCGGAAGCGCAGCGCTATGGTACCGCCAGCAGAAACACGATCCCCGCGAGAATCATCAGGTCGGTATAGAGCAGGATGAGGACACCGGCATGATAAAGACTCCATTCGCGGCGCAGGCAGCGGGCCGTCTCTGCCATGCCCCACGTGGCTACCAGGAGGGCGAGAAATTGCCAATGCGAGCCGTGCAGGCTGTCGATGTTCGGGAAGCCGGCCAGGCGCAAACTGGCTGCAAATGCGCCCAGCGAAAGCAGCATGGCGCGCAACAGCGATCTTTGCCGCAACCGGAAGATGTTGGAACGAAGGCGCACAACCTTTCACTGTATCGTGACGGCGTGGTGCAAGCCGCCCTGCGCTGCAAGAGACAAATCGTCGGGGGCGTACAGTTCCGAATGCTGTCCTTCGCACTGGCCAATTGCGTGAGGGCAAAAAACTGCGCGATCACGCGATCGCGGTGATACACTCTGTGAGCCCAGTTCCGGGTTCCCCAAAAATCCAAACTTCCCGCTGGGCTCTCCAGGAGGCAAGACAATGCAAGCAGGCAATTCTGCCGTAGCTCCACTCAACCCAGGAATCGTTTTTGAAATGGTTCAAGCGCACCAGCGCACCGCGGCTTTGTGCGCGGCCATTCAACTTGATGTGTTTCGCGCGGTCGGCGAGGGGCCCGGCGATGCAGCATCGATCGCGCGGCACTGTTCGGCGTCGGAGCGCGGTATCCGCATCCTCTGCGATTTTCTGGTGATCAATGGCGTGCTGGCCAAGGAGGACGGGCACTACAGGCACACGCCGTCGAGCGCAGCTTTTCTTGATCCGGTCTCGCCCGCCTGCATGGCTTCGGTGGCGCAGTTCCTTACCGAGTCGGCACTGATGCAGGCCGACGTGCAACTGGCCGATATTGTGCGCGCGGGGCGCACGCATCTTCCCGGCCAGGGCACGGTTGAGCCGGACAATCCCATTTGGGTGGTGTTCGCGGAAAAGATGGCGCCGATGATGGGACCCATGGCGGGACCACTGGGGGCCGTGGTGTTGGAGGGACACAACGGACCGATGCGCGTGCTGGACATTGCCGCGGGGCATGGGCTGTTTGGGATTGAGATTGCAAAGCAGAATCCGCAAGCACGTGTGACCGGCCTCGATTGGGCGCCGGTGCTGCGCGTGGCGCTGAAGAACGCCGAAAAGGCAGGCGTGAAGGACCGGTACGATATGCTGCCGGGCAGCGCGTTCGATGTAGAGTTCGGTGGGCCGTACGATGCGGTGCTGCTCACGAATTTTCTGCATCATTTTGACAAGCCTACGAACGTGGGGCTCCTGAAGAAGGTGCGCGCGGCGCTCAAGCCCGGCGGACGCGCGGCGACTCTTGAATTTGTGCCCAACCCGGACCGGGTTTCGCCGCCGATGCCGGCGGCCTTTGCAATGACGATGCTGACCACGACAACGGACGGCGACGCATACACCTTCGCGGAGCTCGCGGCGATGTATAGCGATGCGGGATTCAAAGGCATTACCGAGCACCCGATCCCAATGAGCCCGCACACGGTGGTGATGGGGATGGCGTAGAATATCCGCGAAGACAATTGTCTGCGGGCACAACGCCATGATGGAGTACAAGGGCTATACTGCGGGGCCGATTGACTTCGATCCGAAAGACAAAACGTTCTCTGGTACGGTTGCTGGCCTGAGGGACGTAACTCACTTCGAGGGCGATACCCCCGATGAATTGGCCAGGGCTTTCCGCGATAGCATCGATTGCTATATCGACTTTTGCTCTGGAGAGCTCCGCGAGAAAAAGCCGCGAACTAGACGCCTGCGACGTATCCTTCCTGTGTTTTGCGTCTTGCTATTCGCGTCTATTCTGGCGGGACAAAACGACTCGGGTCCCAAAGTTGTTGCCGAGTCCTCCGCTCGCGAACATCTTGTTCAAAAGACCGATCCGATTTACCCGCCCATCGCCGCCGCTGCTCGCATTGAAGGCGATGTGGCGATTTCGGTTGTGATCGATGCGCGCGGACGTGTGACGTCGGAGAAAGCGATTAGCGGACCGGCGATGCTACAGCAGGCTGCGTTGGACGCGGTAAGGAAATGGCAATTCTCGCCGTTCTCCGTCAATGGCGCCCCCGCGCCTGTGACCACTACGCTGACGATTCCCTTTCATCTTGAGAAACACGGCCCTCAACCAACGGCGGAGCAGGAGAAGGCAGCGCAAGCGTGGTTTCCGTTGTCGGACAAATGCAGGAGTTCGCTCAAGGATCAGAATTCGCAGGATGCTTTGGATTACTGCAAGCAGGCGCTCGACATGTCCCTGAAGGCCGGAGACCTGACACCGAGCGATCAATTGGGATTGATGCTTTCTTATCAGTATTACGGCCACGCTTTGCTCTCTGCAGGAAAGCCGCAAGAAGCAATAGAGCAGGAGAATCTCGCCATTGCAGAATCTACAAAATGCCTGACCGATAAAAATGAAGAGTACGCAATCCCCTTCTTTTGGCGTGCATTCATCGAGGCGAAGCTCGGACGGAACGACGCAGCATTGGCTGATTTCGTAGTCGCAGAAGCTTCAGAGCGCAAGGCAATTCTGAACCTCCCGGATATGAAAAGCCGGTATGGCCAGGAGCTTGCCTCGATGCTAAAGCAGGACGCCGCGCTACTCGATTCGATGGGCAGAACCGCGGAGGCCGAAAGGCTGCGTGCCGAGGCGGCAGCGCTCTAGCTTTTCCGCCTCGCACGCAACGGCACCGTAACCCGTGTGTAAGTCAGGAGTAAGCATTAACGTTCGCTCAACACTTCAATGCGCACCGAGCCATCCGGAAACACAGCCTGAATCTCCAACTCCCCGCCCATCGCCTCGATATAGCTGCGGAGGGTGCTCAGGTACATATCGGTGCGCTTTTCGAGCTTCGAGACTGCGCTTTGATTGACGCCGAGCACTTGCGCCAGATTGACCTGCGTCATCTGGCGCGCGGCGCGCAGATGCTCAAGCGGCATCTGCGCGAGCATATTGGCTGTAAGAGAGCTGGCCTTGTCTGCTGCTTCCGGGCTCATTTTCGCCTTGAGATCGCTCCACTTTGTGTAAGCCTTCATGACGGTCTCCTATTGACTTATTTCTCGCAAATAATCGGCAAATAGCCTTTCCGCCCAAGGAGCGAATTCTTCATACCAACGATCTTTGCCGGTTTTATTGCCTCCGGCCAAAAGGACCGCATTGCGGGCAGGATCAAACGCATAGAGAACGCGATAAGGCTGGCCGCAATGTTGAATGCGCAGCTCTCGGAGTTTCCTGGAGCCGGATATCTTCGTGCTGTACGGGAAATCGAGTGTCACACCGAGGCTTTGCGACAGATCGACCACAGATCGCACACTGACCTGTTCGTCTTCGTCGAGCGATTCCCACCACTGGACGAGCTCGTCGGTCACGACGATCTCAATGGGCATGATCGATTATTCCATAGAAGGACTATTCCGTCAACGGGATAATGGGATGCTTACGTCTCGCCCGCACCGCCCCAGCCAGTTCGCCCAGCACCTTCCGCGTTTCCTTCCAATCGATGCAGCCGTCGGTGATGCTTTGGCCGTAAACAAGACTACCGAGCGGCTGGCCTGCGACGAGCTTCTGCGCGCCGGCGACAAGGTTGCTCTCAATCATGACGCCGATGATCTTGCGATTTCCTGAAGCAATTTGTCCGGCGACGTCGCGGCCAACGGCGCTCTGGCGCCGGTAATCCTTCTGGCTGTTGGCGTGGCTGAAGTCGATCATGATGCGCGGGGCGATGCCGGCACGCTCCATGAGCGCCGCGGTTTCTGCTACGATCGCGGC
>Ga0255351_1000566_pt1 | contig 16418 bp, 20 predicted proteins | sample HBST25r2metaG_FD_186024 | JGI IMG/M metagenome (GOLD analysis project Ga0255351, IMG submission 186024) | Peat soil microbial communities from Stordalen Mire, Sweden - H.B.S.T-25.r2 | ecosystem: Environmental > Terrestrial > Soil > Wetlands > Peat | place: Sweden: Norrbotten County, Stordalen... | reverse complement strand
CGTTCTGCCCAACTCTTCCCAGCCAGGAGGAAACAGAGTACGAAGGACTTGCCAGTTCTCAAGCTCAGCCATGTGAAAAGACTAGATCAACTTCGAAAAATCGTCAACCTTTATCTTAGCGCTTATGTTGCCCACCCCCACCGGCATTTTGAAAACAAACGCATTTTTTCATTAACTTGCAGGCATGGTTGCGCTGTAAATATTCTAAACAAAGGAGTTAGATGAGCAATTAGAGGACGATTGAAGTAAAGCCTTGAGGAATAGGGAATAAGAAGTTGTTGCGTTCGGTCGCGTGTTGGGCATTTTTTCACCTGATTGAATTGTGCGCCATGCGGGCTAAAAAATCTGCAAGCGTGCTTCTTGCAGATTTCCATTTAGATTGCGATTATGCGTCAAGGCACGACTGAAGACAATTTTACAAGAGGCTCTTTGGATACAGCCAGATTTCAATAACTCATTCACCCCCCTGATCTCCGATCCCACTCTGCTATCCTCAAGGTGACTACCACGGGCTGTGCATACGCGACTCTCCAATCGATCCGTTTCTTTCGCGCGGCGCTGGAAGGCTTCTGTTCTTGCGCTGATGCTCTTGTGCGTTCTTGCACTGGCCTCAGGCTGCAGCCGCTTTCGCCACGAGTTTCACGACACCGTCTACGTCTCTGCGCGGCAGATGTACCTGCATGATCGCGTGGCCGCCGTTTCAAATCGCGTGGCCGAGGTGACCAACGGCCAGCCGCTGGAAGTTTTGGAGCACGGGCGGCGCTTTCTCAAGGTTAAAACCCAGAAAAACGAGATTGGCTGGATTGAAGAGCGGGCGGTGATCGACGCCAAGACCTTCCAGGCCTTTGAGCAGTTGGGTGTGAAGCATAAGAACGATCCGGTGGTGGCCACGGGCGTGCTGCGCGACGACATCTACCTGCATCAGACGCCCGGGCGGGACGCGGAACGGTTTTATCTGCTGGCTGCCAACGCCAAGGTGCAACTGCTGGAGCGCGCCTCAGTGCCCAAGGTTGCGCCGGGTTCAGGACAAGCCGCCAAACCGCAGGCTCCCAAGCCTCAAACCGCCGCTCCCAAGCCACCGGTCGCCGCTCCCAAATCCACAGCCAAGCCAACTGCCCCCGCAGCCGCGCAACCTCAGAACCCGCCAGCACCCGAACCCGCGCCGCCGGTTCTGGAAGATTGGTGGCTGGTGCGCGACGGCCAGGGACGCGCCGGATGGCTGCTGGCCGGGCGCATGGACGTGGATGTGCCGGACGAGATTGGCACCTTTGCCGAGGGCCAGCGCTACGTGGGCGCGTATATCTTCAACAAGGTTCTTGACCCCGACTCCACGCTGCCCGACCACATGGTTCCGCAGTATGTGACGCTGCTCAGCCCGCCCAAAGCCGGCTTGCCCTTCGACTTCGATCAGGTGCGCGTCTACACCTGGAGCGTGCGCCATCATCGCTATGAGACGGCCTTCCGGCTGCATCCGATTGAGGGCTATCTGCCGATGCGCGTGACGCCTGCGGAGGGCGCGAAGGCTCCTACTTTCAGCTTTTTGATCGCCAACGGTCCCAACCTCAGCGTCGATCCGGAGACCGGCATCACCCGCCCGGCCAATCCGCGGACGATCACTTACGAGATGGACGATACGCGCGCCCGCCGCATCGGTCCAGATCAGGGGCCGATCCCCGTCAGCCACCTGGCGGAGTCCCAGCCGAAGAACCCCAAGACTGATAAGACGGCGAAGAAAAAGGGACGGTAGAACAAGCCGGAGTTGCACCGCAAAGCCGCACTGCACGCGGCCATCGAGGGCGTAAGCCTGAGCCGCTGGATTTCCCGCCAGATTGAAAGCGCGCGGTAGACGGAAGGAGCAGGGGCCTTCAGGCCCCTGAGTGCGGGATGAAAATGGATCTGGCTTTAGCCACGGGCGTTTTGTGTTTCCGGCTTATCTTGGTTTTTCGTGGATTGACGCTCTTGTTCTTCCATCATTGATATCCTTGTCGCCCTTCCGGACTTTTTGCACACCAGATTTTTTGTCTATCCTTTTTCGTTGAACTCATTCAACGCCACAGCGATCACCTGCTGAAGAGCAGGAACATCCTGCAAGACCAGATTCCAAACGATTTCCGTGTCCACTTCTTCGTAAGCGTGAGTGATCCGGTTGCGCGTGGCGTAGATTTTGGCAAATGGAATCTCCGGATGCATGGCCACGAACTCCGGAGCTTCTGCAAGCAGCCTGTGCGCCGCCTCGCCAATAATGCTGAGGTTTCGCAGAACGCCGTCCTGAAGCAAGGTGCTGGCTATGAATTCGTCAGAGGTTTTACCAACTGTATAGCGCTGGATTCGTTCGAGGGCTTCGAGGATGTGTTCCAGATAATCCTGGGCGCGTTCTGGATGTCTGCTCATACAGGTTGAGCCTCATCCAGAACCTTCTGACGGAACTTCAGCGGAAGGCACTTTGGAGTCAATAGGTCAACTTTAACTCCGGTTCGCGTTTCGATTTCAATTTGCAGGCCGACTAAATCCAGCAGGCTGGTTCTGGGAGCCGGATCGACCAGAATGTCCAGGTCGCTATCTTCCCGATCCTCACCTCGTGCCACGCTGCCGAAGACGCGCGGGTTCGCCATGCCCGCCTGCATCACAAGCTGGCGGATCGTCTCCCGATACTTTGGCAATACCTCGGATGGCCGCATGGCGGATTCTCCTCCTCAACTGTATTCCAGTTTAGCGCCAAATCAGCTGGTCAGTTTGGCGCTTGCCAGACGATTGAAGCTGATGCCTCGCTCAGTAGCCTCCAGCGCCCGCGCACGATGTACTTGCGGAGGAATGCGCACATGGAACTCGCCGCTATTACGTTTTTCTGCCAGCGGCGCGGTCTGATGGGATAAAAAAACAGCGTTCGCATCCAGATGAGCTTCTGGCTCATCTATAGAGTGCGGTATATTGCAGACAGTATTCATCAACGCAATTCCAATCGATTTCAAACAACCCCAAGGAGAGACAATGGCAAGCAAGGCAAGTGCGGTTTGGACAGGTTCACTGAAGGAAGGCAAAGGCACCATCTCGACGGCAACGGGCGTGCTGAGCAACGCAAAGTACTCCTTCGCCACGCGTTTTGAAGGCGCAGAGGCGGGAACCACCCCCGAAGAGCTGATTGCGGCGGCGCACGCCAGTTGCTTTTCGATGGCTCTGGGCGCGCAGTTGGGCGGCGCGGGCTTTACGCCGACCAAGATTGAAACCCACGCCGCAGTTTCGCTCGGCAAGGTCGAGGGCGGCTTCGCCATCACGCGCATCGTGCTGAACACCACGGCCAGCGTTCCGGACGCCACGCCGGAGGCCTTCCAAAAAGCCGCTGAAGAGGCCAAGGCTGGTTGCCCGATCTCCAAGCTCTTCGCCAACAATACGGAGATTCTGCTGGACGCCAAGCTGGTCTAAATAGCCATGGGAAGTGGCTGTAGAAGAGCCGGGGCCTGAGGCTCCGGCTCTTCCGCAAACCGGAATAATCGCCTACCCCTGATATTGGGAAGGACTTTCTTTCAGCAAAATATCGATTCTTTGAAAGTGGGTCCAGTGTTATTCCACGGCGGGTACATTTGCATTATTTGACTAATTTCAGCTTCTTCAATTCAGCCTCAGTCCAGCCAATATCTTCAAGTAAGCCCTTCAAGAGCTTCGGTCCATACGTTTTCTTGGGGTGGTAATGGATGGAAACCCTGTCTCCGTTAGCGTTTCTATAGACCTGTATGGCACCTGTGCAATCCGGCTCAAGTTTCCATCCGGTCTTCACCAGCGCCGAAATGAGATCATCCGCCGTTAAATTCTTCAGTTGACTCCACACACTTGCGCTGTAGGCCATGGCACCTCAACATTTCTCGACAAAGATCGTCTTTCCGAAGATGGCCGCACAAATTGGTCCTCCGCGGAAAAATACGTTCCGACAGGCAAAGGATCGTTATGACGCAGCATGGAATCCACATAAAGAGAGGCAGCCTCCATCGCGTTATGAACTGCTTCCTCTTCTGTGGCTCCATCAACATGCAACCCCTTCAAGCCTGGGCAGTACGCATAGAACAAATCTCCGTCTCTCTCAACTTCGACGGCTATTTTAACTTTCAGCATTTTTCTCAATTTCATATCGCACCCCGATTCGCGTAAATGGTTGGCGACGCCCTGTATGGGTGACTGGAGCTATTAACAAGTCTCGCCTCATATAGACTCTGTCGTCAAGGAAAAGTTTCCAATTTACTGCATTTTGGTTTCAACTATGGGAAATTACCACTCTTCCCTTTTTCTTCTCAGCGCGCCGCGCCCCAGCCGAAACTGTTACCATCAATAACCGATGAGCAAGCAAGGAAATCAACCCAGTTCAAGCGAGCCGGCGGCGCTGGTGCGCACCGAGGCAGCGGCACTGGAGGCACTGGCCGAGCGGCTTGAAGGCCCGATGGCCGCGGCCTTTGACCGGGCCGTCGCGCTGATTCTGCGCTGCGGTCAGGAGCGGGGGCGCGTGGTAGTCACCGGCATGGGCAAGAGCGGCATCATCGCGCAGAAGATCGCCGCCACGCTCAGCTCAACCGGCTCACCGGCGCTGTTTCTGCATCCTGCAGAGGCGGTGCACGGCGATCTGGGCGTGCTGATGGCGGGCGACGTGGTGATTGCGCTTTCGGCCAGCGGCGAGACGGAAGAGATTCTGCGCCTGCTGGCAACCCTCAAGCGCAAAGGCGACTCGCTGATCAGCTTCTGCTGCCGACTGGATTCGACGCTGGCCGGGGCTAGCGATGTGGCTTTGGATTGCGGCGTGGAGCGCGAGGCCTGCGGGCTGAATCTGGCGCCGACAGCCTCGACCACCGCGATGCTGGCGCTGGGCGACGCGCTGGCGATTGCCGTCAGTCTGCGCAAGGGCTTCCGGGCAGAAGATTTTGCTGAACTGCATCCCGGCGGCAAGCTGGGCAAACGCTTGGCAAAGGTGCGCGACCTGATGCACGCAGGCGATGCCGTGCCGGTGGTTGCGCCCGCGACGCCGATGACTGACGTGATTTACGAAATGTCCTCGAAGAAGCTGGGGCTGACGACGGTGCAGGAGGCGGGCAGGCTCTGCGGCGTCATCAGCGACGGCGATCTGCGGCGGTTGCTGGAGCGCGAGGGCGGCGCGGCGCTCAGCAGAACGGCTGGCGAGGCGATGAACTCTTATCCGCGCACGATTGGCGCGGACGAGCTGGCAGCCACGGCGCTGGCGATTCTGGAAGAGCGGAAGATCACTTCTCTGGTGGTGGTGGACGCGGCGGGGAGCGTGGAAGGCGTCTTGCACCTGCATGATCTTTGGGGCGTGGAGTTGATCTAAACCCTCAGTCCCCAAAAAACAACCCCGACCGAAGCCGGGGCTGCTGTTGGACAAAAAATGGAGACGCTACGCCTTGACGGCCACGCGACCGACTTCCTTCAGGCGGGCAGCCTTGCCACGCAACTCACGCAGATAGAAGAGCTTGGCGCGGCGCACTCTGTAGCTGCGCACCTTCTCGATGCGGTCAATCACCTTCGAGTTGAAGGGAAAGATGCGCTCGACGCCCTGGCCAAAGCTCATCTTGCGCACGGTAAAGGTGCCCTGGGGCCCTTTGTTGATGGCGATGACCAAGCCTTCAAAGGCCTGCAAGCGTTCCTTGTCGCCTTCTTTGATCTTCACTTGGACGCGAACCTGATCGCCGGGGACGAACTCAGGGAGGTCTGTGCGCTTCAGCTTGTCAGCCAAACGCTGCATTACGGGATGAATAGACATGGCTTCTTCCTGCTCTTGGACTCAGAATTTCCAGTTTATCAGAGAACAGCATTTTGTGCCTAATCGTGTGAGAGAAGCGCAGCGATTGACAAAGGAATTTTCTGAGCATACTCTGTGAGTTGAATGGAGAATCAATATGTGAATCGCTTTACGGTTCACATATTGATGTGAACTTGAGAGCGCCTATTGTCATCGCTTTCGCTTCTGAACTCTGTGTCATTCCTGGCCGATCAGCCAGCTTAGGAGGAAGATCATGCCCCCCACAATTGCTAGCCGCGCAACGACTGTGCGCCTCCCCCGTCCGCTCTACGATCAGGCGCGGCAATTCGTTGATGGCGAAAAAAATAATTCTGCACGCACTCTCAGCCTCAACGACTTCTTTGTAACCGCGATCCAGGCGTATATGAAGCTGCAACAGCGCCGCCAAATCGACGCAGCATTTGCAGCCATGGCCGAAGATTCTGAATATCGAGAGGAGGCAAGTCTGCTTGCGGCGGAGTTTGAAGCCAGTGATTGGGATGCTTTACGGCTAGGGGAAGATCCCCCGGCCAGCGAGGAGATTAGCCTTGCTCTTGCCAATTGAGCGCGGTGATGTCGTTCGAGCGAATCTCCATCCAGCGGAAGGATCAGAGCAAGATGGCATTCGCCCGGTCGTGGTGGTTAGCAGAGACGCCATCAACCGCAGCAGTCCGGTGGTGATCATCGTTCCCTTTACGGATGCGGCCAACAAATCCAGAATCTATCCCAGCCATGTCCTGTTCAAGGCTGGAACGGCGGGGCTCGCCATGGATTCAGTTGCCGTTTGCGAGCAAGTGAGGGCTATTAGCAAAACCCGGCTGAAATCCTTGCTGGGAAAGCTGAATCGCGCGGAATTGACCAGCATTGAAGCCGCACTGAAGATCACGCTTGACCTGCCGTAGGAGTCTTTGCACCACGCATCCCGGGCGCAGAACGGCACATCGCCGGGAATGAGTGCGGTATAGTGCTCGCAAGGGAGTTTTCTATGGATGAGAAACGCGAACTGCTGCGCCACGCTTTGGCGACCATCGCCTACCGAACCGCGCGAGCCTTGGAGAACGCGCCCGACCACTTTGCCGGATTCGAGGGCGCAGGCCGTATGCCTGTGCAGATTCTGGCCCACATGGGCGACCTCCTCGACTGGGCGCTCAGCGCCGCCATCGGCCAGGAGAAATGGCACGCCACCCAGCCCCGCGCCTGGGCACAAGAGCAGCAGCGCTTCTTCGAGTCACTGCAAACCTTTGATGCTTTTCTGGCCACCGGCGGACCGCTGCACGCCTCCGCCGAGCGTCTGCTGCAAGGCCCGGTCGCTGACGTGCTGACCCACGTCGGCCAGTTGGCCATGCTCCGTCGGCTCAGCGGCAGCCCGACCCACGGAGAGAGCTTTTTCGACGCCGAGATCAGAGTCGGCCAGGTGGGCGCGGATCAGCCCGCGGCGGCAAGGCCCTTCAAGACGCGGTAGTGTCCTGAATCGGAAATCCCTATCATCATTCGATCTGTCATTTTGATCTGTCATTCTGAGCGAACGAGGCCCCAAACGTTCTTCAGTTTGGGGGTGGTGAGTCGAAGAATCCGCGTTTTTGTGTGCTGAATTCTGCGATCAACTTCTGCAAGCACCCGAATCCTCCCCTCAGACCATAAGATGTTTAGATAGAGATGCAGCGTTTTTGAAAGCCGGAATCGACCTATGAACCTCTACGCCCTGCCAGCCCGCCTCTTCGCATTTGCCCTGCCGGCCCTCGCCCTCACCGCCTGCCGCCCGCACGACTTCCCGCAGTACCCGGCCAACTACCGCGAGTACGCCTACGTCACCAACGGCGACAGCAATACCGTCACCGTTCTTGACGTCGTCAATATGCGCCTCGACCGCGAGATCGCCGTCGGCCAGAAGCCCGTCGCCGTTGCCGTCAGCCCCACCCGCAACGAGGTCTACGTGGTCAATTCTGGCGCGCCGACCGCATCGGGTTCGGTCTCCGTCCTCAACGCGGAAAACAACTCCGTCGCAGCCACCATCCAACTTCGCCGCTCGCCCGTCTCCATCGAGATAGACCCCGCCGGCAACTTGGCCTACGTGCCCAACTCCGGCTCCAACTCCATCTCTGTCCTCGACCTCAAAGCGCGAAGCGAGATCGCCTCCATCGGCGTCGGCGAGGAGCCAGTCGCCGCACGCCTTTCGCCCGACGGCAAAACCCTCGCCGTCGCCAATCGCAAAGCAGGTTCCGTCAGCCTCATCGATCCCGCCACCCGCACGCTGCGCGCCGTCTTCGATGGTTGCCCCGGCGCGGCGGACGTTGTCATTCTGCCCGACTCTTCCAAGCTCTTTGCCGCCTGCTCCACCGGCCATCAGATCATGATTCTCGCCCTCGCCCGCTCCGAGGCGCACCCCTCCGCAGCCAATCCCCAGCCTCTCGCGCCCCGCCCAGACAGCCTTGAAACCCTCCTAGACGTTGGCCAGGCTCCCGTCCAATTGGCCCTCAAGCCCGACGGCGGTGAAGTCTTCGCCTCCAACGCCCTCTCCAACAACATCTCCGAGATCTACAACACCACTGACGAGGTCGGCGGCGCAACCATGGTCGGCGAATATCCTGTCCGCGGCCTGGTCTCCACCGACAACTCCCTGCTCTACGTCGCCAACCTCCACTCGCAATATGTCGCCATCTATTCCATCGACGACGGCAAGCGCATCGCCTCGGTCCAGGTCGGCGACGGCCCCTCGGCGCTGGCCTTCTCCGCCACTGGCCACTTGCTCTTCGTCGTCGATTCCCGCTCCGACGACGTAGCCGTGGTCCGCACCAGCTCGCACTCGCTCTTTGAACTTCTCCCGGCTGGCCGCTCACCCAACGCCATCGCCGTCAAAAGCTTCACCGCGCGATGAGATGCCGGGAACAGTTGCGTAGATTTTTCCTCTTCTCAGCCTCGGTCTGAGTCGGTTGTTCGATTGTGCGCTATGATTCTTGGGAAGAATATCCATGATAATTTTGCTCGATGATCAAATTCCGCGCGACTGGTTTGACTGGACGAACTTTACGATTGGACTGTCTGGGCTGGCACTAACGTTCTGGGCAATATGGCAGGCAACCGGCGCAAATGGATCTGAAGCTAGTAACAGATGGACTCAACCGAGAATCGGAAGATCTGAGCCAAACGGAAAGAATTCGACTCTTGGAAATCACTGGTGCGATAATGGACCTACTTGCCGGTCAGTGCGGCAAACTGCGATCTAGTGTCGAGAGAGGAGCATCCAATGAGTGATCGGGCGCTACGTTTTGTGAATCAGCTGATTGAGAAGACCGAACAAGGAAAACTCTCTTGGTCTATCGGATTCGAAGATGGCCAGTTTAAGACGCTGTTGCCCGGAGGAAGATTAGCGTTCGTTGTTCAGGCAAAGGGAGATGTGCGCAAGTTCCGAATGCTCGATGAGAAGCAGGATACAGTTTTGGAAGAGATAATTACAAAGGATGACACCGTGAATGAACCAGCGCATCATCCAAATTTGATACTTTATTCGTCCATCGAAAAGCTGCAAGGGATGGCCCGGAGTCGGGCTTTGCAGGTTAATGAAAAACTGGCTACTGCCGAGAAGCTGCTTGCCGCAATTTAACTGTGTTTGTTTATTGTATCCCTCACATTAAATTAGGCGGATGTCGTATGTCCCCGTGTGTCCTTCCCTTGACCAAACCACAAAGTTGGGTGCCCCGCTCCGGATTTTCCGACCTGGGAGACCACTAACCCATGCGAGCGAAGAGCGAGCGGCTGGCCCCACCGCAGGTGGCGTCATGGTTGAGGGGTTGCGGGTGAGGATGCCGTGGTTACCGGGGCCGACAGCAGCGGGAGACGCTTCCGCGGCGGCGCAACCGGCTTTGGCACTCCAGTGGTCTCTTCGTCGCCGATCGCGAAGACCGGCGTGCCTTCCGGCAGCTTCAGGCGACCGTCAGTCATATAGGCGACGACCACCCCTCCGGTCAACTCCGGAGCGAGGATGGTCATCGGGATCATGTATTTCTTGCTTCTGACCAGCGACTCGGCGACACCGTTGACGGGGTGACTTCTGGGCATCGTGCCTGCAACCTGATCAATGACGAAGGCGGTCATGTTGACTTCGGGGTGTTTCTTGTCATATTCCACCAACGACCGTGCAACCTGCTTGGGGGTCATCAGGCCCACGTCCGCAAAGAAGTTGCGGTGGATCGCGTGCGGCATATAGGTATCAAGCACCACGCGGGAGAAGTCCGCGCAATTGTGGAAGAGCAGGTTGAAGTGTCCCGTATTCTTGCGGTCATTGAAGAGGACGATGAAGGCTTGATCCTGCGTCGGAGTGCTGTCTACCTGAAAACCGTGGATGCTCCGGTCGAAAGCCGATCCCACCAACTGGGTCCACTCGCCTTTGGGCGCTCCGCCTCTGCGATTGTCTGGGGCAAGCTCGCGCAGATGCGCCCGGCGATAGGCGTCGCGCAACGACTCAACTTGTTCTTTGTCCACCGTAGCTGGAATCTCGCTGACCGCATCGACGGCGTAGAGATAACCGACCAGCGGAATGGCGATCCAATCATAGCCGTCAACCTTGTGATAACGGCTGATGACCACGCCATACTCGCCGTCGTGGCAGGGGCGCAGGAAGATGGCTGAATCCGCGCAGACGTGATTCAGGTAAACAGCGGCGTGGCCGGTTGGATTGAGTGCCCCAAACTTGCCGTATGGCTCTTCCATCAGCAGCGCGGCAGATGCGTGACAGCAGTTCGCTGCTGCCGCGAGGAGGCAGAGCAGCACGGTTGCGCGTTGCAAAAACCTCTTTCTGCGAGTACTGCCAAACCTTGTGCGATGGATCATCGGAACGGAACCTCTTTGCTGAGAACTTCTTCTCTCGCAGTCTACTGTCCCTGGACCACGTTAAGGTGGTCTGGTCTGCTCAGTAGCCGAAAGGTGAAGCGATTCCGCCCCGTTCTTCAACCGCACGCCGGGTGCCCCAGCTCCGGATTTTCGGACATGGGAATCCTGAAAATCCAACCAGGTCTCTGACCACTTGAATTTGTACCAGCTCTGTGCCCCATCCATTCGCTTTTTTCTGGCGAATGGGTGGGAAACCACAAAACTATGAAGTACAAAATCACACGGTCAGAGATCTAGCGTTTTTCTGCCCCCCGATCCCTGTCGAGGGTCCACGAACCTGATGCGAGCGAAGAGCGAGCGGCTGGCCGCACCGCAGGTGCCGAGCGGCTGGCCGCACCGCAGGTGCCGAGCAGCTGGCCCCACCGCAGGTGGCAGGTGGCCTACGGATGCGGCGTAATCGCAACGATGGTAATCACCGGAGTACGCTTTCTGCCCTTGATCTCATCCAGACCGTAATGCCAGAAGATGCGGTAGGCACCGGGTGTGTTGTTTTGCGCATAGGCCTCGAAGAGTTTCTCGCCGTGAGCGCCGGTCAGCGAGGTAAACTCGTGCGTATGAAGGCTTGGGTGGTGCGGGTCAATCTCCAGGTATCCAAGCGCCTTCAGAACCTGCGCCAGCAGCGCGGCCTGTGACGGCAAATCTTCCAGCGCCGTCAACTGCGCGTCTGCCGTGGGCGTGAACTTGAGCTTCCGTTCCATCGCTACGCCTTCGCGTGCTTGGCGAACGAGCCTCGATCCACACTCTTGCCTTCCGCCGCTTCCCTCAGCCCCTGCTTCACGCTAGCCAACGCCTGCGGGGTTTCATAAAGCCACATCTCCGAGACCGGAATCGCCTTGACAGGATCGAGAATGAGTTGCCCCAAGGGATTGCGGTAGATATTGAAAGCAGTGGCATCGCGCAGCGCCGCTCCCAGCGAGAGGCGCTTCTTCGCATCGGGCTGCGCAAACTCCGTGACCAACTGGAAATCGGTATCTTTGAGTACGGCAAAGGTGGACATAGCAGGAAAATAGCACGAGTGGGACAATAAATCAAGTGGGAATTTCCCACCTTGGCCAGCAGACCAAAAGACCAAATCTGCCCATCCATCTTCCCGCAGGAAAACCGTACCTGTTATCGCTTCAAATGAAAGAGTCAAAATCCCAACTCACGCCGTCGGATTCTTGGACCTCAGCTCGGCAACAATCTCAACCGCGGCTTCGCGGGCTTGGTCGGCGCGCTCAATTGGAAAGCTGATGGCGCCGACGCGGGCGTGGCCACCGCCGCCGTAGCGCTCACAGATCGCCGCCAAATTCACCATCTTCGCCGGGTCTACCTTGGTCCAGGGATTCGAGCCGACCGAGACCTTGGTGCGGAAGCTGGACTTCGAGAGGCCAATCGAGTACGTCGCATTCGGATGCAGATAATAAGGGATGAACTTGTTGTAGCCCTCCTGCGGCTGGTCGGTAATGTCGAAGAAGATCGTCCCATCGCGCTCTTCGGCGCGGCTGCGGATCAGCTCAATGGCCTGTTGGTGGCGCTCCAGCAGCGCTGGCAGCCGCTCGGCGACAAAGGGCTGGCTCAGCACCTCGGCCAGCGGCATCTCGGTCAGCAGCGGGATCAGCCGAGGCACAAAGATATCGTCCTGCGCCGACTCGATAATCAGCGTCAACTTCATCGCCGGTGCGCCCATCTCGACGGCCGATTGGGCGCTCTCGTACTTGGCGCCGTCCACGATGTTGGCCCAGTGAATCAGCTCGGCGACCGGCTTGGTATTGAAGTTGAAGAGCGTCTCGCCGATGTGCGCCAGAAAGCTGGTGCAAGAGGTGTAGTTGGGGTCAAAGAACTTGCGACCGGGAGGCGTCACGCTCTTCTGATAGTCGAGAAAGTGCTGATGATCGGCCGGGGTGAGGAAGGCCGAAAGGTGGTGGTCAAACCACCATGTGATGCGCGGCGAGGCGGAGTACTTGAAATCGACGATGGCGTTCTCATCGCCGCTGAACTCGCTCTCGTCAAAGAGCGCTCCAGCGCGGTGGACCAGGCCATGGTACTCGTAGTTGGCGCCCGCAGTGGCGCATTCGCGGTGAAAGCGCGTGAACAGCGAGGCGGAGCAGGCTCCGTCAAAACATTTGTCGTGATAAAAGACCCGAACTTGCAAGGGAAGAACTCCTTCGAGCGAGAAAAATACTGAATTGGTTGAACTGTTTAGCTTCAACGCATTGGACGATTGTGTCAAGTCGGGGAAAACTTTTTCTGGATTTGCAACCCTTAGCAACTGTCCGCTTGCGAACGGCGGGGTCCGATTCTGAACAGGCGGAAGGCCTTCCACGCGCGGTTTTCAAGCATTAAACAGTTTACAATCAACGTCTGCCCCTTCCAGCGGTTTGGCCTGGCAACTGCTTACCGTATGGATAGGCTCTCTGAGGAAGACCATCAAGAGGCCGGGAGATTCTATGCACACCTTGCTTCAAGATCTGCGTTACGCGCTGCGCCAGTTGCACCAGTCGCCGGGATTCACGCTGGCTACCGTGCTGACCTTGGCCATCGGTATCGGCGCCAACACGGCCACCTTCAGCACCTTGGACGGGCTGGTTCTGCATCCCATGGCAGTGCCGCAGATGGACAAAGTGCTGACCGTCTACGAGCAGAATCGCGGCAACGACCAGAATGTGGCGCTGGCCAACTACGAAGACTGGCAGCGCCAGAACCACTCCTTTGAAGATTTGGCCGTGCATATCTCCAGCAACATGAGTATGACCGGGGAGAGCGACGCGGCGCACATCCAGGCGGAGCTTGCGTCGGCCAACTTCTTCCGCGTGATGCGGGCCAATGCGCTCATGGGTCGTGTCTTTGAGCCTGAGGAGACCCAGCCGGGCCGCAGCCGCGTGGCAGTGCTGAGTTACGGCTTCTGGAAGCAGCATTTCAACGCCGACGCCAGTGTTCTGGGCCGCAAGATCGAACTGGACCAGCAGAGCTACACCGTGATCGGCGTGATGCCCCAGTCGGTCAAATATCCCTCCCTCGCCGAGGTGTTTCTCCCCTTCGCGCCGGACGCTGCGCAACTGGCCAACCGCAGCGCGCACGACTATCGCGTGATAGGCCGCCTGCGCGGGGGCGTGACAGCAGACCAGGCGCGGGCGGAGTTGCACGTAATCGGTGAGCGTCTGGCGCAGCAGTATCCGGTCACCAACCAGGGATGGTCGGTGCAAATGGAGCCTCTGATTGACGGCCTGTGGGAGGGCGATCAGACGCCGGTCTACGTCAAGCTGCTCATGGCCGCCACGCTCTTTGTGCTCCTCGTGGTTTGCGCCAATGTGGCCAATTTGCAACTGGCCCGTGGTCTTCAGCGGCAGCCGGAGTTCGCCATGCGCATCGCGCTGGGCGCAGGACGTTGGAGGCTGCTGAGGCAGTTGCTGACGGAAAATATCTTGCTGGGCCTGATCGGCGCGGCCGGTGGACTTTTGTTCGCCCAGTGCTACTTGAAAATTACCATGATTGCGATGCCCGAGCGCGTAGCCCGCTACCTTGTTGGCTGGTCCAACATTTCGTTGAATGGCCGCGTTTTGGTGTTTTCTCTTTTACTGGCGCTGGGGGCGGGCGTCGTCAGTGGGCTGCTGCCGGCGCTGGCAGCCTTGCGGGTGAATCTGGTCGAGCAGTTGAAGTCCGGTTCACGCGGCATTGCCGGGGCAGGGCGCGCGCGCTGGATGAGAAACGTCTTCGCCGTGGCGCAGATCAGTCTGGCCGTAGCGCTGGTGATCGGCGCGGCGCTGATGACCAAGGGTGTGACGGTGATGTTTCACGCCGGTGACCGCTACAATCCCAGCCATGTCCTGATCTTCGACGTTCATCTGCCCGCAGCGCGCTACGATACGCCGGAAAAGCGGGCCGCATGGCAAAACGCCAGTCTGGAAAAGCTGCGCGCGCTACCCGGCGTCCAGCACGCCGCACTCTCCACAGGTCTCCCCCTGGCCTCTTACGGCTCCGAGGATTGCCAAATCGAGAATCGGCCCCTGGCACCGGGAAAATTTCAAAGCGCGCTGCGCTTGCATGTCAGCGACGGCTATTTTGCCGCGTACTCCATTCCGCTAATCTCCGGCCGCCTTTTCAACCAGGACGACGATCTGCGCTCCCCCATGACGGCGATCGTCAGCCGTAGTTTTGTGGCGCGCTACTTCCCCGGCGAAGACCCGCTGGGCCATCGCATCCGCATGGGCGCGGGATCGGATCTCACTCCATGGCTAACCATCGCCGGCATTGTCGAGGATGTGAATTACTCCCCGATGGAGCAAAAGCATGAGCCAGCCATCTACATCAATGCCGCGCAGATTCCGCCAGCGACAGCTATTTACTCCGTTGTGACCGCGGGCGATGCGGTGGCCCTAGCTCCGGCGGCACGCCATGCGCTGGCCCAGATTGATTTCGCGCTGCCTCTGGACACGGTCAGAAGCCTTGCGAATTATTTGCAAGAAAACCTGACCGGCCTGATGTATGCAGCCGGGATGCTGGGCGTGGATGGGCTGATTGCCCTGCTTCTGGCGGCGATCGGCATCTATGCCGTAATGGCCAACCAGGTGGGCGAACGCACTCGCGAGATCGGCGTGCGCCTGGCCATGGGCGCGCAGCGCGAGGATATATTGCGCATGATTCTCAAGCGGGCGGCTGGGCTGACCGGCGCGGGCGTGGGGATCGGGCTGCTGCTGGCCTTCGCCTTGGCGCATGGCGTGGCCAATCTGCTGGTCGGCGTCCGCCCGGACGACCCCGTCGTCTTCACCGCCATCACCGCGACCATCGCTGCCGTCGCCATTGGCTCCAGTTGGCTTCCGGCCCGCCGCGCCGCGCGCATCGACCCCATGGCCGCTCTGCGCGACGATTAGAGCGTTTTAGCTTTTGCTATAGACTTTTGTGCCCCATTCATTCCGCGTTTTTCAGCGGAATGAGTGGGAACCCAATGCATTTTCGGAATACATAATTTCCTAAAATGCTCTAGAAGCTGGCAATTCTGGTTGTATTCTCGCGTAATATTGGGTATTATTACGTATTATGGAAAATCCGCGCACCATCAGTTTTCGCATTAATTCGGAAAAGGTCGCCCAACTGGACCAGATCGCCAAGGCCATGGATCGCGACCGCAGCTACCTGCTCAATGAGGCGGTCGAGAGCTACCTCAGTGAGCAGCGCCGCTTTGCCGCCATGGTGGAGGAGGGCTTGGCAGCTTCCCGGCGAGGTGAACTGATAGACGACGAAGAAGTCGGCAGAATGATTGAATCCTGGAATCGCGACGAGATCGGCGTGGTAGCAGAGCCGGAGAGAGCAGGAGCAACGGCGTGAAAGTACGCTGGACGATGCCCGCTGCCAATCAGCTTCAGAATATCTTCGAGTACATTGCTGTCGAGAATAAGGCAGCGGCGTACCGCACGGTCCGGCGAATCCGCGAGGCGATTCTTCTTGCTGCACGAATGCCTTATTCCGGCAGGGTTGGCCGCACTGAGGGTACACGCGAAATTACTGTCTCCGGCACCTCCTACTTGGTTGCCTATCGAATTGTTGACAACATGATCCATGTGCTTGCGGTAATGCACGGAGCACAAGCGTGGCCGGAATCCTTTTAGTCTCCCAACAGCTTTTCCGACCCGCCGCATGAAACTGTAGCGCCGACCTCCCGGCCGGCTTCTATGAGACGGCTGGTATTGTCAAGGTTTTTGTCTTTGTTTTTGCATTTGCATTTGTTTTTTCCTTAGTGGCGTTTTTGTTTTTGCTGTTGCTGTTGCTGTTGTTTTTGCTG
>Ga0255351_1000564_pt1 | contig 16450 bp, 11 predicted proteins | sample HBST25r2metaG_FD_186024 | JGI IMG/M metagenome (GOLD analysis project Ga0255351, IMG submission 186024) | Peat soil microbial communities from Stordalen Mire, Sweden - H.B.S.T-25.r2 | ecosystem: Environmental > Terrestrial > Soil > Wetlands > Peat | place: Sweden: Norrbotten County, Stordalen... | reverse complement strand
AACCTCCTCCCCTCAAAAGAACGCCTATCGCGTACCGGGCTTGCGGTTTACACAACGGACCAAAGACATGGTTTACATCGGGTTGGAGAATCTACTTCCCTTCCCTCTGCTGCGGTGGCCGCTACCATGTCTGCTGTTTGGAATGGCTGAAGGATCGCATATGCGCGAACTTGTTGAACGGACCGCGCGGGGACAAGGTGAAAGGCGGTGTACTCGGCCAAACATAGTTCACTGTGCCATTGCTCGCCGGACAAAAACGCCGCGCATAATTCAACTTTTCCCGGCCCGACACTTCCGGTTGACAGTGGAAAGAACGCCGGATTCATAACCCGTAGTTCGGTGGCAAAACGGTCTCAGGCGTATTTTGGATACCCTGGGGCAAGCGGCATTGCTTCGCGTTCGTCCTGGGGCCTTTCTGTTCGATCTCGCACGACTCTACATTCAGGCGCAAAGGCTAGACCAACCCCACCATCCACAGCCAGGTTTTTGCTTTTGTACTTGCGCGGGGTGGGTGCGGGAGGGGCGCTAGCGCCCTCCCGCTGAATGCGAGCGTAAGCTCGCTGACCGCCTCGCAGAGGCGCTCCTTTTTGTTGCTGGGTGGTTTGGAGGGGCGCAGCGCCCTCCAATGTATGCGCAGCATGTCCGCCCGTGAGGGCGCTCCTTTTTCTGCGTAGCGTAGCGGAGCAGCGGGGATGCTTCGGAGTTTTCCACAGTTTTGGGGTGAGCAACTACTAAAAAAGCTATTTATCTTAACTATTTAAAAGGGGGGGCGTTTCACCGTACTAAAACAGCAAAAAGGGGGGGCGTTTCACCGTATACAGGGGGGGCGTTTCACCGTGGAAAACTTTCAGAATCCATAGGGTTTTCAACAAGGGGGGGCGTTTCACCGTACTCTTTTAGCCCTGCTATTCACTGTGTTTTTTGAGATACAGCAAGGCGGCTGGCATGAATGGCAAAGCCCCCCTTGGCCTTCGTGATGATGAGGCCGGGGTACACCGTCGCAATCTTGCGGAGCGCGGCATTAGCTTCCTTTTTGAAGTCCTTGATGTCGCCGTAGTCGGTGCCAAGCTGGCTGCGCAACTGCTCCCAGGAAATGAATTGCGGGGGCAGGTTCTTTTGCACAATGACGAAAGCGCGGTAAGAGATCAGCGCGTAAAGATCGAGGGCCAAGGGCGAACGCTTCAAGGCCCGGAGCGCCCGCATATCGACGGGCACGGGTGAAGCAATCACTGCGCTATAGAACTTCTCGCCTAGCTGAATCCAGCTTTCCCAAAGTGCGGCCTGGTCGGGATGAGGATGCCACCACAATTCGCCCTCTGGCGCTACCGCCATATCGCGCCATGCCTCGCCCGGTGCGCCCGATGGATCAGTCCCGGTCGCCTGGAAACTGATGTGGCACCGGAACAAGCGGCGCATTTGGTCTTTCAGGCGTTTGCTGTCGCTGCGCTTCCCTCCCCCAGTGTTTGGGTTGAGGCCAACGGCGCGGACAAACTCATTGAGGCTACGACCCAAAACAAGACGGCGGCTTTTCGTCCGCACTGCTTCGGTAATGGCCCAAAACAAAAGCAGCCGGGGGATGGTTCCATACGGGTAGCCGATGGATTGGTCTTTGTCACCATCCCAGCCGGGCTGAATGAGCAGGGCGCTATTGCCTGTACGCCGAATCCATCGTGGTGAGCTGTCGCCGGGGTCGCTGTGTGGAAGAGTGCAGAGGACAAGCTGACGGGCGATAAAGGCGCGTTCGGCTGCGTCCGGCTCCGAATGGATAGCTAACGCGGCGTCAACAAGTTCAATCTGTGCGCGAGTGGGGGGCTTGAATTTCTTGACAAGGGTTTTTGCAAGGGGGATTTCTCCCGCCTGGACAAGCCCTTCCTCGCCGCGCTTCCCTGCCCTGCTTTTCACCATGCGCTCAAACTCCCTGCGATATATTCCTATAGCAATATATCGCTATAGCCCTATGCCTCACCGCTGTAAGGCTGCGGCTTGCCGTACTTTGCACAAAGATCGTTGATCGCCTCGCCCAGCAGTTGTTTCAGGTTTCTGCCGGTGTTCTTTGGCTCGGCCTGGACAAGCAACAAAGCTCGGCGGACTTCCGGCGAATAGTGCCCGCCGATTAAGACTGTCGCCGGTGGGGTCTTCGCTTTCGTGACTGAGGGCGCTGCCGTGGCCGTGACCTGTTGCGCTTGATGCCCTGCTGCGGCTCTAAGCCCTGCGGTTAATGCGCTTTTCTTCATGTCGTCCCCCCTTTAGGGCTATAGCAATATAGGAGTATAGGTCGCTCATTTCCTGTGCGGCCTTCCCCTTCGGCTCAAACTCGGTGGCGCTCTGGCCGATATTCCCGGCGTCACCATGGGCGGCGCGGGCAAAGATCACGACCGGGCAAACGGCAAAGCCTTGCTCGGTCGCGGCCTCTTGGGTTTCTACGTGGCGCTTTCCCTGTACAGGCGCACGATTAACCAACACGGCGGAGGGTGGATTTCCGGCCAGCGTCAACACGTCCTTGAGGCTCCCAAGCGTTTCAATGTCGTATAGCTGCGGCTGGATGGGCATTAAAACGAAGTCGGCGGCTTTGGCGGCGGCTATCAGTGCATCCGTACTCTTGCCGGGGGTGTCTATGATGGCAAAATCTGCGCCGCCCTTGGCGGCGGCTTCGAGTACCTGGCCCAATCGGGAAACCTGACACGACACAACGGAAGGGGCTTCCTTGCCTCTCCGGTCACTCCAATTCGCGGCGGTCGTCTGCGGGTCAAGGTCAATCACGGCAACAGAGCGGCCCGCCAAACACGCTTCTACGGCTACGCCTAGCGCCGTTGTGGTCTTCCCGTTCCCGCCTTTTTGCCCAATGATCGCTAAAACGTGCATGGTGGCTCCCTCTACGGCTACAGGGCTATAGGACTATAACCTGATACGAATATACGAAGAGCGAACCAATCTTGCAAGCAAGAGTACAGGGCGGCGGCTGGGCCGGAATCAGACAAGGCACCGGGGCGGGGCAGGTTCCCGGTAGATCGGTGCAACGGTTACTCTGCGACAATATCTTTGTCATGGATATGGACTTCGCCACAATCCGCCGCACGACGATCATTGCGCTCTTCGCAGATGATGAGCTGGCCGGGATGCTGGCGCTCAAGGGCGGCAATGCCCTGAGCCTGGTCCACGGCATTACAAGCCGCACCTCAGTGGATCTCGATTTCTCTATCACTCAAGACTTCCCAGATTTTCCCCACTCCAAGGAACGGATATTCCGCGTTCTGAAGGATCGCTTTGATTCGGCAGGGTACGTCGTCCTCGACGCAAAACTCGTTCCCAAGCCCCTAATCGATGGAGAAGACACCAAACCGTGGTGGGGCGGATACGAGCTGAGCTTCAAGCTCATCGGCAAAGAACGCTATGAGCAGCTCCGCAGTCGCCCTGGCAAACTGAGCATCGAAGCGATGGCGACCGGCCCCGGCAACAAACGGGTCTTTAAAGTTGACCTCAGCAAGCATGAGTACACCGAGGGCAGGGAAGAGCACGACCTGGACGATTACACCATCTACGTCTACACGCCGGAGATGATCGTTATCGAGAAGCTCCGCGCCATCTGCCAGCAGATGCCGGAGTATCCGCACATGGGCCGCGCCAGTGCTCGCGCCAGAGACTTCTTCGACATCTACGAGACCGTCACCCGGCGCGTCATTGATCTGACCTCTTCCGAGAATATCGAGCGGCTTCACCACATATTCGAAGCAAAAGAAGTGCCGCTATCCTTGCTTGCGAAGGTGGGTGATTTTCGGGAGTTTCATCGACCAGACTGGCCCAGCGTTCAGGAGTCCGTCGCGGGAGGAAAGGTCGAGAGATTCGACTTCTATTTCGACTTCGTTCTTGGAGAAATCGAACGGCTAAAAGCCCTTGGGAAAGTGTAGACGCCAAGCGGAATCGAACTCGCGTTCGCGCAAGCCGTGAGCCAAGTAGAAATCATGGTTCAAGCCCAAACCCCGGAGACGTTCGTACTGCTCTGGCTTGTAGCCAGCCCTCTGCATATAGAAGCCGATTGCCTGATGGTAGGGATAGATGTAGTCGAGCTTCTTGAGCGTCGCCAAAAGAATGCTTGTGGACATATCCGACTGCGCTCGGCGGTATGCTTCCAACACTTGATATACGCCACCGGCATAGGCAGGCCGGACAGTAATGTCAATCAAGGTTCTCTCCAGCTTCGTAACCGAAAGCTGTTCTCGGCCATGCGTGATGGTCCCAACCTCAAGCCGTCCGGTATTTTTGCCATGCAGCAAGACAAATTGAAAATCGTCATAGGTGAACAGGGCATTCGACCGTCTCTCAGGCTGACTAAACGCATTATCAATGCCTTCCTGCTCTAATGTGCTCTCCCTACCGTACTGCTGGCTCTGTTCACGACTGACGCAAATCACACTAGGGAGCTGATCCGTAAGGCCATGGAGCAAAACAGCCGTTCCGTGGGACAAATATGCCCGCGATTCCAGAGTTGCGGCAACCGCATACGGTGAGGCATCGGCCCACACATACCGCGTGACCGTCCGATGGACATTCTCCCCTACCGGCACAATCGAAACCCTGCGCATAGCCGTGGCTTCGAGCAAAAATCGCACAAATTTATCTACTGAAGTATTTGCAGCCAGTCGCCATTCACCTGCTCGCTTAAAAAGAATGCCTGCCAAATCAGCGTCGGTAAGAGCGTAGCGGGGAAGATTTTCAAAATACGCAATGATCTGCCCTCGCGCAGCTTGCAACTTTGATGGTCGTCCTCTTTTTGGCATTTCCTTGAATTTCCTCGACCTGTCGATGTATACATCGACAGGTTAACACGAATGTCGCCTCACTGCAACTAAACGTATTTATTTACAAAAAGATGTTGCAAACAATACCTTTTATGTGATAGATATATATATCTATCACAGACACACAGTTCTGGTAAATTAAAACCAAGAAGTCGCCCTCTTCCCAGCTCAACCCCGCCGCAAGGCGGGGCTTTTGCTATCAGTGGCCAATAGCTGGCCCCTGACGCTGCTGGCGTACCATTCGCGGCCCCTGGCTGGCCGGATATTGAGCCGGTTGAGGTCGTGGGCGATTGCCCGCAATGTCTTCCCTTGGCTCCGCCACTCGACCATGAGCGCCAATACCTCCGGCTCTGGCCGGTGGGCATGATGCGCGGCCAGAGCCAACGTCCGCGCCGCCTCAATGCGCGGATTGCCTAGCCTGGTCCCTCGGCGCTTGGCCTCGGCCAGCGCCGCTTTCGTTCGCTGGGAAATCATCTCGCGCTCGTGCTCGGCGACGGCGGCCAGAATGTGGATGGTCAGCCGGTTGGCCTGGGGCATATCGCAAGCGATGAAGTCCGCGCCGCTCTCCATCAGGTTGGCAATGAAGGCAACGTTACGGGCCAGCCGGTCAAGGCGGGCAATCAGCAGGGTAGCGCGGCGCTTGCGGCACTCTTCAAGGGCGGCAAGCAGTTGAGGCCGGTTCGTGTGCCGCCGTCCGCTCTCGATCTCGGTGAACTCGGCCACGAGCTGGCCACCGTTGACCTGGCAGGCGACGGCCTGACGCTGCGCGTCAAGGCCCAGCCCGCTCGCGCCCTGGCGGTCGGTTGAAACACGGTAATAGGCAACGAAATCAGCCACGGCAGCGCCTCAATTGTCTCGCCAGTGGTGAGACAATTGCCCTTTGTACAAATTCTAAACGTTGGTTTAGATTTGTACGATAAAAAACTCTTGATGACGTGACACAAAATGACCACCAATGTAATCGAGAATACAATGGGGTCATAAAATGTCTACCAATGTATTATACAGCTTCGTGATAAACTGTTTTCATGGAGCCCACCGCACACACGCAACCCTTGTTGGCCGCTGATACTACTGCGCAACAGCCACTCGTGCGTGAAGAAAATTCCTCCGCATCAGCGGCCAGAAGATCGGCAACAGGACGCTGGGGAACGCAAAGTGAATGGCTATTCAAGGACGGTTGGTTGAGTGTGCCGACAAAGTTTCTTCGCTCCTATGCTGAGATGAATCCACCGCTCTCTCCAGGAGAAGCGTTGTTTGTGCTTCAATTGATGACTTTTAAGTGGGATGCCGCAGCCCCCTTCCCGTCGTATGGGCGCATTGCGAAGACTATGGGCGTAACAGACAAGATGGCGCGACGTTATGCGCAGGGTCTACAGAAAAAGGGCTATTTATTCCGGCAATATCAATCACATGCACCGAACAAATTTGATCTAACGCGGCTCTTTGATGCTCTTGCTAAAGTGACCCGCGCCGCGCCGGACGAAGGAAAGGTAAGTGTGGAGCATGAAAAACAGCAGCGTGTTCTCACGGATGAAGAAATCCCGTTTTGACATTTCTTCCGCGCGTATCGAAGTACCCGCAGGGTACCGCGTCACTGTGCGCATCCTGACAGACGGCTCTCAAAGCATAACGATTGAGCCTCCATGACACCCCTCATTGTTTTCCAGAAAGGCCACGCCTCAACGTCTGCCGTAGTGTAGTTAAGCCTTGTATTTGCCCACTTTTTAGAAATGGTGGCATATCTGACTCATGCGAATGACTCCCGAGCAACGAATCGAGCTAGGCAAAAAACGCATTCTCAGTGTGCTCAAACGCCATGGCATTGCAACCTTGAAAATGCTGGAACAAAAGATTGCCGATGCCGGTCCTACGCCTCAACGAGTAGACCCCCACCTGCTCACTCACTCCCGCACACAACTTCAGCAGGAAGGCAGAATTCTAACTCGAATTGGCCTTCAAAACCGTGAATGGCATTACCTCCCTGAAACTGATCCGGCAGTTGTCGAGCAACGATTCCAAGAATTGCAAGAGCTGCATGCTCGCACAGAAGCAAGAAGCTTCACAATGCGGATGGGACAAACCGCAGAAATTGCGGTCATCAAGGCTCTTCAACAGAGCAAATCCAACTTTATTGGGCACTTCACAGACCTAGAACTGCACGACGATTCCACAATGTACATGAAGAATGACCCCGATTTTGTCAGCGGCATACATATCCGAGGAGGGCGACTTGACTACATTCTTTTTCACCCAGAAGCCGGGCCGATGGGGATTGAGGTAAAGAACATCAGGGAGTGGATTTATCCAGATCGGTCAATTGTGAAGGCCCTGCTCGCAAAATGTATCCAGGTCAATGCTGTTCCGGTCATCGTTGCCCGGCGGATTTCGTATTCGACATATTCACTCCTCACTGATTGCGGCGTGGTTGTCCATCAGTTTTACAACCAGCTTTACCCTTACGCCGATGAAAATCTCGCAAACCTGGTCCGGCAAAAGCTGTCGCTCGGCTATTTTGACGTGCGCGTAGGAAACGCCCCAGACGCTCGGATGCAGCGATTCTTCACTCTGAACCTGCCCGCTGTAGCAACCAGCGGCGGCATCAGCTTGTCGGTGCTCGTGTCGCGCAACGCCTCATCTGCCGGGAACCAGCGAATTTCAGGATCGAGAATCGAATACGGCGACGATGGAAACTTCGGATGTAGCGCCATTATGCCTTCCCCCCTACAGTCACTTCCACAATCGTCATCGTGTCGTTGCCAAAAATATCCACCACCTTCACCGCGATCTTGCGCCGCCCAGATGGACATTCTTTGGCCGCGCTAATCAGGTTCAAGCTACGATCCTTCTTGGTGCGAAACTCCTGCCACTCGTTCTCAAAAATGTAGTCGCCGGTCCAGACCTCTTCGTAGGTCTCAAGCCCCATCTGGTCGGCTTCGATTCCCGGCAAACGGTCTTCCGGCACAATGGCCTTGCGGATAATCTCCCGCTTGCTCTCATAGTTGAAATCCACGGCCCAGTAGTCGATCCAATCGGACCACTTTTTCGTCAGCACCTCGCGGGTCACAACGCCGTTCTTGTCCTTGCTCACTTTGACAATCTGCCCCTTGTCCACCACGATCTTGCTGGCCTTGTCCTTGAGCGTGGCCTCTGCCGACTTGATGGAGTCCTGCGAATAGAAGACACTGAAGTCGGTCAACTCCACGGCCACCGTGCCGCCGCCGCCTTTTTTCGCCGTCACGTGCGACTTCACTTCGATGTAGGAAACATCGTGGAAGCGCACCTGATTCTTTTCGACGGCCCGCTTATCGAAGACTTCTGCCGGGATGTACTTCGGCGCAATATCGATGCCCTTGGAGCGGGCTTCGTCGAGCACGTTGGGAAAGAGGCCCATCTCGAACTCGAAGCCCAGAATGTCCACGCGGGTAATGCGCTTCTGGCGGCATTCGGCGATCACCTCTTCCACATAGAGCCGCGTCACCGGCATATTCACCGGGCCAACCGAGACCAGCCGCCCCGCCTTCTTGCCGTGAAAGGTGGCGAAGCCGTCGGTCTTCTCGGCGCGATAGGCCCGCAGAATCAGGTCCAGGAAGGCAGCTTCCTTCTGCGCAAGCTGCGCCTGCTGCTCCGCCTCGCGCAGATTCGGATTCACTCCGACATAGTGCTGACGCTCGTACTTGCCCAGATTGAGAATCTCGAAGGCGCGGTAGTGGCTTGCGGGCGCGAGCGGGCGGAGCCCCTTAGCAAGGGTTTTTGTTGTTGCTGTTCGGCAAGGGAAGGCGTTGCGGGAAGGAACGGCCCGCAGAGGTGGGTGGCGAAGGACGCGCACTTCCCGGCCGTAGCCAGGGAGGAAACCTCCTCCCCTCAAAAGAACGCCTATCGCGTACCGGGCTTGCGGTTTACACAACGGACCAAAGACATGGTTTACATCGGGTTGGAGAATCTACTTCCCTTCCCTCTGCTGCGGTGGCCGCTACCATGTCTGCTGTTTGGAATGGCTGAAGGATCGCATATGCGCGAACTTGTTGAACGGACCGCGCGGGGACAAGGTGAAAGGCGGTGTACTCGGCCAAACATAGTTCACTGTGCCATTGCTCGCCGGACAAAAACGCCGCGCATAATTCAACTTTTCCCGGCCCGACACTTCCGGTTGACAGTGGAAAGAACGCCGGATTCATAACCCGTAGTTCGGTGGCAAAACGGTCTCAGGCGTATTTTGGATACCCTGGGGCAAGCGGCATTGCTTCGCGTTCGTCCTGGGGCCTTTCTGTTCGATCTCGCACGACTCTACATTCAGGCGCAAAGGCTAGACCAACCCCACCATCCACAGCCAGGTTTTTGCTTTTGTACTTGCGCGGGGTGGGTGCGGGAGGGGCGCTAGCGCCCTCCCGCTGAATGCGAGCGTAAGCTCGCTGACCGCCTCGCAGAGGCGCTCCTTTTTGTTGCTGGGTGGTTTGGAGGGGCGCAGCGCCCTCCAATGTATGCGCAGCATGTCCGCCCGTGAGGGCGCTCCTTTTTCTGCGTAGCGTAGCGGAGCAGCGGGGATGCTTCGGAGTTTTCCACAGTTTTGGGGTGAGCAACTACTAAAAAAGCTATTTATCTTAACTATTTAAAAGGGGGGGCGTTTCACCGTACTAAAACAGCAAAAAGGGGGGGCGTTTCACCGTATACAGGGGGGGCGTTTCACCGTGGAAAACTTTCAGAATCCATAGGGTTTTCAACAAGGGGGGGCGTTTCACCGTACTCTTTTAGCCCTGCTATTCACTGTGTTTTTTGAGATACAGCAAGGCGGCTGGCATGAATGGCAAAGCCCCCCTTGGCCTTCGTGATGATGAGGCCGGGGTACACCGTCGCAATCTTGCGGAGCGCGGCATTAGCTTCCTTTTTGAAGTCCTTGATGTCGCCGTAGTCGGTGCCAAGCTGGCTGCGCAACTGCTCCCAGGAAATGAATTGCGGGGGCAGGTTCTTTTGCACAATGACGAAAGCGCGGTAAGAGATCAGCGCGTAAAGATCGAGGGCCAAGGGCGAACGCTTCAAGGCCCGGAGCGCCCGCATATCGACGGGCACGGGTGAAGCAATCACTGCGCTATAGAACTTCTCGCCTAGCTGAATCCAGCTTTCCCAAAGTGCGGCCTGGTCGGGATGAGGATGCCACCACAATTCGCCCTCTGGCGCTACCGCCATATCGCGCCATGCCTCGCCCGGTGCGCCCGATGGATCAGTCCCGGTCGCCTGGAAACTGATGTGGCACCGGAACAAGCGGCGCATTTGGTCTTTCAGGCGTTTGCTGTCGCTGCGCTTCCCTCCCCCAGTGTTTGGGTTGAGGCCAACGGCGCGGACAAACTCATTGAGGCTACGACCCAAAACAAGACGGCGGCTTTTCGTCCGCACTGCTTCGGTAATGGCCCAAAACAAAAGCAGCCGGGGGATGGTTCCATACGGGTAGCCGATGGATTGGTCTTTGTCACCATCCCAGCCGGGCTGAATGAGCAGGGCGCTATTGCCTGTACGCCGAATCCATCGTGGTGAGCTGTCGCCGGGGTCGCTGTGTGGAAGAGTGCAGAGGACAAGCTGACGGGCGATAAAGGCGCGTTCGGCTGCGTCCGGCTCCGAATGGATAGCTAACGCGGCGTCAACAAGTTCAATCTGTGCGCGAGTGGGGGGCTTGAATTTCTTGACAAGGGTTTTTGCAAGGGGGATTTCTCCCGCCTGGACAAGCCCTTCCTCGCCGCGCTTCCCTGCCCTGCTTTTCACCATGCGCTCAAACTCCCTGCGATATATTCCTATAGCAATATATCGCTATAGCCCTATGCCTCACCGCTGTAAGGCTGCGGCTTGCCGTACTTTGCACAAAGATCGTTGATCGCCTCGCCCAGCAGTTGTTTCAGGTTTCTGCCGGTGTTCTTTGGCTCGGCCTGGACAAGCAACAAAGCTCGGCGGACTTCCGGCGAATAGTGCCCGCCGATTAAGACTGTCGCCGGTGGGGTCTTCGCTTTCGTGACTGAGGGCGCTGCCGTGGCCGTGACCTGTTGCGCTTGATGCCCTGCTGCGGCTCTAAGCCCTGCGGTTAATGCGCTTTTCTTCATGTCGTCCCCCCTTTAGGGCTATAGCAATATAGGAGTATAGGTCGCTCATTTCCTGTGCGGCCTTCCCCTTCGGCTCAAACTCGGTGGCGCTCTGGCCGATATTCCCGGCGTCACCATGGGCGGCGCGGGCAAAGATCACGACCGGGCAAACGGCAAAGCCTTGCTCGGTCGCGGCCTCTTGGGTTTCTACGTGGCGCTTTCCCTGTACAGGCGCACGATTAACCAACACGGCGGAGGGTGGATTTCCGGCCAGCGTCAACACGTCCTTGAGGCTCCCAAGCGTTTCAATGTCGTATAGCTGCGGCTGGATGGGCATTAAAACGAAGTCGGCGGCTTTGGCGGCGGCTATCAGTGCATCCGTACTCTTGCCGGGGGTGTCTATGATGGCAAAATCTGCGCCGCCCTTGGCGGCGGCTTCGAGTACCTGGCCCAATCGGGAAACCTGACACGACACAACGGAAGGGGCTTCCTTGCCTCTCCGGTCACTCCAATTCGCGGCGGTCGTCTGCGGGTCAAGGTCAATCACGGCAACAGAGCGGCCCGCCAAACACGCTTCTACGGCTACGCCTAGCGCCGTTGTGGTCTTCCCGTTCCCGCCTTTTTGCCCAATGATCGCTAAAACGTGCATGGTGGCTCCCTCTACGGCTACAGGGCTATAGGACTATAACCTGATACGAATATACGAAGAGCGAACCAATCTTGCAAGCAAGAGTACAGGGCGGCGGCTGGGCCGGAATCAGACAAGGCACCGGGGCGGGGCAGGTTCCCGGTAGATCGGTGCAACGGTTACTCTGCGACAATATCTTTGTCATGGATATGGACTTCGCCACAATCCGCCGCACGACGATCATTGCGCTCTTCGCAGATGATGAGCTGGCCGGGATGCTGGCGCTCAAGGGCGGCAATGCCCTGAGCCTGGTCCACGGCATTACAAGCCGCACCTCAGTGGATCTCGATTTCTCTATCACTCAAGACTTCCCAGATTTTCCCCACTCCAAGGAACGGATATTCCGCGTTCTGAAGGATCGCTTTGATTCGGCAGGGTACGTCGTCCTCGACGCAAAACTCGTTCCCAAGCCCCTAATCGATGGAGAAGACACCAAACCGTGGTGGGGCGGATACGAGCTGAGCTTCAAGCTCATCGGCAAAGAACGCTATGAGCAGCTCCGCAGTCGCCCTGGCAAACTGAGCATCGAAGCGATGGCGACCGGCCCCGGCAACAAACGGGTCTTTAAAGTTGACCTCAGCAAGCATGAGTACACCGAGGGCAGGGAAGAGCACGACCTGGACGATTACACCATCTACGTCTACACGCCGGAGATGATCGTTATCGAGAAGCTCCGCGCCATCTGCCAGCAGATGCCGGAGTATCCGCACATGGGCCGCGCCAGTGCTCGCGCCAGAGACTTCTTCGACATCTACGAGACCGTCACCCGGCGCGTCATTGATCTGACCTCTTCCGAGAATATCGAGCGGCTTCACCACATATTCGAAGCAAAAGAAGTGCCGCTATCCTTGCTTGCGAAGGTGGGTGATTTTCGGGAGTTTCATCGACCAGACTGGCCCAGCGTTCAGGAGTCCGTCGCGGGAGGAAAGGTCGAGAGATTCGACTTCTATTTCGACTTCGTTCTTGGAGAAATCGAACGGCTAAAAGCCCTTGGGAAAGTGTAGACGCCAAGCGGAATCGAACTCGCGTTCGCGCAAGCCGTGAGCCAAGTAGAAATCATGGTTCAAGCCCAAACCCCGGAGACGTTCGTACTGCTCTGGCTTGTAGCCAGCCCTCTGCATATAGAAGCCGATTGCCTGATGGTAGGGATAGATGTAGTCGAGCTTCTTGAGCGTCGCCAAAAGAATGCTTGTGGACATATCCGACTGCGCTCGGCGGTATGCTTCCAACACTTGATATACGCCACCGGCATAGGCAGGCCGGACAGTAATGTCAATCAAGGTTCTCTCCAGCTTCGTAACCGAAAGCTGTTCTCGGCCATGCGTGATGGTCCCAACCTCAAGCCGTCCGGTATTTTTGCCATGCAGCAAGACAAATTGAAAATCGTCATAGGTGAACAGGGCATTCGACCGTCTCTCAGGCTGACTAAACGCATTATCAATGCCTTCCTGCTCTAATGTGCTCTCCCTACCGTACTGCTGGCTCTGTTCACGACTGACGCAAATCACACTAGGGAGCTGATCCGTAAGGCCATGGAGCAAAACAGCCGTTCCGTGGGACAAATATGCCCGCGATTCCAGAGTTGCGGCAACCGCATACGGTGAGGCATCGGCCCACACATACCGCGTGACCGTCCGATGGACATTCTCCCCTACCGGCACAATCGAAACCCTGCGCATAGCCGTGGCTTCGAGCAAAAATCGCACAAATTTATCTACTGAAGTATTTGCAGCCAGTCGCCATTCACCTGCTCGCTTAAAAAGAATGCCTGCCAAATCAGCGTCGGTAAGAGCGTAGCGGGGAAGATTTTCAAAATACGCAATGATCTGCCCTCGCGCAGCTTGCAACTTTGATGGTCGTCCTCTTTTTGGCATTTCCTTGAATTTCCTCGACCTGTCGATGTATACATCGACAGGTTAACACGAATGTCGCCTCACTGCAACTAAACGTATTTATTTACAAAAAGATGTTGCAAACAATACCTTTTATGTGATAGATATATATATCTATCACAGACACACAGTTCTGGTAAATTAAAACCAAGAAGTCGCCCTCTTCCCAGCTCAACCCCGCCGCAAGGCGGGGCTTTTGCTATCAGTGGCCAATAGCTGGCCCCTGACGCTGCTGGCGTACCATTCGCGGCCCCTGGCTGGCCGGATATTGAGCCGGTTGAGGTCGTGGGCGATTGCCCGCAATGTCTTCCCTTGGCTCCGCCACTCGACCATGAGCGCCAATACCTCCGGCTCTGGCCGGTGGGCATGATGCGCGGCCAGAGCCAACGTCCGCGCCGCCTCAATGCGCGGATTGCCTAGCCTGGTCCCTCGGCGCTTGGCCTCGGCCAGCGCCGCTTTCGTTCGCTGGGAAATCATCTCGCGCTCGTGCTCGGCGACGGCGGCCAGAATGTGGATGGTCAGCCGGTTGGCCTGGGGCATATCGCAAGCGATGAAGTCCGCGCCGCTCTCCATCAGGTTGGCAATGAAGGCAACGTTACGGGCCAGCCGGTCAAGGCGGGCAATCAGCAGGGTAGCGCGGCGCTTGCGGCACTCTTCAAGGGCGGCAAGCAGTTGAGGCCGGTTCGTGTGCCGCCGTCCGCTCTCGATCTCGGTGAACTCGGCCACGAGCTGGCCACCGTTGACCTGGCAGGCGACGGCCTGACGCTGCGCGTCAAGGCCCAGCCCGCTCGCGCCCTGGCGGTCGGTTGAAACACGGTAATAGGCAACGAAATCAGCCACGGCAGCGCCTCAATTGTCTCGCCAGTGGTGAGACAATTGCCCTTTGTACAAATTCTAAACGTTGGTTTAGATTTGTACGCTATAGTCACCCCGTATGATCCTTGTATCGGCGCTTTCTCTATCAGCGCTGCTCTACTCATATTCAACATGGAGAATTGTTATGGTGCCAGAACGAGCCTACACCGTGACGCTGAAGGACAGGGACGTCAAGATGACCAGCCGGGACTTGGCAATGTTTCGGGATAGATGTGCCGTGACATCCGGTCTTGCCGTCCGGATGTCGGAACTGATTTTGCTTGACATGTATATTCTCGATACCGTGTTCGGTGTCAGTCCGGACGCTATTCTTGGAGCCATTAGCGAGGTCGAGCTCGGCGAACATCCGTCCGGGGTCAAAGCTGCAACCCAGTTCAGAAATATGCCTCTGAAGGGACTATGGCATAAGCATTATTTTTCTGCGCACTTTGTGCTAAAAAACATCGTTCTGGAACTCGGCAAGACCGGGGCTGAAAAAATCATCAAAGAGGTTGTGAACCCCGCTAAATCAACCGTATTAACACTGGAGATGATCGACGAGTTCTCGCACCGCATTTCTCATGACACCTTCGAGGCGAGAGAAACCAATAAGAAGCTAACCGGAGAATGGATTATCTATCTGCAACATGAAGGGAATAATTACTACCTCTGCTGCAACACGCACGATGCTGGCGACCAGTTTATTTATGAACGGATTATGAAGAATTGCGTATGGGACTTCCCCAACCTTCCGACATGGCTGAATGCTCAACAAACCACATAAGACTATTCACCTTCAGGTGGACATTATCAGATATAGCCAAGGCATAAACCAACCTTCAATTCCGCGCTCGAAACCCGGTCGGGGGCATCGGTCTAAAGTACGGCAATATCCGTGTCGTGAGATGAACCTATGCAATACCCTTCGGCCCAGCGTCTATGTATCCATTCGTCCGGGTGGGCAGAATATATTTTTTCCTCCGCCTGCGAAATAGTGTACGCATTGAGTTTGAACACCTCTTCCGGGTCCGCCGGGCGATATGCAAGGTCTTTCCCCTTGTCAGCATACTTCAAGACTACATTTTGGCTCACTGGAAATATCAGACATGCGCGCAACCCCTCGTTTCCGACCGGATTGTCGCTTGTCACGAAGTAATCGCCAGGCGGGGCTTTGACAAATTCCCATAGGTGCCTGCACATTTCCTGTTGTACGAGCCCTATGTCTTTAACCATGCTTTCTCGTAGGAACCACGTATTCCCATCTGATTCCAAATATGCAGCCTGATTCCGCATTTCAAGCGCCTTCGCAAACAGGCCTTCGAGAGCGGCCTTTCGCATTTCACGCTGCGCCGCCTCCACGACTTCCGACGTCGCTTTCTCAACCTGCGAAAGCATCGTCGCATCGCGAGACGTTCGTCTTTTCTCCATCATCAAAATGTACTGAGCTATCGACTCTTTTTCGGCAGTTTCAATTTCTTTGAATGCTCGAATCTTGTTGATGGCACGGGTTGCTTTGATTTCTATTTTCTGAAGAGCATCCTCATAATCGTAGTGAGTCTTGCCATCAGTAGTTCGTGCTGCATATCCGTCCGGTCTGATCGCTACGCACTTCAAACCAAGTTTAGCGGGATTGAATTTTCCGGATTTACAGCCGGGACGAAAGGGACGGCCACGCTCGAAGACCCATACGAACGACGTGTCAGACTCGCAGAATCCGCGCAAGTAATGCCTTGGAATCTCATGATGATTTGGCTTCTCCCGTGTCATAATCCTCTCCAACATCTTTCCGGGGAGCCGCTGTTGGTTCCGTTCATCTTCAACGGCGCGCTGTTCATCTGCGTTAATGTTCCCGGAACCCACCCAGCCTGATCTCGTCGCGTAGCTCAGATTTCCAAACGCTCTGAATCGACCAATTAACCCACGTCATATATCTGTTTGCCACATAGACGGGGTAGAGGTTCCAATCAAAATCCTTGGCATATTTCCTGAAATCTCCAGCGTCAATGCGCATGTGTGCCGTGTTTGCAATTCCCGCCGGAAGGTCATGGCCGTGCTCATCTTTTTTGGGCGCTGCTGGAGATTCCAGCATTACGTCAATCACTTGAATTTGCGGAAACTTGTTTGCAAGTGCATAGAGTGATCGAAGAGGCCGGG
>Ga0255351_1000556_pt1 | contig 16536 bp, 28 predicted proteins | sample HBST25r2metaG_FD_186024 | JGI IMG/M metagenome (GOLD analysis project Ga0255351, IMG submission 186024) | Peat soil microbial communities from Stordalen Mire, Sweden - H.B.S.T-25.r2 | ecosystem: Environmental > Terrestrial > Soil > Wetlands > Peat | place: Sweden: Norrbotten County, Stordalen... | reverse complement strand
GCAGGCCAGTGCCACGGGAAACATCCACAGTGGAACCATGGCCGGAAAATTGAACGGCGTAATCCCCGCCACCACCCCCAGCGGTTGGCGCAGGCTGTGGCAGTCGATACCGCTGCCGACCTGATCGGAATACTCACCCTTGAGTAACTGTGGAATGCCGCAGGCAAATTCGACCACTTCCAGACCGCGCGTCACTTCACCCCAGGCGTCAGGCACCAGTTTACCGTGTTCGGCGCTGATCAGTTCGGCCAGGCGCTGTTGATGCTGTTCGAGCAACACCTTGAAGCGGAACAGGATGCGCGCGCGCTGCAGCGGCGGGGTCTGCGCCCAGGCGGGAAACGCCCTTTGCGCGGCGGCCACCGCCAGGTCGACTTCGCCATCGTCAGCCAGTGGCACTTGCGCGCTGATTGATCCGCTGGCCGGGTTATACACCGGGCTGAAGCGCTGGCTGCCGCCAGCCTGGTGCACGCCATCGATATAGTGCGTCAAAATATTCATCTGCAATTCCTATGCAATGTCGTTCAAAGCCTGGGCAATCACCTTGAACAGGTGTTCTATTTGTTCGGGTTCGATGATCAGCGGTGGTGAGACGGCCAGAATATCGCCCGTCACCCGCACCATCACGCCTTTTTCCCAGCATTTGATAAAGGCTTCATAACCCCGCAGCCCGGGCGCGCCCGGCCGGCTTTCCAGTTCAATCCCGGCGACCAGACCAAGATTGCGTATATCCTTGACGAAGGGGGCGTCTCTGAGTGAATGCGCCGCCTGCTCAAACTGCGCGGACAGGCTGGCGGCACGTTCGAACAGTCCTTCTTCCTGATACAGATCGAGGGAAGCCAGTGCGGCGGCGCAGGCCAGCGGGTGCGCCGAGTAGGTATAGCCGTGGGGAAATTCGATGGCGTTCTCGGCCGCGCCATCCATGAAGGCCTGGTAAATCCCGGGTTTGACCAACACCGCGCCCATGGGCACCATGCCATTGGTCAGGCCTTTGGCGCAGGTCAGGATATCCGGCAATACGCCGAATTTGTTACTGGCCCAATCGGCACCCAGGCGGCCAAAGCCGGTAATGACCTCATCAAAGATCAGCAAGATTCCATATTTGTCGCAGATCTGGCGGATACGCTGCAAATAGCCTTGCGGTGGCAGAATCACCCCGGTCGAGCCTTGCATCGGCTCCAGAATCACTGCGGCAATGGTGGACGGGTCATGCAGGGTCAGAATACGGCTTTCGAGCTCATCCGCCAGTTCTGCGCCATATTGCGGCTGACCACGGCTGAAGGCATTGCGTGCAATATCCAGCGGGTGACGCAAATGGTCGACCTGGGTCAGCGACGCCGGGAAAAATTTGCGGTTGCCCGCCAGTCCGCCTACCGCGAGTCCACCGAAGTTCACCCCATGGTAGCCTCGCTCGCGACCGATGAGTTTTACCCTGGCGGCATCGCCACGGACTCTATGATAGGCAAGCGCGATTTTCAGTGCGGTTTCTACCGCTTCCGAACCGGAATTCACGAAAAAAGCTTGCGTCAACCCGGCCGGCGCCATGGCAACCAGCTTGCTCGCGGCTTCAAAGGCCTTGGGGTGTCCCATCTGAAACGGTGGAGCATAGTCCAGCTGCGCCACTTGCTGCTGTATCGCCGAGACTATAGGCGCCCGGTTATGCCCGGCGCTCACGCACCACAGCCCGGCGGTGCCGTCCAGAATCGCGCGACCATCGCTATCCTGGTAATACATGCCGTCAGCGCTGACCAGCAGGCGCGGTGCGCGCTTGAACTGACGGTTGGCGGTAAACGGCATCCATAATGCATCCATATTTGGCAGGTCCATAGTGTTCTCCGCAGGCAGGTAGACAAGGCAATAGCACACACTAACCCCGATACCAGTACAATTACATATACAGTTGGACGTATTCATCGTGAACCGTATTGCCAGGCACACCAGTACGGTTGCGCATTATCGGAGCAAGCATGGATCTGCACGCAGAAATCCGCATGACCCGGGTCGAATCGCTGGTGCAGCGTATTGCCGATGCGATTGCCAATGGCAAACTGCCGCCGGGCGCCCGGCTGCCGTCGATTCGTCGCCAGGCGCAGGCGTCATCGGTCAGCGCTTTTACCGTCGTCGAAGCCTACGAGCGCCTGGTGGCGCAGGGCTTTATTCAGTCGCAACCGGGTTCCGGGTTTTTCGTGCTGGCGCGCGATGCCCGCAACACCCAGGCACCCGCCATCCTGGCCGATTTGCCGGTCGATGAACACTGGTTGCTGCGTAATGTGTACAACCAGCCGGAGCAGCATTTGCCGGCAGGCTGTGGCTGGTTGCCAGGAGACTGGTTTGATGTGGAAGCGCGGCATCGGGTGCTGCGTGCGCTTGCCCGCGAGGGCAGCCTGGGCGCCGAATACGGCAACCCGCTGGGCTACCCTGCCTTGCGCGCCTGGTTGGCGCAACGCCTGGCGCAGTGCGATATTCCACTGCTGAGCGAGGAAATCCTGCTGACCCAGGGCGCCAGCAGCGCCCTGAATATCGCCGCCGCCACGGTGGCACGGCCGGGTGACACCTTGCTGGTCGACGATCCCGGCTACTGCAACTTATTATCCACCCTGACTTTCAATGGTTATCACCTGGTGGGCGTACCCTGGAACCAGCACGGGCCGGATACCGTGGCGCTGGAATCCCTATTGAAGCGTTATCGGCCACGTGCCTATTTTACCAATCCCTGGCTGCAAAATCCGACCGGGGCCAGCTATAGCCCCGCCACGGCTCATCAAGTCTTGAGTCTGGCGGAACGCCATGATTTTCTGGTGGTGGAAGATAATGTATCCGCAGATCTGGGTTCTACGCGTCAACCTACGCTGGCAGCGCTGGATAACCTGCAACGGGTTATCTATATCGGTAGTTTTTCAAAATCGCTGTCTCCAGGGCTGCGCGTCGGATATATCGCTGCACGCGCTGCGCGCATTGAGAAGATGGTGCGCTACAAGATGATGTCCGGTCTGACGACGCCGGAAATCAATGAAAGGATCGTGTTGCAGTTGCTGCAGGGGGGGAGTTATCGCAAGCAGCTGGAGCGTTTGCGCAATCGTTTGGCCGAAGCGCAGTTTCTTTGCGCACGCCGATTCGAACAGATAGGCTGGGAGTTGTTTACCCGTCCACAGGACGGTTTGTTTTTGCTGGCCAAACCCTCAGCGCCACAAGACAGTTTTCAATTGGCTAAGCGGGCGCTGCGCGAGAAGATTATTCTGGCGCCAGGCAAGCTGTTTCGACCCTATGGCGCCGATTCACCCTGGCTGCGCTTCAATGTAGCCTATTGCCATGACGAAACCCTGTGGCGGTTTCTGCGGCAGCACGCATGAGATACGCACCAAAATAAAACAGCCAGCCCCGCAGGACTGGCTGTTTTTTTCACAACCGATATTATTCGGCCGATTCGTCCGCTGCAACCACGTCTTCGGCGCGGTCAACCAGCTCTACCAGAGCCAGAGGGGCATTATCACCCTTGCGGAAGCCGCACTTCAGAATACGCAGATAGCCACCATTACGGGTAGCAAAACGCGGTCCGAGTACGTCAAACAACTTAACTACGATATCGCGATCACGAGTGCGGTTGAAAGCCAGGCGGCGGTTAGCCACGGTCGCTTCTTTGCTCAAGGTGATCAGCGGTTCTGCCACACGGCGCAGTTCCTTGGCTTTAGGCACAGTGGTCACGATTGCTTCGTGACGCAGCAGTGAGTTTGCCATGTTGCGCAACATCGCCAAACGATGGCTGGTCGTGCGGTTCAGTTTACGATTGCTGTAACGATGACGCATTGATAATGTCCTTTAGTCTCAAACCTTACGGTTTTTCCAGCCCAGCCGGTGGCCAGTTCTCGAGCTTCATGCCCAGAGTCAGACCTTTGGAGGCGAGAACTTCCTTAATCTCGTTAAGAGATTTACGGCCGAGATTCGGCGTCTTGAGAAGTTCTGTCTCAGTACGCTGAATCAGATCACCGATGTAATAGATGTTCTCGGCCTTCAGGCAATTAGCCGATCGTACCGTGAGTTCAAGATCGTCAACCGGACGCAGCAAGATCGGATCGATCGGCGGCGCCTTTTCAACGATTTCTTCTACCGCAGTGCCCTGAAGATCAGCAAAGATCGACAGTTGATCAATCAGAATACGGGCAGCGCTGCGCACTGCCTGTTCCGGCTCCAGAACGCCATTGGTCTCAATATCGAGAACCAGACGGTCCAGGTCGGTCCGTTGCTCTACACGTGCGCTCTCTACGGCATAACTCACGCGGCGAACCGGCGAGAAGGATGCGTCCATCTGTATGGTACCGATGGAACGGTTATCTTCACGATCGGTACGAACCGAAACCGGTTGATAGCCACGACCCTTTTCCACCTTGATTTCCAGGTCGATCTTGCCACCCACGGACAGATGGCAGATCACATGATCCGGATTGATCACCTCGACGTCATGCGGCAGTTCGATATCGCCTGCCAAAACAGCGCCCTCGCCCTCTTTACGCAGGGTAAGAACGACGCTGTCGCGTCCATGCAACTTAAGCACAACACCTTTGAGGTTCAGCAGGATGTCAACTACATCCTCGCGTACACCGTCAAGTGCGGAATACTCATGCAGTACGCCAGCGATGGTCACTTCGGTCGGTGCATAGCCCGGCATCGACGACAGCAGGATGCGGCGCAGCGAATTGCCCAGTGTATGGGCATAGCCACGCTCAAACGGCTCCATCGATACTCGCGCATGCGTCGCCGAAATCGGTTGTACGTCGATGAGTCGAGGTTTCAGAAATTCCGAAGCGCTGTTTTGCATAGTCATTCCCTAAAAGCTAGCGATTACTTGGAGTAAAATTCCACAACGAGCTGTTCGTTGATATCGCTAGACAGTTCGGAACGTTCCGGAGCGCTCTTGAAAACGCCTTCCATCTTCTTCGTATCAACCACAACCCAGGACGGGAAACCGCTTTGCTCAGCCAAAGACAGTGCTTCAGCAACGCGAGCCTGTTTCTTTGCCTTTTCGCGAACGGATACAACGTCGCCAGTCTTGACCTGGAAAGACGGAATATTCACAACCTGACCGTTTACCACGATGGCCTTGTGGCTCACCAACTGGCGCGATTCAGCGCGCGTGGAGCCAAAGCCCATGCGATAGACCACATTGTCGAGACGGGACTCGAGCAACTTCAACAGGTTTTCGCCCGTGGAGCCCTTGCGACGAACCGCTTCCGCAAAGTAATTGCGGAATTGACGCTCAAGAACGCCATAAATGCGGCGAATCTTTTGTTTTTCACGCAGCTGTACACCGTAATCAGACAGGCGGCCTTTACGGGCGCCATGCTGGCCGGGGATGCTGTCCAATTTGCACTTGGAATCAAGTGCGCGACGCGCGCTCTTCAAGAAAAGATCGGTGCCTTCGCGGCGCGCGAGTTTACATTTCGGGCCGATATAACGTGCCATGGCTCACTCTCTCCGAATTAAATACGACGTTTTTTAGGCGGACGGCAACCGTTGTGCGGTACCGGCGTCACATCGGAGATGCTGGTGATTTTAAATCCCAGCGCGTTGAGTGCACGAACAGCGGACTCGCGACCCGGGCCTGGGCCCTTGATGCGTACTTCCAGGTTCTTGACACCATATTCTTGGGCAACTTTACCAGCGTGCTCCGCAGCGATCTGAGCTGCGAAGGGTGTACTTTTGCGAGAGCCCTTAAAACCAGCGCCGCCAGAGGTAGCCCAAGACAGTGCATTGCCTTGACGGTCAGTGATAGTGATGATGGTATTGTTAAACGAAGCGTGCACATGCACGATACCTTCGCTAACACTCTTGCGCACTTTTTTACGTACACGGATAGCTGTGTTTGCTTTAGCCATTATCTGTGATCCTTAAGTTACTTCTTGCCGGCAATCGCCTTGCGCGGACCCTTGCGGGTACGGGCATTGGTGCGAGTGCGTTGGCCGCGGCACGGCAATCCACGACGATGACGCAAGCCGCGATAGCAGCCCATGTCCATCAATCGCTTGATGCTCATCGTGACTTCACGACGAAGGTCACCTTCCAAGGTGAATTTCGCCACTTCAACACGCAGAGCTTCCATTTCAGCTTCGGTCAAATCCTTGACTTTCGTCGAGGGATTTACGCCACTGCCAGCACAAATCTGCTGAGCGCGGGTTTGACCGACACCGAAGATTGCCTGCAGGCCGATAACGGCATGTGCATGATTGGGGATATTTACCCCTGCAATACGGGCCATTCTCTTTCCTTAAGCCTTAAGACCTTGAAAAGGTTGCGATTGTAACACGCATTTCCAAGACTAACAAACTTAGCCTTGTCTTTGCTTGTGACGGGGGTCCGTGCAGATCACGCGAACTACGCGATTGCGACGGATAATCTTGCAGTTACGGCAAAGTTTCTTTACCGAAGGCTGTACTCGCATTTCAGTTCCTTTCAATCTCTAAAAGAGCGAGTGCGTTATTTCGCACGGAACACAATACGGGCACGAGACAAGTCATATGGCGTCAATTCCACGGTAACCTTGTCACCCGGCAGGATGCGAATATAGTGCATCCGCATTTTACCGGAAATGTGCCCGAGCACTACGTGTCCATTCTCAAGCTCGACCCTGAACGTCGCATTAGGCAGCGTCTCAAGGACCTCGCCTTGCATCTGGATGGTATCTTCCTTAGCCATATAGCCCAGTGTGTACTCTTGTATCAGCGCGAGAGCGCGTTGCCTTTGAAGTTAGCCTTCTTCAGCAAGCCCTCATACTGGTGAGACAAAACGTAGGATTGTACCTGCGACATGAAGTCCATGGTCACCACTACGATAATCAGCAGTGACGTACCGCCGAAATAGAATGGAACATTCCATTTCAGCACCAGGAACTCAGGCAACAAGCAAACCAGCGTGATATAAATCGCCCCAATGAGGGTCAAACGCAGAGTAATCTTCTCAATGTATCGGGAAGTCTGCTCACCCGGACGATAACCTGGGATAAACGCACCACTCTTCTTTAGATTATCCGCTGTTTCCTTCGGGTTAAACATCAACGCCGTATAAAAATAGCAGAAGAAGATAATTGCCGCCGAATATAGCAGAACATAGATCGGCTGACCGGGGTGCAACTTGTCGGCCACGACCTTCATCCAGCCCAGGCCATCCGTGTTGCCAAACCAACCCAAAGCGGTTGCCGGAAACAGAATGATACTCGAGGCAAAAATTGGCGGAATAACCCCTGCCATATTGAGTTTGAGCGGCAAATGCGAACTCTGACCCTGCATGACACGATTACCTACCTGACGTTTGGCATAATTTACCAGCACCTTGCGTTGGCCTCTTTCGACAAACACCACGACGAAAGTCACCATCAACACACCGGCAAACAACACCACAGTAAACAGCGGCGGCAACGAGCCCTGGCTGGTTAAGCTCAAGGTCCGACCGATTGCAGCAGGAACGCCCGATGTAATCCCGGCACAGATAATCAGGGAGATACCGTTGCCGATACCCCGCTCGGTAATCTGCTCACCAAGCCACATCAAGAACATGGTACCCGTCACCAGCGTAATCACTGTTGTCAGGTAAAACTCCCACTGCTGAGATACCACCAGGTTAGGCTGCTTATAAAGCATGACCGCAATGCCGAAACTCTGCACCGTAGCCAACAACACAGTCGCGTAACGCGTGTACTGAGTTACCTTGCGACGTCCTGCATCACCTTCCTTCTTCAGCTGCTTGAGACTGGGGAGAACCTCAGAAGCAAGCTGCAAAATAATGGAAGCCGAAATATACGGCATGATGCCCAGGGCAAACACCGTGAATCGAGACAGGGCCCCCCCCGAAAACATGTTAAACATGTCGAGGAGGCCTGACTGCGATGCTTTGAACAACTTCGCTAGTTCGGCAGGATTAATCCCGGGAACCGGAATGTGTGCACCAACACGATAAACAATCAGCGCGCCCAGCAAAAACCAGATACGGTTTTTAAGGTCGCTGAATTTATTGGCATTTGCCGCTAGGGAAGTATTCGCCACGTCTGTGCGCCTTATTCAACAAAACTGCCGCCGGCGGCTTCAATCGCTGCACGAGCGCCTGCCGAAGCAGTCAGACCACGCAGTTTCAAAGCACGTTCAAGCTTGCCGGACAGAATAACCTTGGCGGAAGTCGCCAGGATATTCACAACGCCAGCTTGCTTGAGGGCGAGCAAATCGATTTCATCAACGGGCAACAGATTCAGTTCGGACAAGCGAACTTCAGCAACCTTGCCAGCCGTCAGGGACTTGAAGCCACGCTTCGGCAAGCGACGTTGCAGCGGCATTTGACCGCCTTCGAAGCCTACCTTGTGGAATCCACCCGCACGACTCTTTTGACCCTTGTGGCCACGGCCACCGGTCTTGCCCAGGCCACTGCCGATGCCACGACCGGGACGACGCTTCGCATGCTTGGCGCCAGGCCCCGCCTTAATGGTGTTCAGCTCCATCATTTAGCCCTCGTTTTTCAGAAGGTAGCTGATCTTATTGATCATGCCACGATTCTCAGGCGTATCGATCACTTCCACGGTCTGACGGATTTTCTTCAATCCGAGACCACGGGCGCAGGCACGATGAGACTCCAGACGTCCGATCAGACTTTTCACCAGAGTCACCTTTACGGTTTTGGCGTTAGTCATGATCAACCCCCAGAATTTGCTCAACGGTCAAGCCGCGCTTGGCAGCGATTTGCGCCGGAATGCACATTTTGTTCAAACCATCCAGCGTGGCGCGAACCACGTTGTAAGGATTGGTCGAACCCAGAACCTTGGCGGATACATTGCGCACGCCCATGGCGTCGAAAATTGCGCGCATCGGACCGCCAGCCTTCACACCCGTACCATCTTTGGCCGGTTGCATGAAGACGGTGGTGGCACCGTGCTTGCCTTGAACGGCGTGATGCAGGGTGCCGTTCTTCAGCGGAATCTTCACCAGGTTGCGACGTGCTTGTTCCATCGCTTTTTGTACCGCTACCGGCACTTCCTTCGAGCGACCCTTGCCCATGCCGATGCCGCCATCGCCATCACCTACTACCGTGAGAGCGGAGAAAGCCATGATACGACCGCCCTTCACCACTTTGGTGACGCGGTTGACGCTGATCATTTTTTCGACCAGACCATCGCCACGATCTTCCATTTCGTGCTTAGCCATTCTTCACTCCGAATTAGAATACCAGACCGTGTTCGCGGGCAGCTTCGGCCAATGCCTGGATACGACCGTGGTATTTGAACCCCGAGCGGTCGAACGACACGGTTTCGATGCCGGCGGCCTTGGCTTTTTCGGCAATACGCTTGCCGATTGCCGCCGCTGCGTCCACGTTGCCACCATTGGCGATGTCAGCGCGTACTTCGACTTCCAGTGTGGAAGCGCTAGCAAGTACCTTGCCGCCTGTCTCATCAATGATCTGAGCGTAAATGTGGCAGTTGGTGCGATATACAGTGAGTCGCACCTTCTTGAGCTCCGCAATCCGGGCACGGGTTTTGCGTGCACGGCGGAGTCGAGTTTGTTTCTTGTCCATATCAGGGCCTCAGTTACTTCTTCTTGGTCTCTTTCAGAACCACGACCTCATCTGCATAGCGCACGCCCTTGCCCTTGTAAGGCTCCGGTGAGCGATAAGCGCGGATTTCGGCAGCAACCTGTCCAACCTGTTGCTTGTCGGCGCCCTTGATGATGATCTCGGTCTGACTCGGAGTTTGCACCGACACACCAGCTGGCATTTGATGCACAACCGGGTGCGAGAAACCCAGAGAGAGGTTTAAAGCGTCACCCTGGGCCTGGGCGCGATAACCAACGCCCACCAGCAGCAGCTTCTTTTCGAAGCCTTTGGTCACGCCTTGGACCATGTTGTTGAGGATCGAACGCAGGGTGCCAGACATGGCGCCCGCGAACTTACTGTCATTCTTGGCTGCGAAACTCAGCTGGTCATTCTCCAGCTTGATTTCCACCTCATCACACAACGCGGCGGTGAGGGTGCCAAGGGAGCCCTTAACGCTCACCTCGGTGGCATTGAACTTGACTTCAACGCCGGCCGGGATCGCCACGGGATTCTTAGCTACTCGAGACATTAAACCCCCCTTACGCCACGATGCAGAGCAGCTCACCACCGATGCCGGCAGCACGTGCCTTGCGATCGGTCATCACACCCCGGGAGGTGGACAGGATGGCTACGCCCAGGCCATTCATGACCTTTGGAATTTCAGTAGTGCCCTTGTACACACGCAGACCGGGGCGGGAGACGCGCTGAATGCGCTCAATCACCGGACGGCCAGCATAGTACTTGAGCTGGATATCGAGAACTGGCTTCTTGTCTTCGCCGGCTACGGCGAAGTCTTCGATGTAGCCCTCTTCTTTTAACACCTGCGCAAGCGCCACCTTCAGCTTCGAAGAGGGCATTCCGACAGCAACTTTGGCAGCTCGCTGTCCATTGCGGATGCGGGTCAACATGTCGGAAATAGGATCATGCATGCTCATTTATATGTCTCCTATTACCAGCTGGCCTTTACAATCCCTGGGATCTCGCCTTTGAGGGCGATTTCGCGGAGCTTGCTACGGCCAAGACCGAATTTACGGAACACACCACGCGGACGACCGGTAATTGCGCAGCGACGACGCTGACGCACCGGGCTCGCGTTGCGGGGCAGTTGCTGAAGTTTCAGCCGTGCCGCGAAACGCTCATCTTCCGAGAGGTTCTGGTTGTTGATGACAGCGAACAGTGCTTCACGCTTGCCGGCAAATTTCTTTACCGTCAACGCACGCTTCGCTTCACGATTAATCAGTGCTTGTGTCGCCATTTACTTAACCCTTGAACGGGAACTTGAAAGCTGCCAGCAATGCGCGGGCCTCTTCATCAGTCTTCGCCGTAGTGGTAATGGTGATGTTCATACCGCGCAGCGCATCAATCTTATCGTACTCAATTTCCGGAAAGATGATTTGCTCGCGCACGCCCATGTTGAAGTTGCCGCGGCCATCAAAAGACTTGGCGGAAACACCACGGAAGTCGCGCACGCGCGGTAGCGCGATAGTGACCAGGCGATCGAAGAACTCGTACATCCGTTCGCGGCGCAGGGTAACCTTGCAGCCGATCGGATAGTGGTCGCGGATCTTGAAGCCGGCGATCGATTTGCGGGCGGTGGTCACGACCGGTTTTTGACCGGACAGAGACTGCATATCGCCTACGGCGTGTTCCATTACCTTTTTATCGGCAACAGCTTCGCCCACACCCATATTCAGGGTGATCTTCTCGATGCGCGGAACTTCCATGATCGATTTGTAACCGAACTGAGTCATCAAGCCCGGAACAACCGTTTCTTTGTAGAAATCGTGGAGACGTGCCATGTTGATCCCTTACGCCCCGATGACTTCGCCAGAAGACTTGAACACGCGCACCTTACGGCCGTCTTCAAGAGTCTTGAAGCCCACGCGGTCAGCTTTTTGGCTAGCCGGATTAAAAATAGCCACGTTGGACACGTTCAGCGGCATGGTCTTTTCGACGATGCCACCAGCCACGCCACGGATCGGGTTCGGCTTTTGGTGCTTTTTGACAACGTTCATGCCTTCCACGACGATCTTCTCGTCCAGGACGCGCAATACGGTGCCACGCTTGCCTTTGTCTTTGCCGGTGATTACTACGACTTCATCACCCTTGCGAATTTTGCGCATGTGTTCTCCTTACAGCACTTCAGGAGCCAGCGACACGATCTTCATAAAGCGCTCAGTACGCAATTCACGCGTTACTGGCCCGAAGATGCGAGTGCCGATAGGCTCGAGCTTGTTGTTGAGCAACACAGCCGCATTGCCGTCGAATTTGATCAACGAGCCATCCGGACGACGAACGCCTTTAGCGGTACGTACAACAACTGCGTTGTATACATCGCCTTTTTTGACGCGTCCACGCGGAGCGGCATCCTTGATGCTCACCTTAATGATATCGCCTACACCTGCATAGCGACGCTTGGAGCCGCCCAGCACTTTAATGCACAAAACCGCGCGCGCACCAGTGTTGTCTGCGACCTCAAGAATGGTCTGCATTTGGATCATTTATTGATTACCTTTCTATCCAACTTGATCCCGTCTCTTTCACCCGTAATTACGCCGGCTATTTGCCGGCGACCACAGATGAAACGCCGCAAATGAATGCGGCGTATCTAACGGCCAGTCTTGGACCCCGTAAGGGCAGAATCCTGCTAAAAACGATAGCAGGAAAACGGCCATTATACAGAGGGGCGAACCCCTCTGCAAGCATTACACTAAACGAGATTTCTCGAGCAGTGCAGTTACCACCCACGATTTAGTCTTGGACAACGGACGGGACTCGCTAATCACGACGATGTCGCCAGTCTTGTACTCGTTGTTTTCGTCATGTGCGTGGAACTTGTTGGAACGACGAATAATCTTACCGTAGGTCGGATGCTTGACTTTCCGCTCGACCAGGACGGTTACGGTCTTATCCATCTTGTCGCTGACGACTTTACCCGTCAGCGTACGTACCACTTTGGTTTCGCTCATCTTAAGCAGCCTTCTCGTGCAGAACGGTACGAACGCGCGCAATTTCGCGACGGACCTTCTTCATTTCACTGTTTTTGGCGAGCTGCTGGGTGGCGTGCTGCATACGCAGCGCAAACTGAGCCTTCAGAAGGCTAAGCAGTTCGGCCTTCAGCTCGTCCACGTTTTTCGCTCTCAGTTCGGACGCTTTCATCACTGACCTACCTGTCTAATTACAAACACAGTCGGGATCGGCAATTTGGCTGCGGCCAGACGGAAAGCTTCACGAGCCAGCTCTTCAGTCACGCCATCCATTTCGTACAGCATCTTGCCAGGCTGAATTTCGGCCACGTAGTATTCCGGGCTACCCTTACCATTACCCATCCGAACTTCGGCTGGCTTGGAGGTAATCGGTTTGTCCGGGAAAATACGGATCCAGATGCGGCCGCCACGCTTGATATGACGAGTCATGGCGCGACGAGCGGCTTCGATCTGACGTGCAGTCAGACGTCCGCGACCCAGCGCCTTAAGACCGAACTCACCAAAGCTCACCTTGTTGCCACGGGTAGCGATACCCGTGTTGCGGCCTTTTTGCTGTTTACGGTACTTGAGTCTAGTTGGCTGCAGCATTGCGAGGGCCCTTTCTCACTTTCTTTTCGGGAGCGGGTGCGGCAACCTGTGCCAGACCGGTTTTCAGCTCACCTTTATAGACCCACACCTTGATACCGATAATGCCATAGGTCGTCTTGGCTTCAGACGTGGCATATTCAACATCGGCACGCAGGGTGTGCAACGGAACACGGCCTTCACGGTACCATTCGCTACGCGCGATATCGATACCATTCAGACGTCCGGAGCTCATGATCTTCACGCCCAGGGCGCCCATGCGCATTGCATTCTGCATGGAACGCTTCATGGCGCGACGGAACATCACACGCTTTTCCAGCTGCGAGGCGATGCCGTCGGCAATGATCTGCGCGTCCAGTTCAGGCTTGCGAATTTCTTCGATATTCACATGAACCGGCACACCCAGAATCTTTTGCAGCTGCTGCTTCAAGACCTCGATGTCTTCGCCTTTCTTGCCAATCACCACACCCGGACGGGCGCTGTGAATGGTAATACGGGCAGACTTGGCCGGACGTTCGATGGTGACACGACCCACCGAAGCATGCGCCAGGCGCTTTTTCAGGAACTCACGGACTTCGATGTCCTGCAACAACATGCCCGGGAAATTATGGCTGTTGGCGAACCACTTCGAAGACCAATTTTTAGTCACGGCAAGACGGAATCCCGTCGGATGAATCTTCTGACCCATTTCTTACCCCTTAATTGCCCACGGTCAACATGATGTGGCAAGTCTGCTTTTCGATCTTGTTGCCACGACCTTTAGCACGTGCCGCGAAACGTTTCAGGCTCGGTCCCTTGTCAACGAAGATGGTCGCCACCTTTAGGGTGTCGATATCAGCACCTTCGTTGTGCTCGGCGTTGGCAATTGCCGACTCCAGCAGCTTCTTGACCAGGACTGCGCCTTTTTTCGGGCAGAAAGTCAAAATATTCAGCGCTTCGTCCACGGACTTGCCGCGAACCAAGTCAGCCACCAGTCGGCCTTTTTGCGCCGACAGGCGAACGCTTTTCAGATATGCAGATACTCTCATCGCTTCACCTTACTTCTTCTTCGCCTTCTTATCGGCCGCGTGGCCTTTGAAGGTACGAGTCAGCGAGAATTCGCCCAATTTGTGGCCCACCATGTTTTCAGAAACATAGACGGGTACGTGGGTGCGACCGTTGTGCACAGCGATAGTCAGACCAATGAAATCCGGCAGGATGGTCGAACGACGCGACCAAGTCTTGATCGGACGTTTGTCACTGGTCGCACGCGCCGCGTCCACCTTCTTCAGAAGGTGAAGATCAACAAACGGGCCTTTTTTTTGCGAACGTGCCATATGTCAATTACCCTTTAGTGGAATAGCGACGGCGTACGATCATGTTATCGGTACGCTTGTTGCGACGGGTACGATAGCCCTTGGTCGGCGTGCCCCACGGGCTTACCGGTACTCGACCAGTGCCGGTACGGCCTTCGCCACCACCATGCGGGTGATCGACCGGATTCATGACCACGCCACGAACCGTCGGGCGGATACCGCGCCAACGATTTGCACCGGCCTTGCCGATCTTTCTCAGGTTGTGCTCTTCGTTACCCACTTCACCGATGGTTGCACGGCAGTCGACGTGTACCTTGCGGATTTCACCGGAACGCAGACGCAGCTGGGCATAAATGCCTTCGCGTGCGAGCAGCATTGCCGATGTACCGGCGGAACGCACCATCTGTGCGCCACGGCCAGGTTGCATCTCAACACAATGGATCGTGGTGCCGACCGGGATATTGCGGATCGGCAAAGCGTTCCCTGCCTTGATCGGGGCTTCGGCGCCGGACAGCAGGGTGCTGCCCACTGCAACATTGCGCGGGGCAATGATGTAGCGACGTTCGCCATCGGCGTAGCACAGCAGGGCCAGGTGGGCCGAACGGTTCGGATCATACTCGAGACGTTCTACCTTGGCCGGAATGCCATCCTTGTCGCGACGGAAGTCAACGATACGGTAGTGTTGCTTGTGACCACCGCCTTTATGGCGGGTGGTGATATGGCCGTTATTGTTGCGGCCACCGGTCGAGTTTTTCTTTTCGACCAGCGAAGCCAACGGTGCGCCCTTGTGCAGGTTAGGGTGTACAACCTTAACCACTGCGCGGCGACCTGCTGACGTCGGTTTTACTTTTACGATAGGCATGCTCTATCTCCTCACTGAGCCGCGCCGGTCAGATCAATTTCTTGACCCTGAGCCAGACTCACGTAAGCCTTCTTCCAGTTCTTGCGACGACCGGTCATGCGGCCAAAGCGCTTGACTTTGCCCCCGACATTCACGGTAGACACACCCTCAACCTTAACGTTGAACAGCAGTTCAACAGCCGCCTTGATCTCGGGCTTGGACGCGTCGGTAGTCACGCGAAAAACCACTTGCTGGTTTTTCTCGGAAACCATCGTGCTCTTTTCAGAGACAACCGGAGCAAGAATGACTTGCAGCAGACGTTCATGGTTCATGCCCATTGCTCCTCAAGGTGCTTCACGGCTTCGCGGGTGATCACGATTTTCTTGAAACGCAGCAGGCTGTACGGATCTGCCTGTTGCGCTTCGATCACCAGCACGTTCGGCAGGTTACGAGACGAGAGATAGAGGTTTTCGTCCAGCTCCTTGGTGATGAACAGGGCTTGTTCTACGCCCATGGACTTCACCAGGTTAACGAATTCCTTGGTTTTCGGCGATGCTACGCTGAGTTCGTCAACGACGATCAGACGTTCGTCACGCAACAGCTGCGACAGAATCGCGGCCATGCCGGCACGGAACATCTTGCGGTTGACTTTTTGGCTGAAATTTTCATCCGGCTTGTTCGGGAAAGCGCGACCACCCCCACGCCAGATCGGCGAGGACGTCATGCCGGAACGGGCGCGGCCAGTTCCCTTTTGACGCCAAGGCTTCTTGGTGGAGTGATGCACTTCGGCACGAGTCAGCTGCGCACGGTTTCCGCTGCGCGCATTCGCCAGGAACGCGGTAACGACCTGATGCACCAGGGACTCGTTGTAATCACGACCGAACAGAGCTTCGGACGCTTGCAGGCTTTCAACGGCCTGACCTTGGGTATTGATAACTTTCAATTCCATCACGCACCCGCCTTCACGCTGGGACGTACGACAACGTCGCTGTTCTTGGAACCAGGCACTGCGCCCTTTACCAACAGCAACTGACGTTCAACGTCAATCCGAATCACTTCAAGGCACTGCATCGTGCTCTTGACGTTACCCATCTGGCCAGCCATCTTTTTGCCCGGGAATACACGACCCGGATCTTGCGCCTGACCAATGGAACCCGCGGAGTTATGCGAACGCGAGTTACCGTGGGAAGCACGGTTGGACGAGAAGTTGTAACGCTTGATTGCGCCAGAAAAGCCTTTACCCTTAGAGGTGCCGGTAACATCAACCAGC
>Ga0255351_1000551_pt1 | contig 16589 bp, 18 predicted proteins | sample HBST25r2metaG_FD_186024 | JGI IMG/M metagenome (GOLD analysis project Ga0255351, IMG submission 186024) | Peat soil microbial communities from Stordalen Mire, Sweden - H.B.S.T-25.r2 | ecosystem: Environmental > Terrestrial > Soil > Wetlands > Peat | place: Sweden: Norrbotten County, Stordalen... | reverse complement strand
ACCCCCACTCCCGCCCAAAACGCCGAACTCTCTTTAGAACTCCGGCTGGTTCTCTCTTCGTCAGATAGGTTTGCGGAAGCTAAGCACTATCTCCTCCGGCCCATGCGGGTCTCCCGCCAGAACGCTTCAGCGTCAGTAACTTTCCACATTTTTTGTTTGTAAAAGAGTCTACAGTTGCGTATTGTGTTTCAAGGACAAGTGGTTGACCCGCGCGCGTTTTTTCACTTAGGCACAACGGGAATTGGGCCACTTATAAAGACCTGACAGGAGGAACCGTGGGAGTTTCAGAGATTCTGATACAGATCGATCGGGAGATCGCCCAGTTGCAACATGCGCGCGCCCTGCTGGGTGGTAAAGTCGCGCCGGCAACTAAGAAGGTTGCGGCAGCCCCCGCCGCCAAGAAAAAGGCCAAGAAGAAAAGGAACCTCACCCCTGAAGGCCGGAAGCGCATTGCCGAAGCTGTCAAGCGCCGCTGGGCTGAGCAAAAGAAGGCAGCTGCAAAGTAACTGGCCGGCGGAAAGATCATGGGCTGGCTTGAGCGCCAGCCCATTTTCCGTTTCTGCGCCTTGACCGGGGATGATGCCGACTAGATCGCTTCCCCTGGGGCACACAGGACCACATGGACGCTGGCATCGACCAGTGCAATCAGTTCCTCTGGTGTGCCCTTCAGCGGCGGGAATGTGCCGAAGTGCAGCGGTAGCACGGTTGCCGGTTTTAGAAAGCTGACTGCCAGCGCGGCCTCCTTCGGTCCCATGGTGAAATGCCCCCCGATGGGAAGCATAGCCACCTCGGGCCGGTAGAGTTCTCGAATCAGATTCATATCGCTGAAGACCGCTGTATCTCCGGCATGATAAAGCACCGGACCGTCCGTAATAGTTAGAACATACCCGGCGGCAACTCCCACATAGTGCGTTCCCTGGTCATCCTGCGCCGCCGAAGAGTGTTTGGCCTCGACCATGGTGGCCGCCACGTCATCCAGTTGCACAGTTCCACCAAGATTCATCCCAATCGTATCGGCCACTCCCTTACCTGCCACATAGGCTGCCAGTTCATAAATTGCCACCACGGTGGAACTGTGGCTCGCTGCCGCCCACACCACATCGGCGATATGGTCGCCATGGCCGTGGGTCAGCAGGATGTAATGAATCTTGGCCGGTAACACAAAGTTCTTCGGGTACTTGGGATTCTCCGCAATGAACGGATCAATCAGGATGTTTGTGCCCTTGGCGGTCTGGACCAGCACGGTGGCATGCCCAAGCCAGGTGATGCGCGTTCCCTTCAATGAATCCATGTTTCCTCCCTCAGGACAACTGGTCCGGTGATGCTCTACCGAGTCATGATGACTTCGGAGACGCTGTCTTTTGCCAGGAACTGCCTGTGGCCCGACCAGCCGGCGAAAAGGCGCTCGATGCTGCGGTTGGTAGAGGCGCGCTGGATGGGAAAGGCCTGTGCCAACTGCACTTCCACATCGTCGCCCGGGGTGACGTGAAAGCGGCAGTGTACGGTCTCCTCGCCCTGGGTCCGCGTGTGAAATAAAGCCAAAACCTGGCCGCCCGGATTCATGGCCGAAAACAGATGCGCGACCACCGGCGCCACCAGCGGTTCGGGCAGGTAGTCGAGCGCCGTCCACAGCAGCGCCACGTCAAAGGTGCGCCCGGCAAAATTGAGGGCCTGTTCCAGAAAACCACTGACGTTCCAAACCGGATTGCCGTCTTCGTCGGTTCCGGTCTGCCAGTTCCCGGTGCAGGCATCGTAGACCAGATCTGCAAGAAAGACGCTATGGCCCAGCCCGGTGAGGTAGTTGATATTGGCAGGCGACGTATAACCGGTGTCCACAATGCAAAGCCCTGGATCGGCCTGGAGCCGTTTGCGCAACGCAGCCCAACCAGGGGAGTAGCGCGGCACTCTAGGCCCGCTAAACCCCGGTGTGGAAGCGGCAGGGCCGCTCTCCTGCTTCTTCTCAAACCAACGGCTAAGCAACCCGAAATCCCCTTGCGGCCGAACAGGTCATTGCCTGTCAGGCCGAATCGCGGCGGCCTGTCAAAAGATGAGGCCCGCCTGCGGCGCATGGGCGCCGTCGTGCGCCTTGGCCGCGGTTTGCGTCAAGTCCACTTTGCCCCGGAATACCGCGTTATCCTCCACCGCGAGGCGGAGCGCGCGAATATCCCCTTCCACGTTGCAGCCGGCGCGCAGTTCAACCCGGCCGCTGGCAACCACATTGCCTTTCACCTGGCCCAGAATCAGCACATCCTTGGCGGACAGGTCGGCTGCAACGTTTGCATTGGGGCCGATCGTCAACCGGCTCTCTGAGAGGTTCACGGTCCCCTCTACGCGCCCATCCACAATCAAGTCTTCACTACCCTTCACTTCGCCGCAAATCACGACGGTTTTGCCGATGCGCGCGGGAGAGTTCTCCACTGCCATGGTTGTGTTCCTTCCGTGGGCCAGAACAAGGCCCTGCCCGAACTATACGCAAACCGGCCGCACTGCTTCAATCTGGGAAACCGGATTGGTACCGTTGCGTCTAATAAATCATGCCGAACCGCAACGCTCCGCAAGGGGCCAATCCCCGCTAAACTAATGGTTATGCGCAGGTCGTTGATCCTCTTCCTTCTGCTGCCCTGGGCGGTTCTATTCCCTGTGCCGGCGAAGACTCAAACCGCTCCATCCACTCCGCCGGCTCTCACCTCCGTTCAGGCCCAGGCGCTGGTGGAGCGCGCGCTTGCCACCGAATCCCGCGCCGCCCAGGAATTCAGCCACCCGAGCCACCCCATGCGCTACCGGCTGCGCAAGTCCAGCCCGCGCCTGACCTCAACCAAGGAGATTGTGGAAACCGGCGACGGCGATGTGGCCCGCCTGGTGGAAATCAACGACCAGCCGCTCAGCCACGCCGGCGAGCAGGCGGAACAGGCCCGGCTGGATGCGCTGCTGAATAACCCAGGGCTCCAGCAGCATCGCAAGCAGGGTGAGGACAACGATACGGCGCGCGCCATCAAGGTGTTGCGCGTGCTGCCCACGGCGTTCCTCTACCAGTTCGCGGGAACGGGCACAGCCGGCGCCGGGACGGTGGAGAAGTTTACCTTCAAGCCCAACCCGCAATTCTCGCCCCCTGACCTGGAGACGGAGGTGCTGACCGCCATGGCTGGCGAGGTATGGATCGACGCCGCCCAGGAGCGTGTAGTGCGTCTGGCGGGCAGCCTGCAACAGGACAAGGACATTGGCTGGGGCATCCTGGGCGAATTGAACAAGGGCGGTTGGGTCCAGATCGATCAGGCCGATGTGGGCGGCCACCAGTGGCGGATCGTGCATCTCCAGTTGAAGATGACCGGCCGCATGCTCTGGAAGACCAAGAACTCCGATTCCGTCCAGGACTACACCCGGTTTTCTCCGGTCCCCGCGGGCCTGAGCTACAAACAGGCCATTCAGCTTCTGCGCGCCGGTCCAGGTGGTTCGGCCAAAGGCGGCCGGTAGAAATCCAACACTTCGACAGCAAAGCGGCCCCACCCGGATGGATGGAGCCGCTTTGCTGTTTTGAGAGCAGCCTTACTTCACCTTGATGAGAATGATGACCAGGGTGAACAGGGTAAGAGACTCGATGAGGGCCAGGCCGAGAACCAGAAAAATCATGAGGCCGCCACGGGCGCCGGGGTTGCGGGCCAGCGCTTCGCAAGCTGAAGCGGTTGCCTTGCCCTGACCCAGGCCGCAGAGACCCGCGGCCAGCGCCATGCCGATGCCGGCGCCGATCGGCACCAGGCTGATGGAGGACGCGCCGCCATCGGCAAAGGCCGGAATGGCGAAGCACAGGACCGCAAGGGTCATGAATACATATTGAAGTTTCCGCATATTTCTCCTGCTTCCCTGAGATTTGGCCGCCAGTGGGTGGTTGAAGCTCATCGTGCTGGCTCCCTCACGCTTGCGGCCGTCGTTTGTCCGGAGCGGAAGCGCTCTCCGGCGAATTCTCCTCGTCCTGGACGAGATGGTTGAAACCAAGGCCCTAGTTCTTTGGCCGTATGAAAATGTTCCTTTTGAAATGTAGCGCCGGCCTCCTGGTTGGAAATGTAGCGCCGGCCTCCTGGCCGGCTGTAGCGTGGGCCTCCCGGCCCACGTTCGTTCATTGGATAGAACATCTTCATCCGGTCACGGACCTAGTGTTCGTGCGAAACCGCCAGGGAGAGATAGATCATGGACAGGAGCATGAAAACGAACGCCTGAATGATCGAGACAAAAACGTGCAGACCCAGAAAAATAACCGGAACGCCCACCGGAACCAGCGAGAAGAAACCAAGCGTGACCATGTCGCTGGCAAACATGTTGGCGTAAAGACGGATGGTAAGCGACAACATGCGCGCCAGGTGAGAGACCATCTCAATGGGGAGCAGCAGCCAGGCCATCCACCAGATCGGTCCGCAAAATTGCTTTGCATAGCCGATCGCTCCCTGCGCGCGAATGCCTTGGTAGTTGTAGAAGAGAAATGTGGGCACCGCAAGGCCCAGCGGAACCCAGGGTGAAACGGTGGGCGCCGCAATTCCGGGGATGAGTCCCAGCAGATTGTTGATCAGGACAAATAGAAAAATGCACGAGTAAAAAGATTGGAAGCGCTCATATCCGTGACCGATGATCTGCTCACCCAGATCGCCGCCAAGCGTGTGAATGATCTCGGCGATCTGTTGCGCCGGATTGGGCTTCTCCGCCGAAAGGGTCAGCCGCACGACGGCAAAGAAGGCAATGAGACCCCCGACTACCAGCAATTCCAACGAGAGGGCCTGATTGACCTTGACGGCTGTCTGGGCGGCATCGGCCGGAGCAAGACCTATGGATTGGAAAGCCTTGACCTCGACGCCCATGAAGAGGTCGTTCAGCAAACGGACAAGCGCAAAAGATTCCGGCATGAAAACTTGATTCCTTCTGCCTCCGGGGCGGATAGCCCGCATCCGCCGCTGGGCGCGTCAGTCGCGAAGCATTCGTATCGCTTCCCAACCAATGGCCAATGCTGCGAGGCCCAGGCCGCAAAGAAGTGCGATTACAGAACCCTGGAAACACTTCAGGCTACCATAAATCGCCCCCGCAAAGACGGTGAGCCTGAGCACAAAGAAGAGGACCACCGCCGGAGCGCTCCTGGGCGTCTGCTGCTTGTCCAGCTTGGCATTGATCACCCGGACCAGGCGTTGCCACTCGAAGATGCTGGCCGCCGAGATCAGTGTGCCGGTCACCAGCATTGCGCCGTCCCGCCAGCCCGAGGCGACAACCACAACCACTGCCGCAACGAGCCCTAGAATGAGCGTGTTGCGGATGGCCCGTCGGAACACGGCTTCCAGGGCCTCATTGCTGAAGTCAACAATTGGGTGGGTTTCTTCGCTCATCGTTTCAGGTTGGGACTTCCCTTTCCGGTCCCTCCGCCGGCATCGATTCCGGTTCGGGAATCCCGCTCCGCGGCCATCGCCATCCGGATCACGTAAACCAGCCCGGAGATGCATCCAAAGACGACCCCGCAGATCGCAATCCAGGACTGATGCAGCCGGTGGTCAAGCCAGGCGCCTGCCAGCCACCCGATCACCGCCGCCGAGGGCAGCAGCAGCGCAATCTGCATCAGCTTTTCGGCTTCCGCAATGGCTCCAATCCCGCCCGCGATCTTCGGGCGAGACTTGGAATCCGGAATGGGGCGGTTAAAGGGCATACCTCGTGGTTATACAGGATCAGCGCCCTCGAATGCGAAAGCGGCGGTACTCGACTATTTTGGTTTTGAGGTTGCGAGCTTCCAGGCCTTGACCCTGTATTGGCCCTCATCGTCGTTCAACTGGGAAAGGCTGAAATCATAAGTAGCGTTGTTTTTGCCGTCGGGAATCACCTTGACATTGGCCGCGAAGTAGTAGACCTTGCCCGGCTCGGCGGTGAAGGATGCCACATCGACGTTCTTCTTGATCATGCCTAAAACCGATTGCCAACCCGCACAGAGGTGATGAACCCCAGGGTCAACGGTTACCGCGAAATAAGAGTTGTTGTAGTTGGCGCCTTCCCAGGTTCCATCCATGCCGAAGCGGACAGTGGCATACATGAAAGTGCCGATCATTTGGTTCTCGTTTTCGATAAAAACGATTTGCGCCTTTCCATCGGCCGGAGGGGCAGGCGCGGGCTGGCCCTTCTGGGTAGTCACGTCGAATTTGACGTTGTCGTCGCCGCAGGCATCCGGCAAGGTGGCGGCTCGAACCTGAACCGCAAAGACAAGGGAGGCACAAAGAAGGATTGCGCTTAAATTTAATTTCATCTGGGTTCTCCTATACATTAAGAACCCTGCTGAGAAGAAAAGGTTGCCTTCGTCACAATGAGATGTTCATCCGAGCGGCGGAGACAAAGGCCGCACTGCAAGCGACGAACGATATACTGGCAGTTGCACCTGTGACGTAGTTCACACAAAGGAATCACCGTGTTCGATTCGGAGTTTGAGCGCAGTCTCTTCGACCTGCGCAAATCAAAATTAGTAGAAATTGAGAAGCTCGGCCAAGCCGCCTATCCCAACCAGTTCCCTGCCTCGCACAGCATTCCTGACGTTCGCGCCAAGTGGGGCCAGTCGCAGGCGGAAGACCTCGAGGCCAACCGCGCCGCCGTCTCTGTCGCCGGCCGCATCATGGCCATCCGCGCACAAGGCAAGGCCGGCTTCGCGACCCTTCAACAAGGAGGCGAGCGGCTGCAGATCTACGTCCGCCTCGACGCGGTGGGCGAGCAGGGCTTTGCGCTTTACAAGCTGCTCGACCTCGGCGACCACATCGGCGCCACCGGCTACCTCTTCCGCACGCGTACGGGCGAGCTGACCATCCACGTGGAACGCCTGACCTTTCTCGCCAAAGCCATGCTCGCGCTCCCGGAGAAGTTTCACGGCCTCGCCGATGTGGAGCTGCGCTACCGCCAGCGTTATGTGGATCTGTTCACCAACCTCGAAGCCAGAGAAGTCTTCGTCAAGCGTGCCAAGACGCTCAAGGCGCTGCGGCAGTTCTTCGACGACCGCGGATATCTCGAAGTGGAAACCCCGATGATGCAGCAGGTAGCCGGCGGCGCGGCCGCGCGGCCTTTCACGACCCACCACAACGCGCTGGATATGGATCTGTTTCTGCGCATCGCGCCGGAGCTTTATCTCAAGCGATTGGTCGTCGGCGGGCTGGATCGGGTCTACGAGATCAACCGCAACTTCCGCAACGAGGGCGTCAGCACGCAGCACAACCCCGAGTTCACCATGCTCGAGTTCTATCAGGCCTATGCGAATTATCACGACCTGATGACACTGACCGAGGAGTTGATTGCATTTGTCGCAAAAAAAGTAAATGCAACGATAGAACCGGATGGAACGGAAAAAGTCGGAACAACAATTACCGAGTTCAACGGGCATACGATTGATTTGAGTAAGTGGACTCGGCTGACGATGCGCGAGGCGATTATTGAATATTGGCCTACAGATGCAGGCAAAGCTCCGACAAAAGAAGTACTTTCTTCGGTTATAGAGCTAAAAAAACAATTGAATGAAGCGTTTGATTGTTTAAAGACCGCAGCAGACCAATATGACCCAATGCGTAGCGCAGAAACAATCGCACCACTAGCTTCATTTGTAGTGGCCCAAAAAAGAATTGAGGATGGACTGTCGCTTGGCAAAATCATTTGTGGACTTTTTGAAGGTATTGTCGAACCGAATCTCATTCACCCGACGATCATCTACGACTACCCGACCGAAGTCTCGCCACTCTCGAAGCAAAAGCCCGACGATCCGGCGCACGTGGAGCGCTTCGAGTTCTTTGCCGGCGGCTTTGAGTTGGGCAACGCCTTCAGCGAGTTGAACGACCCGGTCGAACAGCAGAAGCGATTCGAAGAACAGCTCGCCCAGCGTGCCAGCGGCGACGATGAGGCCCACCAGATGGACGAGGACTACGTGCGGGCGCTAGCTTACGGGCTACCTCCAACCGCCGGCGAGGGCATCGGCGTCGATCGGCTGATCATGCTGCTCACCGGCTCCAAGTCGATTCGCGACGTGATTTTGTTTCCGCTAATGAGAAACCGGGAGCAGGGAGGCTCCGATTAGACCAGTTCTCCAACTAGCAAAGCGGGGCTTTGAAAGGGCACGGCTTCAGCCGTGCCATAGATGCCGCAAGCTTTGTCGGGCTTTAGCCCCTGAGGGATGCCTCTCCTTCAATATCATTGGGAGAAATGCTTTCATGTGGATTGCGTAGGCAAACCTTCCCGCAGGGGCTAAAGCCCACGTCATTTTGCTTGGTTTGCGGCACGACTGAAGTCGTGCCCTTTCAAAACCTCGACTTATTCAGCGATTTCCCGGGAGCTTCGATCCAACATGAACATTCTTTTCGTCGGCGACATCTTCGGCAGCGCGGGACGCAAAATTGTGCGCGAGCACATCGGCCATGTGCGCAAGGCGCACGAAGTCGATCTGGTTGTCATTAACGCCGAGAACGCCGCCGGCGGCTTTGGCTTGACCCCCCAACTCGCCGAGGATCTCTTCGACCTGGGCGCGGATGTGCTGACTACTGGCAACCACGTCTGGGACAAGCGCGAGCTGATCGACTACATGAACTCAGCTCCATCAGACAGCGGTACCCGGCCGCGCCGCGTGCTGCGTCCGGCCAATCTGCAACCGGGCCTCCCCGGCCACGGCGTCTACGAGGGAACCACGCAGGGCGGCGTGGACTATGCGGTGATCGACCTGATGGGCCGCGTATTCATGAGCGGCGCCAACGACCCGTTCCACTTCATCAACGACCTGCTGGCCGGAATCAAGGCCAAGGTGATCGTGGTGGACTTTCACGCCGAGGCCACCAGCGAAAAAGTTGCCATGGGCTGGCATCTGGATGGCCGCGTTACTGCCGTGCTGGGCACGCATACCCACGTTCCCACGGCCGATGAGCGCGTGCTGCCCGGCGGAACCGCCTACCAGACCGATGTGGGCATGAGCGGCCCGTATGACAGCGTGATCGGCGTGGAAACAGACCTGGTGCTGCGCAAGTTTCTCACCTCCATGCCGGGCAAGTTCGAAGCCGCCAAAGGAAACCCCAAGATGTGCGCGGCCCTGGTCGCCTGCGATCCGCTCACCGGGCGCGCCTCGGCAATTCAGCGAATCATGCTGGGGGAGTAGCGAAGAACAGTGGTCAGTGATCAGTGGTCAGTGGTCAGTCGTAGGTTCCCGAGCGATCGCAAGTTGGTGTTTGAGCTTCCCAAGGAACTGACCACTGTTCACTGATCACTGTTCACTGTTCACTGTTCACTGATCACTGTCCACTGACCACTGACAACTGATCACTGTACCGCGTTGCCCGCCAGGTCTATGTCTTTGACGGTCGGGGGCACGGGCGTGCCTTTGACCTCTGCCGCATTCGGCGGAAGGGGATTGACCTTCAGCAGTCCCGCAGGAAAATGCGTGGCCTTCAGCAATCTCCCCTTGCGATCGAAGGTCATGGTCCACTGCATGAGCCTGGGATTCGCCGCCGCATCTGAAAACTCGATGATGGCGCCGCCAATAACTGGGATTTGCACCATAGCCGGAATGGCTGCCGGGAACTTCTGGCTCTCAGGGTCTTGAGTGAGATTCACGGCCTGGGCGTGCCCTCCTGCCAAGGCTGCGTAGCAAAGACCTGTACCAAGCCAGTCCGGAGCCTTGTCGGGATTCTCCTCAGCCCGGATGTGATTGAAGGCTGAGATGGTCAGTGCATTGATGGGCGCGGGCGAGAAGAGCGAGTAGCCGCGCATCCGAATGGGAATGATGCGCACCCGGCCATCGCCCTCACGCGGGATCGAGGCCGTGAACAAGCTCACGTCTCCCGCCCCGCTATCGCGCGTGTAGCGCAGGAAGATGTGGTTCGGCAAGGCCGGGCACACCAACTCCTGGTAATTCCATTTGCCCTGGTTGAAATCCAACCCCAGGAATGCCGCACGCTCCCCGATCGAAGACTCTGCGTCCGCCTCCAGCTCGCGGTCCTTTTCGGTCATTTGGTCCATCGACCGGAATTGGACCGGCGCCACGCGTCCAGGAGCCTCGCCGCCGGGAGGAAACGGCGTGGGGGGGGGAGCGTCGGGCACCTGCCTGACCTTGAAATGGGTTGCGGAAGAATCCTGAGCCGGCTCGGTCTGGGCCTTCAACGAGGCACAGACGGTGGCGATGGACGCCGCGGCCAGAACGAGAGACAGGATTCTAATTTGTGTCATGCTCCTCATAGATTACCACCACTGCGCAAAGGGGATTCCAGGACAAAAGTAACGCCTCAACAGGAAGGGCAGCCGCTGATGGGCTGCCCCTAACTGCTCCCTCACTATCCCAGGAACGGGAGTTTCATTTTTGGATCACCGGATCAGTGCGTTGCGGCCTTGTGTCCTGCTGCCGGCTTGTGCGCCGGGGCAGCCTTCTTCTTCTCCGGCACTACCACACCGTCGCGGAGCACAATCTGTGCGCCCTGCACCTCCGGGGGGGCAGGCGGAGCCGCCGCCGGGGCAGCCGCAACTGGAGCCGCCGCTGCGCCTGGCGCCGGGGCCACCGCATCTGGAGCCGCCGTAGCGGCCGGCGCCGGGGCCACCGCAGTTGGAGCCGCCGCAGCGGCCGGAACCGGGACGCCCCCAGCTCCAACCTGCGTGAAGCTGTCGTAAGTACCGTCTAACTCCGCTTGGCCCTTGGACTGGAGCCCGAACTCGAAACCTTTTGCAGGAATGTCCTTGTCCGCCAGCGGCGTCTTCAGATTGACGATGAAGTCGGCCGTCTTGGAGTCCTTTGCGTCTTGCGTTACCGCGACCTTGATTACCGAGGCCGTCGCTTCGATCACGATGCCCGGAACCGGTGTTGGCTTATCCTTCATGAGCGCCCAGAGCTTGTCCGCATCGTCCTTTGCGCCGAAAGCCAGAACAAGCTCCTTGTCCTCAAGGGCCAGGGTGTTCAGGTCAGGAGTATTCGCCAAGATCTTGTGGATCTTCTCGGCAGGGGTATCAGCCGGCTTGATGATCAGGGTTCCCGGCGGAAAGACTGTCGCCATCGCCTGCGCCTTGATGTCGTCCAGGCCATCCAGCGCACCGTGAAACTTCTTGTACCAATACTCAAGCTTGGTCTCAATCGCGCCCTTGAAAGTGGCCGGCGCGTAATCCCAGGCGCGCGCATAGAACCAGACTGCCTGCGCCAGATCTTTCGCCTCCGGCTTCACATACGCTTCCGCGAGGTTAAGAGTATCCACCAACCCCGGCCCGCTCTTGGTTGCATCGGGCGGAAACAGCATCAATTCGGTGCGGTACTCGGAGATACCGGCCTTGACGTCTCCCTTCGAGACAATGTCGTCCAGCGCAATGGCCGAGTGGAAGATCGGATAGGTCGCCTCGGTCTGCTTCTTCCAGTCGGCGTCGGAGATTCCTGCCTCCTTGGCAACCACGAGACCCCTCTGGGCCAGCGTCGCGGCATCGTCACAGGTCTGCGGATCGGTTGACTTGCCGGTCTTCGCATCGATGGTCCTGCTGCACTGGCTCTTCTTGATTGCAACCGACAGGTAGATTGCCTTCGTGTTGCTGGGGTCCACCTGAAGCAGACGGCTGGCTGCGCCGAGCGCATGGTCAGGGTCGTTCAGGCCCTGGTACGTGTCCACCAGCAGGTCAAGAACGGCCTTCTTGACCACACTCTGGGGGTACGCTACCAGAAAGCCTTCCAGAGCAGCGGCTTTGGCCTTCGGATCGGCCTGTGTGGTGGCCATTTGATAGGCGTTGAACTCGGCCGGATCCTTGATGGTAATCGAATCCTGCGCTCGCAGCGTGGGCACGGGAACGAGGCTAAGGCTCGCCAAGGCCATCACGGACGCAAAGACAAACTTCTTCATTCAGTGCTCCTGGGAATTGCCGAAATGGAGATCAATATTCAAGCACTCGCTCGCGGAAAATGCAACCGTTCGATTTGGCGGTTGAGTGCCGGGGTGATGGGTAAACAATACCACGGCTTCCTGGGCGGTCTTCAAAGGATTATAGAAAGGCGTGCCCTCCGTGACAAGCAAAGTTGTAAAGGAAAAGAATATTCTGTCCGGCCGACCGCGTTCCAGTCCCCGGATTGCGCGCCGCCTCGGCGCATAACGATTTAGACACCGGACCCCGGAAAACTGTTCCTGGGCGCTCCATCACAGCCCCTGCGGCTCCTGGCAGACCGCCTCTATTGGAGCAGGCGCACTAATTCTGCCTGCTCGGCCAGAAAGGCGTCGTGCCCATGTGCGCTGGTCATCTCGCGGTAGTCGGCCTGGACGCCGGCCGCGCGAATCGCATGGGCAAAGTGGCGGACCGCCTCGGGCGGAAACAGCCAATCTGAACTGATGCCCACAAAGCTGAGCCGGGCGCGGATTCGGCTGAAAACCTCTGTTGGCGAGGAATGGCCGTGCAGCGGATCCCAGGTGTCCATGGTGCGCAGGATGGCCAGATACGCGTTGGCGTCGAATCGCTCGATGAAGCGCTGGCCCTGGTGATCCAGGTAGCCGGCGATATCGAAGCGCCCTCCGATGAGCCCGCCGCCCTGGTCATCGAGTCCCCAGGGGTCTTCCCCATTGCGATTTGGATTGCGCCCAAATCGCTCGTCAAGCAACGCAGCGGACTTGTAGCTGAGCATGCCGATCTGCCGGGCCAGCGCCAGCCCCCGCCGCGGAGGGCGTTGCGGCAGATAGTGCCCCTCCGCCCAATCCGGGTCGTGCTGAATCGCCAGCCGCTGCAGATGATTGAGCGCCAGCCCCATCGCCGAAACCGGCGCCACGGCAATGATCAGTGCTCGCTCCACGCGCTCAGGACTGAAAATGGTCCAATCCAGAGCCTGCATGCCCCCCAGGGAGCCGCCCAGAACCAGCCGCAGCCGCCGAATCCCCATGGAATCCAGCAGCAGAGCCTGCGCCCGCACGTTGTCCCGGATCGAAACCAGCGGGAAGTCCGGGCCGTACACCGCGCCCGTCTCCGGGTCCACCGAACCTGGTCCCGTCGACCCGTAGCAGGAGCCCAGCATGTTGATGCAGATCACAAAGTCTTGCTTCAGCGACAGGACTGCTCCGGGCGCGAAGATCTCCGGCCACCAGGAGCCCACCTGTGCCGATCCTGACAGCGCGTGGCAAACCAGCACCGCGTTGTCGCGGGCCGCATTCAGCCGGCCATACACGGCGTAGTGCAGGGTTACGCCGGCCAGCGTGCGGCCGCACTCCAGCAACAAGTGCTCGTCGAGCACATAGTCGCCTTCGTACGTGGGCACCAGAACTTGCGTTCCAGGCCCTGTCGCACCAGGACTGGCCGTCCCTTCGCCGGCGCCGATGATGGCTTCGGTCATTACACTCATTGTGCAGCATGGTCCGGGCTTACGGGTGGTTCCGCAAACAAATGTCCGGTAGCCGCTTCGATCGCCTGGTCCAGATCGGCCAATATGTCGCGAATATCCTCGATGCCCACAGAAAGCCGCACCAGCTCCGGAGTGACACCGGTCGTCGCCTGCTCCTCCACTGAAAGCTGCTGATGGGTCGTCGAGGCCGGGTGGATCACCAGCGACTTGGCGTCGCCAATGTTGGCCACGAGCGAAAACAACTCCAGAGTGTCGATGAGCTTCTTTCCCGCCTCATAGCCGCCTTTGATGCCGAAGGTAACCAGCGCTCCGCGTCCGGTTGGCAAGTATTTCTGGGCCCGTGCGTAGTACGGGCTCGACTCAAGCCCCGGATAATTCACCCACTCCACGCCGGGATGCTGCTCCAGATGCCGCGCTACGGCCAAGGCATTCTCGGAATGGCGCTCCAGCCGCAGGTGCAGTGTCTCAATGCCCTGCAACAAGAGAAACGCATTGAATGGCGAGAGCGCTGCGCCGGTGTCCCGCAGACCCTGCACACGTGCCTTCAGAATGAACGCCAGCGGCCCGAAAGCCGCGGTGTAGGAGAGGCCATGGTAGGACGGATCAGGCTCGGAGAAGTCCTTGAATCGCCCCGAAGCAGCCCAGTCGAATTTGCCTGCGTCCACAATGACGCCGCCAATGGTGGTGCCGTGGCCGCCCAGAAACTTGGTGGCCGAGTTAACCACAATGTCCGCGCCCCACTCGATGGGCCGCACCAGCGCCGGCGACGCCGAGGTATTGTCGATCACCAGCGGCAGCTTGTGCTCATGGGCAATGGCGGCGATCCTCGCAATGTCCACCACATCCAGCTTGGGGTTGCCCAGGGACTCCGTATAGATGGCCCGCGTCTTGTCGTTGATGGCCGCGCGCAGACCCTCGAAGTCGTCTGCGTCTACAAACCGCACCGTGATGCCCAGCCGTGGGAAAGTGTAGTGAAAGAGGTTGTAAGTGCCTCCATAGAGCGAGGTCGTGGAAACGATTTCGTCTCCCGCCGAGGCCAGGGTGGTCAGCGTAAGCGTCTCCGCCGCCTGGCCTGAGGCCGTGGCCAGTCCCGCCACTCCGCCTTCAAGCGCCGCCACACGCTTCTCAAACACATCCGTGGTTGGGTTCATGATGCGCGTATAGATGTTGCCGAACTCTTTCAGCCCAAACAGCCGCCCGGCATGGTCGGCGTCCTGAAACACGTAAGAGGTGGTCTGGTAGATCGGCACGGCGCGTGAACCGGTCGCCGGATCGGGCGATTGGCCGGCGTGGACGGCAAGGGTGGCAAGATGCTGTTTCGCTTCGGACATGGTGGGCTCCTTCAAGTCTCATTGGTTTTTAATCATCTTCACTGCAATTGAAATTCGGGTGCCCCATCCATCGAGCGTCTTTTGCTCGATCGGTGGGAGACCAACCAGGCCGCGCCAGAAACAAAACGGCCCGAATCCTTTTGGACCCGGGCCGCCTGGTTTCAAGATCGTTTGCGTTTAGCGCATTCGGGTCTCAAGAGCCGCACGGACGGGTCCGCAAGCCATACACATGGCCATGACCGCAATTCCGTGTTCGCTTGAGTTCCGCATTGAAGGCAGTATCGACGGATACGGGGATCGTTGTCAATTCCATTTATGGTTAATTGCCGAGGGCAACTCTCCGGAATCCGCAAAAATGCTGTACGACAATATCGTATTATGTCACAATCCAGGTATGAGCAGACCACCTAGACGCGCCTCCCGCGTCTTCACCATCAGCTTTCCCGAGGAGTTGGCAAAGCAAGTTCTCGCCGTTGCCGACGAGGAGAGCCGCAACATCAGCGAGTTGTTCCGCGAGGCGTTTCGGAGCTACCATATCGAGCGCAGTCACCGGAAACTGGAGAGGATTCGCGCCGAGGCCGCTGCGCGCGCGCCTGTGAAGTACACAGAAGACGATGTCGAGGCCCTGGTCGACGAGATTCGCGCCGAGAACTATGCACGGCGAAAGAAGACGGCGTGATTCTCGTCTTCGACTCCAGCGTGTGGGTTTCCGCGCTCAAATTCGGTGGTATTCCCCTACAAGCATTGGACCTCGCCCGCGGCCGATTTCGAATCGCCCTCTGCGAACCAATTCTGGCTGAAATCCATGCGGCCCTGGCGAGAAAGTTTCAATGGAGCGCCGCAGAGATTGACGAGGCGTTCGCGGAGTATGCGATCGGAACGGTGATCGTTCAGACTTCGGGCACGCTCCATGGCATTTGTCGCGATCCGAAGGATGACATGATCATCGAGTGCGCCGCACTTGCCGGTGCTGACCTGATCGTCACTGGCGACAAAGATCTGCTGGCCGTACAGAATTATCAACACATTCGCATGATCACTCCTCGCGAGTTCCTCAGCGAGTTCGCAGCTCCCGATGAAGCTTGACCTTTACTCCTCCGCCTTCCACACGTACGCGCCCGGCTGCGGCAATCCGATGTGGGCGAGCACGCGGCAGACAAACTGGCGCGCCATTTCGGTCGAGTCGGTGGGACGGAAATAGAACGCTGGAATCACCGGGAAGATGACCGCGCCAGCCTCCGCGGCCAGCGTCATGTTGCGTAAGTGAATGCGGTTGAACGGGGTCTCGCGCACGCACAGCAGCAGCGGCCGTCGTTCCTTGAGCGTCACATCGGCAGCGCGCGCAATCAGCGAGTTCGCCAGCCCATGCGCAATCGCCGCCAGCGTCCCCATCGAGCACGGCAGCACGATCATGCCATTGGACGGATGGCTGCCGCTGGCGATGGCCGCGCCAATGTCCACATCCGAAAGCAGCACCGTCTTCACTGGCGCAGCGCCAAGCAGTTTTTCCAGCAGATCGTTGCGCCCGCTCACGCCCAGTTCCTCGGCCAGCACGCGCAAGGAGTTTTCAGAAGCCACAAAGTGGACGCGGCCCACACGCTCATCCGCCTCCAGCGCGCGCAGCAACTCCCGGCCAAAGATCGCGCCGGATGCGCCGGTGAGTGCGACGGTGAGGTTCATCGTTTGCATTCAAGTGCCTCATTCGTTCCATAAAGCCGGGTGCCGGGTGCCCCAGGTCCCGCTTCTGGGACCTGGGAGTCAACAAACGCCGAAGTTCTCTCAAATCCGTTGCAGATTATTTCCCCCGCGGTAGCACAATCAGGATATGACTGCAATTCTGAACCCGCAGGCGGTTTCTGAACCTCGGGACGCCAGCCGACTTCCGCGCCCATGATGGGAGAAACGGGCTGGAAGGATTCCAAAAGAAGCCCCTACCCCCCCCTATG